>WNGJ01005386.1_pt1 | contig 13416 bp, 10 predicted proteins | sample 5400611 | NCBI WGS metagenome assembly WNGJ01 (sample SAMN13153375, study PRJNA577476) | soil metagenome | isolation source: 40 cm soil or saprolite under Garry oak tree replicate 1 | place: USA:California | collected 2016-06-15 | reverse complement strand
CCACGAGCGTGATGTCCCCAAGACCCTGCTGGCCTCGACCACCGTTGCCGCCGCCACCTGACCAGTAGATGGCCGCCCTCCCACCCTGCCGCCGTCGACGAACACGCAAGCTCTCTGCGGAGACTTGAGGTCGCCGTCCATCTCCCCGAACTCGTTTAACTCCGCCGCGCGGCGCCGCGAGCTCCGGCGTCACAGGCGGGCGCGCCTGCGCGGGTTCCGGTGCGTGGAGCTCGTCCTTGCGCTCGACTCTCCCGAACACCAGCCTGAACTCTTTCACAGCCCCCCGGGGGCCGCACAAGGCCTCTGCGGGCTCGCGCACACCGTCACGCGAGCCACGAAAGAACGCTCCTGTCGTAACGCTCGAGATCGTCGAGACGCACGGCGGCCGGATTGGCTTCGATAGCGTCGCGGACCAGGGCTCGACGTTCTGGCTCGAGCTGCCCGGGTTGCTCCGTCCGACCTTTGGCCAGCAGGGCTGCGCCGACGACGACCGAGGCGAAGGCGAGCAGTCGTGCGACTCCGCGCGGGCCCGAGGGAAGGCCTTCCCCGAATACCGTGGTTCCGGCGAGGATCGGGAGGGCATTCGTGCAGAGCGAGGCGAGTCCGGCGGACGCGAGCACACTACCGCGCTGGAGGCCCAGCTGGAACGCGACGAATGCGAGGCCGTGACACGCAAGGACACCGCCCACGAGGAACAGGCGGGCGTTGCCACCCGCTAGCGCGGCTTTCGTTCCGACGTCACCCGCCGCGTAGAGCGCTCCTGCCGCGAGACCCAAGCCCGCTCCGCCGGCGAGGAGGGAAGCGGCGGGCCCCACGAGGACTGCCGCAATCGTTGCCGAGCCGACGAGCCACGCAACGACGAGGCTCGTCGAGCCGGACGAGCCGTGGGTCGAAGCGCCCGTGATCGACAGCGCAAGCAGGGCAAGCCCGAGCACTGCGACCGAAACGCCAACGCGCTCCCGCCTCGCAAGCTTGATGCCGCCTTCCCGCGAGACGAGCAGCGCAAGCAGTCCGATCCCCCCCGCCGAAACCGCCTGCACGAGCGAAAGCGGGGCCAAAGCCAGTGCGGCGACGTACAGCGCCCATCCGAGCAGACCCACCGCGAAGCCCCTGAGCCAGCGCGGATGACGAAGGAGAAGTCCCAGCGAACGCAGCGGACGGCGCACGGTCAGCAAAGCGATCTCTCCCGTCGCGCCGTGCTGAGCGAAGAACCCCCAATTGAGCGCTCCTGTCGACAGGAGCGCAAGGCCCAGTCCCGCCATGAGACTCCAGCTCATGCGCCGGCGCCCACGTCCGCACGGCCGGAGAAGGGAAGGTACGCCTCGGCTGCCAGCGCCGCGATGCCCACGCGCGGGAGATCGAGCCTCCGCTCGTAGACCACGAATCGGCGCTCCCAGTCCGGGAAGAACTTGCGATTGAAGACGAGCAGGTTGTCGAGCTGGAAACGACCCTTGAGGCGAAGCAGCGCGCGCCGCTCCAGCCGTTGCACCGGGGAGAGCAGCGCCTCCGGAGCCAGGATCGCCGCGAACGGCGAGAAGTTCAGCGAGACGCGGTCGAAGCCATTTGACCTGGCCCAGGAGATCGCCTCGCAGACCAGCCACTCGTTGAACCCGTTCGGAGTCTCACGAAGTCGAGGCATCGAGGAGAGCGAGAGCGCCGAGCCGGCCGGGCACACGGCGAAATGCAGGAAGCCGTTCGCCCTCCCGTCGGGCCCGAAGCCGACGACGAAGACCGCATCCTCGTCCCCGAGCTGGAAGAGCTCGTTCAGGGCCATCGTGAACCCGCGCTGCGGCTCGCTCCCACGCCACTCTCGAAGGATCGTCTCGAGCCGCTCCCGCAGGCCGGAGCCGATCTGGCCCGCCCGCAGGATCTCGGCGCGATAGCCCGCCCGCTCGAGCCGGTGGACGGACTGGCGCACCTTCCGGATCGCCCGTCCCTCGAGCGAGAACGCGCTGGTCTCGACCACCGCCTCGTCGCCGTGGTAGAGCGCGTGCAGGCCATGCTCGCGGTACAGCTCGAGGCAGCGCTCCGAGGCCCCCAGGATCGCGATGCGCCAGTCGCGGGCGTGTGCGAACTCGATGAAGTCCGAGACGAGGGCCCGGAATGCACCGGCTGCGCCCACTGGGTCTCCCGAGATGACCGCGACTCCGCCCACGACCTTGTAGGCGATGAAGGCGCGGTGCTCGTCGCCGAAGAAGTACGACTTGTCCGCGCGCAGAACGAAGGGGGCAAGCGTGTCGGCACCCCATTCGGCCACGAGGGAACGAGCGAGCACCCGGTCGAGCGCTCCCTGCCGAACGCGATGGCGCCAGGGTGCGAACCACGAGCAAAGCAGGGCGGTCGCGGCGGTGAGGCCGAGCAGAAGGACCGAGAGAGGAAACCAGCTGCCGAACTGGCCCGCCAGGTGGGTAGAGCCTCGGGGATCGAGCCCGAGCAGCGCCTCGGTCGTCTCCCGGCCCGCGAAGATGAGCGTGTACGGCTGGTCTGCGACCATTCGGTTCGCCCAGAGTGCCGCAGCGCCGTAAACGTAGATGGCCCCGACGAAGAGCGCGAAGCGGGCGAGCACACGCGGCTTCGATTCCGGGTCGCCGACAGCATCGAACTCGCTGCGTAGTGCGACGAGCGCCAGCGCAAGTAGCCCCATCACGATCGCGCCGTACGCGAAGCCGTGCAGAACGTGGAGGAAGGCCGAGCCGCCCAGGAGAGCGACGGCGCAATGCCAGGCCCGACGCTTGCGACGCGTTAGGCCGCGTGCGACGACGAGTAGCACAAGCCCGATCGGGGCGACGAGAGCGCTTGCAACCGGCGCCAGCGATTGGGGCGCGAGCACGCCGATAAAACCGCGGTCGTGCCGCGGCATGATCCCGCAGAGGACATCCAGGAGCGCCGCGGCTCCGACAAGCCAGACAAGCAGGTCCGGCGCCAGACGGCGCCCGCGGCTGCGAGGCCTGCCGAACAACCCGCCGGCGAGCCCCGCGAGAGCGGCGGCCACGTAGATGGGCTCCGCGTGGACGGCGACCCGCAACGCCTGGTGGAGAGGGATCTGACGGACGACGAAGACCGACGCCGCCGTCGAGAGATAGAGCCAGGAACCGACACCGGACGCGAGGAGCAGGGCCGCCCAAAGCCGCTCCGCCTCGAGAGTTCTCGCAACCACGCCGAGCGCCGCGGCGGCGATGCCCCAGACCAGTACGAAGACCACGAATGGGACCGACGAATGCCCCGCGAGCTCGTCCAGCGGCAACGCACGTCGAATCGACGGCCCGGAGAACGCAACCTGCCCGCGGACGAGATAGAGGCAGCCGGTTGCGGCGACGAGAATCGAGAACCCAAGCGGGAAGGCGAGCACGCGAAGAGCGAGACGGCGCGCCCTAGCCATTCCCGAGCCGCTTCGCCGCTACGAAGAGAGCCTCGCCGGCGTTCGCCCGCCAGAGGCCCCAGTCGTGCCCGCCGTGGAGGAGGAGGTAGACGTGCGGGATTCCGGTGCGCGAAAGCTCCCGCGCGAACCGGTCGTTCTGCTTGTGCAGCGGGTCTCGAGCGCCGGAGTAGAACCAGAAGAACGCCTGCGCTCGTCGCAGAGCGCCCGCGACGCCGGCGAGGCTGTGGAGCGGGCTGTTGTAGTCGAACAGCCTGCGGCTGCCGCCGAAGATCGACTTCAGATGATCGGCGCGCTCGTAGCCGGACCAGCTTTCGATCACGCGGAACTCGCCCGGGTGATGCAGGCCGATGTTGAGTGCGCCGTACCCGCCAGACGAGAGCCCGCCGATCGCGCGCGCGCTGGCGGCGCGGACCGTGCGATAGCGAGCGTCGACTGCGCGCACGACGTCCCGCGCGACGAAGGTTTCCCAGCCCTGACCCCGGCCCACGCCGTTTGCCCACTCCTTGTCGTTGAAGTACCCGGTCGAGCCGTACGGCATCACGAGGATCACCGGTGGCGCCTGGTGCTTGGCGATCATCTCGTCCTCCAGAACACCCATCTGTCCGGTCATCAGGAAGGCGCCCTGCGGGCTGCCGGGGAATCCGTGCAGGAGGTAGAAGACCGGGTAGCGCTGCTGCGCATTCGAGTCGTAGCCCGGCGGGAGGTAGACGTACACGGGCTGGCTTCGGCCAGCGAGCGCCGCGCTTTTCACCATGAAGTGCTCGCTCGTCCCCTTGGAGTGGACATAGGCGGGATCATGTGGCGGCGGAAAGCCCCTGTAGAGCCAGAAACCGCGGAGGTAGCGGAACGCGCCCAGCAAGCCGACGGCCAGAAAGACGATCAGGCTCGACGCGGCGGCCGCGAGCAAGATTCGCCTACCGGATCTAGGGGTCGCAAGCCGCCCGCCGTCGACGAGGCTCATGTTGTGCCTCGTTATACGACTCGCTCATTAACCCGCGGTTGGCTCGCGTTAAGCGTGCGGGAAGGCGGTGTTACGCCGTGTTAAGACAGGCCTCTTCGTGCCCGCCCGGGGGACAGAATCCGCCGCGGCAAAACGTGCACGCGTCACGACAGTCGATCCGGCTCGGCCGGGGCCGCTGGTTCGCCCCAGTGCTCGGTCTAGCGTCCGTGGCAGTTCTGCTTCGGCTCCCGTTCCTCGGAACGCTCGGCCCCGACGAGGGCGGCTACGCGTACATCGCGTCAGCCTGGGCGCGAGGCGGTCACCTCTACGGGAAGCTCTGGGTAGACCGACCCCAGGGGCTGCTCCTCGCGTACCGCTTCCTGCTGGGAATCGCCCACCAGGCTTGGGCGATTCGGCTCGGCGCAGTCGTTGCCGGTGCGGCGATCACGCTGCTGCTCGTGTTGATCGGCAACGTCCTCGAATCCCCGTCGGTAGGCGTTACTGCAGGCCTGCTCTACGCGATCGTCGGGGTCGGCCCCCACATCGAGGGATATACGTTCAACGGCGAGCTCGCGGCCGCCGTTCCGTCGACGGCCGCAGTCGCCTGCGCAGTGCTCGCTTGGCGGCGAGGAGGCCGCGGGTGGCTCGTCGCAGCGGGAGTACTGGGCGCGTGCGGGCCGCTGATGAAGCAGTCTGGCTTCGATGGTCTGGCCGTTGCCGGGGCGGTCGCGATCCTGGGAGCGCCGAATGCACGAGCCCGCCTGGAAAGAATTGCAGTTGTCCTCGGCTCAGCCGCTCTCCCCCTCACCGCGGCCGCGTTCGACGGATGGCTGCTCGGCTGGCACTCGTACTGGTCGGCTCTGGTCGCCTACCACTTCAGCGGTGCGGGGAACGTGACCTCATTCGGCGCTCGCGTCGCCTATTTCACGCGGTCACTCCAGGTCGCCTGGCCAGACGTGATCCCGCTGGCGATCGTGGCCTTTGCCGGGGTGCGGGCGTTGCGAGCACGAGGGAAGACCGTGCTTCCCATCGTCTGGCTCGCCGCGGCGCTCGTCGGATTCAACCTTGGTGGCCAGTACTGGCGGCACTACTTCGTTCAGCTCGTGCCGCCACTCTCACTGCTGGCGGCGATCGGGATCATGAGCCTCGGGGATCGCCGACGGGCGTCCGCCGTGGTGGTTGCCGTCGTGTCCCCGGTGCTCCTGTTCGTCGGGAGGCTCGAGCACGCCCCCGATCGACGCAGCGATCGCATGATCTCGTACGCGTACGGCTACGAGAACGACCTGCTGCTTGCGAAGTACGTCCGCTCGCACTCGACGGCGCACGACACGGTCCTTGCGCTCGAGTCGCGGGCCGATTTCTACTTCCTGGCCGATCGAAGGCCGGCGACACCGTACATCTGGGGTCATCCGCTCCACGAGATTCCGGGTGCCCTGCGAAGGCTTGAACGCACACTCTCCCGGCCTCAGCGCCCGAAATTCGTCGTCCTCTTTCAACCACCCGCGGATCGCCGCCCGCTGGGCGAGATCGTGGAGCGAGGCTACGAGGTCGTGTGGCGGGTCCCGCGTACCGGCACGGCCGTCCTCGCCGCGGATCGCGACCGCCGCTATCCCGCGCGCACCACCGGGACAACCAGACCAAGCTCGATCAGGCGAGTGAGTGCCGGCACGGCCGCGGCAGCGAACTCTTCTGCGGTCGGAGCCCCTGGAGCCTCCGTCGCGACCTCCGCGAAAACCGAGGCAAGCGAGCGTTCTCCATCCAGGCGAGCGAGCACCTCGAGGCTCGCTGCGTCGACGGCCACGCGGAATCCGAGCCCACCGTCGAGCTTCAGCACGGTGCGCTCGACCTCGCGCGAGCCGCTTCCGAGCCGGGCGGTCTGCTCCAGCCGGTGATCCTCGGCGAGCGAGAACGGCTGGTTCAGAAAGTCCTGCTCGGACTCGACCGCGACCAGGAAATCCTGAGCCTGGAAGAGGCGGAGCACCTGTTCGCCGCCGGGGCTGATCCGCTCGGTCGCTGGGCTGTGCGCCCAGATCCAGTTTTCGCCCTCGCGGCGGCGCAGGATCACCGCTCCCCAGGCGATCGCTTCGATTCCGAGGCGCTCGTAGTACTCCGACCAGCGTTCGACCGCGGCTCCGAACACCTCCGGGTCCCGTCCGAGCAGCCGACCCCAGCCGGCCGCGTAGGCAACAGGCTCGTGCGTGACGTAGTGGAAGAGAATCGCGTCGCAGCCGCTGCCCTCGACCCACGCGCGCAGCGGAGTCTCCCAGTCACCGGGGCCGTGCACCCAGCTGACGAGGACGTGAGCAAATCCGTCTTCGTTCAGGAACTCCGGCAGCCGCCGCACGAGGCCTTCGCAAAACGAGTCACCGGGAAGGCCGCTGTCCCGAAACGCGTAGTCCGTCTCGGGCGAGATCACGTAGGGCGGGTTGCAGACGATCAGGTCGAATGTCTCGCCGTCGACCGGCTCGAACAGATCGCCCTGCCGGAACTCGACATTCGGGGACCCGTTCAGAAGCACGTTGAACTGGCCGAACTCGACCGCGCGCGGGTTGATGTCGATCGCGGTCACGGCTCGCGTGTGGCGGGCCGCGAGCAGCGCCTGGACGCCACAGCCCGTGCCGATGTCGAGCGCCGAGTCGACGTGTTGGCGAACGGTCAGGTTGGCGAGCACCCGTGTGGGCGCCGAGATCCCGAGCACCTGATCCTGGCGATGCGGCGCCTCGTCTTCCTGCTCCCAGTCGGATGCAAGCAGGAGCTCGCCCGAGGGAGCGATTGAGACGCTCGAAACCACGGACCCACCGTCACGGACGAAGAGTCCGACCTTCTCGAGCCGCTCGAGCTCGAGGGGCGCGAGTGCCGCTGCGGCCTCGTCGACGTCCACCGGCACGCCAAGCCGGAACAGCTTGATGATCGTCGACAGCGTCTCGTTCTCCGGCAGAACCTTCAAGTAGAACGGGAGCTCGAGCGGGTCACGCATAAACGGCCCTTCGGTCGCGAGGGCGGTTCGAATCGACTCGACGCTGTAGTCGACGGAGCGGAGCAGGTCGCGCAACGCGACGATCGCGTCGGGGTCACTGAGCTCCGGCGTGCCGGCGTTCAGCGAGGTCTGGAGCGGCGGAAGCGCACTATCTGCCCGCATTTCCGCCGCAGTCTCGCACACGGAGGCCGCGCGATAGGCTCAGGGGGTGGCGGTGCTGAGCTCGCAAGTCGAGCACGGGTCGGACGAGTTCGCGCGGCGGCGCGAGCGGATGGAGGCGCTCGTCGCGGAGCTGAGAGAGCGAACCGCCCAGATCGCTCGCGGAGGCGGGGACAAGGCGACGGAGCGCCATCGCTCGCGCGGGAAGCTGACCGCTCGCGAGCGGATCGACCGGCTACTCGATCCCGACACCGCCTTCCTCGAGCTCTCCGCTTTGGCCGCCTGGGAGATGTACGACGGCCAGGCGCCGGCCGCTGGGATCGTGACCGGAATCGGCGTCGTCGAGGGCCAGGAATGCGTTCTGGTCGCAAACGATGCCACGGTGAAGGGCGGCACGTACTTCCCGCTCACGGTCAAGAAGCACCTGCGCGCCCAGGAGATCGCCGAGCAGAACCACCTGCCGTGTATCTACCTTGTCGACTCCGGCGGGGCGTTCCTGCCCCTACAGGACGAGGTCTTCCCCGACCGCGACCACTTCGGCCGGATCTTCTACAACCAGGCGCGGCTCTCGGCCAAGGGAATCCCGCAGATCGCCTCGGTGATGGGCTCGTGCACCGCGGGCGGCGCGTACGTGCCGGCCATGAGCGACGAGACGATCATCGTCAAGGGCACCGGGACGATCTTCATCGGCGGCCCGCCGCTCGTGAAAGCGGCGACCGGCCAGGAGGTGACCGCCGAGGAGCTCGGCGGCGCAGACGTGCACACGCGCCAGTCGGGAGTGGCCGACCACTACGCGACGAGCGACGAGCACGCGCTCGCAATCGCTCGGGAGATCGTCCGGCACCTGCACCGGCGCAAGGAGAACCCCTGGGACGTCGCGGAACCGGCCGAGCCCGAAGCCGACCCGAACGAGCTGTACGGCTTGATCCCGGACGACCACCGCTCGCAGCTCGACCCGCGTGAGGTGATCGCCCGCATCGTCGACGGCTCGCGCTTCCAGGAGTTCAAGGAGCTCTACGGCGAGACGCTCGTCTGCGGCTTCGCTCGGCTGGAGGGGTATCCGGTCGGGATTCTGGCCAACAACGGCGTCCTCTTCGGCGAATCGGCGGCGAAGGGCGCGCACTTCATCGAGCTCGCCTGCAAGCGGAAGATCCCGCTCGTCTTCCTCCAGAACATCACCGGCTTCATGGTCGGCAAGGAATACGAGGCCGGCGGGATCGCACGGGACGGCGCCAAGCTCGTGACGGCCGTCGCCTGCGCGGAGGTGCCGAAGTTCACCGTCGTGATCGGCGGCTCCTTCGGCGCGGGCAACTACGGGATGTGCGGGCGCGCCTATTCGCCCCGGCAGCTCTGGATGTGGCCGAACGCGCGCATCTCGGTGATGGGCGGGGAGCAGGCGGCGACGGTGCTGACGATGGTCGGTGACGCCGATCCCGACGAGATTCGCGCCAAGTACGAGGCTGAGGGGAACCCGTACTACTCGACCGCCCGGCTCTGGGACGACGGGATCATCGACCCGCTCGATACCCGGCGCGTGCTGGCGCTCGGGATCTCGGCCGCGCTGAACGCGACGATTCCCGAGACGTCGTTCGGCATCTTTCGCATGTAAATGGCGTTCTCGAAGCTCTCGCGCCTCGGGCTTGCGCACTAGAGCACAAGCGTCTCCGGAAAGATCGCGCCCGACTCGAAGCGCTCGAGCCGGTAGGGCGAGAGGTCGAACGTCGGCTCGAGGCCCAGGATCTCCTCCGCGAGGGCCCGGCCGACCGCAGGCGACTGCATGAATCCGTGGCCGGAGAAGCCGCACGCCGCGTAGACGCCGTCGTCGACCCGGCCGATGATCGGGTGCGCGTCGGGAGTCATGTCGTAGAGCCCGGCCCAGGCCTGCTCGATCCCGGCGCCCTCCGCAGCCGGATACCGATGCTCGAGCCGCTCGAGCCGGTTGTCGAAGACGGTCTCGTCGACAAGCTCGTCAAAGCCCCAGCGGGGAGCAGCGTCGGCCATCGCGAGCACGAGCCGGTCGCCGCGCCGGCGAAAGTGGAAGCCGGTCTCGGCCTCGATCGTCATCGGCAGGCGCTCCGGGAGCCGAGGGATCGGAGTCGTCTGGAGCAGCTGACGGCAGAGCGGCCGGACGGGCAGCTCCACGCCGCGCCGCGACGCGAGCTCGGCCGACCACGGGCCACAGGCGACCACGAGGATGTCCGCGTCGAGCGTCTCTGCGGGTGTCTGCTCCCTCACCTCGACGCCGGCGCCGGCCGAACGCCGGACGAGCTCCCGGGTGACGGCGACAGGGTCGGCGACGCCGTCCTGCAGGCAACCGACGGCGCCGAGGACGTCGTCCGCGCGCACCTCTTCCGGCACTCCCGTGGGCTCGACCGGCACTCCGAGCGAGCGCTGAAGCTCCATCCGCTCCTCGAGCTCCGCAAGACCGGCCTCGGTCGTGGCGAGAAACACGTAGCCGACCTGATCGAAGAACGGCGTGCCGAGCTCCTCGAAGAAGCGGATGCTCGCCTGCGCAAGCCGGACCTCCGCGGCGGTCGAGAACTGCTGTCGCACCCCTCCCATCGCCTTGCTCGTCGCCCCGCCGGCGACGATGCCGCGATCCGCCAGGACGACCTCATCCGCGCCCAGGAGCGCAAGGTGGTACGCGAGGCTCGCGCCGATCGCCCCCGCCCCTGCTACGACGATGCGAGCCAACGCTCCAGCTCTCTCCGCTCCGCGTCATCCAGGCCACGGAGCGGCCCGCGCACGTCCGGTTCGATCGGAACTCCTTGTCGAGCGAGCGCGTGCTTGGCCGCGGCGTGAAACGGGAAGCGCTCGAGCCCGGCCCGCAGCGCAACGGCACGCTTATGCGCCTCGGCCGAGCGGTCGTGCACGAGCTCAGCAACGACGTCGGGGAACGACGCGGCGAGCCCCGACACCGCACCCACTGCACCGCGTTCGAGCCCTTCCAGCACCAGCTCCTCGGCACCGACGAAGACGTCGAGTCCCTCCAGGAGGTACGGCTCCACGGCTTCCCAGGGCCGATTCGAGACCTTGAGACCGGCCAGGTTGGGAAGCCGCTCGCGGAGACGGTCGATCAGCGAGACGGGTAATGCGTAGCCGGCACGAGCCTTGAACTCGTAGAGATAAAACGGTAGTGGCGCGCATGCCCGGCCGACGGCGAGGAAATGTGCGAAGAGGGCCCGCTCGTCGAGCGCGAAGTACGGCGGCCCGATTGCCGCCACGCCGTCGGCGCCGATCTCCGCTGCGTGCTCGGCGAGTGCCACAGTTTCCGCTGTCGTCTGGGCGCCGCAGTGGACGACGACGGCAAGCCGGCCGGCCGCGGCGCGGACGAACCGGTCGGCGGCACGCCGGCGCTCCTCCGGTGCGAGCAGGATCCCCTCGCCGGTCGTTCCCAGGGCGAGGAGGCCGTCGAGCCCACCCGCGGCGAGAAACTCGACGTAGGGATCGATCGGGGCCTCGTCCAGCTCGGCGCCGCCTGCCTTCAGAGGCGTCAGCGCGGCCGCGAATGCTCCCCGGATCACGGTCCGACTTTAAGCTCAGCCCGATGAGCGCGCTGCGAGTCGAACGAGCCGAGGACGTCTACCTCGTCAGCCTGGCCCGGCCGGAGCGGCGAAATGCGCTGGATCCCGGCCTGATCTCGGAACTCTCGGAGGCCTTCGCGGAGGTCGGAGACGCGCGCGCAGTCGTCCTCGCCGGCGACGGGGAGAGCTTCTGCGCGGGCGCGGACGTCGAGTGGATGCGCGACTCGGTCAACCTGACCTACGAGGAGAACGTCTCCGACGCCCGCCGCCTGCGGAAGATGCTCGAGGCGGTCTATCTGTGTCCCGCGCCGGTTCTGGCGCGCGTGCAAGGACACGCACTCGGCGGCGGGTCGGGGCTCGTCGCCTGCGCGGACATCGCGGTGGCGGCACCCGACGTCGCGTTCGGATTCACCGAGGTGAAGCTCGGGATCATCCCGGCCGTGATCTCCCCGTTCGTACTTCCGAAGATCGGCGCGAGTGCGGCGCGGCGCTATTTCGTCAGCGGCGAGCGTTTCAACTCGGAAGCCGCGCTGCGGATCGGCCTGGTACACGAGGTCGCCGAGGATCTGGACGGCGCCGTCCAGAGAGTTTTGAACGAGGTGCTCACGGCCGGGCCGAGCGCAGCCCGCGCAGCGAAGCGCCTCGTGCTCGAGCCTCCTCCTCCGCTCGAGACGGAGCGGCGGACAGCCGAGCGCCGCACGAGCGAAGAAGGCCAGGACGGCCTGCGGGCGTTCCTCGAGAAGCGCAAGCCGGCGTGGCGATCCGAAAACTCCTCGTAGCGAACCGCGGCGAGATCGCCGTCCGCGTCTTTCGCGCCTGTCGCGAGCTCGGCGTCGGGACGGTCGCGGTTGCGCCGCCTGACGATCGCGGCGCGCTGCACACCCGAGTCGCCGAGGAGAGCCTCGAGATCTCGAGCTACCTCGAGCCGGAAGAGCACATTCGGGCCGCGAACGAGGCAGGGGCGGACGCGATTCACCCGGGCTACGGCTTCCTGGCCGAAAACGCGGACTTCGCGGAGGCCGTCGAAGCGGCCGGGCTCGTCTTCGTCGGGCCGACGCCCGAGGCGCTGCGGCGCGGCGGCGACAAGCTCGAGGCGAAGCGGATCGCGGCCGACGCGGGCGTTCCCGTCGTCGAGACCGGCGAGCCGAAGGAACTCGGCTTTCCGTTGATGATCAAGGCCGCAGCGGGCGGCGGTGGGCGCGGAATGCGGGTCGTCCGCGAGCCGGGCGAGCTCGACGAAGCGCTCGCCGCAGCACAGCGCGAGGCCGAGGCGGCGTTCGGCGACGGAACCGTCTTCAGCGAGCGCTTCGTGGAGCGTCCGCGACACGTCGAGATCCAGTTGCTCGGTGACGGACGCGGCCGGGTTGTCGCCCTCGGCGAGCGCGACTGCTCCGTGCAGCGGCGCCACCAGAAGGTGCTCGAGGAGGCGCCCTCCCCGGCGCTCGACCGGGACCTGCGCGAGCGGATGAGCGCAGCTGCAGTCTCCTTCGCGACCGCGATCGACTATCGCAGCGCCGGAACAGCCGAGTTCATGCTCGACCGCCGCGACTTCTACTTCCTCGAGCTGAACGGGCGGATCCAGGTCGAGCACCCGGTTACGGAGCTCGTCACCGGCGTCGATCTCGTCAAGGCGCAGCTCGAGCTCGCCGAAGGAGGTGAGCTCCCTTCGCAACCCGAGCTGCGAGGCCATGCGGTCGAGGTGCGCCTGTACGCGGAGGACCCGCGCACGTTCCTCCCCCAGGCCGGCCGGATCGAACGTTTCCGTCTTCCGGAAGGGATCCGCGTCGACGCGGGAGTCGAAGAGGGCGACGAGGTGGGCGTCGCCTACGACCCGATGATCGCGAAGCTAATCGCTTACGGGAAGACGCGGGACGAGGCTTTGGAGCAACTACGGGCCGCGCTCGCGGAGACCGAGGTCGCCGGCGTCACCACGAACCTCCCGTTCCTGCGCTGGCTTGTCGCCCACCCTGCGCTCAGAGCCGGCCGAACAACCACGCGGTTCCTGGACGAGAACCCACCGCTGTCGGCGCCGCCCGAGCGTCTTCCCGCCGCCCCGTGGGCGGGAGCCTGGCGGCTCAACCTGCCCTCTCCCCCGCCCGCAGCGCCGCCGGACGTCGACGTTGCCCGCCGCGATCACGGCCCCACCGCGGAACAGAGCGCGCTCACCGCTCCGATGCCGGGAACCGTGATCCGCCTGCTCGTCGCCGAGGGCGACCGCGTCGAGCCGCGTCAGCCGCTCCTCGTGCTCGAGGCGATGAAGATGGAGACTCCGATCGTCTCGCCCTACGAAGCTGTCGTCCGCGCGGTCCACGTCGCCGAGGGCGACCGGGTTGCCGGCGGCACCCTGCTCGTCGAGCTGGAGGAATGATGGAAGCCCGCCCGCTCCACGACGTCGAGGCCTTCTTGGAGCAGGCCTCGCCGCTGCTACTCGAAGACG
>WNGJ01005384.1_pt1 | contig 13419 bp, 8 predicted proteins | sample 5400611 | NCBI WGS metagenome assembly WNGJ01 (sample SAMN13153375, study PRJNA577476) | soil metagenome | isolation source: 40 cm soil or saprolite under Garry oak tree replicate 1 | place: USA:California | collected 2016-06-15 | reverse complement strand
CGGCGGCAAGGCCGAGCCCGCCCTGGCCGCGGCCGGCCCGCCGCTGGCCGCGGCCAAGCCGAACGGGCGGAACGGGCGCGGGCGGAACAAGGCCAAGCAGCCCACCCCCGGCCCATCGGCTCGGCCGGCTCCCACCGACGCGGCCGATGAGTGGATCAGCCTGCTCACCGCCGACTCGGCGGACGAGTTATCCGCCCCGGGACCGGACCGGCTCCGCAGCACTCCGGGCCCTCGCCTATCCGGCCCTCGCTTACCCGGCCCCGGGCTGCCCGGCCCGGGGGTGACCCGGCCCCGGGGCACACCGTGGCCGGGGTGAGCCGGGACGGCGCCGGGTCAGAGCGTGACCCGGTAGGCCGGTTCGGGCCGGTCGCAGAACCGCAGCTCGGTGTGCTCGACCCGGCCCGCGGCCCGGATGTCCGGCAGCACCGCCATCAGGGCGTCCAGGTGGTCGCGGCGCGCTGACACCTCCAGTTCCCGGACGGGCGCCCGCATGGACACCCGGGCGCCGGACTTGGCCCCGCGGATGGCCGCGATCGCCCGGGATGCCGCGTCGAGCGCCCCGTCCCCCTCGCCCGCGGTTCCCCGCCGGGTGAGCGCCTCGGCCGGCTCCGGCCAGGCGGCGCGGTGCACCGAGCCTTCCGCCCACCACGACCACACCTCCTCGGTCACGAACGGCAGGAACGGGGCGAACAGCCGGAGCACGACCGACAGGGCGAGCCTCAGCGCGGCCCGCGCCGAGCCGGCCGGGCCCTCGCCACGGTCCCCGTAGGCCCGGTCCTTGACCAGCTCCAGGTAGTCATCGCAGAAGAACCAGAAGAAGTCCTCCGCCGCCGCCAGCGCGCCTGCGTGGTCGTAGGCCTCGAACGAGGCGGTGCACTGGCCGATCACTTCCGCCAGCCGGCCAAGCATCGCGGCGTCCAGGGGCTCGCTGACGGCCGATGCCCCCGCATGACCGGCCGTCAGCGGGCCCGGCGGGGCAGGCGACCCCGGGCCGCTGAGCGAGAGCACGAACCGGCTGGCGTTAAGTATCTTGATCGCGAGCCGCCGGCCGACCTTCAGCTGGGCCGGGTCGAAGGCCACGTCGACGCCGAGGCGGCCGCTGGCCGCCCAGTAGCGGACCGCGTCGCTGCCGTGCTCGCGCAGCGAGTCCATCGGGGTGACCACGTTCCCCGCCGACTTGGACATCTTCTTGCGGTCGGGGTCGAGCACCCAGCCGGAGATCGCCACGTGCCGCCACGGCAGGGTGCCGTCCCGGGCGTGCGAGCGCAGCAGCGTGTAGAACAGCCACGTGCGGATGATCTCGTGCGCCTGCGGCCGCAGATCCATCGGCAGCACCCGGGCGGGCAGGTCGCCGTCGATCGTCCAGCGGGCGGCGATCTGCGGGGTGAGCGAGGACGTGGCCCAGGTGTCGAGCACGTCCGGGTCGCCGGCGAAACCGCCGGGCTGGCCGCGCTGGGAGGCGTGGTATCCGGGCGGCGTGTCGGCCATGGGATCGACCGGCAGGCTGGCGTCCCCGGGGATGATCGGCTCCTGGTACCGCGGCTGGCCCTCGGCGTCGAGCGGGTACCAGACCGGGATCGGCACGCCGAAGAACCGCTGCCGGCTGACCAGCCAGTCGCTGTTCAGGCCGTTCACCCAGTTCTCATACCGGACCCGCATGTGGGCGGGGTGCCAGTCGATCTCCCGGCCCCGGTCCAGCAGGGCCTGCGCCAGCTCCGGGTCGCGGCCGCCGTTGCGCAGGTACCACTGCTGGCTGGTGATGATCTCCAGCGGCTGGCTGCCCTTTTCGTAGAAGTTGACCGCGTGCCGGACCGGCTCGGGGTCGCCGAGCAGGTCGCCGGCGGAGCGCAGCAGGCTGGTGATCCGCTGCCTGGCCGCCACCGCCGTCTCGCCGGCGAGCTGCCGGTAGGCGCCGCGCCCGGCCCGGCTGGTGATCGCCGCGGGCGGGCACGCCAGGAAGCGCCCGTCCCGGCCCGTCACCGGGCGCGCGGGCAGGCCGAGCTCCCGCCACCAGGTGACGTCGCTGGCGTCGCCGAACGTGCAGACCATCGCGATGCCGGTGCCCTTGCCCGGGTCGGCCAGGTGGTGCGCCAGCACCGGGACCTCCACCCCGAACAGCGGCGTGCGCACCGTGGTCCCGATCAGGCCCGTGTAGCGCTCGTCGTCCGGCCGGGCGACCAGCGCGACGCAGGCCGGGAGCAGCTCGGGGCGGGTGGTCGCCACCGGCACCACCCGGCCGTCCGGGGCGCGGAAGGCGATCCGGTAGTAGGCGCCGGTGACCTCCCGGTCCTCCACCTCGGCCTGGGCGACCGCGGTTCGGAACGTGACGTCCCACAGCGTCGGCGCCTCGGCCAGGTACGCCTCACCGCGGGCCAGGTCGCGCAGGAAGGCGCGCTGCGAGATGGCCCGGGAGTCGGCGCCGATGGTCCGGTACATCGTGGACCAGTCCACCGACAGGCCCAGCCGCCGCCACACCTCCTCGAACGACTGCTCGTCCAGGTCGGTCAGCCGCTGGCACAGCTCCACGAAGTTGCGCCGTGACACCGGCACCTGGTCGGGTCCCGGGCTGGCGGGCGGCACGAACGACGGGTCGTAGGGGAGCGAGGGGTCGCACCGGACGTGGAAGTAGTTCTGCACCCGGCGCTCGGTGGCCAGCCCGTTGTCGTCCCACCCGATCGGGTAGAACACCTCCTTGCCGCGCATGCGCTGGAACCGCGCGACGGTGTCGGTGTGGGTGAAGGAGAAAACGTGCCCGATGTGCAGCTTCCCGCTGACGGTCAGCGGCGGGGTGTCGATGGCGAAGACGTCGCCACGCGAGGCGGAGCGGTCAAACGTGTACTACCCCGGCCTCTTCCCACCGGCGCGACCACTTCTCCTCGATGCCGTCAAGCGAGGGCTTGCCCGGCACGGGACCGGCCTGGCGCGCGTCCGGCGCGCGGCTGGGGCGGGAATCGGTGCTCATGGCGGCAAGGGTACCTCATGGGGTTCCGCTGAGGGTGTGCCCGGCGGCGGCCGGCGGGAGGCCTAATCCCTGGTCCAGTGCGGGCGGCGGAACATCTGCCCCAGCCGCTGATCCAGCGCCTCGCCGATCTCGTCCATGGAAGTGACCGAGTAGACCACGGTGCCCTGCGGCGGGGGCAGCCGGGCCGCCTGCTCGTCGTCCAGCCGGGAGCGGACATGGCGGACCGTGATCAGCTCGACCTCGCTGGCGTCGACGAAGCGCAGCCCCCAGTCAGTGGCGACGACCAGGCCGTCGAACAGGTCCTCCTCGGGCACCCCGAGGACATGTTCCAGGGTGCCGATCTCGTTCCCGGTCCGGGTGAGCACGGGCGTGCCGGGCACGGCGGCACCATAGGAGACAGTCGGCTCAGTGTCCATGCGGCCACTCCTCCTCTCCACGAGCCAGTCCGGCCCCCACCTAGGGGTTTCTTACCCCCATCCGGCGACTTACCCCTGTCCGGCGACATCGACCTTGGGTGGTGGCCAAGAGTAATCGCGGTCCGCTCCACCTTCGGCGCTTCCAGCGGGGATAATGGCAATGTGCTGCAGGTATCGGGTCAACGGCTGGTCGGCAGGGACGGCGAACTGCGCCGCCTGCTCGACCTGCTCGACGACGCCGCCGAGGGCCGCCCCAGGCACGCGCTCATTAGCGGGGACGCCGGGGTGGGCAAGACCCGCCTGGTGTCGGAGCTGGCCGGGCGGGCCGCGGGCCGCGGCTTCACCGTGCTGTCCGGCCGGTGCGCCGAGCTGGGCGACAGCATCCCGTACCTGCCGCTCGCCGACGCGCTGCGCGCGGCGACCACCGGCCCCAGCCCGGACCAGACGCTGCTCGACGCGATCGCCGCCCGCCCGGTGCTCGGGCGGCTGCTGCCCGACCGCGGTGCCAGCCCGCCGCCGGCCGACCTGCCGGGCCTGGCGCAGCAGCAGCTGTTCGGCGCGGTCCTGGGGATGCTGGCCGAGCTGGCGGCACAGCGGCCCGTCCTGCTCGTGCTGGAGGACCTGCACTGGGCCGACCGCTCCACCCGCGACCTGCTCACCTTCTTGAGCCGGGTGCTGCACCGGGAAAAGGTGGCGGTGGTGGTCACCTACCGCACCGACGACCTGCACCGCCGTCATCCGCTGCGGCCGGTGGTCGCGGAGCTGCTCCGCCTGCCCGGGGTGACCGCCATCGAGCTCGCCCCCCTCGGCTACGCCGACATGGCCGACCATCTGAGCGCGCTGGCGGAGAGCCCGCTGGACGCGGCCACCCTGCACCGGATCGTCACCCGGGCCGAGGGGAACCCGTACTACGGCGAGGAACTGCTGGCGGCCGGGAACGGCCGCGGCGAACGGCCGGGAAGCGTCCTTCCGACCGGGCTCGCCGCCCTGCTCCTCGCCCGGTTCGAGCAGGTCTCCGACACCGCCCAGCAGGTGCTGCGGGCGGGCGCGGTGGCGGGCAGGCACGCGGAGGAGAACATCGTCCGCGACGCGTCCGGGCTGTCCGAGGGCGACTTCGAGGAGGGGATCCGGGAATCGGTGGCCCATCAGCTGCTCATTCCGGACGGCACGCAGGGGTACACCTTCCGGCACGCGCTGATCAGGGAGGCCATCTACAGCGACCTGCTGCCCGGCGAGCGGACCCGGCTGCACGCCAGGTTCGCCGAGCTGCTGGCGGACCCGGACCGGCTCGCCGCCGTGCCCGGCAGCGCCGCCGAGCTTGCCCACCACTGCCTGGCCAGCCACGACATCACCGGCGCGTTCACCGCCTCGGTGCAGGCGGCGCAGGAGGCGGAACGGCTGGCCGCGCCCGCCGAGGCGCACCGGCATTTCGACGCCGCGCTGGGGCTGTGGGAGCGGGTGAGCGGGCCGGACTGGCTCGCCGGGATGGACCGCGGCATGCTGGCGTTCCGCTCCGCGACCAACGCGGCGGCCAGCGGCGAGGTTGCGCGGGCGGTCCATGAACTCCGGCGGCTGCGCGGCTGGCTAGGCGATTCCTCCGACCCGGCGCTCACCAGCCGGGTGCGCGAGCGGCTGAGCTACTTCCTGCTGGAGACCGGGGCGGTCGCCGACGCGGTGGAGGCCGCCCAGGCGGCCGTCGACGCGCTGCCCGAGGACCCGCCCTCCTGGGAGCGGAGCCGGGCGCTGGCGACCCTGGCCCAGACCCTCATGTACGCCAGGGACGAGGAAGCCGCGACCCTGGTGGCCAAGCAGGCCAAGGAGGCGGCGCGGGCGGTCGGCGCGCCCTGGGTGGAAGCGGACGCCCTGGTGACGCTGGGTGAGCTCAGCGAGCGCGGCGGCCAGGTCGACGAGGCGATCGGCCTGTTCACCGCGGCGCATGACCAGGCCAGGGACGCGCGGGTGCTCGGCGTCGAGCTGCGTGCCGCGTACCAGCTCGCCCGGATCAAGCTGGAGCGCGGCGACCTGCCCGGCGCGGTCACGACCGCGCATCAGGGAGTGGCGCGGGCGGAGGAGAAGGGGCTCGGCCTGGCGCCCTACGGGCTGGACCTGCAGTATCTGCACTACCTGGCGCACTACCAGGAAGGCTCCTGGGATCACGCGGCCGAGCTCGCGGACGGGTTCCCGGTCCGGGCCACCACCGTCGCCGAGGCCCGGCTCTCGGCCATGGCCCTGTTCGTCGAGGTGGGCCAGGGGAACCCGGTGGTGGGGGAGCGCCGGGCCTGGCTGGAGCCGTTCTGGGCCGAGGACCGGTTCAGTGAGTACATCGCGCGTGGGCTGCTCGCCGAGCACGCGCTGTGGCGGGGCGACCCCGAGGGGGCACTGGGCGAGGTCGCGGCCGCGCTCGCCACCGAGGCCGACAAGGACGGCTACGGGCCGCCGGTGATCCGGGTCGCCGCCATCGGCCTGTCCGCGCACGCGAACCGGGCCGTGCGGGCCCGGGCCGCGGGGGACACGCGGACCGAAAAGGAAGAGCTGAAGGCGGCCAAGGCGCTGATCGCGGTGGCCCGCCAGGGGGCCGCCTACCCGCGCCAGCCGAAGTTCGTGCTGGGGATCGACGGCCGCGGCTGGCTCGCCCGCGCCGAGGCCGAATGGGGCCGCGCCCGGGGCAAGAACAGCCCGGCGGCGTGGCAGTCGGTGATGGACACGTTCGGCCCCGCGTTCGTCTACGAGACCGCCCGGGCGCGCTGGCGGCTGGCGGAGGCGCTGACCGAGAAGGGGCAGCGCGAGCGGGCCGAGCACGAATGGGAGCTGGCCATGCAGACGGTCGAGGGGCTGGGCGCGGTCCCGCTGCTGACCGCGCTGGCCGACCTGGCCCGGCGGGCCAGGATCGGGCCCCGGCCCTCCACCTACCCGCCCGGCGTGCTCTCGGCCCTGACCCCGCGGGAGCAGGAGGTCCTGGAGCTGCTCGCGGAGGGCAACAGCAACCGCGAGATCGCCGCCAAGCTGTTCATCGCGCCGAAGACGGCGAGCGTGCACGTGTCCAACATCCTGGCCAAGCTCGGCGCGTCCAGCCGGACCGAGGCCGCCGCCATCGCCCACCGGGAAGGCGCGTAGCGCGGCGCCGCCGGCGCCCGGGCGTCAGGGGGCCGGCCCGCGCTCAGGCGTAGGGGGCCAGCCCGTCCAGGATTTCGGTGGCCCGGGCGGCGGCGCCGGCCGGGTCGGCGTCGGGCGAGCCCACCAGCGGGTCCCAGTTGAGGTCGTAGAAGATCTCGGTGACCCCCTGCCCGGCCAGCCACTGGGTGTCGCCGCGGATGTCGTCGAAGCTGCCCGACAGCGGCCGCCGGCCCCCGCCTTCGGGCACGGTCACCGGCGCGCCCCAGCAGACCACGCCCCGGACGACGATCCGGATCGCCGCCGGGTCGCGTCCGGCTTGCTCCGCCGCGGCCCGCACGATCTTGATGCCCTCGCCGATCCGGGTCAGGTCGGTCCGGCTGGAGGTCACCCAGCCGTCGGCGAGCCGCCCGGCCCGTTCCAGCGCCCGGGCGGCCGTCCCGCCGAGCAGGATCGGGGGGCCGGGCCGCTGCACCGGCTCGGGCGCCATCCGGCCGGCCGGCACTGAGTAGAACTCGCCGCTGAACTCGGCCACCCCGCCGGCCCACAGGCGCCGCATCACCTCGATGTACTCCGCCGTCCGGGCGCCGCGCCCGGCCATGACGCCACCGGCGGCGGTGAACTCCTCCGGCATCCAGCCCAGGCCCAGGCCGAGATCGAGCCGCCCGGCCGACAGCACGTCCACGGTGGCGGCCTGCTTGGCGAGGTAGGCGGGGGACAGGTAGGGCATGTTCACGACGGCGACGCCGAGCCTGATCCGCGACGTGCCCGCCGCCGCGTACCCCAGCGCCACCATCGGGTCGAGCACGCTGTGGTAGACGGGCTCCATCGCGGAGCCCTCGGGGACGATCAGCCGCTGGAACGTCCACACCGACGCGTAGCCGGCCGCTTCCGCCTGGGTGGTGAAGCTGGCCAGGTTGGCTGGGGTAGCCCAGGCGCCAGAGACGGGGGCGCCGAAACCGATCCGCATGGTCTCACCTTAGGCCGTCGGAGGCCAGGGCGGCGGCCTCGCGCGCACAGCCCCAGGACAAGGTGATGCCGCCGCCCCCGTGGCCGTAGTTGTGCACGATCAGCGGGCCGCCGTCGCCGGGCTCGGCTGCCAGCCGCACGGTCGGCCGGGCCGGGCGCAGGCCGACCCGGTGCGCCAGCACCCGGGTGCCGCGCAGCCGGGGCTCGATCGCCGAGCAGTCGCGCAGGATCCGGTCGGCGATCGCCGGGACCGGCTCGAGGTTCCAGTCCCCGGCCGCCTCGCTGCCGCCGAGGATCACCTCCTCGCCGTGCGGGAACAGGTAGGCCAGCTCGGCAGAGGAGTCGCCGGGCGCGATGACGAACTCGGTGAGGCCGGGGTTGGTGGCCACGACCGCCTGGCCGCGGACCGGGGTCACCTCCGGGTCGCCGGCGAGCTGGCGGGCGTGCGCCCCGGAGCAGTTCACCACCACCCGGGCCCCGCCCTCGCGGGCCGCGCCGGTCAGCGAGTCGACGGCCCCCACGCCGAGCCGGCCGCCGGCGCGCTCGAACCGGGCCCGCAGGTAGCCGAGGTAGGTCGGCATGTGGGCCAGCGGCGCCGCGTAGCGCCAGCCGGTGCCGAACCCGGGCGGCAGCTCCGCCGGGCCGCACGGGCGGTAACCGCCGAGGTCGCTGATCCAGTCCGGCGGGGCGCCGGGCGGGCCGCGGAAGACCTGCATGCCCTCCGCGATCCGGACGCCGGTGCCCTCGCCGCCCGGGGCGGCGGCGAGCTCGCGCAGCACCGCCAGGGTGGCGCGGCGCCACCGGGCGGCCCGCTCGCCCGTCTCCACCAGGTGCGGGCCCCAGATCGCGCCCGCCACGGCCGAGGTGGTGTCCGGTGGCAGGCGGTCGGCGCGGATCTCCACGCCGTGGCCGGCCTCGGCCAGGCATACCGCGGTGGTCAGGCCGGAGACGCCAGCGCCCACGACCAGCACATCGGGACCGGAGACGGGCATGGCGTCAGGCCCTGAGCGCCTCGGCGGCGATCTCGCGGACCACCACCCGCTGGATCTTGCCGGTGGCGGTCTTCGGCAGGCCCTCCACCACGAGCACCTGCCGGGGCCGCTTGAACGCGGCCAGGCCCTCCCGGCAGAACGCGATGAGCTCGTCGCCGTCGACCGCCTGGCCCGGCATGGCCACCACGCACGCGACGACCTCCTCCAGGCCGTCGGCGTCCCGCAGTCCCACCACCGCGCATTCGGCCACCGACTCGTGCTGGACGATGCGGGCCTCCACCTCGGTTGGCGACACCCAGATGCCGCCGGCCTTGATCATGTCGTTGGTCCGGCCCAGGCAGGTGTAGAAGCCGTCGTCCGAGCGGATGTAGGTGTCGCCGGTCCGCAGCCACTCACCGGCGAACACCTGCCGGGTGGTGGCGGTCCGGCACCAGTACCCGGTCGCGATCGAGTCGCCGCGCACCAGCAGCCGGCCGGGATGCCCGTCCGCGACCGGCTCGCCGTTGTCGTCCACCAGCCGGGCCTCGTACCCGGGGACCACGGTGCCCGACGTCCCGGGGCGGACGGCGCCGGGCCGGTTGGAGATGAAGATGTGCAGCGCCTCGGTGGATCCCAGCCCGTCGATGATGTCGACCCCGTAGCGGCCGGTGAACCGCCGGTAGATCTCGGCGGGCAGGGCCTCGCCCGCCGATGTCGCCAGCCGCACCGAGGCGAAGGCCTCCGCCGGCACGTCCGCGGCGAGCAGCGCGGCGAAGAAGGCGGGCCCGGCGAAGAACAGCGACGGGCGGTCCCCGGCCAGCCGGGCCGCCGCCCCGGCCGGGGTGGCGCGGGCCGGGTCGAGGACCGCGGTGGCGCCGACCGAGAACGGGAAGAACAGCGAGTTCCCGATGCCGTAGGCGAAGAACAGCTTGGCCACCGAGTAGCAGCGGTCCTCCGGGGTGATGCCCAGCACCTGGTGGGCGTAGGTCTCGCAGACCCGGGCGATGCTGCCGTGCCGGTGCATCGCGGCCTTCGGGGTGCCGGTCGTGCCGGAGGTGTAGAGCCAGAAGCCGGGGGAGTCGAACCAGGTGCCGTAGGGGGCGGCGGGCCCGGCGTGCTGCCCCTCGGCCAGCACGTCAGCCCAGGAGCGGGTGCCGGTCCCGTCCCCGCCTTCCCCGCCGTCCTCCCCGGCCAGCACCAGCACGGCGGCCTCCGGCGCCAGGCTCATGGCCTCCCGGGCGGCGGCGGCGAATTCGCCCGTGGCCACGACCACCCGGGCCCGGGTGTCGCGGAGCAGCTCGCCGAGCTCGGCCCCGTTGTACATGGTGGACACCGGGACCGCGACCGCCCCCATGCGCAGCAGCGCCAGGAAGGTGATCACGGTCTCGGGACGGTCGGAGGTGACGAGCACCACCCGCTCCTCGGGCCGCACCCCGAGCTCCCGCAGTCCGGCCGCGAGCGCTGCCACCCGCTGGGCGAGCTCGGCGTAGGTGAGCGACCCGGCCGGCCCGGTCACGGCGAGATGGCCGCCCCGGCCCGCCTCGACCTGGCGGTCCAGGAGATACACGCTGGCATTGAAAGCCTCGACAGGCATGGCTGGTCCCATCCGCCCGCGGGGAACACGATGGACATATCCTCTACATACATTTAGCGTGCCGTCAATTACTTGTAGAATTGAACGGTGGACAGCCTGTCACCCCGGCGCCAGGGCGGCGGATCCGGCAGCGCCCGCTCGCTCCTGCTGACGATCCTCGGTGAGTTCGTGCTGCCCGCGGATGAGCCGCCGTGGACCTCGGCCCTGCTGCACGTCGCCTGGGGGCTCGGGCTGGAGGAGAAGTCGGCCCGCCAGGCGCTGGCCCGGCTGGCCGCGGGCGGCTGGATCATCGCCCACCGGGCCGGCCGGCGCGTGCGGTGGGCGCTGACCCCGCCGGGCCACGAGCTGCTCGCCGAGGGAGCGGCGCGCATCTACTCCTTCGGCCGTGACGCGCCGGCCTGGGACGGCCGCTGGCTGGTGCTGCTGGTGACCGTCCCGGAAACCCGCCGGCAGCTGCGCCACAAGCTGCGCACCCGGCTCACCTGGGCCGGCTTCGGCAGCCCGCTGCCCGGCGTGTGGGTCAGCCCGCACCCGGCCCGGGAGGCGGAGGCCAAGCAGGTCACCGAGCAGCTGGGCCTGGCGGCGGAGACCTTCTCCTTCACCGGCCCGTTCGCGGGGATCGGGACGCAGCGCTCGCTGGTCGAGCAGGCCTGGCACCTGGGTGATCTGGCGGCCAGGTACCAGGCGTTCCTGGCCCGCTTCGGGGACCTGCGGCCCGCGCCCGGCGACGACACGCTGCTCGCCCAGATCCGCCTGGTGGACGAGTGGCGGCGGTTCCCGCTGGCCGACCCGGGCCTGCCCCGGGAGCTGCTCCCGCCCGACTGGATCGGGGCCCGGGCGGCGGCCGTGTTCGGCGGCCTGCACCGCGCCTGGGAGGGGCCGGCCCGGGCCCGCTGGGCGGAGCTGGGCGCGGCGGCCGGGGCCGGCGCCGCGGTCAGAAGCGGACGTAGGAGTAGTCAAGCGGCTGGCCGTTGATGCCGTTGCGGGGCGGCGCCAGCCAGGCGGCGATCTTCCCCGGCTCGTACACCGGCCGCATCAGCGACTCCACGTGGGCCTTGTCGGCCGGGGTGGGCAGCCAGGCCGGGCGGCCCGCCTCCCAGGCCGCCGCGTCGGTGATCTGGCCGTCGGGGGTGATGTGGCAGCCGGCGAACAGCCCGACCTTGCGGTTGAACCCCACGTGCGGCAGGCGCAGCCCGGGCCCGGTGACCCCGCCCGCGGCCAGGATGCGGTTCCACCGGGTGATCCCGGTCTGGCAGTCGGCGATGTACTGGGTGCGCAGGTCGTGGTTGAGCGCGGTGAGCGCGGGCAGTTCCGCCGCCACGATGCGGCCGCCGTCGATCTGCTCGACCGCGGTCACCTCCCCGGTGAGCACGTGGTCGTCCTTGCGGCGTTCCTCCTGCCAGCGCCCCTTCAGCCCGCTGGTGAAATAGTTCGCCACGTTGGTGGAGGTCTCCCCGCCGAACAGGTCCAGGCTGACGCTGTAGTGGAAGTTCAGGTACTTCTGGATGACCGCGAGCGGGATTGCGCCCAACGGGGCGACGTCGTCGGTGTCGTGCTCGCGCATGAGCACCGCCGTCCGCTCCACCACCCGGTCCACGCCGGTGGTGCCGACGAACATGTGGTGCGCCTCTTCCTTCAGCATGAACTCGCAGGTGCGCGACAGCGGGTCGAAGGCGCTCTCCTTGAGCGTGCCGAGCTGGTACTTGCCGTCCCGGTCGGTGAAGTAGGTGAACATGAAGAACGACAGCCAGTCCGGGGTCTCCTCGTTGAACGCGCCGAGAATGCGGGGCGAGTCCTCGCTACCGGAGTTGCGCAGCAGCAGCGCCTCCGCCTCGTCCCGGCCGGCCCGGCCGAAGTAGGCGTGCAGCAGGTACACCATCGCCCACAGGTGGCGGCCTTCCTCCACGTTGACCTGGAACAGGTTCCGCAGGTCGTACAGGCTGGGCGCGGTCAGGCCGAGCCGCCGCTGCTGCTCGACCGAGGCCGGCTCGGTGTCGCCCTGCACCACGATCAGCCGCTGCAGGCTCGACCGGTGCTCACCGGGGACCTGCTGCCAGGCCGGCTCGCCCTTGTGCTGGCCGAACGCGATCTGCCGGTCCGGGTCGCGCTCGGCCAGGAAGATGCCCCACCGGTACTCCGGCACCTTCACCCGGGCGAAGTTGGCCCAGCCTTCCCGGCCCACCGCCACCGCGGTGCGCAGGTAGACGTCGTGGGTCGGCAGGGTGGGCCCCATCTCGCCCCACCAGTGCAGGAAGGCGGGCTGCCAGGACTCCAGCGCCCGCTGCAGCCGCCGGTCCTCGGCCAGGTTGACGTTGTTGGGGATGCGCTCGGTGTAGTCGATCGACATGTCAGGCTCGCTTCTTGTCGAACACGGCGCGCTGGCCGGTGCCGTAACGGCGCAGCGCGCCGTCCGGGCCGGCCGCGTTCGGCCTGGTGAAGATCCAGTTCTGCCACGCGGTGAGGCGGGCGAAGATCTTTGTTTCCATGGTCTCCGGGCCGGGGAAGCGCAGGTTGGCCTCCATCCCGGTCAGCGCGTCGGGGCTGAGCGAGGCGCGTTCCTCCAGCGCGATCCGGACCTCGTCGTCCCAGTCGAGGTCGTCGGGGGCGAAGGTGACCAGGCCGAGCTCCAGCGCCTCGGCCGCCTCGATCGGCCGGCCCGTCTCCTGCTCCAGCTTGGCCAGCTGGCCGGGCTCGCCGTAGCAGCGGGACGCGAGCCGGCTCAGCCCGTTGGCCGTCGGGTACGCGCCGAAGTTGCCCGCGGAGAGCACGATCTGGGCGGGACCGGCGGCCCCCGCGGCCCCGTCGGCCGCGTCCTCCAGCAGGCCGTCCAGCATGTACTGGCGGTCGCAGGCCAGCGCCAGCTCCAGCAGCGGGCCGGCGAAGCAGCTGCCGGGCTCGATCAGCGCGATCAGGCTGCGGCTGGTCAGGTCGAGCCGCTTGAGGGTCCGTTTCAGGTAGAGCCTGATCTCGCAGGCCAGCCAGTCCTCGCCCGCCGCCGCCTCGAGCAGGCGCTCGTGGCCGAGCACCGGGCCGGGGTCGCCGCTGGTCCGGATCGCCCAGGTGCCGAGCTCCACCTCGTTGATGCGCAGCCACAGGATGAGGTCGTCGAGCTCCCGGCACATCGCCAGCGGCCAGAACGACGCGCCCAGCGCGTGCATGCCCGCGGCGTCCGCCGGGGGCCCGTCCCGCGGGCCATGCACCGTGATCGTCACCAGGCCGGCCTCGCGGTCGAGGTCCGCGGTCACGTTCGGGTAGCTGATGTGAGTCTCGCTGACCTGGCGGGCCAGCGGGGTGAGGTCGATGCCGGGGCCGCCCGGCAGGCGCCGGGACCGGGCGGCGGCGGCCCGGGCCCGCTCGCGCACGGTGGCGTCGAACCGGCTCGGGGGCGCGACCTCG
>WNGJ01005382.1_pt1 | contig 13423 bp, 15 predicted proteins | sample 5400611 | NCBI WGS metagenome assembly WNGJ01 (sample SAMN13153375, study PRJNA577476) | soil metagenome | isolation source: 40 cm soil or saprolite under Garry oak tree replicate 1 | place: USA:California | collected 2016-06-15 | reverse complement strand
TCTCGCTGGGTTGTATGTCCACATCGACCACGAAGCCGGCCTTCTCGCTGTAGAACTGCTTCGCGCGGTCGACATCGGAGACCGGTACGACCACGACTTCGAGCTTGTAGTCCACGATCACGCCTCCTCCGGTTGGCTCGTTGGCCTCAAGCGCGGACCGGCGTCAGCCGGGCCAGGAGCTGCTCGAGACGGTCGTAACCCTCGTTCATTCCGTCGGCCATGCCGCTCTGGACCATCGCATCACGATCTTCGACGGACTGGTACACCGAGTGGCTGCGCACGATCGTCCGGCCGTCGTGCTCCTCGAACGAGAGCGCGTCGAGCGAGACATGACCTGGCACACCTTCGAACTCGAACGTCTGGACCATCCCATCGGGCGACGGCGTGCCGTGGAAGACACCGTGGAACCCGAACTCGGCGCCATCCGCGTCAACATGGATGTACCGCCATGCGCCGCCGTCCCGCGCGTCGTATCGCTCGATCTTCATGGTGAGGCGGCGCGGCCCCAGCCACTGCACGAGCAGCTCCGGGTCGGTGAACGCGCGGAAGAGCATGTCGCGCGGGGCGTCGAACTCCCTGCTCGTGTCGACGAAGGGGGTGCCGGGGTCAGCCGTGACGTTGATCGTCGCCATCGTATGCTCCTTTCCTGTCGGGGGCGTGGTGGTCGGTCGCCGAGGTGTCGGTCGCCTCGGGATCGGTCGTCTTGGGATCCGTGGGGCGCTCCTCCTTCAGCGCCGAAAGCAGCGCGTCGAGCCGCTCGTAGCTCTCATCCCAGTACTCGCGGTAGCGGGCCAGGTACGCGGTCGCCTCCCCGAGCGGCTTCGCCTCGAGGTGACTGAAGCGAGCCGTTGCTCGGCGATTGCGAGAGATCAGCCCGGCTCGCTCGAGGACCCTGAGGTGCCGCGAGATCGCCGGCTGCGAGACCCTGAAGGGCGTCGTGAGCTCGACGACGTTGGCGTCGCCTTCCGTGAGTCGCGCCAGGATCGCGCGGCGGGTCGGGTCGGCCAGGGCGGCGAATACGGCGTTCAGCGGGTCCGGGGTCATTCATAACCTCTACGTTATGGACCGATCTGCGCCATTAGACCCCGACTGGCGCCGTCTGTCAACCGCGGTTTCGAGCGCCACGCTGGACCCCGTCCTGTTGTCGCCCGCGTGCGGGCTACCAGACGTCGCCGGGGCGCCAATCGCAGCTGATGGCTGCGGCCAGGTCGAGCGGGGGCGAAGACCTCGTCGGAAGGACGAGGATGTAGCCGTCTTCGTCGGGAGTCCGACGCGTGCCCTCAGCCGTCCGAACGGACGACGGTCCCTTCCAGGTCAGCCAACCAAGGCGCTCGTAGAAGCGATGGGCGCCCGTGCCGAGCGCGCCAAGCTCGAAGTGCTCGTGAATGTAGGAGGTCACCTCTCGCATCACCCGCGATCCGAGGCCCATGCCCTGGCGGTCCGGTGCCGTAGCTACGCCTTCGACATAGCCGGTCCGGAGCGGCCGGCCGTCGACCTCGAGCTCGCGGTCGATCACCGACGCGTGCGCGACGATCTCGCCTTCGAGGTCGAGCACGAAATGCACGCCACCGATCGTGTGCTGCCAATCCTCCTCGGTGAACGGCTCGTCATCCGAGTCGAACGCGGCCCTGAGCAGCTGGCGTATGACCGCGATCTCGGCGGCAGTGAGCTCGTCCGTGGACATCACCCGGACCGCCGCTCGATCGATCACCGGCGCCCGACGATCCGGAACACCTGTCCCCCAGGCGCAGCGAAGTAGAAGTAGCGGGTAGTCGGGTGGTTGACCCTGCGCAGCCCGGCGCCGAGGACGCGGGCCATCATCTCCTTTGGATCATCCACCGCGAGCTCGAGCCATGCGCCTCGGCGGGCATCGTCGTCGCCCAGGGCTGGCTCGGTGAACTCCACGCTCAGCGACGCCCCATTCCCGAAGCTGAAGGCAACCACCGATGGCGCGTTCGGCCCGCTATCGGCAGTCGGGATCATGGGGACGCCGAGGATCTCCGTGAAGAACCGGATCAGTTCGTCGCGAACGGTCGGGCGAGCGTACATGTGGACGCGACTTGTGAGGTCAACCTTCACGCCCGTCCCCGGCTCTGCTGGTGCCTGTGGATTCCCTGGCCCGCCGACTCTCACGCTGAAGACCTCCGTGGCCAGAACGTTTCGTCAGCCTCCGGGCTTCGATGCGCCCTGGCTCAACGTTCGGGTTGTAACGGGAGTCTACCGGCGCGAGACCCGGGCGCTACCTCCGGGGGAGTCGGCCAGCGAGGGCTGCTCGTCGATGTAGCACCAGATCCAGTTCTCGCCCGGCAAGCAGGCTTGCGTCAAGCCAACCGCTTCAGACTCCCTCGGGCCTGTATGAGGCCTCGTCGTCGATGTTGCCGACGAACTGCGGGAGGCGGCGATGGCCAAGCTGCTGCCGGATCGCCATGTTCTCGCCGATGTGGTACCAGTAGTGGTAGATCACGCGCTGCAGGAGGTTGCCGTAGATCCGGGCGAGGGGCTTTCCTTCGCGTGTCGGATGCTCCAACAGCTTCCCGGTCGTCAGCCTGTCGAGCCATGGGTCCGCCTCGGCCGTGATCGCGCGCCATGCATCGAGCACCTCCGCCAATGCCGGGGTGCTCGCCGGTCCGCCCGATGCGAAGCGCTCCTCGATGTCCGGATAGGGCGTCCTCCCCTGCGCCACCGTGACGAAGTAGCGCTGCTCCTGCCAGGCGAGGTGGCCCACGTTCCAGCTGATGCAGTTCATCGGCTCGAGACGCCGCCGCGCTTCGTCCGCACCGATCCGCTTGATCGCCCGCATGAACTCGGACCGTGTGAAGCGGAGCTGGAGGACCAGCGGGTGAGGCTCGGACATGTCGACACCTCCGGGACCGTCATGGCGGGCTATCGATCGCCCTCATGATCGTCCGTCAGGCGAGCTTTCGCACGCGATACGTGAGATGTGTGACCGCTGGGAACGTGACCATGCGGCGGGGCGTCAGCGCACGACCGTCGTCCCTCCTTCGAGCGTGGCGCCCAGTGCGTCGAGCAGATCCTGAGTTCCCTTCTCGCGTGAGGCCACCGAGTCGAGGCCGTCCAGGAAGGCGCCTTATTGCGTGTAGCGAAGGTGTGTGCCCTCGCCGGCCGGCTCGAACTCCACCGTCCTGCCTTCGATGGGCACAAGCCGCATCGTAAACCCGCAGAAACGGCCTTCCGAGCCACCTTGAGCTGGTGTTGGTCCTCGCCCGGTCAGAGCCAGTAGGTGTCGTGGCGGACGTAGAAGGCGGCCTTCTCCTCGTCGGTGAGCTCGAGACCCCGCCCAACCCTGGCGAGCGTCTCGAAGTAGTCCTCACGTGGAGCGCCGGGTGCAAACAGGATGAGCATCGATGTGGGGGCGCCCGACTCGTTCTTGAAAGCGTGGATGCCGCCTTCGGGCACGAACAGGAAGTCACCCGGCTTGGCGTCGGTCCATTCCTTCCCGTCGTAGAGCCGGATGGTCCCGGACAGGACGTAGAACGATTCGGAGATCGTCCGGTGGAAGTGCGCGTCGGGTCCGCTCTGCGCGGGCGCCATCTCCCAGCGATACAGGCCGAACTGACCGCCGGTCGAGTCGCCGGTCGCCAGGTAGTGCACGGTCCCGCCCGACGAATAGGTCACCTCGGGGTCATGGCCGGTCGGTCTGTATGTCGCATTGGTCAGCCCCGAATGGCCGTGGTATCGGGGCTCTGGGTAGGTCACGGGCGAGGCACCTTCCGCACAACGACTTAGGTGAAGTCGATCGCCAACAGGACGCGATCGCCTTCGCGACTCAATGTCACGCAGGTCGACTTGTCATAGCCAATGTACCAACCGATCTGCCCTTCCGATTCGTCATCGACGATCCTGGTCTTCAGCCCTGGGAGACGCATGGGCTGGCTGGCTGTTTCATGCAGCCTCCCCCCGGAAGGCTCGAATCTCATCGGTGACGAGCTCGATGAACCTCTCGGCTTCGGCGCGCGCGTGCTCGTCCGCGAGGCCGGTCTTCCCGCGAGAGAGTCGAGTGCGCAGCGCCTCATCGATCAGCCAGGCCCACTCGGGCATCCGCTGCCGAGCCCAGGCCGCGGCGTCCTGCTTCGAGGAGTGCGTTTCGGTCAGCACGGTCCGGAGGGCTCGGCACATGGTCAGGACCGCATAGGCCCGCGCGCCGGAGCTGGGTTCGGCGTAGACCCGATTTCGGAACGTCTGGGCATGACGCGCGATCGCCCCGACGAACTCGGGGCCGGAGATCACGGGGATGAGCTCCGCCTGGTCCTGTCCGTAGAGCGGTACGCCGGTCTCCTGGACCTGATACCAGCTCAACAGCCAGTCGGCAACGTCGCCCACGACATGGAAGGGCTCGCCCGGACTGATCACGGCGAGCCGGCCCGCGTTGGACCGGAAGACCGCGAGCGTCGAACGACCGATATACGTGACGTCGATGCGGTCCTTCCAATCGGGGTGGTGTCGCAAGAGGTCCCGGTGCATCGCTTCGAGGCCGGCCATGTCGAGATTCTCGACCTCCCGCGCGGTGACTGCCATCAGATCGACATCGCTCACGCCCGGGTCGAAGCCGCCGGTGACCGCCGATCCGTAGAGGTACAGACCCACGAGATCCTCACCCAGTCGACCGCGGATATCGGTGACGAGCGGTTCGAGGATCGGCGGTTCCGCCGGGACGACCATCGACTACCCGTCCGTTCGGTGGCCGATTACCGTTCGAAGACCCGCCGGGAGGCGTTCGGCGCCGAATGAGCTGCCAATCGTCGACTGGATGCCGCGACCGGCGAGCAGCGCCGGGACACGGCTCACGTCGATCAGGACGTTGTCGTGCCGTTCGTCGTCCCGCCGCCAGGAGCCATCATCGTTAAGGCTGAAGATGGCCATTTGGCGAATGAATCGACCGCGAGAAGGGCGCGAGAATTCCGTGACGATCGCCCAATCGTCCGTGACCCGGCCCAGGTTGGGCGCTTCGCGTCGCGCCTCTCCGTATCCGAAGTCGCACAGGTCGATCGCCAGGATGCCGCCCGGCGCCAGCGCGTCGGCGATAGCCACCAGAGCGCGGTCGATGGCGGCCTCGTCGGGGAGATAATTCAGGACGTGGCCCACCGAAACGATGGCGTCGGCGGGCGGGATCGGATCGTCCGGCAGAACCAGAAGCCGGATGTCCTCAGCGTCGGCGGCGACCTCGCGGGCGAGCTCGAGCATCGCGGGCGACGCATCGGTCGCGATCACACGGTGGCCCGCGTCGATCAAGTGCCTGGTGAGGAGGCCGCTTCCACACCCGAGCTCGACCACCAGACCGTTCCGCGTGAGCAATGGCTCGACCAGGGCCATGATCCCTGGCGCCGTTTCGTTGGCATGAAAGGCGAAGCCGAGGTGGTGCACCAGGGCCAGGTCTCTGCGGTAGTAGGGCGCCGAGTCGTCCGTTCCGCCATTCTGGCACCGCAACCGCGGGTAAACCGGCTTTACCAGGCTTCCTGACAAGTTGGTACAGGATTCGCGGGCATGATGAGCTCCATGGAGTCGATTCCGCCGGAGGCGCTCCTCGCCGCGTATCCCGAGCCAATGCGGGACATAGCCGAGTCACTGCGCGGCATCGTCCGCCGAGCCGTTCCCGACGCCATCGAGCGCGTTCGGCAGGGCTGGCGCCTGATCGGCTATGACGTTGCCCGTGGCCGCGGACGCTCCACATACTTCTGTTATGTCGCCCCGGAACCTGGGCATGTTCATCTCGGGTTCGAGTACGGCGTGTTCATGTCAGACCCGGATGGTCTGCTCCAGGGGGCCGGGGTGACCCGTCGGGTCCGGTGGGTGACCCTTCGTGAGCCGGCCGGAATCCCGCGTGCACAGCTGGAGCAGCTGGTGATAGAAGCATTGCGGGTGGCCCTCGTTTCACCCGCGGAGCGGTTCGGCCGCGTCCTCGAGCTCGGCTAGTGGCGGCGCCGGTTCTGACGGTTCGGATGCTCAACCGGGCATTGCTCGCCCGCCAGCTCCTGCTCGATCGGGCTCCCGTTCCCGTCGCGGAGGCACTCGAACGGATCGGGGGCATCCAGAACCAATACGCGCCGTCGGGATACATCGGCCTCTGGAGTCGCGTGGCTGACTTCCGGCGCGATGCGTTGACCGACGAGCTCGAGGCGCGTCGCGTCGTCCAGGGCACGCTCATGCGCTCCACGATTCATCTCGTCTCGGCGAGCGATTTCAGATTGTTTGCCGCCGGCACACGAGACGCCCGTCGAGAGTGGTGGCTGCGCTCCTTCCGAGCCCAGCTGGATGGGATTGACATGGAGTCGGCCACGGCGCGCATTCGGAATCTTCTCGCCGGTCAGCCCCGGCGAGCCAGGGAGATGCTGGAAGTCCTGGCCGCCGAGGGGTACCCGCGAATGGCGTGGGTGAGCGCCGGGCAGTGGATCGACATGGTTCGGGTTCCCCCATCGGGAACCTGGCGCCAGCGGCGCGCCGACCTTTACGGCCTGGCGGACGAATGGCTCCGACGGCCCGAGGTTCCGGTCGATGACGGCCTGGAGCGCCTCGTCCGCGCCTACCTCGGCGGGTTCGGGCCGGCAGCGGCCTCAGACATTGCGAATTGGGCAGGGTTGCCTTTGGAGGCTGTGCGTTCCGCGCTGGACCGAATGGAGCTCGCCCGGTTCGAGGACGAGAACGGCGGCGAGCTGCTCGATCTGGCCGGCCTGCCGCTGCCCGATCCCGACACGCCCGCGCCGGTTCGCTTCCTGCCCACGTGGGATGCGACGCTCCTCGTCCATGCTCGGCGGACCGGTATCCTGCCGGAGCGGCATCGACCGCTGATCTTCAACACGAAGACCCCGCATTCCGTGCCGACGTTCCTGGTCGACGGCAACGTTGCCGGAAGCTGGCGGTACGAAAAGGGCCGGGTGGCCACGCAGCCCTTCGAGCCTCTATCCGCGGCGGTTCGACGGGCTGTCAACGACGAGGCAGACCGCCTGGCAGCCTTCCACAACGAGTAGCGTCTGTAGGGGGGCCCGCGCCTAGCGCGGCCGGCGCCCGACGAACACCACCCGATCCCAGTTGTCCTCGCGCGGGACGGCTTCGAATCCGACGTCGGCGAGCAGCGCGAGCCAGCTTTCGGTGGAAAAGAGGCCCTCGATGTGGCGATCCTGGCGCACCTCGACCGAACCGTCGTCGTGGCGGAGCAGGAGAGCGTAATCGACCTGGTAGGTCGTGTCGGCCGGATCGGGATCGGTCTTCCACTCGAGGTAGCGGAGCGCACGGCCCTGACCTCCGTCGGGCCGGACGAGGCTGTCTTCTCCGCCGTGATCCGTCTCGGGCTGGAACCGCTCGCGGACGTGATCTGGCTCGAAGATAGCTGCGCCGCCTGGCCGAAGGTGAGCGTAGGCGGTTGCCAGGGCCGCCCGAAGGTCGGATTCGGTCGTCATGTAGCAGATCGCATCGTGAATGAGGACCGCATCGAACGTCCGTCCGAGCCGCAGGGTCCGCATGTCACCGACGAGATGTTCAGTATCGGGGTTGATGGTGCGGCTCAGCTCGAGCATCTCGGGCGCCAGATCGGTCAGAGTGAGGCGCAGGTTTCGGCTGAGGTGCGAGGCGGTGTTGCCGCCGCCCGATCCAAGCTCTAGCAGCGTTTCGAGTGGGCCATCGACGTGTCCGCGCAGAAGCTCCAGGATGGCTGCCGCCTCATCGGCGTATTCCTCCGGCGGGGTGAGCAGGTGGAACCACTGCGCGAGCTCGCCGTACATGGCAGGGACCGTCATCGCGCCAGTCTGCCATCGAGGGAAACGGGGTTGCACCTCCAAGGTGCCCCTACTCGGACCAGGAGTGAGGCGCGGGCCCTCGCCCGCAACGGGCGGCATTCCGACGGGCGGCTCAGCGCCTATCGCTGCCCCTTCTACAGGCGAACGGGTTTTGTCGAACGCTGTACCTTCGACGTCTACGCCACTGCCCCCCTGTTCGGGACACATCACCACTAGACGAACCCTGCAAGGAGGATCGACGATGCCGGAGCACCCGAACGCGACCAAGGCTCGGGAGGGCCTCGATGCCCTCAATAGCGGCGATATGCAGGCGATGTCCGACTTCCTCGATGACGACGTGGTCTGGCACGAGATCGGGCGCCCGGAACCGGTCCGCGGGAAGGCGGCCCTGGCTGCCGAGGCGCAGCAAGCCACCGGCGATTACACGATCACGGGGAAGCTTCACGACGTGGTCGCGAACGACGACCACACCATCGCCCTGGTAGACGCGACCGCGACCCGCGGCGGGAAAACGCTCAACTATCGAACTGCCGAGATCATGCACATTCGGAACGGCAAGGTCGTCGAGCGGTGGGCCTTCTCAGACGACACTGGCGCGATCACAGAGTTCTTCAAGTAGCTCGAAACCGGGCCACCCGCTGCTCAGATCGACTAGCCGGCCGCGCTAGCTCGAGATGGCGGGCGGGACGTTGAGGTTGAACCGGAAGACGTTGTCGGGGTCGTAGCTCGCCTTCAGACGGCGCAGCCGGTCGAAGCGCTCGGCACCGAACGCGGCGCGGACCCGGTCGGGCGTCTCGTCGACCGGCGCGTAGTTGCCGTAACCGGCTCCCGAGAGCGACGCCGAGCGGAGACCGTCCGCGACGTTTCGGACCCAGCCGATTTGTCGCTCGTCCTCCGCCTGGTCCTCCCAGATCGCGAGACCGCTGACGTTCCAGCGAGCTGCGCGCTGACCGAAGGCCGCGCCGTCCACCGGCTCCTCACGTGCTGCTCCCGTTAGCGCCTCGAGGAGGACGAAGGAAGGAGCGGCCGCGCGCCCCATCGCCGCGACGACGGAATCGATCACACCATCGTCGAGCTCGCGAACGAAGTGTCCTTTCCAGTAGTGGCGCAGCCCAAAAGGCAGGATTCCGCTCATCGCCTGGACCTCGAGGTAGGTCATCGGCGCCAGGCTCTCGTGGACCACCGGCAGGGCCCTCAGCGGCCGGAGGATCGGTTCGGCTTGATCCGGCGTTCCCTGGTACGTAACGCCGAGGTTCAGCAGCGCGGGCGAGGCGCCGGCTTCGCTGCCATCGTGAGCGTCCGTGCTGGGTCCGCCCCCGAAGATCGTCAGTTCTCGCGGCGCATCATTGGCCAGTGCAGTGGCAGCGCGCAATGCCTCGTGCGCCGCGTCGAGCGGGATCGACAGGTAGCCCGCGTACAACGGGCCGACGCGGTGAAGTGCGAACTCGAATTCCGTGACGATCCCGAAATTGCCGCCTCCGCCGCGGAGGCCCCAGAGCAGCTCGAGATCGCCGTCTGCGCCCGCAATCACCACCGAGCCGTTGGCCGTCACGACTTCTGCGCGAATGAGGTTGTCGCACGTCAGCCCCGCCGTCCCCAGCAGGACGCCGATGCCGCCGCCCAGCGTCAGCCCGCCGACGCCGGTGTCACCGAACGTCCCGCCCGGCGTCGCGAGGCCATGCGGGACCGTCGCCCGGTCGACATCCTCCCAGAGCGCCCCGCCCTGAACGCGAACCTGCTTCCGGGCCGGATCGACCACGACCTTGCGCATCAAGCGCAAGTCGATAACGAGGGCAGCGTCGGCCACGGCGTGGCCCGCTACGCTGTGGCCACCGCCGCGCACGGCGATGGGGAGATCGGTATCCCGAGCCCAGCGAACCGCGGCGACCACATCGGCAGCAGTGCGCGGCCTGACGATGGCGTGGGGCCTCCGATCGATGGTCGCGTTGAACGTCGATCGCGCCTCGTCGTAGCCCGAGTCGGCCGGCACGATGACCTCGCCGGCGATGGTTCCGCGAAGGCCGCCGGCCGCCACGTCCATCGTCATCGGCCATTCACCCCATAAGGTTACGCGGCGAACTCGCTCCGGGGCTCGCCCACCTCGATTGGGTTTTTGATTGGGTCCTGGCTCCACTCGAACCAGCCGCCGTCGTACACCGCGATCCGCTGCCAGTTCATCAGGTAGGCGTAGAACCACGTTTCGCTGGCTCGCCAGCCTGTGCCGCAGTAGAACGCGACCCACTTGCCGGGCGTGATCCCGGCTTCGTCCCAGTTGGCGGCGATCTCCGGATACGCGCGCATCGTGTTGTCCACGTTTCGGTAATGCTGCATGTGGTAGGCGTCCGTACCGCAGTTGCCCCAGACATCTCCGGCGATGCGGCCAGACGGGCCGATGTAGTTGTAGCCGCTGACCGCGCCGATGTGCTCCTTCCACGTGCGCACGCTCACGAGAGCCGCGTTCTCCTGATCGGCCAGGATCTCCTTGGCCTCGTCGATATCGATGATGAAGTCGGGCCCTTGCGGGATCGAGACGCCGAAACGCTCGATCGGCGACGGCTCCCGGATGACCGTCTCCAGCGGATAACCCGCCTGGACCCACCAGTCATAGCCGCCGTCGAGCAGTCGGACGTCGTTAACCCCGGCGTACCGCAGGATCGCGATGGCCCGAGTTGCGGCGATCTGTCCGGCCCGTCGGCCGGGCCACTTTTCGTTGGCGTGGCCTTGTGTGTCGCGGCCGTACACGATGACCGTCGTGTCGTGGCTGATTCCAAAGGCCCGCAGCGCCGCGTCGAGCACCTGGGGTGAGCGGCGATTCCAGTCGGCCGGATCCTCCAGCCGGTTCGTGTCCAGATACAGGGCGCCCGGGATGTGTCCGTCGGCATACTCCTCGGGTACGCCAAAGTTCACGTGGAAGAGCAGGACCTTCCCGGCCGGAGCGGCTTCCGGCGACTCGCCATCGAGCAAGCGTCGAAGCCAGTCGACGTGGACGAGCTTGTCGTAGTTGGGCAGGCGATCGAGGGGGAGGGCTTCATCCGCCGCCCACTCGCTCCAGCCGCTCTCATGGATCCGAACACGTTCATGGCCATCGTCGACCAACCTTGTGGCAAGGGCGGCGACATCCCCCGCGCCGTTGCCGTAGATCACGACGTCGCGGTCTGGAGTGATGCCTTTTGCCTTCAACAGTCGCTGGATTTCTTTCTCGTCGACGCTCTCCAGCCACGGGCGGGGGAATGCCACGGCGCCGGGGATGTGGCCGCCCCGGGCCTCACCTCTGAGCCGCCAGCCGTTGTACGCGGCCATCGGCCGAACGTCGACGACGCTCAAGTCCGGATCGCCGAGCCGATCGCGGAGCTCGGCGGTCGAGATTGGGGCGGCGATCTGACTTTGGAAACGGTGCACGCTGGTCATCGTTGCGTTCCTCTCAGGCAATCAGGCCACGTGGGCAAAAAGAAACCCCTGCCAAGCAGGGGTCCAGCTGTGTCGGCGCGCAGATCGTGTATATCGCGCGCTCAGGTACACCGCCTGCCCTGCTCGGCAAGGAGACAACACATACAGCTGAGGGCGACGTTCGCCATGACGGTCATGAGGGCGGCATCATGACATGGACCCGGTCACAGGGCAAGACGGCGATTTCTCACAGCTTGGAGACGTCGGGCCTCTGCACACCCGAGCGAGGTCTATCGCAACGCCTCCCGGAGGGCGTCCTCGGCCTCTCCTGGAAGGGTCGTTTGGATGACGTCGCCGCGATATGGGCGCAGGGCCGCCAGGACGGCGTCGGCATCCTGCTCCTTGACCACAAGGAACAGCGCTGAACGACCCGGCCGCAGGGTGGTCTTGACCTCGTCCACGAAGCTCGGGCTCACGCCCGTGTCGAGCGAAGCCCCGACGACCGCGCCGAGCCCGGCACCGATTGCTGCGCCGACGGGCGGGAAGAAGAAGGTGACCAGGCCACCGATGAGGGCCCCGATGACGGCGGCCGTCTCGGTCGTTCCGCTAACTTCGTTCTTCACGTGCGCCGTGCCGTCGGGATCGCGTTCGACCAGCGCCGTGTCTTCGAATCGTATTCGCCCCTGTTTCTCGAGCCCGCGGAGGCTCTTCAGCGCGCTTCGGGCATCATCGAAATGGTCGAAGGCGACCACCACGAGCTGGTTCATGCCGACCTCCTGAGCACGGACGCTGAGCGTACGCCTTTCCTACCGCGCTGGTCGCCCGTGAGGGCGACGGGTCAGGATGCCAGTTCGGGTCGCAGCGTCGGGTGCGCTTGCTGCAGCGGACCGATGTTGAGAGCTACGAGGTGCTCCACGATCTTCGACGCCTCGAGGGGCTTTGCGAACAGGTAACCCTGGCCGAGGTTGCAGCCCATTGCCAGGAGTGAGGCCGCCTGCGCCTCGGTTTCGACGCCTTCCGCGATCGGCTGGTATCCGAGGGCCTCGCACAGGCGAAGGATCGCCTCCACAACGGCTTCATTTCGCGTCCGGCCGTCGAGCGCGAGGACGAAGGACTGATCGATCTTGACGATGTGGATGGGCAGCCGGCGCAGGTTGCCGAGCGACGAGAAGCCGGTGCCAAAGTCGTCCATCGCGAGGCGGACCCCAAGGGCGCGAAGGTGGGCAAGGGCGTCGAGCGTGCCACCCTGCTCGACCAGGATCCCCTCCGTGATCTCGAGGACCAGGCGTTCAGCGGGAAGGCCGGATGCCGTGAGCGCGCTGGCCACAAGTGCCGGAAGGCCAGGATCGAGGAGCTCGCGGGCCGAGAGATTCACCGTGATGGATGCGAAATTCGGAGCGAGTTCCAGCCATCGGCTCGCCTCGGCGGTCGCGCTGGCCAGGACCCACCGCCCAATCTGAACGATGAGCCCGGTCTCCTCGGCTACGAGCAGGAAGTCCGCCGGCGTGAGGAGACCGCGGGTCGGATGCTGCCAGCGAAGAAGGGCCTCGGCGCCGACCAGGCGGCGGGTTCCGATCTCGACGACAGGCTGATAGAGCAACCGGAATTCATCGCGCTCGACGGCCCCGCGAAGATCCGCCTGCAAGGCCAGGCGATCGTGCATGGCCAGGCGCATCTCCGGTTCGAACACCGCCAGCTGACCCTTGCCGCGCGCCTTTGCCCGATACATCGCGATGTCCGCGTCGCGCAGGATCGCTTCCGCGGAGGTGTCAGTGTCCGGCGCCAGTGCCACTCCGATGCTTGGCGTGACGAAGAACTCCCTCCCGCGAATCTCGAAGGGGACGGCAAATTGCGCCAGAAGGCGCTCGCCGGCCACGATGGCCTCGTCGCCGTCATCGAGATCATCAACGAGGATCGAAAACTCATCCCCGCCGAGACGAGCGACGGTGTCGTGTCCGCGAAGAGCGAGACGAATCCGCTCGCCAACAGCGATCAGCAGCTCGTCGCCCGCGTCGTGGCCGACCGAGTCGTTGACCGTTTTGAAGTCGTCCAGGTCGACGAGCAGGACCGCGGGTTTCGCCGATCGCAGCTGTCGTCTGCTGAGCGCATGCTCGACTCGGTCGAGAAACAGGGCCCTGTTTGCCAGACCCGTCAGGTCGTCGTGGAACGCGAGATGGGACAGGCGGATCTGGAGGTCATCGCGTTCCGCGAGCATTCCCGCCAGGGTGTGCACAGCGCCCGTGAGCCGGATTACGACAAGCGCCGAGCCGACGATGCACCCGCCAACC
>WNGJ01005381.1_pt1 | contig 13423 bp, 16 predicted proteins | sample 5400611 | NCBI WGS metagenome assembly WNGJ01 (sample SAMN13153375, study PRJNA577476) | soil metagenome | isolation source: 40 cm soil or saprolite under Garry oak tree replicate 1 | place: USA:California | collected 2016-06-15 | reverse complement strand
ATATGGTACGAGAAGCAGTTGAACAGAACCTAATGGAGGAGCCAGAGGTCGTTGCTGGAATCGAAGCGGGCGGCATGGCGCTTGGTCTCATAGTGGCAAGATCACTGGGGAAACCTGTGGCTTCCGTAAGACCCCAACGCTTAGGGGAGAAGAAGGTTGCCGGGGCGGTAAACCCAAGTTTCTCTGCGGTTGAGGGTAAGAAGGTGCTGATAGTGGATACGATTCTTAGAATGGGCGAAACTATTCGGGCCGCTATTGAGACTCTCCAGGGCGTGAAGGCGAAGCCGGTAGGCGTGACCGTTCTGGCTAACAAGAGCGGAAAGGACAACATAGAGGGGGTCCCCGTGAGGTCTTTGATGGAGCTGTTGCCTGTGGGCAAACAGCCGCATTCTTAGTTTGTGCTACAATAGATGGCAACAATAGAAATCTGATTCGACTGTACACGACGGGATTATATCCTAGGGTAGCAGGCTAGTGGATACGTGGATGAATAACGGCAACTAAGTTCATGCAGTCTCTGGACCCGGAAATATATGCCCAGCTAAGAAAGATGGCGAAAGACCGAGGCATTACTATGCAGGAACTGATTAGAGCCGTGATCGTCCCGGACTGGATGCGCAAAGCCGGTGCTTCTCATCCGAGCTCAGGAAGAGCTATCAGGAAAGGCGTCCGCAGGCTCAGAAGGACGAGAGCCACCGTGACAGCCTAGGGTTACCGAAGATACCCCACCTTCGCTATTCCAAGACTCCATCTGAAGAACTGACTCCGAGTGCCCCCGTTCAGCAAGCTCGACTAACCGCCTACTTTCGCTTCCTACCACTTTGCCCATGCGCTTGAAGAGGCGCAATCTTATCTTCTTCTGAGTGGAACTCAGGAAAGGGAACTGTTAGGATTGCAAGTGACTTCTCAACCCAAGAAAGTAACCTTTGTCACCCTCCTGGCTGACGAGACGATTCATCCCCGGTACGAAGAGGCGCTGAAGCAGGTTGAACGTGATTTTGGAAAGCATCATCCGATGCATATCAACGGGCGACCGGTCCTTGCCGGCGGCGAGTTCGAAGTCCACAGCCCAGTAGACTCAACCGTTCTCCTAGGATATTTCCAGAAAGGCACCGCGGAGTTCGCACGAAAGGCGCTCGAAGCGGCTAACGACCATTTTGAATCCTGGAGCAAGCGGCCGTGGAAGGAGCACGTCCAGCTTATTCGGAAGACGGCTGACATCCTTGAGAAACGCCAGTTCTACCTCGCCGCCCTGATGACCTACGAGGTTGCGAAGAACCGTTACGAGGCAATCGCCGAGGCCAATGAAGCCGTAGACTTCCTAAACTACTACGCGCGCCTGATGGAAGAGAATGAGGGATATGTCAGGCCAATGGAGCGCATTGTCCCTGGTGAGGACAGTAAGAGCGTCCTGCGACCGTACGGTGCCTGGGCGGTTGTTTCGCCTTTCAACTTTCCATTGTCGCTAGCGACGACGATGATCGCTGGCGCGTTGATTGCGGGTAATACGGTGGTCTTCAAGCCGACTAGTGAGGCTCCTTTCACCGCTCTGAAATTGTACGAGGCTCTTGTCGAGGCGGGTATTCCTGCGGGAGTCATCAACTACGTTACTGGCCCCGGTAGCTCTTTCGGGGCTGAGTTCGCTAGTAATCCGATGGTGGCTGGAATAGCGTTTACTGGTTCGAGGGATGTAGGGATGCAGCTCTACAGGGATTTTGTGGTGAAGCAGCCGTATCCGAAGCCGTTCATTGCTGAGATGGGCAGTAAGAATCCGGCGATTGTGACTTCGAAGGCGGATCTCGACAAGGCGGCGGAGGGCGTTGTTAGGTCGGCGTTTGGCTATGATGGTCAGAAGTGTAGCGCGACGTCGAGGGTCTATGTTGAACGTGGGGTGCGGGAGGATTTCTTGAAGATTCTGAAATCGAAGGTTGAGAAGGTTGCGGTGGTCGGTGATCCGCGGCAGAAGTCGACGTTTGTGGGTCCGGTGATTGATGAGACTGCGTTCAGGAAGTATCAGCGTGCGGTTGAGCAGGCTAGGAAGGAGGGTAAGATCCTGGTTGGTGGGGATGTCCCGAAGATGTTTCTTCCGAAGGGCTACTATGTTACGCCTACTGTTGTGTATGGTCTTCCTCCGGATCACCGTCTGTTGAAGGAGGAGTTGTTTGTGCCGCTGGTGGCTGTTGACGAGGTCTCGTCTCTGGACGAGGCGTTAGAGAAGGCGAACAAGACAGAGTTTGGATTGACGGCGGGAGTGTTTACAAAGGATAAGGGAGAGCAGAACGAGTTCTTCGAGAAGATACGGTTTGGCGTGGTCTACGCGAACCGGAAAGGTGGAGCGACGACTGGGGCATGGCCGGGGGCGCAGCCGTTTGGCGGCTGGAAAGGGAGTGGGGCTACAGGGAAGGGCGCGGGTGGTCCCTACTATCTGCTCCAGTTCATGCACGAACAAGCCCAGACAGTGGTCGGGGACTCGTAGGCGCCTCACGGCTTCTGGAACTTTCGCGGGCTTTTTCTCGCTTGTAACGGGTATGCCCCTACCCCCCTCGCCGAACGAATTTCACGAAGGAAGTCTCACTTTCCTTGGGCAAACTGTCTGTTTTGTGCATGTTTGAGCCCGATTTTGATCAGAGCACGTCTAGGAGGCCGAAGAGATTCTTCGCGAAAAAGATTTCATGTAGATAGAGAAATTCTGGCCTAAGAGCAGCGATCTAGGGGGCGCTTGTTAGCCTAGAACCGGAAATAGGAACGGGGGCAGTTCTGCGTCGCGAGAGTAGTCAACATACCCTAATTCTCTAGAGGGTCTTCTGCCTGACCAGATTTTGACATGGACCCCTCAACCCGTCCGTGTCACCGATCATGAATCTCTCGCCGGCCTTAACATCGTCATGGACCCTCAGCCGTTTCCAAGGCGATTCCTAGGGAATATCAGGTCGATGACGAGAATCATCTGCAATCAAGGGACATAGACCGAAAGGTCAAAGCTGCTAGCTTCGAGATCTTCCCAAACACGAAGATTACATCACGAGACACAACTGCAATTGACAATTCTCGATTAGTAACGGGTTTGGTAACCGTAAATGGTAGCAAAAAACCCGCTGGAACGCTGAGCTGAAACCGGGTCTCCTTCAGAGGGTCGCACACAAAACTCAGACCCGCCGATCATAAAGTGCTGTCACGCGGCACTCCCTCTGGGATCAGAAATTCGCGCGTAAGTTGATCTTTCGGAGGTATCTCTTTCTCTGCCGGTAGGTAAACCTCGACATCGACGTCAAGGGAAGCAAGGTGTTGGCATATTATCGGCCCTATTTCCTTCCATTCCAGACGTCCGAGACCAGCGCCGAGCGCTGGAACTGCAAGCGATGTTATTCCCTCCTTCTTGTAATTCGCCTGTATCCACTTGAGGCCTTTTTCGATGCCTTCCTTGCTCGCGCGTTCGCTGTAATGTTTCTTTGTAGCGAAGAGAAGAAACCATGTTTGCGCATTGGGCTCCTGAAGTGTGTTGGGCTCGTCCGCCAACTCGAAGTCAACCGACTTTTCTCGCTTGTAAAGGTAGGGCTTTCCCATAGCAAGACCCTTTCGTCGAAGAGCGTCCTGATACTCAACATAGACATCAGGGAACTGATATTTCGCTCGAGATGCAACCCCCTTGCCCATCACGCCGACCGTGTTGACGCTGACCGTGAGGGTTTGCAGCCTAGAGAAGAACATGTCCCCTCCCTTTAGGAGCAAGTGTGTGGTAAGGCGCTTCTCGAAGGAGGGTTGGAAGAACATGTTTGGGTCTGGAATGACGGATATTCGTGAGCGATTCGCGCGTTTCAGAATTTGCCTAACATTGCCCGCCGCTGACTGGTCCGTTGCATAGATTCCCGTAATCCTGTCCGCTGGAACATTTCCGACGACTAAACATTCGGACATCATCAATCGTTTGGTTCCGTCATCCTCTCGCCAGTAATCCAAAGCCAGTGTGCCGCGGAATTTTGTAAAAGCTTCGCCAATTCTCTTTCGGGGTGTAGTTGGTATGAATTCGGCTAGGTTGTGGGCCGCATTGCCGATCGAAATCATGGTTCCAGACAGGGCGACAACTGAGTTGAAATCAACAGCTACAACCACAATCTGGTTGATTGGCTTTTCAATAGAAACCTTGTACAGCATGGCATTTCGAGCTTTGAAGTACAGGTTTGCATATTCCCAGAGGGACTTGCCAGCTGGGGTGATCTTTGCTTGGCGACGGTCCACTATTTCCTTGTTGTAAATCGCCACGTAAGGTATTCGTTGATTCTCAATTTCTTGGTGAGACAGGATCCCGTGATTCAGGATCGAGGCGACGTTGTCAATGTGGGTTATGTAGTAGAGTTGGATAATGTTCGGCAGCCTAGTCTTCGATTCAGAGCGAGGGACTGAGAATTGCCTAGATGGTTCTCTTGAGTTAATGTTGTCGTCTAGAAGGAGCGGAGCAGTTTTCGACACAGAGATGGCAGGAATGCCGGTGGCATACAACATCTTTGAAAACAAAGTATCACGTGGGTTAGAATCCTCAGGAGAAACAGTGTGAGGCGAGCTATCGACGATCATGGTCCCCTACGTTTCTCCAATTGAATCGATCCGAAACAGGGTGCCCAAATGTGTTTCCTTTCGCCATCAGTAAAGCTTGAGATCCATTGCTAAGGTCTCGAGATGTCTTGGCTTTCGGGCTCAAAAATCACGTTCCCTCCCTAAACTGTTCAATATTTCATGGTACAGCTGATCTCTCTTCTTGCTTGAGTAGTCGTCATAAGGAAGTTCGAGAACCCGATACCCTCTCTTGCGTAACAGTGCTCGTAGTTCTTCGTCCTTGATCATTTGACTTGCTTTGAGGTGAACCCGACCATCAACGAATACGATTAGTGGTCTCAGTTCTAGTGGGAAGTAGAAGTCGGCTGTGGTTACGGGTATCTCGACCTGTGTCTGGTAGCTTATTCCGTCTTCTTGGAGTCTGATCGCTAGTTCTTGTTCCATTCGTGAGGGGTTGGCGCCTAGTCGTTCGCGCCAGTCGCTCCGCTGACTCGACATCTTTGGCATTGAGCCCTCGTTCGGTTATCGCTCAGACACGAGAACGAAACTGCTGGAAGTGTACAAACGGCTCATCACATGTAGTAGAGGTACTCGTGACGCGGTTCCTTTCCCGGCGGGATGTGAGACATAACTTCTCCAACTCTGTCAGAGAAGAGAAGCGTGATAGGTTCGGCTAAGCTGAACTGTGCGCTGTTCCAGTTCATCTTGGAGAGCGAGAGAACCTCTGCTAACACGATGTCGGCCGAGCTGTCGCCTTCGTGAGTTATGTCCAAGGGCCACGGCGCACGAGCCCCGGGATACGTTTGGAGGTATGGAACATATCCTCTTGTGTACAGCAGATAGTTCCCATGTCCAATCCTTACCGCAGTCCCTCTCAATGGCGGATACTTTCCAAACCTAAAAAATTGTATCCTCTTGTCCCCGAACGCGACGAAGTCGCGTTTAGGCACGTCTTTCAATGCTTTAGAAAATCCACTCTTCTCATCGTCCCAATACTGGGATGACTTGTGTATAACCACCCTAGTTGGTGGTTGCCCCATCTTCTGTCGATACAGTCCAATGGCCTTGGAGAGCAGTTTTTCAGCAGAATCTTGAGTAAGATGAGGCGAGCGGTCAAACTGAGTGCTCCACTCGAAACTGTCACCTCGCAGGATCAGTCCTTCTCCGGTGTAGGTGAATATCTGGGCGAGACTAGTGCTCATTCGATTCTGTGAGTCTGCGAGATTCCTGAAGAACGATATGCCCACGTAGCAGGTGCCTTGCTGCATCTTGGTTATAGTCCAAGGGAAACCGCTTCCTTTGTAATAGATACCCACGCAAGCGTTCCATGCAACCGCCGCGTCGTCTTGTCTTGTCAGTCCTCTTTGAGCAAGAGTTCTCGGCCACATGATTTGCGTTGGCATCGGTATCTGCATCGCAAGAGCCTTCAGACTTCGCCAGAAATTCGTCGTTCGAGGAAAGGCCTCGTTAATGATTTTCTCTGCCTGATGTTCAAAGTTGTCGAGAAATGTTTGGTGAACTTTCTTATAGTCAGTCAGCTTGCCGACAAGCTCTACAAGTTCCGCTGGCAACCTGCCCCGCGTCTTTCCAAATGCACCCTTCTTGACAACGCAGTAGTTGACGACGGCTTCGGGCAGGGCACACAGGACAACATCTGGTTTGAAGGCTTGGGCGGCAACGTTCTCTATCGCATGGAGAAACAGTTCTACAGCCCTGTCGACTCTATCCTCAAAAGTAGGCAGCTTGAGAAGATACTCGATTTCCTGTTTCGGAATGGTATCGTTGTACTCGTCGGACTTGATTATCTTGCATCCGAACACTCTGTGAAACCCAGGAAATGACGCGCCTTGCAGAGGGTCAGAGGTTGCTCTGATTGAGACTTCACTTACGCTATCCAACCACCTGTTGGCTTCAGTGATGGTTTCGCCCGTGCCGACGACCCCCACTTTGATCGACGTGGGGGCTGCCACTTTGGCTTCTCCGGCTATCAGAGGGCCATAGAGTGTCAGACCTACCTTCGGATCAGTGAAGGTCTTTCCGTCTCCAAAAATAAGGAGCGGCTCCGGGATATGCCAAGAGTCGAAGTTAATCGAGCTTACGAGGCCAGGCCGCTGAGTCGGTTCTGATGGGAACATGGGAATTAGTCGCTCTCCGCTTCGACTAGCATGTCAACAGGCGGAGTTTCTGCTTCTGCTACCTCGTACATCTTATCGAGGCTAAGGTAATCGCCCTCTATCCCCCAAGTCATTTCTGTCGTAGCGGGCGTGTTTTCGATCTCGATCTCGGATTTTCCTGCCTCGAGCGCGATTCTGCTCTTGCCTCTCGAAAGGATGAAGGTCCAAAATCTCAAGTGATAGAAAATCGACGGGTTATACTCGTCAAACATCCACCGTGTCGAGATAGAGCCGATCTTGTCTCGAGGTAACGGTTCGACTCCATTGGTCGTAAAAGTCCAGCCAGGTTCGATCCGTAGAAAAAGCCGGTCGTCAATGCCAATGAAGCGAGTAACAGCACCTTGGTGTGCCCAGAACACGCTGCCTTGATTCCCTCTCTGGTAACGCTTGACAACTGTCCTGGTGGATTTTCTCCTGCCAGTATTCCATTCCACTACTCTATCGTGTCCGTCTTGCGGCAAGAAGAAAATCCGATTATGCTCTCGATCTCGATAGAGTCCGATATTTTCACAGTTGTTCCACAGGGCTCGGTTCAGAAGTTCGAGTAACCAGTTTCGCTTGTTCTGGTCCGTGACCCACCGTGTGCTTTCCTCTTGAGAGATGGCCGTTTCGCTCGACAAGAGCCCGCGAAACGGGCAGCCTTTATCGTTCAGGTTCCAGAAAGTGTGAAGTTTGTTCTCTCTTAGCGAGAAGGTAGGAAGTGTCTCCGACATCAAGAACTTGCGCAGATGAGCGTAAACCTGTCCGATCGATTGCGCGTTAGTATGGGCCGACCATATCGTCGCCGGATAGGCCCTTACTGGGAAGAGATTGCTGGCAAGTTGCTCTGTGACGCGATCGGCGAACTCCAGGGGTTCGACTACGTGCTCCATTCCCGCGAGTTTCGATGAGCTAGAAGATGGTTTCCCAGCACCTCTAGGAAGAGGTGTGTCGAATAGGATTGCAAGCAGCTTTGTGTACGATCTTTCAACTTTCTCTGGCTTCCTGAAATCAAGAATGTTCCTGACTCTCAGCGACGGCGGTATGTCGCAGTCACGTCTGAGTATCGGAACAACCTTTCCTCTTCTCCCGCTTGGATCCTCATAAACAGCCATCGTCCATTCAAGTGTCGGCCACTCCGCATCCAGCATTTCTGGCGAGAGTACTACTCCAACAAATCTTGCCTTGGCTACTCCGTTCTCCAGGTTCACAACAACGTTAGTTCCAGGTTGGATCTCCCACTCATCGAAGAAGACTTTGATTTTTCGCTGGTGAGAAGTCTCATTCTCCAATCTCGTTGCGAGTTCTCTTACCCACTCTTTGTCTACCCCCGTGTGACAAAGAAAGAGATCCCAGTCGGCTAGGTCTTTCCCTTTGGAAATATCAGTCAAATCTCAAACCTAAGCCCTGGCCGTAAAACACTGACTGGGTATTGTCAGCCGTAATGCGCAACTTCGAATGACTCGTCGCTTCGCTCGACCAACAAGTCCATAATGGCAGATTCTTCGTCGTCTGCAAAGGGTCTGATCTCGCTCTTCTCATCTCTTGCATAGTCGAGGCCGTCCTGAGAGAATCCCGATGTAGAAACTACGACGGCGTGTTCGGGGATATCGTGTAGCTTTCTGCTTACATCTTCGAACTCTTTCTTCGAGGTCTCCAAGTCTGACTTAGTTACTGGAGTTGTTTTGGAGAACCTCTTCACAAGTATCGTGAGAAGGTCCTCATGAAGCCTTTGGTGCAGTCGCGGAAAGAGCCAGTAGTAGATCCAGTGTGTCGGACTCCCTCGTAGGGTCCGCTTGGCAAGAAACCGTCGCAGCTTGCTTCGAGGCTCATCGTGGATGAACACGTCAAACGGGTATCGTTTTCCGCTCTTGCCCTCGACCTCAACATTGAACTTGACCTTATCAGCAGGCAGATCCCTCAGCTCTTCTGCGGCTGTACTCGCCCGCTTCAAGGAGTTCCAAATACGCTCAGCAGGAGTGTTTCCTTCAGGCGGAAGAAGCTCAAAGTTTGTAATGAACCTAAACCGGTTCACTTCCCAATCTATGTCGTCAACGAGTCCGAAACCCTTCTTCGCCCAGAGACCATAGGCGATAAACCCAATCAGGATCGCATCAAAACTCGCGAAGAACACTTGTGACAGCAAGGTGGCTGAGGTCCAGATAGAGACGATGAAGAGCGTTGCTACAAATGCCAACACTCCAACCACCCATATCGAAGCGGTGTATACTCTGTACGCCCTGTCGATCTCGTCGGCGTGAGAACTGAGCGTATCGCCTATCCTAAGTATAAGAGTGGAAGGGTCCCTGGTGGGCGGCGGGGGTTCATCGTTGCCTTCTGATGGGACAGAAGCCATTTGTTGCCAGCTCTGGCAAGAACCGATCTATCCGCGAATTATAAAGACTGAACTAACTTTGTGCAATTATTCGTCGGTTCTTCCGGTGCGAACGTCTTTTGCGAAGTCGAGGAAGCTGTTACCCATCTTATTGTACCAATCGCGTCCCTGATCCGTTATTCGATAGTATTTCGCCGCCCCCGTTGTGGTCTTCTCAGTCACCAATCCGAGGCGAAGCAGCCGTTGAAGCCCATCGCCAACTATTGTGTCGTGCTGCGTACCTGGAAGGTTGGTCCTTATCTCATATCTGCTGGCCCCGATCCAGTCCGGATTAGTACCCGGAAGTCTTTCTTTTGGATGGGTCGCTAGAAAGTTCAGAATAGAGAGAACGATCTCGACGAGCGGCTGTCTGACCCTCTCCGAGCTTCGATGCCTGAACGGCACGTAAACCCGGTTGTCGGGTCAGTGTAATTGAACTTAGTTATACTTTCGGTGAAGTTAGCTAGGAATACTATGTTCTGAACTCAACCGGGATTTTTCTTTCGCCGAACCTGATTTGCTTCTATGACTGAAATGCGGGTACTCATGACATGCCCGGTCTGTGGGCAAGAAGTTGACGGTGAGACCCTTCACAAACTAGGGCTTGAAGGAGACGTTTTGCGGGAAGTGCGAGCACTTCGAGACGAGGGTAAACTCACACAGGCGATATTTCTCGCCATAAAGATCGTACGAACCGTCCAGGACAATCCACAGTGGATGAAGGACTTGCTGGAAGAGCAGACGCGAATCCTCTCGCTCGGCATCAAGGACGCAGTCCACGATAGCAGCGGAGAGGTTCTCAAGGCGCTTCACGAACTGACTGGGAGCCCGCTCCGAGGAAAGATCCAAGAGGTATCCATAGCCAAGAGGCTGAAAGCCATAGTTCCCACGGACTCATTCACGACTGAAAACTCTACAAGGAAAGGGGAAGACATTGAGTGTTCTGTAATCGAAGAGAGCGACCTCGCAGGTACCGTTATTGTTGAGTCGAAGCGAGTCAAGACTTGGAGTTCGGCACACATCGATCAAGTGAAGGAATACATGGCAAAGAGAGCTACACCCTTCGGGATCGTAGCGACTACCGCTATGCCTAGCGACGCCCTCAGTGACTCTCTAATGATAGATGGTGTGTTGGTAGTGAAAGTAGACCATGTAGATGTGGCCTACCTCTTCATGCGCCAATACCTGATTGCTAAGTTAAAGCTCGAACGAGAGTATCAGTCTCGGGTGTCTCAACTCCAAGTGAGCGAGCAGGTAATACAGGATATTCGGGACTCAGTCAGCAATGGAGACCTAGACGAGATCATCGCCTCGGTGCCCCGCGACGCGGACGCGATAGATGAGCTGGTTAACAACGCTGTGGAATACATTCGATCGCTTTCGGGTAAGGTCAAGAAGAAGACAGATCATGTTCGCGCTCAGGTAACGAAGCTGATGTCGAACCACATCGGAGTGATGAGGGCGAAGCTCGCGGGGGATTCCGCCAGCCTATCACTTCCATCGGATCCATGAACAGTGTTGCAGTCCTTCTGGAATATGCCGGAGATTGACCATTTCGACTTATCGAAAAATGCAAGATTTCTAAAGAAAACTTATATGTATGTTTCAGTGCGGTTGTCGCCCATGGTCCAAATCGTTCTCGATAAGGAGATTGGCCAGCTCATTCCAGTGCTACTGGATGCCCGCGGGAGAACAATCGACGGCTCTCACCGAAAGCAACGCGACAAGGGGTGGCGCACAGAACGGCTGGAGCACATCGACACCGAGGAGAAGTTTCTGAGAGCAAGGCTTCTAGCAAATGACAACCGTCGAGTCATGGAAGGCGAGGAGATAGGCGAAATTCTCAATGGACTTGCTGAGATCTACCGTAAGCAGGGGGCCAAGCCTGGGGAGATCGTGCAGTTGGTAGCCGATAAGACCGGATACGACCGGACTACCGTTGATGGGTATCTAAGAGTCGAGTTCAAGGACAGGAGCCATCGAGAACGCACCCTTCAAGGCCTAGAGAGAACGGCCCCCACTAGAAAGCTAGTGGCGGCTGCAAGACAGGCTCAAGATGAGGTCAACAAGGCTCTGACCCGCGCTCTCAGAGACCCGGCGCTCGACGACAACAACAAGAAAATGATAGCTAAAGAGGTCAAGAACCGTCTAAGTTTTGCTAAGGCAATCGACACTCACGTAGACATCGTGAAGAAAGCAAGCGCCGCCGGAGAAGCACCACCGATCAAGACTGTCGTTTCAGTGCAAGGCGAATGGCTTGTCAAGTCGTTGGAGGGCGCATCGGCTGGCTTTTCTGCTTGTAGTTGGAAAGCCGCCAAGGAGCTGTCCACCCAGCAGAGACGACATTGCCGTTCCATCGTCATCGGAGTCAAAGACCATGCGGATGCATGGTTGCGACAACTCGAACGCCTTCAAGAAGGGGGTGAATAGAACTGAGTAAGACACAGTTTTTGACGCTCGAAGATCGCTTCAGGGCGTTGCCGCCGGACACGAATTCGTTCACTGTTGTAAGCATAGCTGAAGAACTAGGCAAGACACCAGAGCAGGCCAAACAGATGCTGAAATCGTACATCAAACAATCTGAGAAAGCTCTTCAGAACATAGAAGGCAACCATGTCAAAGACGCAGAACTGTTTGACCTAAAGGTCAAGAAGCTAGAAGAGATAGGGCGACACGTCGTCCTTCCAGAAAGCTGGAAGAGAAACGCAAAGTACGTCAAAGCATCCTGGGGCCTCTACTACCAGAACGCTTGGAAAATCCACAAACTAGGAACCGCGATCATTACGAGTGCGTTCAACCGATACGCAACCTTCGGCGCCGATGTCAAACCAGCCATCGAATCCACACAGAAACTATTGGAATCGTTCAAGCCGCCTGCTCCAAAAGAGCTAGAGGCTTGAACAACCATTTTCTTGTACGAAAGATTTCTAAACATCTTGCAAGAGATATCCCATCATGACTAAGAGCAACGGGACAACCTTCTATTTGTCTGAAGACCTCGTTCCTCTAGTCGACAAGCTGAAGCAGCGCAGGCAGGACCCGACAAGGGCAGCAACGCTGCGTTTTCTGATACTCCGGTCTCTTGCAGAGTTAGGCTATCTGCCCAGCAATCAGAAGAGGGCGCTCGGACTTGAACCGCCACATTCGACCGCTCCGACTGTCGACACTTAGCAGCATATACGTCGCCTAGGAATCTGTTCAGCGTAGACAAACATTAGGTACCCTTGCCGCATCGTAACGCTCGATCAGCTCGAACAGCATACAGTGCAAGGCTTACCTGGAATCATCTTTGATGCCGAGCTTTTAGAGGTTCGAAGGGTGAAGATAACACTCGACACTAACTGCATCATCGATCTCGAAAAGAATCGGCCGGTAGCTGCATCGTTGAAGGCTCTCATCGATGCGAGTCGGCAGGGCCAAGTCGAGCTTGCAGTCGCCGCCATAAGCGCATCAGAGAAGATGCAGTCGGGAGATTACTTGACGAACTTCTCTGAGTTCGAGGAACGACTGGAACAGGTGGGATTGAGTGGTGCTAGGATTCTGGAGCCGATCGGCATTTGGGGGGTAACCTTCTGGGGGCACTTCCTTTGGTCAGATGACAGTATGATGGGGCTTTTCGAGGAGATTCACGCTATTCTCTTTCCAAATATTCCATTCGATTACGAAGCATACAGTTCAACCAGAAAGCTGCCCCCTGGAAATCTTGATCCTCACTGGAGAAATGCAATCTGCGACGACCTCGCGCTGTGGTGTCATATCTACTACACACGTGATGCCTTCCTAACTAGCGACGCTAACTTTCACAAGCAGTCAAAGAAGCCAAAGCTAGTCGCCATAGGGGCGAGGGAGATATTACGACCGGAAGAACTAGCTCGAAGAATGCCGACATTGAGGAAAGGAAGAGAACAGAGCTCGATTGGAGCGGCGCCCAAAGAAGCAAGAATATCTGGGAAGGGCACCCCTTCAAGCTCTCTATGAGCGACCTCGTCGTCAAGGAACCGTCGCCGTCTTTGAGGAATGATTTTCTGTTGTTCTTCGATCATGTTAGGTTTGCGGTTAATCCTGATTGGTCTGACTGCTACTGTTCGGCGTATGAGAATCCGTTCCGGAGCTAACTAGGGTCCGTTGTAGCAAGAGCGTCTAAGGCGTCCAAGAAAGCTTCCTCACGGCCTATCGGAAAGACCCCTGAGGCGGCGACGGTGTGGCCGTCACCGAATCCACCCAGCATCGCACACGAGTCAGCCAGTATCCTGGATAGCGGTGGCCGCTTGCCCGTCTCTATCATTCTCGCGAGCGGTTGAGGGGCTCGTCCGGAGACCTTCACCAACGGCGAGGGGAGTCTGCC
>WNGJ01016943.1_pt1 | contig 13425 bp, 10 predicted proteins | sample 5400611 | NCBI WGS metagenome assembly WNGJ01 (sample SAMN13153375, study PRJNA577476) | soil metagenome | isolation source: 40 cm soil or saprolite under Garry oak tree replicate 1 | place: USA:California | collected 2016-06-15 | reverse complement strand
CCCGCGCCCATGAGCAGGCGCGCGGTCTCGTTCGCGCTCTTTTCGTCGAGGTCCACCGCCGCCACGCGCGCGCCGCGGGCCGCCATCGCGAGCGCGATGCCGCGCCCGATGCCGGAGCCCGCGCCGGTCACGATCGCTACCTTGTCTTGGAGGTCCACTTTTCCCCCTCACCCTGCCCTCTCCCCTGAGGGGGGAGGGGTATTTGGAGGTCGCCTCTGTCCAGAGGCGCCATTTTTAGATGGCCAGGGCGTAGCCGTCGCGGCGGGGGTCGGCGCCGGCCATGAGGGCGCCGGACTCCGGGTCGCGCGCGATCCCCTGCCCGCCGCCCACCACCCAGGACCAGTCGTCGATCACGTTGACCTGGTGCCCGCGACGGCCGAGCTCCGCACGGGTCGCCTCGGCGATGCGTGACTCGGCGTCGAGCAGCCGGTCGCGGTACACCCGGATCCGCGGCGCCTCGATGGCCTCCTGCAGGTTCAGACCGAACTCGAGGAAGTTGAGCAGCATCTGCGGCTGCGTCTGGAGGATGCCGTACGAGCCGGGGGTGCCGATGGAGAGCGCGAAGGCGCCGTCCTGGAAGACCTGGGTCGGCGACATCATGGTGCCGGACTTGCGGCCGGGCCGGAGCACGTTAGGCGACTCCGGATCCCGATCCGACCACTTGAGGATGTTGTTGAGTACGAGCCCGGTCCCCGGCACCGCGAAGCCCGAGCCGAAGGCCATCCCGAGCGTCTGGGTGACCGAGACCACGGTGCCCTCCGCGTCGGCGCACGCGAAGTGCGTCGTCTGCTCGTTGACGAACTGCGCGGGGTGCCCCTCGGCGATCTGGCCCGTCAGCCGCTCGCGACTGTGCCGCTCGCCCTCGCTCACCGCCGCGCGCGCCGGGTCGATGCGCGCCCGCTGCGCGGCCGCGTACGCCTTGGACACCAGGCCCGCGATCGGCGGCGCGCCCGAGTAGGCGAAGGCCAGCCGGTCCGCCGAGCCGAGCTTGATCGCCTCGATCAGGTGATGCAGGTAGTCGGGCGAGTTGTGGCCCCAGCCCGCGAGGTCGAAGCCCTCCAGGATGTTGAGGGTCTCGAGCATCTGGAACGCCGAGAACGGCGGCGGCACCGAGCAGACCTCCCGGCCCCGGTACGGGATGGCGAGCGGCTCCCGCCACTCGGGCTTGAACGCGGCCAGGTCCTCGAGGGCGAGCCAGCCGCCGGCCTCCTGCACCGCGCGGGTGATGGCCTTGGCGATCGGCCCCCGGTAGAACGCCTCCGCGCCTCCCTCGGCCACCTGGCGAAGCGTCCCGGCCAGCTCCTTGTAGGTGACGATCTTCCCGGGGCGCGGCCCGCCGTTGCCCAGGAACAGGCGCTCCGCCTCGGCCGAGCGGGCCAGCTGGGCGCGCGACTGCTCGAAGAACTTCACGTTGGCGAAGGTGAGCGGCACCCCGTTCTCGGCCAGATCGATGGCGGGCGCGAGCACCTTCTGCCGCGGCATCGACCCGAAGCGCTCGAGCGCGGTGAGCCAGCCGCCCAGGTTTCCGGGCGTGGCGCACGACTTCGGCCCGCCCGCCAACTCGTGCTCGGTGCAGCGCGCCGGGTCGGCGCCCCGCGGGGCGGGGCCGATGAAGTCGAGCACGTGCCGCTCCTGGGTGCGCGCTCGCGAGATCAACATGAGCCCGATCCCGGCCGCGCCCGACATGAAGGGCTCGACGACGTTCAGGGTGGAGCCGACCGCCACCGCCGCGTCGACCGCGTTGCCGCCTTCCAGCAGCACGCGGATGCCGGACATGGAAGCGAGGGGATGCGCCGAGGCCACGGCGCCTCGGGTTCCCATGATCGTTGGACGGTACGCGAGGCGATGCGGGGGCATGGGGGCTCCTCCAGAGGTCACGGGGTCACGGATCGCGGCGATTCACGGGGCAATGGTAGGCTCTAGCCAACATGGACGCAAGAATCCCCTCGCCCGAGCTGGCCGCCGCGCTCGCGCGCGCCCGGTACATGTATGTGACGACCTACAGCCGGTCTGGCAAGCCGGGCACGGTGCCGACCTGGCTCTGGCCGCACGACGGCGACGTGTACTTCACGACCCGGCGCGACAGCCTCAAGGCCCGCCGGATCCAGAACGTCGGTCGGGTGACGGTCCACGTGGGCACCAAGGACGGGCCGGCCTTCGAGGGCCGCGCGGAGTGGGTCGACGGGCGCGCGGACCTGGAGACCGCCCTGCTGTCCGACTACCGACGCAAGTACTGGCTGCTGGTCCCGGTGTTCATGGGCCGCTTCATCCGCAAGAGGCTCGACACCCAGAAGAGCGTCCTGATCCGCATCACCCCTGACTTCACGCGGACACCGGCCCCAGCGCCGCGCTGACCGCGGCGGCGAGCTTGGTCATGTCGAACGGCTTCCGGATCACCGCGTCCACGCGGCCCACGCCCGCCTCCACCGCGTCGGTCCAGCCGGTCAGCAGCAGGACCGGCAGCCCCTGCCGCCCGCTTTTGACCGCGCGCGCCACGTCCCAGCAATTGACGTCCGGCATCCCCAGGTCCGTGATCACGAGGTCGAAAGGGTCGCGCTCGAGGCAGGCCAGCGCTTCCTGACCGCCGCCGGCCAGCGTGACGCTGTGGCCGTGGGAGAGCAGCACGTCGGCCAGCACCTCGCGCACGTCGGCCTCGTCGTCGACCACCAGGATGCGGCCGTGGCGCCCGCCGCTCCCGGCCGGCGCCCCCGCCTCGACGCCGGCCTCGGCGGGAATCCAGAAGGTCACGGTGGTGCCGCGGCCCTCGCCGCTCTCGAGCGCGACGTCGCCCCCGTGGCTGCTGACCAGGCCGTAGGCGACCGCCAGCCCGAGCCCGAGGCGCCGCACGCCCTTGGTGGTGAAGAACGGCTCGAAGGCGCGGCCGCGCACGTCCTCGGGCATGCCGGGGCCGTAGTCCGTGATCGACACGAGCGCCCGTCCCGGCTCGCCCCAGGTGCGGATCAGGAGGCGCCCCCCGCGCGGAAGCGCGTCGACCGCGTTCAGGATCAGGTTGGTCAGCACCTCGCGGAGCTCCGCGTTGCGCCCCGAGACCGGGGGCAGGGCGCCGGGCTCGAACACGAGCTCGATCTGCGCGCCGCGCACCTGCGCCTCGTGCTCCCAGCGCGAGCGGGTGAGGTCGATGCTCTCCCGCACCGTGTCGTTCAGATCGACGACGGCCGCCCTCGCGCCGTGCCCGGCCCGGCTGAAGGCCTGGGTGCGCCGGACGCTGTCGGCCGCGTCGAGGGCGGCGCGCTCGATGGTGCGGAGGGCGGAGCCCATCTCGGGATCGCGGTTGCGATAGAGCAGGAGCTGGCTCCGCCCCAGCACGACCGCCATGAGGTTGTTGAGGTGGTGCGCGGCGCCCGCGGCCAGCTCCCCCACCGCGCGGAGGGTCGCCCCGCGCACGAGCGTGTCCTGGGCGGCCTGCAGCTCCTCCAGGGTGCGGCGGAGGTCGCCGACCAGGCGCGCGTTGTCCATCGCCAGCGCGGCCTGGCGGGCCAGCGCGGTAAGGGTCGCCTCGTCCCGGCCGGTGAACGGGCGCGGGCTGCGATTGAAGGCCCACAGCAGCGCGATCGGCTCGCCCGCCGCGTCGGTGACCGGGACCGTGACCACGCTCACGACGCCCTCCGCGGTGGCCCAGTCCGCGATGGCGGGCGGGCGCTCGAACCGGTCGTCGGCGAAGTAGTCGTCGGTGCGGAACGGCCGCTTCTCCCGCAGGACCAGGCCGGCCAGGCCGTGGCCCGGCTCGAGGCGCATCGGCTGCACCGGGCGCCCGCGGGCGCCGGCGGTGGTCACCGTCTCGAGCGCCCCGGTGCGCGGATCCACCCGCGAGCAGGCCGCGCCGTCGGAGCGGAGCAGCGCCGGGATCTCGCGCACCACCGCCTCGAGCGCGGTGATCACGTCCGGAGAGGAGAGGGTGTCGGAGGCGACGCGCTGGAACGCCTCGATCTCGGCCAGCCGGCGGACGGTCTCCGAGTGCAGGCGCGCGTTGCGGACCGCCACCGCCGCGGAGGCGGTCAGGGCCTCCGCGAGCGCCACCTCGGGGGCGCGGAACTCGCGGCGCTGTCGAGTCATGCCGGAGAGGATCCCGATCACGTCTCCGTCGAGCAGGATGGGCACGCAGAGGAGCGAGGCGAAGCCCTCGGCCTTGAACCAGTCCCGCTTCTCGAGTCGCCGATCCTGCTGCACGTCGGGGAGCGCGAGGGGCTTCCGGTGGGTGAACACCCAGCCCACCAGGGAGGAGCGCGTGGCCACCTGCTCCCGGGCCGGCAGCGGCGAGCGGACGCGGCCCTTGTGGGCGGCGAGCCGTAGCACCTCGCCCGCCTCGTCGAGGAGCCAGATCCGCGCCACGTCGGTCTCGAGGCGGGTGCGCGCGATGTTGGCGAGGCGATCGAGCACCTCGGCGAGATCGAGCGTCGAGGTGAGCAGCCGGCTCGCCTCGGCGAGAACCTCCATCTCCTGTGGGTTCACGTCGCTCATCGGATCGGGCCGGGTCGGGGGTGGACTATAGCGCAGGCCCCGACGCGGCGCCATCGCGCGGCGCGCCGTCCGGGGGCGGCCTTGACCCCCCCTCCCTTTGGACGTAGCATTCGGACAGCCGTTCCCACGCGGGAGCTCGGAGATCCGGGCTGAGAGGGCAGCGGGGACGCTGCCGACCGCTACAAACCTGATCTGGGTAATACCAGCGAAGGGAGGCCTTGCATGTCCAACCAGAAGATCTATCTCTCCGCGTCGAACCCCTCGGTGCGCGTCCCGGTCCGCGAGATCACGCTCTCGAACAACGAGCGCCTCCGGCTCTACGACACGAGCGGGCCGTACACCGATCCCGAGTTCACGCCCGACATCAAGCAGGGCCTGCCCCCGCTCAGGCGTCACTGGGTCCTCGCGCGCGCCGACGTGGAGCCGGGCGCGAGCGGCCGCTGGGGCCTGCGCGCCAAGCCGGGCCACCGCGTGACCCAGATGCACTACGCGCGGCGGGCCGAGATCACTCCCGAGATGGAGTTCGTGGCTCTGCGGGAAGGCATGAGCCCCGAGATCGTGCGCGACGAGATCGCCCGGGGGCGCGCGATCATCCCGGCCAACATCAACCACCCGGAGAGCGAGCCGATGATCATCGGCCGCCGCTTCCTGGTGAAGATCAACGCCAACATCGGCAACTCCGCGGTCTCCTCCTCCATCGAGGAGGAGGTCGAGAAGATGACGTGGGCCACCCGCTGGGGCGGCGACACCATCATGGATCTCTCCACCGGCAAGAACATCCACGAGACGCGCGAGTGGATCCTGCGCAACTCGCCGGTGCCGGTCGGCACGGTGCCGATCTACCAGGCGCTCGAGAAGGTCAACGGCAAGGCGGAGGACCTGACCTGGGAGGTCTACCGCGACACCCTCATCGAGCAGGCCGAGCAGGGCGTCGACTACTTCACGATCCACGCCGGCGTGCTGCTGCGCTACATCCCGCTCACCGCGAACCGCGTCACCGGCATCGTGTCGCGCGGCGGCTCGATCATGGCCAAGTGGTGCCTGGCCCACCACCAGGAGAGCTTCCTCTACACCCGCTTCCGCGAGATCTGCGAGATCATGGCCGCCTACGACGTGTCCTTCTCGCTGGGCGACGGGCTGCGCCCGGGCTGCCAGGCCGACGCCAACGACGACGCCCAGTTCGCGGAGCTCGACACCCTCGGCGAGCTGACCACCGTCGCGTGGGAGCAGGACTGCCAGGTGATGATCGAGGGGCCGGGCCACGTGCCGATGCACCTGATCAAGGAGAACATGGACCGGCAGCTCGCGGTCTGCCACGAGGCGCCGTTCTACACCCTGGGACCGCTCACCACCGACATCGCCCCCGGCTACGACCACATCACCTCCGCGATCGGCGCGGCCATGATCGGCTGGTACGGCACCGCGATGCTCTGCTACGTCACCCCCAAGGAGCACCTCGGCCTGCCGGATCGCCAGGACGTCAAGGACGGGGTCATCGCCTACAAGATCGCGGCCCACGCCGCCGACCTGGCCAAGAACCATCCCAAGGCCCGCGAGTGGGACGACGCGCTCTCGCGCGCCCGCTTCGAGTTCCGCTGGGAGGACCAGTTCAACCTCTCGCTCGACCCGGAGACCGCGCGCTCCTTCCACGACGAGACCCTGCCCGCCGAGGGCGCCAAGATCGCGCACTTCTGCTCGATGTGCGGGCCCCACTTCTGCTCGATGAAGATCACCCAGGACGTGCGCGACTACGCGGCCAAGCACGGGATCGCGGACGAGACCGCCGCGGTGGTACAGGGCCTGCGGGACAAGGCGGCCGAGTTCAAGAAGGCGGGCGGCCAGCTCTACGTGAAGCAGTAGACCGGGGCCCCATGAGCGGCTTCGCGGACTACGAGCAGTACGACGCCCTCGGGCTGGCCGACCTCGTGCGGCGCGGCAAGGTGACGCCCGCCGAGCTGCTCGAGGCCGCGATCGCCCGGGTGGAAGCGCGCAACCCGAAGGTGAACGCGGTGATCATGCCGCTCTACGACCACGGCCGCCGCGCGATCGCCGACGGGCTTCCCGACGGGCCGTTCCGCGGCGTGCCGTTTCTGTTGAAGGACCTGGGCGCCCCGCTCACCGGGACGACCATGACGCGGGGCAGCCGGTTCTTCGCCGACACTCCGCCGTCCACGTTCGACAGCGAGAACGTGGCCCGGCTCAAGCGGGCCGGCCTCGTGATCTTCGGCCGCACCAACAGCTGCGAGGTCGGCCTCTCGCTCACCTGCGAGCCCCGGCTCTACGGGCCCACCCGCAACCCGTGGGACCCCACCCGCATCTCCTCCGGCTCGAGCGGGGGGGCCGCCGCCGCGGTGGGCGCGCGCATGCTGCCGATGGCGCACGCCAGCGACGGCTTCGGCTCGATCCGCGCTCCCGCCGCGAGCTGCGGACTGGTCGGGCTCAAGCCCACGCGGGGCCGCAACACCTTCGCGCCGGTCACCGGCGAGGGCCTCGGCGGCTGCTCCACCGAGCACGCGGTGACGCTCTCGGTGCGGGACAGCGCGGCGCTGCTCGACGCCACCCACGGGCCGGGGCCGGGGGATCCCTACACCGCCCCGCCGCCCGCGCGCCCCTACCTCGAGGAGTGCGGGGCCTCGCCGCGGCCGCTGCGCATCGCCTACACCACGCTCCCCCCCAACGGCGTGCCGATCGACCCCGAGAGCCTCGCCACGCTGCAGGAGACGGTGCGGCTCTGCGCCCAGCTCGGCCACCACGTGGAGGAGGCCGACCCGGAGATCGAGCGCGGCGTGGTGATCCCCACCTTCATCACCCTCGCCGCGGTGAACACGGTGGTGAACCTGTCGACCCATCCCACCGCGGGCCGGCCCGCGGTCGAGGGCGAGGTGGAGACGGTCACCTGGAACACCGCCCGCATCGGCGAGCGGACCAGCTCGGCTCACTACGTGCGGGCCACCCAGACCGCCCACCGGCTCGGCCGGCAGATGGCGGCCTTCCACTCGCGCTACGACGTGCTGCTGACCCCGGGCCTCGGCCAGCTCCCGGTCAAGCTCGGCTGGATCGACATGATGATGGACGACGTCGAGGAGTACTGGCGGCGGGTGTTCGCATTCTCGCCGTTCACGGTGTGGTTCAACCTGACCGGCCAGCCCGCCATGATGCTGCCCATCGGCCACTGGCTCCCGGTGGCCGTCTCCGTCACCCACTCGCCGGACTCGCCGCTCTGCGAGCGGCGCACCGGACTCGGGGGGCCCACTCCGCGGCCACCCCGGAGCCGCCCCCGCCGCCACCCGGCCGGTCTCGGTCGAGCCCGCTCGCGAGGGGCCCGGATCAGCGCGAGAGATCGGTACTCGCGCGAGGGCGGTCAGCGGGGGAGTGCCTGGAGGAGGGGGTCGAGGTTCTTGGGGTCGGGCTTGAGGGTGCCGACGCCGTGGCTGCGCACCGCGGCCACGACCGCGTCGTTCACGGGGGTGGGAACGCCGAGGCGGCGGCCCTGCTGGCTCACGTAGCCGTTCAGGTACTCGATCTCGGTGCGGCGGCCCTTCATCACGTCCTGGAGCATCGACGGGCGGCCGCCGGTCAGGAACTTGACGCTCGCGCCCATGTCGGTCTCCACCGCCTCCAGACCCTTGCCCTGGGCGGCGTCGACGAAGCGCTGGGCCTCGATGCCGTAGATCGGCTCGACCTCGTAGCCGGCGGCGCGACCGACCTTGATCACCTCGGCGGCCACGTGGATGGCGATGCGCCGGGGCACCGGCGCGGTGCGCACCTCGGCCGAACCCAGGCCGCTCAGGCCCGCGAGCGGATTGGCCATGCAGTTGATCGCGAGCTTCGACCATCGCTCGCCCCACAGGTTGGTGGTCACCTTGGTGCCGGCCACGTCGTTCATCACCTTCGCGAGCGCCTGGGCCCGCGGGGTGTCGCGGCCGTCGTGCTCGCCGATCTTGAAGCCGACCGCGCCGGAGTCGGTCCGCATCGCGTGGCCGGGCTCGTACATCCCGGCGCCGATGGTGATCACGCAGCCGAGGCAGCGGTCCTTGCCCACCACGGCAGCCACCCGCTCGTCGTTGATCCCGTTCTGGAAGTCGACCACCACCCCGTCGAGCGGCTTGAGATAGGTCAGCGCCATCTGGGCCGCCCACTCGGTGTCGTAGGACTTGACCGCGACGAAGATCGCGTCGAACGGCGTCGACACGCCCTGCAGCTCGTGGATGTGGAGCGCCTTCACCGGGATGGTGTGCTCGCCGCAGGTGCCGGAGAGCTTGAGGCCGCGGCGCTTCATGGTCTCGATGTGCTCGGGCCACTGATCCACCAGCGTCACGTCGTGCCCGGCTCGGGTGAGCAACCCTCCGACCACACAGCCGATCGCTCCCGCTCCGAAGACCCCGATCCTCATGCCCGTCGACTCCTCCGTTTGGAATACCGAAAGCACGTCGTGATGTGGTCGTTCACCATGCCGGTGGCCTGCATGAACGCGTAACAGATGGTGGGGCCCACGAAGCGGAAGCCGCGCTTGATCAGCGCCTTGCTCATCGCGCGCGACGCGGCGTTCTCGGCCGGCACCTGCCCCATGGCGGTCCACGCGTTGACGACCGGGCGGCCGTCGACGAACTGCCACAGATAGGCCGCGAGGTTGCCGTGCTCGTCCTGGACGGCCAGGACCTGCCGCGCGTTGGCCACCGTCGCCTCGATCTTCAGCCGGTTCCGCACGATGCCCGGATCCTGCATGAGCGCGGCGCGCCGGCGCCCGTCGAACCGGGCGACCTTGACCGGATCGAAGCCCGCGAAGGCCTTCCGGTAGTTCTCCCGCTTCCTCAAGATCGTGGACCAGGAGAGCCCGGCCTGGGCGCCCTCGAGGATCAGCATCTCGAAGAGGTGCCGGTCGTCACGCGAGGGGACGCCCCACTCGGTGTCGTGGTACTCGATCTCCAGCGGACCTCCGTTGGCCCAGGCACAGCGGGTCGGCACGGGTCTCCTAGACGGCGTCGGGATCGATGCCGTGCTCCTTGAGCTTCTTGCGCAGGGTGTTCCGGTTGATGCCGAGGAGCTGGGCCGCGCGCACCTGGTTGCCCTTGGTCTCCCGCATCACCGCGCGCAGCAGCGGCTTCTCCACCAGCCCCACCATGAGCCCGTGGAGGTTGGCGGAGACGTGGCCGCGGAGGCCGCGCACGCACTCGTGCATCTTGCGCTCGATGATCTCCTCCAGCGAGGCGTCGGTGCCCACCGCGGCCGCCGCCGAGACCGGGCCGATCGGCAGGTGCTCGGGCAGGATCGCCCCGGCCGAGGCCATGACCATGGCCCGCTGGATGACGTTCTCCAGCTCACGCACGTTGCCCGGCCAGTCGTAGCCCATCAGCCGGTCCATCGCGTCGGCGGTGACCACCCGCTCGCCGAGGGACTCGGCGTACTTGGCGAGGAAGTGCTCCCCGAGCAGCGGGATGTCGCCGCGGCGATCGCGCAGGGCGGGCAGCGAGAGGGTGACGACATTCAGACGGTAAAATAGGTCCTCGCGGAAGCGCCCGCTCTTCATCATGGCCTCGAGGTCGCGGTGGGTCGCCGCCATCACCCGCACGTCCATGCGGATCAGCTCGTGGCCGCCGACGCGCTCGAAGTTGCGCTCCTGGAGAGCGCGCAGCAGCTTCACCTGCAGCTCGGGCGGCATGTCGCCGATCTCGTCGAAGAAGACCGACCCGCCGTGGGCCAGCTCGAGCTTGCCCAGGCGCCGCTCCTTGGCATCGGTGAAGGCGCCCTTCTCGTGGCCGAACAGCTCCGACTCGAGGAGGGTGGCAGGGATGGCGGCGGCCGAGATGCCCACGAAGGGGCGCCCCGCGCGCCGGCTGTAGTGGTGGAGCGCCCGCGCCACCACCTCCTTGCCGGTGCCGGACTCTCCGCGTAGCAGCACCGAGACGTCGCTGGCCGCCACCCGGCCGATGGCCTTGTAGACCTCCTGCATGGTCGGGTGCCGGCCGACCAGCGCGCCGAACTCCCAGACCTCCTTGAGGCCCGAGCGGAGCGCGGTGACCTCCTGGGTGAGCCGCCGCGCGGTGAGCGCGCGCTCGGCGAGCAGGAGCGCCTCGTCCAGATCGAAGGGCTTGGCCAGGTAGTCGTAGGCGCCCTGCTGCATGGCCGCGACCGCGGTCTCCATGGTCCCGTGGGCGGTCATGATGACCACCTGGGCATCCGGGCGCTTGTCCCGCACCTGCTTGAGGAGCGAGAGGCCGTCGATACCGGGCATGCGCACGTCGAGCAGGATGAGATCGAAGGGCCCGGCCTCGACTTCCTTGAGGGCCGCGGTGCCGTCCTTGACCGCGGTGACCTGATACCCCGCGCCCCGGAACCCCTTCTCGAGGACCCAGCGCAGGCTATCCTCGTCGTCCGCGATCAGGATCTGGCCGGTCGGGCGCGCGTCGCTCATCGGGCGATCGGCAGGTAGCAGGAGACGGTGGTGCCCCGGCCGGGCTCGCTCGCGATCTGGATGGCGCCGCGGTGCTCATCGATGATGCGGTGGCAGAGCGCCAGCCCGAGGCCGAGCCCCTTGTCCTTGGTGGTGAAGAACGGGGTGAAGAGCCGCGCCCGGGTCGCCTCCGGGATGCCTTGGCCGTCGTCCATCACCTGGATCTCGGCCATGCTGCGCTGCCCGTGGCCCAGGTCTACCTTGGCGAAGAGCGGGTTCATGCTGAGCCGGGTGACGAGGGTGAGCCGCCCGCCCCCGTCCATCGCCTCCACCGCGTTGCGCACGAGGTTGTGGAAGACCTGGAGGATCCGGTCCTCGTCGGCCAGGATGGGCGGCAGGCTGGGATCGTAGCGCCGGAGGATCTGCACGCCGCGCTGGCTCGCCATCTCCTCGGCGAGGAGGGCCACGCGCTCGAGCAGCTGGTGGACGTTGAGCGGGACCGGGCGGAGCGTCACCGGGCGGCCGATGTCGAGCAGCATCTCGATGATGCGGTTGACCCGGTCGACCTCCTTGAACAGCACGTCGGTGTACTCGGCGAGGCGCGGGTCGTCGCCGAGCTCCCGCCGCATGAGCTGGACCGCCCCGCGAATCGCCCCGAGCGGATTGCGGATCTCGTGGGCCAGACCCATCGCGATCTGCCCGGCCGCGGCCAGCGTCTCCCCGCGCCGCACCTCGGACTCGAGCTGGTGCAGGCGGGTCATGTCGCGGATCACCGCCACCGCGGCCTCGACGTCGCCGCGCCGTGCGAGCGGGGCGGTGACGATGCTGACGTGCACCGGCCGCCCGTCGCCGCTCTCGATCACCGCCTCCGACTCGGATCGGCTCTCGCCGGTGGCGAGCGTGTCGCCCAGGTGACGCACCAGCGAGGTCTCCGGGGGGAAGATCTCCTTGAGCGCGCGGCCGACCGTCCGCCGGGCGGAGCGCCCCAGCAGCGACTCCGCGGCGGGGTTCCAGAGCATCACGCGGAGAGCGTCGTCGACCCCCACCACCGCGTCGGGGAGGCCGGCGAGAAGGCCCTCGTAGTCGAGGCGGGCCACGGGCCGCTCAGGCCAGCCCGGCGCTCATGCCAGCGCCAGGTCGGGAACCGCGTTGAGGTTGAGCGGAGCGCGCTCGCCCGCCTCGAGGCGATCGTGGCCGGCCGCCGCGATCATCGCCGCGTTGTCGGTGCACAGGCGGCGCGAGGGCACGTGGAGGACCCACCCGCGCTCGCGGCACTCGCCCTCGAGAGCCTCCCGCAGCGCGGTGTTGGCGGCCACGCCGCCGGTGAGCACGATGCGTCGGACCCCGGCGCGGCGCGCCGCCTTCGTGGTCTCGCGCACCAGCATCTTGACCGCGGTGGCCTGGAAGGACGCGGCCACGTCGGCCACCTGCACGGGACCGAGCGGACCGGCGCGACGCACGTGCAGCGAGACCGCAGTCTTGATGCCGCTGAAGGAGAATCCGGGCGCCCGGTCGCTCATGTTGGCGGTCGGGAAGGCGATGGCGCGGGGATCGCCGGTGCGCGCGATCCGCTCGACGGCGGGGCCGCCCGGGAAGCCGAGGCCGAGCAGCTTGGCCACCTTGTCGAAGGCCTCGCCCGCCGCGTCGTCGCGGGTCTGCCCGACGCACTCGTAGCGGCGCGGCTCGCGCGCCAGGTAGAGCGCGGTGTGCCCGCCCGAGACCACCAGGGCGAGAAACGGGTGGGCGGGGGGCTCACCCTCCAGGAAGGCGGCGTAGATGTGACCCTCGAGGTGGTTGACGCCCACCAGGGGCCGGCGCCGGGCGTAGGCGATCGCCTTGGCCGCCGAGCAGCCGATCAGGAGCGAGCCGACGAGCCCGGGCCCGTGGGTCACCGCGAAGCCGTCCACGTCGTCGAGCCCCATCCCGGCCGTCTCCAGCGCGCGCCGCACCACCGGCACCAGCACCTCCAGGTGCCGCCGCGAGGCTAGCTCGGGCACCACGCCGCCGTAGGGTGCGTGCACGTCGTCCTGCGAGGCGACGATGCTGGCGAGCACCTTCCGGCCGCCGTCCACCACCGCGGCGGCGGTCTCGTCACACGAGGTCTCGATGCCGAGGACGATCATCGGGTCGCGCCTAGCGGGCGAGAGTCGACACGGGGACGAGCCGCAGCCCGCGCGCCTCCCACCGCGGCACGTATTCTTTCAAGAGCCTCACCGTCAATGGATGTCCGTGGGCCACCACGATGACCTCGCCCCGCCGCTCCGCCCATCCCGCGACCTCGTCCCATCGTAGCCGGTCCCCGGCTTCTCCGCGGGTGTGATCCACCAGGATCTGCCGGCGCGCCGCCCGCACCCCCGCGCTGCGCGCCTCGTCGAAGGCCAGCGACTGGCTCGACGTGTAGGCGTCCACCAGGAACAGGCGCCGGGCCGCCAGCACCTCGAGCATCGCCCGCATCCGCGTCCGATCCTCGGTGAGCCGCGAGCCCATCCGGTTCATCACCCCGACCGCCGACGCCACCGTCTCCAGCTGCGTCCCCACCACCTGCTGGATCTCGC
>WNGJ01006718.1_pt1 | contig 13426 bp, 9 predicted proteins | sample 5400611 | NCBI WGS metagenome assembly WNGJ01 (sample SAMN13153375, study PRJNA577476) | soil metagenome | isolation source: 40 cm soil or saprolite under Garry oak tree replicate 1 | place: USA:California | collected 2016-06-15 | reverse complement strand
TTGCTCGAGGTGCTGAGGAATAATGCGCTCTGGTTGGTCCTGGCGACGGTGCTGACAGTAGGCCTGGGCCTGATTGTTGCCGTACTGGTTGACAGGGTGAAGATCGAGAGTGTCATCAAGTCCACCCTCTTTATCCCCATGGCGATCTCATTTGTCGGCGCTAGCATCATCTGGCGCTTCGTCTACGACTTTGCACCGGCCGGCCAGACCCAGATCGGCCTGCTCAACGCGATCCTGGGGCTTTTCGGAGTGCCGCCCCAGTCATGGCTTACGAATCCAGCCTTTGATAACTTCGCGTTGATCGCGATCTATGTCTGGATGTGGACAGGCTTTAGCATGGTGATTCTCTCGGCGGCTCTCAAAGGCATTCCCGACGAAGTCATCGAGGCGGCTAGAATCGATGGCGCGAGCCGCTGGAACATGTTCTGGCAGGTCACCATTCCGCTGATCAGCCCGACCCTTGGCGTCGTCACCATCACCATGCTCATCAACATTCTCAAAATATTTGATGTCGTCTATGTCGAGACGGGTGGTAATTATCATACAAGCGTGATTGCTATGGAGTTTTACAACCAGTTGTTCAATAACAGTAACTATGGCCTGGGCAGCGCGCTGGCCATACTCCTGACCATATTGGTTTTGCCGGTGATGATTATCAATATTCGCAGAATGCGTAGAGAGGAGATGGGACGATGAGTACCACACAACAAAGTGCAGTACAGGCGGCCCAGGTGAAACGCACTGCTGAGAGACAGCAGGGGACGAGCAGCTACTTTCTGCGCTCGTTCAATAACGGTCTGATCACTGCCCTGGTGGTAGCGATCGCTCTTCTCTGGTCGGTGCCGACCTTTGGCCTCTTTATTAGCTCGTTTCGCCCACCGCAACTGCTCGCTACCACCGGCTGGTGGACGGGGCTTTTCCCGCCCTGGCGATTTACCATTCAGAACTATGAGCAGGTCATCAATGCACAGGGCATGGGCCAGGCTTTTCTCAACAGCCTGATCATCTCTATACCGGGGACGATCCTGCCTGTGCTGTTTGGCGCGTTCGCGGCTTTCGCCTTCTCCTGGATGAAGTTCCCTTTGCGCAATACCCTCTTTTTCGCCATCGTGGCGCTGCTGGTGGTCCCGGGACAAATTGCGCTGGCGCCTATTTACGCCCTGCTCACGCAGCTCGGCTTGACAGGCACGTACATCGCAATCTGGCTTGCTTTTCGCCGCGCTCCCCCGCGATCTGATGGAATCGGCCTATGTCGACGGCGCCTCCAATTTCCGCGTGTTCTGGACCATCATTCTGCCCCTGTCGGTACCGGCCCTGGCGTCACTGACTATCTTCCAGTTTATGTGGGTGTGGAACGACCTGCTGAACGCCCTGATCTTCCTGGGTGGCAGCCCCCAGGTCGCACCCATGACATTGGTAGTGGCTAACCTGGTCGGCGCCTATGGCGAAAACTACCAGGTACTGACCGCGGCTTCTTTCCTCACCATGGCCCTACCGCTGGTAATATTCTTCTCCATGCAGCGCTACTTCGTGCGCGGCATCCTGGCTGGCTCGGTCAAAGGCTGAGGTGAATTTACTTCACGGCTAACACTCTTGAGAGGGAACCATCAGTGCGCTGACAGGCCCTCTCAATGTCCTCCTGACTAAAACCTCGGCCCGACAGTGAAATAGCCCGTATTCGCAGGGCAACCATCGCTACTGCTACTACAATAGTTCCCGTGCAGGTAGGCACCCTGTTGCACTGTCCCAATAAAGAGGAGCGGCGTTGTGCCAGCGGGTAGATGCACCGTAAAAGAGAAGTTGCCCTGTGTATCGTCAGTTCCACTCAGCGGGTAGACCCCCTGGGGAGAAGATCTGAACATAACCGACCCACTTAAGGCTCCCTCTCCCTTGCTCTGCACTATATGCACAATGATAGATGTGGTCTGGTTCGTCGTCTGATTGTACATCGACCCGTTATATGTGCCCGCAATATAAAGGCCAGGGTGTGGGGCGGCTGTCGCCCGTGGCGTTGGTGTGAGCTTTGCAACGGCTGTTGCCGTCTGTGAGTGAGCTATGAGACCCGCACTGGCCTGTTGGCCGCTAAGCTGGCGACTGGTATAAAGGTACAGCGTGCTGGCAAGGACTAGCAGTATAATCACCGAGATAATGCCAATAGCCCCGAAGCGAAGGACAGGTAATCTTTGTGAAGTGGACAGTGGCCGTTTCTCTGGCGCTTGAACCCTGGGCTCAGAGGTGGATACCGTCGGGAGATCGTGGCTCGATATAGAATCAGAGGGTTGTCGCAGGTCAGGATATCGCGTGTTAGGTATCTGTTCAGCAACTGCAGCACTTGATAATAATTGAACTTTTTCGGGCTGTTTGATGGCGACTGTCAAGATTAGCTCGCTCGCTTTGCTGCTTGGCCCATCAATATCCTGCAAGCAAATGACCTGGCCATCACGGGCTCCTGCTGGTATGGGCACATTGAGCTTCCGGCCACCTGGCAGGGTGATCATCTGGCTGATGCCAGAATCCGCCTCTGCCTGGCTTATAGCCAGGGTAGCATACATGTCGCTGGTGTCGGATGGCTGCTGATCACTGACAAGCTCAGCGGGCGGTGTTTGTGCGGCTTGCTCAAATGCGCTGGCAAAGGCGGCAATAGAAGGAAAGCGCTCTTCGGGCTTCTTCGCCAAGGCACGAATGAGCACCGCATCAAGGGTGGCGGGTAGGTGCGGATTGAAGGTGCTGGGTAGCGGGGGTTGAGTCGTGAAGTGATGGAACATCAATTGTTCCATGCTCCCTACAAAGGGAGGGCGACCCGTCAGTAACTCATAAATCATGACCGCCAGCGCATATTGATCTGTGGCAGGAACAGGCGTACTGCTCCATTGTTCGGGGGCCATGGCGGTAGGAGTGCCACGGATGGTGAGGCTAGCACTGGCAACCGTAGTGAAACTGCGCGCAATGCCGAAGTCGGCGAGTAGCAAAGTAGGGCGGTTCGGATTCTTCCTGTTGCTGCGCAACAAAAAGTTAGAAGGTTTGACATCCAGATGAATAACTTCATGATCATGTGCGTACTGAAGGGCATCGGTGGCTTGCTCAACCAGGTAGACGATGTCTTGAGGTGAAAGCAAATTGCTGCCGCGCTGCTGCAGCCAGCTGGCCAGTGTCCCTTCTGTACAATATGGCATGACCATGTAGGTAATCGTCTTGCCATCGCGGGTTTCCTCTCCAAAGTCGTAGAGGGGTAAGATATTAGGATGCTCAAGCGCGGCAATGGCTCTTGCCTCGCGTTGAAAAAGGCGGGCTGCATCTTTTGCCGCAGTGCTGTCGGGGTACGGGGTGCTTTCAGAACGAATGACCTTGATTGCTACCTGCCGGTTAACGCGCATGTCTTGCATGAGGTATACTTCACCCATCCCGCCGCTGCCCAGCAAGCGCACTAAGCGATAACGACCGTCCTGGAGTTCTTCTAATGCCATCTTTCGCCTCATTTTCAAGGGGTTAATGAATGAGTGCATCTAGCTCAAGTTGCTAATAACACAACCATAGTATAACACGTGTTTATGGGGATGCAATGCTTCAGACCCTGACATCTTTCCGTTTCAGAAAAATGCCGATCATTATCATCAACGCGAGGATAATCACTCCCAAGGCGACAAGGCAGTTATAGAGAGGCTTGCCATACCCGTACTGTTCCATCGTTGCTAGCAGAGGTGATGAGCTTGCCATCCGGCGACCATGCCACAGCATTCACCCCAAGTGTATGGCCGCGATAAGTGAAGATGGGGGCACCGCTCGTCGCATCCCAGATTTGCACTGTCTTGTCAACGCCTGCCGAAGCTGAGGCGATGCTTTTGCCATCGGGCGACCACGCCACGGTACTTACCGGAGAAGGATGGCCTATATAAGTAAGGATGTGCACCCCCGTGACGGCATCCCACACCTGTACGCTGTGCTCTCCCCCCAAAAAGAAATTGCCGCTTGCCGAGGCGATACGCGTGCCATCGGGCGACCAGGCCACGGCGTTCACTGTACTCGTATGATTGAAGCGAAAGATGGGCAGAGCAGAGTGAGCATCCCAAATTTGCACGGTTTCATCATTGCTTGCCGAGGCGATGCGCGTGCCATCAGGAGACCAGGCCACCGCAGATACCTGCGCTTTATGCCCGGTGAAGGACAGCATCTGGCTTCCACTGCGGGCATCCCAGATCTGTACTGTCTTGTCTTCGCTCCCGGAGGCAATGCGCGTGCCATTTGGCGACCATGCCACGGTATGCACTGGTTGCGTGTGGCCTTCATAAGTGAGAATATGCACCCCTGTGGCCGCGTTCCATATCTGCACCACGTGCTCGCCTCCAAAAAAACTATTGCCACTTGCCGAGGCGATCCGCTGGTTTGTACGTGCAGGTGACCACGCTACCGCGTTGATATTCGTGGTATGGCCACGATAGATGAACGGATGAGCGCCACTGCTAGCGTCCCATACCTGCACCGTCTGATCCCCGGAGCCTGAGGCGATACGGTTGCCATCAGGAGACCAGGCTACCGTTGCCACTGGACTCAAGTGCCCTGTATAGGTAACGAGGGTGTTCCCCAGAGCTGGTTTATGCGAAAGTGCCAACAACGCTAGACAGCCACATGTTCCAGCGAATCCAACTATGCCTATTGTGCCAAACAGCAGCGCTCGCCGCGAGACACCACGTCTACCCGCCTTTGGCAGCTCAAGCTCGCTTCCTGCTAGGGTAGGAGAAGCATAGAAGGAAGCTTGCCCGGGCGCCTGCGTTGCGGAAAGTAACCGGCCAGCAGGTCCTGCTGGCATGGCCGTTGTCGCTGGCAGGAAGCTCTGGCAAGCCTGCTCAAAAGCAGTCGCGAACTCCTGCACGCTCGCAAAGCGCCGGTGCGGGTCCTTCTCCAGTGCTTTGTGTACAACCGCTTCAATTGCAGGCGGCATGCCGGGGATTAGCTCACGCAAGGGAGGCGGGTTGGCATGCAGGTGTTGAGTAGCTATCTCGGCAGTTGTGCCGTGGAAAGGATGAGAGCCGCATAACCATTCATAGACGATCACACCTAGTGCATACTGGTCGCTGGCCGGGCGTGGCTTGCCCTGGATTTGTTCCGGCGCCATATAGGAGATAGTGCCGATGATCTCTTGCATACTCTGCGAGCGCGAACTGTGTGCTACTATAGCGATGCCAAAGTCGCTGAGCAGCATTTCGTTCTGTCGTCCCAGCAGCAGGTTCTCCGGCTTGATGTCCCGGTGGATCAATTTTGTTACATGTGCATACTGGAGCGCGTCTGCTGCCTGCTTGAGGTATGTGAGGATGATATCCAACGGCAGGCGCGTCCCTTTCGGAAAACGTCGGCGCATCGTTCCATTTGGCGCATAACTCATGACGAGAAAAGGGACATCCTGCTCAACATCAAAATCCAGAATGCGGATAATATGGGGATGCTCTAAGCGCGCGATGATGCGCGCCTCTGCCAGGAATTTCTCTACTTCGTCGTCCGACAGGTGCGTAGAGAGCAGTTTGATGGCAGCCTGCGTTCCCAGTCGCTGGTGCTCACCGAGATAGACCTGGGCGAACCCTCCTTGCCCCAACAGGCGAACAAGGCGATAGTTCCCCAGGCGTTGTCCTACACTGTCGGCCATGACCGAACCTGCCTTTCAGTATCAAGGCGTTTCCTACATTGTTGAGTAGTTCATTCAGGGGTCACCGATCAATGCTGTGATTTCCTTTCTAATTATGATAACGAAGATACGTATAGTCAAGCATCCAATCCCCTAAAAGGGGTAGGCTTACAAGATGCTGTAGCACTCACAGTTGCCGGTGAACACCTCCAAAGAATGAAGTCAGACAGGGCGATTTAAAAGTTGACGCACAGCAGGGTTGCAAGGGGCAGCCACCCCTTGCTGGAGCGCGAGGTGTCCTCGCTCTCACCCACCTTTCAAATCAAAGCGGGCCTGCGGCCCGCCATAAGAATGATGAGTGGATCTCAGAACAGGAGCATTGATTTAATAAGAATATTATATTATAATATTATGTACATTGATCTGCAGGAGAGCTTCTTTATGAACGCAGACTTGAACACGAATGTGGAGACCTCTCTCAATGAAACTACGCGTCATCAAGAGGCGATACCAATAAACAGGGACTCGCCGGTTCCCCTGCATCATCAAGTGCGGAACTACCTGCTTGACTGCATTGAGCGCGGAGAATTGCTGCCGGGTCAAAAGCTATTGCAGGAGCGCGAATACGCGGCTCGCTTCGGGCTTAGCCTCGCGCCTGTTCGTCAAGCCATCCTCGATCTTGTCAAAGAAGGATACCTCTATCGCGTTCCCGGTCGTGGAACGTTCGTGCGCGAGCAGAAGGTCGAAGAGAAGATCAGCATACTCTCCAGTTTCTCGGAGAGTATGCGAGCCAAAGGCCTCAGTGCAGTCCTGAACGTGGCTGAACTGCGCATTAGCAAGATCCCTCCCAATATCAGGGCAGCCCTCGCAGCAGAAGACCAGCAGTGTATATTTCTCCAACGTGTCGCTTTGATCGAAAGCAAGGCGATAGCGCTACTTACATCCTACCTGCCGGCGCGACTTGTGCCAGGACTCGAGACACTGGATTTCAATGGCCGCTCGCTCTACAAGACACTGGAAGAACGCTACGGTATCTCGTTATTGTCTTCTCGCAAGCCGTTGGCTTGAACTGGATTGGAAGCGTCGGTTACCTTGCCAATACTAATGCCAGTCTTCTCAACCTGCCGGGCAACCTGTCACCGAGCTTCAACTTCATCGTAAGCCTGCTCACGGGTAACGTGCTTGTTCCACTCTTCATTGGCATCGGCTTTGTATTCTGGGCGCTTCTGGGGACGCCCCTCTCCGAACTGCAGGCTACACGCTACATGCTTGCCTGGGCTGTTGACCGCATGGTTCCCGGCTCCGTTGGGTGACGTGAGCGAACGCTTTCACTCTCCGGTCAAGGCCATCATCTTCTGTACCGTGACCGGGACGCTCGCACTCATCGCGCTGGTGACTATTCCACAGGCCAGTTTGCTCGGTGCTTTGCTGGCGCAGGTTGCCGCCTTTATCCTGGTATCAGTCGCGGGCATCGTCTTTCCCTATCGACTGCGACACGTGTGGGAAGCCGGAGGTGGTCACAGGCTGCTGGGGATCCCTTCTGTGACACTGGCCGGTATAGGCGGGGTAATTGTCCTCGGTAGTCTCATGCTGATGTTTATCCTCAATAGCACCATCAATTCGGCATTCGGTGTGACGGCAAGGTTATCACTTAGCTTCATGATCGGTGTCGTTGTAGTGGGTATCCTCTGGTATGTAGGCGCCTACATCTTGAATCGCAGCCAGGGCGTTGATCTCAGTTTGGCATACCGCGAGATACCGCCGGAGTAGGCATATATGCAGATGGGAACGAACGAGCAAGGCGAGACACTCGTGCTACCTGCCGCTCGCCCGCGCTTGATTGTGGTAGGCAATCTGACCATCGACGATGTGGTACTGCCTGATGGTACGACGCAGATGTCCAGTGTAGGAGGTAATAGCCTGTACACTGCCCTCGGCGCCCGCCTCTGGCAGCCTGGTATCGGCCTGGTGACGCGCCGGGGTGAAGATTTTCCCCGTGATCTCACAGCCATGCTGCACTCCCTCGGAGTTGCAACTGACGGGGTGGTCGATATTCCAGGCCCCACTGTCCGTAACTGGGTAGTCTATGAGTCCAGCGGTGAGCGGCACTGGATCTACCGCACTCCACGGGAGCGGTCACGCGAGGTGGCTGTGCAGGCAGGTGATCTGCCTATCGAGTGGCTGGCAGGAGAGCCTCCAGCAGTGGTGCATATTGCAGCCATGCCGCTGGGCGCGGCAGAATCTATCGTGGACGCGGTGCGACGTATCTCCTCCCGAGCCATCATCACGTTAGATACTCACGAGGACTACGTTGCTGACTACCGCCAACGATTGCGAGCCCTGGCAGCGAAGGTGGATGCCTTCCTGCCAAGCCGCTCGGAACTGGCCGACCTGGTGGGTTACGATGATCCTCTTCGTGCTCTTGCAGTGCTCGCGAACCTTCCTACGCCGGTGATCGTGATCAAGATGGGAGCAGAGGGTGTACTGGTCTGGGACAAAGCGCAGGGAGTATTGCACAAGGTAGATGTGGCACAGGGGCCGGTGGTCGATGTCACCGGAGCTGGAGATGCCTTCTGTGGAGGCTTTGTTGTTGCGCTCTCGCTTGGCTGTAGCTCGCTAGAATCCGCTCAACGCGGCGCCATTTCTGCCTCCTACGCGGTGGCGGGCTTCGGTTCCTTGCAACTGATTCGTGTTGATCCGGCCGAAGCGCAAGCTTACCTCCTTACTGGTCCCCCTGCAGTGCATCGCCTATACGCGCCCACTCTGCTCTCGCAAGTTGATGTGCCGGGGGCGGATCGAGGTATCACCAGTTCCGTGGACATTATGCGCTCAGAGATCGCTATGATCCCGCAGATACTGGCGCAACAGCTCGAGATACTGGCCGGGCAGCTTCGCATCACCGCCGGGCAATTGAACACCGGGGGCATAGAACACCTCTACCTTGTTGGGTGCGGCGATTCGGCCTTCGCAGGTGCAGCAGCGTCTCTCGCCTTCCAGAAACATGCTGGCATTGACGCCGAGGGCATACATGCGCTTGATCTTGCTCGTTACCGTGTACGCTACCTGCCCGAACGCAGTGTAGTTATGTGCATTTCCTTTTCCGGCAGGGTTGGTAGGACCATCGAAGCGGCCATACAGGCAAGGAAATTTGGCCACCGTGTGCTTGTTCTCACAGGCAATTCGGAATCGCCATTAGCGAAAGAGGCGACCGACATCATCACGCTATCAGTCCCGACTCTGGGCTACTCGCCGGGAACAAGTACATATCTTGCCATACTGGCCGCGCTGTTTGACCTGGCAGTTGAGTGGGGCGAGGCTCGTGGCAGCGATCCTACTGGAGCGCGAGTGCTCTTACGGAGTGTACCCAGCCTGGCACACCGTACGCTCGAAGAAGTGCAAGAACCTGTACGAAGCCTGGCGGAGCAGATCGCAAAGCACGATTGGATCACTTTTCTCGGAGCCGGACCTAACCTGGCAACGGCACACTTCGGGGCGGCCAAACTGTTTGAAGGGCCGCAGAAGCTGGGTGTAGCTACGAATATCGAAGAGTGGGCGCACGGGGAGTACTTTGTGAGCGGAGCAGGAATGCCCGTCTTTCTCATCGCTCCATCTGGCGCCTCTTTCGACCGTGCTTGCGAAATCCTCTCTGAATTGAACTTCATCGACGCCCAACCGGTGTTCATCAGTGATACGAGACCGCCGATTTCACATGGCACGTTTATTCCTATAGCCGTGGGCTTGCCGGAGGAGTTCTCACCACTGCTGGCGGCGCTGCCGCTCAGCCTGTTTGCCTTCTACCTGAGCCGCGCCGCTGGCCAGGAGCGTTTCGAGTTTGCCAGTCCAGAAGTGGCGCAGGAGCACTACGGGACAATCCACCGGGTCACACAGGGGGAACCAGCATGAGTAATAATGCGCAAGTAGACGAGGGCAAGTTATCCTCAGGGGCCGGGTATGAGGTTGGAGTTTTGGGGTCCGCGCGGCTCACTGAAAAAGATGCCTGGTGGGCGCATGCTCGCAAACTGGGTATGCTGCTTGCAGGAGAAGGCTTTGTCGTCGTGACCGGTGGATATGGCGGTCTTATGGCAGCGGTCAGCCGTGGAGCCCACGAAAAAGGCGGTCAAGTAGTTGGCCTCCCTATGCAACATTGGAAAGGCATAGAGCCGAATTCATGGAATGCCAACTTGCGCTGGTCTGACGACTATGGAACTCGCATCAACCATATCCTGCACTGCGACGCAGTGATTGCCCTGCCGGGCGGCGTGGGAACACTCTCAGAAATGGCAATGGTCTGGGCGGCAAGCCAGACCGAAGAACGTCCTCTACCACTTGTCCTGCTCGGCGAGTGCTGGCCACCGCTCATCGAGTCCGTTCGTGAACACCTGGTAGTGAGCGCTGTCGACCTCAGCCTGCTGCGGTTGGCAGCGACTCCAAAGGAAGCGGTATAGCAGGTACGAGTGGGTTTGCAGGATAAAAAGCGCATTGGGCCGGGGCCATATGGGTAATACCTTAGGACCCAGGACGATGCTCATCCATAATGGAAGAGGCATGTCACGCGGCGACCCACCGCGTGTTCGCAACTGCCAGGCGACAACCCCAACGCCCAGCGGCGGAAAGACGGTATAGATAACGATCCAGAGCCAGTTGAACTAGGTGAGCAGCGACGCAACAGTGCCGCAGATATGCCGGACGATGGCCTGTCCATCTACTAAAGAAGGCTGTTCGTGTGTATAGACGGCGATGATGTACGTTTCCTGTCCCAGCGTCACTATACCAGAAGAATTCATAGCCCACAAACCGTCAGGACCAGGTAACCACCCATCTTTCATCGCCACTGAAGCACCTGCAGGTGCGGTATCTCCTACCCCTACCTGCTGATCGGACTCAATATGCCCCATCAGATAGAGCGCCAGGCGGCGGTCGTGAGCCGTCAGGATGCGGCCGCCATGGAGCAGTGTCAGTAAATTCACCATCGCCAGGGGCGTAACCAGACTGTAGCCCCAGGCATTGGGATTCGGGTCCAGGCCGGTGGTCCCGATCCTGCGCAGGTAGCTAGCGACTCCTGCTGCGCCGCCAATTTCACCATAGTAGAGTGCTGAGGCTGAATCGTTATTGGAGTTCTCAATCATGGTCGTCAGCAGGTTCATCTCTTTATCATTCGGCTCGCGGCCCTCTCGCTCGGTCATATCGAGAAAGGTAAACATAATCGGCACTTTCATCGAACTCCCCATAATGAACTGGGCGGTGGCATGATAGGTATAATAACGCTGGCGAGTCACATCGTAGACCACGGCATCCACATCGCTGCCGATACTGGCAAGATAGGCTGCCAACGTTGGCGAGAGCGCATCAAAAGACGCCCAGCCAGCCACTTTGCTAGGCGAGATGAAGGTAATGGCGGAGGCTTCCACCCATCCGGCTTCCGTGTGTTTTGCGGCAGTCCATTGGACGTGATACCACAGCCTGCCTGCGTTCCAGGATGGGTTATCCAGCAGTATCAGCGGGAAATGCTGCTCAACATGGGCCACCGCCTGACCCGTCCCCGGCGCACTGAGCAGGGTCGTCTTGCCCAGCGCCCAGGTGGGCTGCTGTGGGCTCACCACCACTGTGGGAGGACCATCTGTGCGCAAGTAAGCTATCCCGCTGTCAAGCCGTTGAATCTGAGGTTGGCCGGAGGCATCCCGGCTGTCTTGGTCGAGGAGCACGCCATCGCGCCAGAAGATTTGCACCAGCAGGTGATGGATGCTGCCCTCCTTTCTAACGGTAAAGGAAAGGGCCTCGGTGAGAGGATCTCCAAAATCCATCTTCCAGCCATCGGGCGAGATAGTAGGTCGGTTGATAAATCTCCATACCACCTGAGAGATCAGGTGGCCGACATTCTTCCCGGCGCGGGTTCCCCCTTTGATGAAGACGTCCTGCCTACCGGGAGCGGACGGAGCAGGCAGCATCAGAGCGGGATTGGTGGCCTGGCGCAGATCGACATAGGTGAAGGGACTCCCAACACCGCCAATCGGCACCTGACTGCCGACAGTAAGCAGCGCCTGGAGCAATGGAAGGCGCTTGATCCCACTGCTGGGGTCTCTTATACCAGTATCGATCAAATTAGCTAGAGGATTAGCAGAAGCATGACTATGCTTCTGCTGAGCTAGTGGGGAGAGTAAAGCGCCCCATTCAAAAAACTGAATCCACCCCTGGTCGGTAGGGAACGCATCGGTCACGGGAATTCCTAGACTTGTAGCACCACTGTGACTGGTATAGTAACGCTCAAAAAGTGGGGAAACGCTTATCGCCGGGGAGCTTGACGCTGGGAAGTTAAAGCTCGGCGCTGTAGCTGTCCTATCACCGAGCCAAAGAGTAGTCCCATTCGTTGCCACTGTCCTACTCTCTGCCGGTGTAGCCGACAAGGTATGCAGCCTCCTGGTAATGGCGAAGCTAGAGTACAAGAGCACGGTGCTCCCAAGCATCACCAGAAGGATCATGAATGGGTTTATGGTGGGGGACGGGCCATGCCTTCGATATTGCCCAGAAGGCCCAATCATCACCAGAGGGATCATGAATGGGTTTATGGAGACAAAGAAGGATGGCTGCCACTTCATCCATGCCAGGCGTCTTGCCTTCTTCTGCTCTCGCATCCTATGGTTCTCCTGCATGTTTTAGTCGCGGGGCTCGAGAGCCTCTCTTCTTAGCGTCTGAGATTTTTCATCTCATATCATATTGCGCTTCAAGTGTAGTGGAGGTCATGTGTGAAGTTCGTTATGATTCGGTTAAGATCTGGTTGAGAAAAAGGTAGGATACTCATTGAAAAACATTGTTTTTGAAGCAGATGTTCCCTGTAAAAGCACTAGATGCGTGGTGAGAAATTAGAAAGTCTGCTTGATAAGAACCATGAAAAGCGTGCTCCCAGGCCTCCTGAGTCTTACATTTGACAAGGAGTCTTTTCTTCGGTACAATTATCTTAAATTTAAGATAATTAGTGGGACACTGGAGCATGCAGCGTTATGTCAGACACTCCTCAAAGAGACCCTGCATTGGACCTGTTCGTTGTGTTATCCCGTGCGTATAACTGGGTCAATGCTCATGCTGTACACGATATCCGTTGTCATGGCCTCAATCCGACGGAATTTGGTATCCTCGAGGCGTTGTATCATAAAGGGCCTCTCCCGCTCCAGCAGATCGGGGAGAAAGTCTTAATCTCCAGCGGCAATATCACCTATGCCGTTGACAAGCTCGAGCAAAAGCAGTTGCTTGTACGCAAACCCTCTGCCCATGACCGGCGTGTTATTTTTGCAGAACTGACACCCCAGGGCCAGGAATTGCTGGCTACTCTCTTTCCTCAGCATGCCGAGGTAATCCGAGCAGCGGTGAGCAGCCTCTCGCCTGAAGAGCAGATACTGGCCATCCAACTCCTCAAAAAACTGGGTCTGGCGGCACAGGACAAGTATTATCGCGCCCCGTAGTGATTGTCGGCTCTACAAAGCTGCTCAAGCCCTAGGCCGGGGTGTTGCTGTAGTGGGTGCCAGGGTACCGCACACAGAGTGCTGATCGGACTGACGCCTGGACGGCGCGGCGTGTGGCATCATCGACTCTTGAGTAGTCAGGCCTCCGATATGCGTGGGGTTTATAACATCCGACGCATAAAATCCTCGACCTGGCCAGGATGAAAACCTGCGCTGCGATGAGGACTCAAGCCATCAAGCTCTGGGGTCGGCTGGCCGTCGATCTGGTCGGCCACGCTGCGACCAACGGCCGGCGCAATGGCAAAACCGTGGCCTGAAAAGCCGACAGCTAGAGTCAATTCATCTATCCCTGCAATAG
>WNGJ01005379.1_pt1 | contig 13426 bp, 14 predicted proteins | sample 5400611 | NCBI WGS metagenome assembly WNGJ01 (sample SAMN13153375, study PRJNA577476) | soil metagenome | isolation source: 40 cm soil or saprolite under Garry oak tree replicate 1 | place: USA:California | collected 2016-06-15 | reverse complement strand
ACCCGCGGCGACGGCCTGCTCCAGAAGTTCCCGGCCGACACCACCGGTGGCCGCGACGATGGTGAGTTTCATGTTTCCTCCATGTGAATAGCGAGTGCTTGATCCGGAGTCGGGTGGCCCGGTGGTTCAGAACCGGGCCTCGCCGAGATCGGCACGCCGCACCCGGATCGCCACGATCGCGATGATCAGGCCGAGCAGCATGACGCCGGACGCGACCAGGAAGCCGCGGGAGAAGCCGGCGGCCAGGGCGTGGTGGTAGATCGCGGTGAGCGCTGCCTGGCTGGGCCGCGCCGGGTAGCCGGCCTGGGCGGCGGCGGCCGCTGCGCGGGCGGCCTGGGCGTGGGCGCTGTTGGCGATGACGGTCCAGGCGACGGTGCCGAACACGGCCAGCCCGATCGAGCCGCCAACCTGCTGACCGGTATTGCGCAGGCTAGCCGCGACCCCTGACTCCTCGTCGGCGACCCCGGACATGGCGACGAGGGTGAGCGGCACGAACAGCAGGCCGAAGCCGACGGCGATGACCAGCATCGGGCCGAGTACCGCGCCGGCGTAGCTGCCGTGCTCGCCGAGCCGCGACAGCCAGTACAGGCCGCCAGCCGCAGCCGGGGCACCCGCCAGCAGCAGCGGCCGGGCACCGACCCGGGGGATGAGCTGGGCGGCGGCGCCCGAGCCCACCATGATTCCGGCGGTCAGCGGCAGGTAGGCAAGGCCGGTCTTCAGCGCCGAGTAACCCCAGACGGCCTGCATGAACACGGTCAGGAAGAAGAAGATGCCGAAGATGGCAGCGCCCACGCACAGCATGATCAGGTTCGCGCCGGTGCGGTTGCGATCGACCAGAAGGCGCAGCGGTAGCAGGGCGTGGCGGCTGCGGGTCTCGATGACCGCGAACGCGGCGAGCAGCACTACCGAGGCCGTCAGCGAGGCCACGACCTTGGCATCGCCCCAGTGGGAGACCCCGTTGGGGCTGGTGGCCGCGTTGGACAGGCCATAGACCAGCGTGGCGAGCCCGCTGGTTCCGGTGACCGCGCCGGGCAGGTCGAACCGGCCCTGCTGCCGCCGGGACTCGCTGAGCACCCGCGGCGCGGCCAGGGCCGCCGCCACCCCGATGGGCACGTTGACGAACAGCACCCACCGCCATGACAGGTAGGTGGTGAGCAGGCCCCCGGCGATCAGCCCGACGGCGCCGCCAGCGACGCTCATCGCGGCGTAGACGCCCATCGCCCGGTTGCGCGGCTTGCCTTCACCGAAGGTAGTAGTGATCAGCGCCAGCGCGGTCGGCGCAACGATCGCGGCGCCGGCTCCCTGGACGGCGCGGGCGGCCAGCAGCCAGGCCTGAGAGGTGGCGAACCCGCCGACCAGCGACGCGGCCGAGAACACCAGCAGCCCGGCGATAAACACCTTCCGGCGGCCGAGCAGGTCCCCCGCGCGGCCGCCGAGCAGCATCAGCCCGCCGAAGGCCAGCGCGTAGGCGTTGACCACCCACTCCAGGCCCGAGCCGGAGAACCCGAGCGCCCGCTGGATATGCGGCAGCGCTACGTTGACGACGGTCGCGTCCAGCACCACCATCAGCTGCGCAGTCGCGATGACGAGCAGGGCCAGGCCGAGCCGGGGCCCGGCGGCGCGGGCCACCGCGGCGCCCGGCGCGGGCTTCTGCCTGGCTACGGGTTGTGCTTGGGACATGAGGGTTTCTCCTAGTGGGTGTGGGCACGGTTATTTCCGTGCCGCCTGGGAGGCGCTGCTGGCGTCTGCGGTCACCTGGCACGTTATGAACGGGGTCCCTGAGAAGGCGTCACTCGATGGTGGACTTGGGGGTGGAATCTTCCGTGGCGGCACGCGGCACTACGGTGCCGCCGGGCCGGTGTAGTGGCTGGCCGGGAAGCGTCACGGCCTGCGGCCGCGCGCCCGCTGGCTGCTGAGGTGTGTCGCGACCCGGGCCGCCTGGGGGGCAGCGGGCAAGGGCGGCTGCCGCCGCGGTCCCGGCGGCGCCGACGGCCCAGTACCCAGCCGCCCGGTAGACGATGAGCGCGGCTGCCGCCGCGGCGGGCGGGGTGCCGGTGAGGGTGAGCGCGCCGAGCACGCCGCCTTCCACGCCGCCGATCCCACCGGGCAGCGGGACGAGCCGTCCGGTCAGCTGCCCGGCGGCGTAGGCGAACAGCAGGCCCCGCCAGGGGATCGGCAGCCGGGCCAGCCCGAAACAGGCGGCCAGCACTCCCGCGTCGGCGAGCAGGCCCGTGCCGGTGCACGCCAGCACCCCAGCGGCCCAGCCGGACCCGGCGCGCTGGCGCGGCAACCCGGCCGCGGCCGCAGCCAGCCGGGCGATTGTGCGCGAGTGGTGGGGACGCCGGCTCAGCCAGCGGCTGAGCGCGCGGGCGCGGCGCGGCGCGGCGAAGAGCCCGGCCGCGCCGCCGGCCAGTAGCCCGGCCGCGCAGGCCAGCAGCGGGAGGGAGCCGATGCCGGCGGCAGCGGCCCCGGCCAGCAGCAGGCCAGCAGCACTACCGTGGAGGTGACCCCTCCGGCCAGCACGGCCCAAACCCCGAGGCCGGTGCCTGCGCCGCGGCGGCGGTATTCCCGGACCTGCCAGGCGCCGCCGGCGACCGGCCCGGCGGGCATCACCCTGGCCAGCCCGGTGGAGGCAAGCACCAGGCCGAACACGGTCCGCCACCGCAGCCGCGCGCCGCCAGCGGCGAGCAGGTGGCGCTGCGCCGCCGTGCCGCCGGCCAGCGCCACACCCTCCGCGGCAACGGCCACACCCAGCCAGGCCAGCCGCAGCCCGTTCAGGTGGGCGGCCACGGCCCGCAAATCACCGGCTGCGCCCGGGGCGCGGACCGCGGCCGCCGTCATCACGCCCGCTGCCAGCACCCACGCCCAGGTCCGGCCACGGCGGGAGGCCGGCCGCGCCCGGCCGCCGGTGAGCACTGGAACCCGGCCGGCCGCCGCATCCCGGCGCCGCGCCACCGCCTCATGGCCGCTCGCGGCTGACACGTCGGTTCGCGGCCGCGCACCGCAGGTCATCACGGTTCCCGCCGCGTCTTCACCGCTGTCAGGCGGCGCACCCGCGCTGAGGAACCCACCGGGCGCCAGGCCGTCGTGTAAAGCCCGATGGTGGCGGCGGCCGACAGCCCATCAACGGCCATCCACAGGCCACCGGCCATCGTGGGCTGTAGCGTGCCGCCTCGCCTGAGCGAGAAGGTGACCGCGGGCCGGCTAGTGGCAAGCATGCCCAGGCCCGCGACGGCGAGCCCGCCGGCCGCATCCAGCAGGAAGTGGTTGGCCGAGGCCAGCACCACCAGCGTGGTGGCGGCCGGGTAGAGCCAGGCGAGGTGGCGCCACCGGCCCCGGGAAGCGGTGACGACGGCGAGGGCGCACCAGGCGGCCCAGGCGACGTGCAGGCTGGGCATGGCGGCGTACAGGTTCACCAGGCTGGTGGCGCCGCGCGGGTGGGCCGCGCCGAGGATGTCGTGGGTGACCAGGACGTCGGTCATCCCCGGCACCGAAAAGCGGGGCGGGGCGGCCGGCCAGGCCCAGAACACCACGTTCGCGGCGGCGGTGGCCAGCACCAGGGCCGAGCGCAGCCGCGGAAACGCCGCCGGCCGGCGCAGGTACAGCCAGGCCAGCACCAGCGGGGTGACCAGGAAATGCAGTAGCCCGTAGTAATACCCGGCCGCCTCGGCGAGCGCAGAGTGGCCAGCGGCGAGGTGGTTGAGGTAGGGCTCGGCGGTCAGGTGCAACCGCCGCTCGGCCTGCCATAGCTGGGCTGCATGCGCGAACGCGGCCTGGCGGCCGGCCCGGATGGCCAGGCGCACCAGGGAATACGCCGCGTAACCGGCGCCGATGGTGGCCAGTTCGGCCGCCGCGGGCAGCCGCGGCCACGCCAGCCCGGCCCGGCATGCCGGCGCCGGTGCGGTCACCGGCCGGACGCCTGCCGGTGATGCCTCCAGGCGGGCTGCCATCGCAGGTCCTGCCCGCGGACGCGGGCCCTGGCCCGCGCGGTAGCCCGCTCCTTCGCCCGCACCGGGCTGGGCCTTGAGGACGCGGGTCACCGCAGCCTCCTGGCGTAGGCCGTCACGCGGAGGGCATCGCGGGCTGACGCCATCGTGGCCGGGCGGCGCGTGGCCGCGCAGTCCTGGAGCAGGTCGCGCAGCTGCCGGCGGCCGCGTTGCAGCCGTGAGGTCACGGTCCCGATCGGTGTTCCCATGATGCCGGCGATCTCCCGGTAGGCGTAGCCCTCGATGTCGGCGAGGTACACCGCGGTGCGGAAGTCTTCGGGGAGCTGGCGGAGCGCGCGCTTGACGCGGGGGTCGGGCAGGTTTTCCAGGACCTCGGTGTCCGGGGGCTTTAGCCCGGAGGAGGGATGAGACGCGGCGCGGGCCAGCTGCCAGTCCTGGATCTCGGCGGCGGGCACGGGGTCGCGTCGCCGTTTCCGGTAGCTGGTGATGAAGGTGTTGGTGAGGATGCGGTACAGCCAGGCCTTCAGGTTCGTGCCGGGCTCGAACTGCCCGAATGAGGCGTATGCCCGGGTGAACGTTTCCTGGACTAGATCTTCGGCGTCCTCCCGGTTGCGGGTCATGCGCAGCGCCGCAGAATACAGCTGCGCCAGGTAGGGCAGCGCGTCGCGCTCAAACCGCGCGGCCCGCTGCCTGGGCGTTTCCGTGACGGGATCTGCTTCCTGGCGGCGCCGGACAGGCATGGTTCCGGCACAGTTCGTGGTCATGCCTCCTCCGAGGCGTACGAGCGGGCGGGCAGGCGGATGCCGTCGGCGCAGGTGAGCGCTGCCAGCGGCCGAGGCCGATTCTGTGCCTGGCGCGCCCGGCGGCCCCTGTTACGCCGGGCGCGCTGGCTGCAGGCCGGGACGTCTGGCCCGATGTCAGGCATCGCCGGATCCGCGGGCCAGCGCGAGGCCGATCCCGGCGAGCGCCCGGCCGGCGCGCTGCCGGACCGATTCCGGCCGCCGACGGCCGGACCTAAGCAGTCCGTATCGCCCCGCCCACCTGCGCAGTTCACGCTCGCGCTGGCGGGCGAGCTCTTCTCTCATGTACGGGTGCATGGTCTTCACGTCGCCCGGGGATGGCCGGTCATCGTCATGCGGCCAGGCGCGGACCCGGGCACCCGCCGGCACCTGGCAGGCCGTCCGTGACAGGGCCGGATGGGGTGAACCCGTTCGCATCCGCGGGACGGGGGACTGTGACAGCATGGCCGGTTACCTGCTGGCGGGGATGGCCGGCGCGGGCGAGCGCCTTGGCCCGGACGACATCGGGGTCTCGCGGGTCGGGCGGAAGGGCCTCACGCCAGGAGCGCTCGCGCCGGGCCCTCGGCCTCTGGATACGGATTCGTTTCACTGTCATCTCCTCGGCCATGTCCGGGCCCGGTAGCAGGGAGGGGGCCCGGCCGTGTTTGTGACCGTTCTCGAGGACGGTATGAGCGGGTGCCGCCCTGGGGCGTCACCCGAAGGTGGGCATGCCGGGTGGAATCTTCCGCAGCCCGCCGCCCGGCACGACCGTGCCGCCGGGCCGGACCGGGGGCACGGCGGTGCCGCCCGCGGATCGGCTGCGGTGTCTTGCTAGGGGATCAGGCCGAGCTGGCGGGCCCGGGTGACGGCCTCCGTGCGGTTAGCGGCGCCGAGCTTGCCCAGCAGATGGCTGACGTGCTTTTTCACGGTGTCGAGGGTGACCACCAGTTCCCCGGCGATGCGCGGGTTCGGGGTGCCCGCGGCCAGCAGCACCAGGATTTCCAGCTCACGGGCGGTCAGCTGCTCGACCAGGCCCGGCACCACCACAGCGCCGGAAGGCTGCAGGTCGTGTTTTTCGCCGAAGGCCCGGAGCACTCGGGCTAGGCAGCCGAGCGGGACGGCGCGGGCAGTGCCCTGGTCTGCCTTCTGGGCTGCGACCAGCCGGCCCAGCAGCGCGCTCATCGGCGCGCCCTCGTCGGCGAAGACGCGGACGTAGCCCTGGGGGCAGGCCAGGGTGAGCGCGCCGGCCAGGGCGTCCACCGCGCGTTCCTCCTCGCCGCTGGCCGCCAGCGCCAGCGCCTGCAGCGCCCCGATCTCGACAATGCTGCCGGTCCGGCCCTGGGCGGCCGCTGTCGCGTGGAGCCGCTCCAGCAGCGGGAGTGCCGGCCGGGGGCGGTCTTGGGCGATCAGCACCCGTGCCAGCACGAGATACTCCCGTTCCTGCTGGTAGGACGGCTCGTCGTCCGGACCGAGGCCGCGCTGCTGCGTCCATAGGGCGACCGCGGCGACGTCGCCCTGGGCCAGCAGCAGCCGTGCCCTCTGTGCCGGGACGGGGTTGAGCAGGCCGACCCCGCCCGTGGCCGGCGCGGTCCGCTCCGCTTCGCCCATCGCCTCTCGGGCGCCAGCCGCGTCGCCCTGAGCCTGCCGGATCCGGGCCAGCGTCGCCAGGCCGGCCGCCAGGGGCTGGGTGTAGTTGAGCTGTCGGCTCGCCGCGATGCCGTCGGAGACCTGCCGCAAGGCGGTCTTGAGCTCGTCCCGCTGGTAGGCTACCGCGGCCATGCCCACAGACCCGATGCCAGCGGCAGGCAGGGCCGGCTGGCCGGGCGGGACAGTGATCTCGAGCGCCTGTTGGTAGGTGGCAAGCGCGGCGTCCAGGCGGCCTTGAGCGCGCTGGACCTGGCCAAGGTAATGGCAGCCCCAGGCAGTCATGATGGGCTCGCCGCTCGCCCGCCACTGGCCGATGCTCGACGACAATGCGCGCTCAGCCTCTGCGAGTCGGCCCCGGAGCCACTCGGCCACGCCCAGGTACCCGTCGGCGTGGGATGCCAGCATCCACTCGCCCTCGCCAAGTTCGGCCCGGGCCTGTGAGAGGAACATGATCGCGTGTTCGGCGTCCCCGCGGAGCACGGCGAGGTAGGCACGATTGATGGCGATCGTAGCGGGGACGTTCGCCAGCCAGCTCACGGCTCTGCCGATCGACGGCTCGAACCGCTCGCCGGGGGCATCCGCGAACGCGCGCTCTGCGGCATCAAGCAGGGTCTCAGCCGCATCCACGTCACCGCCGGCCAGCGCCATCCACGCCTGCGCCAGCAACAGCCGCGGCCGAGAGCTGGCAAGCTCGGCGGGCAGTGCGGAAAGCCATCTCTGCACGGTCGCACCCTCGAGGCGCCGCAGAACCGCGTCTGCGTGCCGCTCGATCAGCTGTGCGGCCCAGCTCATCTCGCCAGCGGCCACCGCATGCCCCACCGCTTCCTCGGCCAAGTCATGCTCCTCGTGCCAGGCGGCCGCGGCCCGATGCAGCACTGGGAGCCGCCCAGGCTGTTCGTGCTGGAGGCGCGCGCGGAGCAGGTCGGCGAACAGTTGGTGGTAGCGCCACCAGCCGCGTACCTCATCCAGCGGCACCAGGAACAAGCCGGCCCGCTCAATCGCCTCCAACATCGCCTGGCTGTCGGGCCGGCCGGTGACCGCATCGCACAGCTCTCCTGACAGCCGCTGAAGCACCGAGGTCTCCAGCAGGAATCTGCGCACCTCCTCGCTCTGGCCCTCTAGCACTTCCCCCGTCAGGTAGTCCAGGACATAACGGTGGGTGCCGCTGAAGGCCGCCACAAACCGTGCGGGATCCGCCTGCCCCCGCAGCGACAGGGCAGCCAGCTGCAACCCGGCCGCCCACCCCTCGGCGCGGGCCGCCAGGGCCACCGCTGCTGAGCCGGGCAGGTCAGCGCCAAGCGCTTGGCGCAGCAGGGCCCCCGCCTCCTCGGCGCTGAACTGCAGGTCGCCGGCGCGCAGCTCCGCCAGCTGCCCGGCGGCCCGCAGCCGCGCCAGCGGCAACGGAGGATCGGACCGGCTGGCCAGCACCACACGCAGGCCCGGAGGCAGATGGTCAAGCAGGAACTCAAGCGCCGCGTGCACCGGCTGGGCATCGATCAGGTGGTAGTCGTCCAGAACCAGCAGCACCACGTCGTCGCCGGGCTGGGCAGCCAGCTCGTTGATCAGCGCCGTCACCAGCCCCTCAAACGACCGCGGCGCCGGCGGGCCCAGCAACGGCCCGGCCCGCTCGGCGATCCCCGAGCACGCCCGGTCCAACGCGGCAACCGCGTGCCGCCAAAACCGCGCTGGGTCATTATCGGCGGCATCCAGCGACAACCACGCCACCCGGCGGCCGCCGCGCCGACCCCAGTCGGCCACCAGGGCCGTCTTCCCGAACCCGGCCGGGGCGCACACCAGGATGAGCCGCCGCGCCAGCCCCCCATCCAGCGCCTGCACCAGCCGGGGGCGGGGCACGAAGCCTGCTTGCGGGCGGGGCACGTGCAGCTTGGTGGCCAGCAGGACATCTTGCTCGGAAGCGGCAACCCCAGCAGGGGCCGCCGCGGATAGCTCAGCCATCGGCGACCTACCGCTCAGCGCGTCCAGCGATGGCCAGCGTCGCTGCTGGATGCCGACATTCTAACGACCCGCCGACGGCCGCACCGCTGCCGGCCGTATGCCACGCCCCGACGCATCCACCGCCAGGAAGGCGACCAGCAGCGCCGCCGATACGGCCAGCAGCGTCACCGTGCGGGCCGACCCCCAGCCAGCCTGCGGCGCCTTCGAAATCGCGTAGACCAGCAGCAGCAGCAGCAGCGCCCCTGTCATGGTGACGGCGCCAAGCGGGTCGAACCGGCGGCGGACACCGGCGAGCCGACTCTCGGGTACAAGGCGCGGAGCGAGCAGCAACGCCGCAACCCCGATCGGCACGTTGAGGAAGAAGATGTACTCCCAGCCGGCGTAACGGGTCAGCAGCCCGCCGGCGATCAGGCCGACCGTCGCCCCGGCTGCTCCGATGCCGCCCCACAAACCGAGCGGGGCCCCGAAGGCCGTGCCGGCCCTGGGCGGCACTGTCGTGCCCAGCACCCTCGCCGGAAGATTCCACCCGCACGGGCACCTTCGGGTGACGCCCCAGACCAGGGATCGTTCGTAGCGTGCCAGGGAGAAACGAGACACCGACCGGGCGAAGGGATAGCAATGGCCGTTCTTGGGCTTGGCAAGGAGGCGGCAGATCCGTGCGGCGGGCGCGATCCCCGCCGCCGGACCTGGCCTGCCCCGCCGCTTCCGCAGTTGCGGCGCGGAGCCGGCCGGGCCATGGCTGCCAAGCGAGGGGATGTGCAGGCGTGAGCGGCCCGGAGCGGCCCGCCCGCTACGAGATCCGCGTCGACGGCGTCCTCGATGACCGGTGGGCGGACTGGTTCGGTGGCCTGCAGGTCAGCAGCGACGGCACGCAGACGGTCATCGCTGGCCTGCTCCCCGATCAGCCAGCGTTGCACGGGCTGCTGGCCAAGGTCCGCGACCTCGGCCTGACCCTGATCTCGGTGCGCCACCTGGACGCCGGTGACGTCGGAGACGAGGCGCAGCAATGACACGCGATCTAGATCCGGAGGCGCAAAGCCAGGCACGAGGCCCGCGGACCGAACCCGGGCAGCCTGGCACCGCATCCGCCATCAGGCACAACAACGTGCAGCGACCCAGAACCGACGGCCAGAACAGGACAACGCCAATGATGATCACGCAAGAAGCCCGCCGATGCCCCAGCTGCCAGCTGCAGTTCGCCACCCGCGGCGAACTGAGGAGACACAGACGCGAGATCCATCCGCCCGCACGCCCGCCTGCCCTCACCCGCCTCGCCCGTGCCCTGCGGGCCATGCACCAAGAGCAGGTTTACGCGATGGAATGCCTCCTGCGCCTCAGTCCGCCACCAGAAGCCGACCCGCTAACCTGGATCCGAACCCGCAGCGGCTATAACCTGGCCGGGCGGTATCTGCCCGCACAGCCCGGGCAGTCCAGCCGCAACGGCCGCACGCGACCCTGACCCCTGACCCGCCCACATCTCATCAGCCCTCAGGCTGCGGCAGCGGCCCGAACTCCGCGGCGGTTTCCGACCCAGCACGACGCGGTGCGCATGCGGGTGGAATCTTTCCGGCCGGCCGTGCCGCCCGGGGGGATCGGCTGCGGGTAGGGGTCCCAGTAGTCCTAGAGAAATTTCCAACGGATATCGCTGACCTGCGCTAACGGCCCTCCGATCGGGGTGCTGCGACAAGCCCCGAAGCGCCTCTGACCAGGCGCTGCGCGAGCAGCTGCGCTGCAAGGAGATCTGGGCTGGGCGCCGGACGCTGGCGCGACCCGGACGAGGACCTGCCCAAGGACTTCGAGGCCCCGCCGCGCCGAGCACTACACCGGGCTGCGCAAGCCGCTGGACCCGGCCATGCCGGGCGGCAATGGTTTACACAGTTGACAACCACTAACCCGCACCGCAGGCTGATGGCTGACACCACTGTTAACCAAGCACTTCAACTGGAGGATGCATGCACGGACTGCGTAACCGCAGCCGGGTCACGGCGGCGGACAGCACTCGCGATCCGGCGGGAACTCCTGGTGCGCCTGACAGCCAGCGCCGGCCCTGGTCGCTGCTGGTGCTGCTCAGCGTGGCCCAGTTCATGGTCATTCTTGACGCCACCGTGGTGAACGTGGCCCTGCCGTCGATCGCCCGGTCGCTCAGCTTCGGCGCGGGTGGCCTGCAGTGGGTTTTCACGGCATACGTGCTGGCGAGCGGCGGGCTGGTGCTACTCGGCGGACGGGCCGCAGACCTGGCGGGCCGGCGCCGGATCTTCCTGGCAGGCCTGGCAGTGTTCACCGCCGCATCGCTGGCCAGCGGCCTGGCCCCGACGGCAGCCGTGCTGATAGCCGCCAGGGCCGGCCAGGGACTCGGCGCGGCGCTGCTCACGCCTGCCGCCCTGTCGATCATCACGACCACGTACGCGGGCGCGCAGCGCGCTGCCGCGCTCGGGGCGTGGGGCGCGATAGGCGGCGCCGGGGCCGCCGCGGGCGTGCTGGCCGGCGGGATCCTGACAAGCTGGCTCGGCTGGCGCTCAGTCTTCCTGGTGAATGTGCCAGCCGGCCTGGCTGCCGGCCTGCTGGCCCTGCACATGGTGCCGCGGTCCGCAGCAGCGCGCCGGTTCGGCCGCGAGCTCGACCTGCCCGGCGCGGCACTGGCAGTGGCCGGCCTGGTAACCATCGTGTACACACTGGCCGGCGCTCCGGCTCACGGCTGGGCATCCGCTCGCACGCTGCTGTTGCTCGCCCTCGGCGTCGTCCTGCTGGCGGCGTTCGCGGCGGTAGAGCGCCGGACCCGGCGCCCGCTGCTGCCGCCGCAGATCTGGCGCACCCGGTCGCTGGTGGCGGGCGTGCTGGTAATGCTGGGCGCGACCGGAGTGCTCGTCGGCACGTTCTTCCTGAACTCGCTGTACCTGCAGGGCGTCCAGGGCTCCTCGGCATTGCGCGTCGGCCTGGAGTTCCTGCCGCTCGCGCTGGTCATAGGGGCGGGCGCCCACCTCGCCTCCCGGCTGCTGCCGCAACTTGGCTCCCGGCTGGTGATCGTCGCGGGCCTGGTCCTGATGGGCGGGGGAGCGCTGCTGCTGACCACGGTCTCGGCCAGGTCCGGCTACCTGACCGGGCTGCTGCCCGGCCTGCTCGTCATCGGCGCCGGCACCGGCCTGGTGCTGCCCGCGGCCGCGATCACCGCCATGAGCGACATCGCCGAGGAGCACGCGGGACTGGCGTCCGGCCTGATGACCGCCGCGCACGAGATCGGGGCGGCGCTCGGGGTTGCGGTCTTCTCGGCAGTCGCGGTAGCGGTCGACGGCGGGATCGCGGCCGGTTACCGGCACGGGTTCGCCGTCGCGGCCGCGATCGCCGCCGGGATCGCGCTCATCGCGGCCTTCGCCGCCCCGGTAGTGCGGCCCGCGGCCGGTGTCCGGGTGGCGGTGCACTGATATGGCCGCCCACCGAACTGCCAGCTACCACCGGGAAATCGCCGGCCGGAACGTTGAGGCGATCCTCGACGCGGCCGAGGAACTGCTTGAGCTGCAGGGACATGCCACCATCTCGGCAGTCGCGGCCCAGGCGGGCGTATCGCGCGTCACGGTGTACGCCCATTTCCCGACCTGGGACGCGCTGCTGGAAGCGGCCGTCGAACGCGCCGTGGGCCGGACGATGAAGGCGCTGGAGTCCGCGAGCCCCGACGACGGACCTCCAGCCGAAGCCCTGGACCGGGTGCTCGCCGGGGCCTGGCAGCATCTGGCCCGCTACGGCGCCATGGCACAGGCGGTCGCAGAACTGCTGACCCCGGACGCAGTCGCGCGGACACATCAGGCCGCGCACCAGGCGATCGGCACGCTGCTGGCGCGCGGCCAGGCGGACGGCTCTTTCCGCACCGACCTGCCGGCTAACTGGCTGGTGACGGCTTGCATCACCCTCATCCACGCCTGCGCGGACGGGGTCCGGGCGGGCCAGATCGACGAGCGCGATGCCGCCCGCATCCTCCGCACGTCGGTCCGCGATCTGTTCATCGGGCGGGACAGGAAGGTAACTCGCGATGCCAATGCACAACGCTGACGAGGCGATCAGCAGTGACCTGACCGCGCCGCATGCGGACACGGCCCGGCGGGCGCGCCGGATCGCCGGGCTGCGCGGCAACAGCCTGGGCATCTCGCTGATGCTCATCGCCGAGTACCTGCTCGGCATCGGCGTCAACCTCTACGTCCATGTCCCGGTCGCCGGCCGGGGGAACGGGATCGCATCCGCGCTCGGCCGGGTGCTGACGAGCCAGCCCGTAGTGCTCGCTGTGCACGCCGGACTGGGCCTGCTCTTGCTGGTCGCTGCGGCGAACGTGCTAACTCGCGCCATCCGCGCCCGGCACCGATTCGCCATCGCGGCCTCGGTGACTGGTCTGCTTGCCATCGGCGGGGCGGCGGTCAGCGGCGCGAGCTTCGTCAGCGATGGCAAGGCAGGCGCGTCCATGGCGATGGCTGTCCTGACCGGCATCGCTCTCGTGTGCTATCTGGGAAACCTGTTCGGTGTTCGGCCGACGGCGCCGCGATGACCGGCTTCTTCGCCCTGGCGCCGATCGGGGTAGTCCGCGGCGGCCGGACCGAGATCTTCAAGGATCACTGGGCCCGGTGGAGGCGCGGCTGATTCCTGGATCCGGCCGTGCTGGACCCCGACGCCACCGCCGGGCTCAGCGAGTTCTCGCACATCGAGGTCGTCTTCCATTTCGACCGGGGAGACCAGGGTCCGGCGCGGCGCATCGCATCCGCGCGGCAACCCGGCCTGGCCGCGGGTCGGCGTGCTGGCCGGCCATTCCCGGTGCGGCCGAATCACCTCGGCATCTCCCGCTGCGAACTGCTGCGGGTGAGCGGGCTGGAGCTGACCGTGCGCGGCCTCGACGCGATCGATGGAACCCCGATCCTGGACATCAAGCCGTACGCGACCGGATTCCAGCCAGCCGGGCCGGTGCGAGAGCCCGCCTGGATACGGGGGTGGACCTGCAACGGAACCGGAACGCACGTTAAGCCGGTTCGGGCGTTTCAGGATGTTCGCCCGGCTGCGGTAGGTAGCGTTGCTGTGCATGAGCCGAGGTGGTGCGCCCGGGGGCGGGGCGGTGGTCCTGGA
>WNGJ01008213.1_pt1 | contig 13432 bp, 16 predicted proteins | sample 5400611 | NCBI WGS metagenome assembly WNGJ01 (sample SAMN13153375, study PRJNA577476) | soil metagenome | isolation source: 40 cm soil or saprolite under Garry oak tree replicate 1 | place: USA:California | collected 2016-06-15 | reverse complement strand
GCCTGCCCCCCAAGAAAGGTGTGTATTCCAACATCGAAGACCTGATGAATCATTTCGAGCTGATTCAGGACGGCATCCTTCCGCCGATCGGCGAGGTCTATTCGTATTGGGAAGCAGCGAATGGCGAGCTCGGCTTTTACCTGATCAGCGACGGCAGCAAGCGGCCTTACCGCTTACGGTGCCGAGGTCCATGTTTCTACATTTTTCAGGCATTCAATCACCTTGTGAAAGGCTCGTACCTCTCGGATGCAGTTGCAGCGCTCGGCTCATTCAATATTGTCGCTGGCGAGCTGGAGAAGTAATAATCTCAAATCCGAAATTGCGAAATCTCAAATTGGACTATGCGGGACGCAGTTCGCGTAGTCCAATTTGCAATTTCGGATTTCGGATTTGAGATGCAGGTGCTTAGTCAGCGCGAGATCGTGACTCCGACTCGCCGGCAGTACCGTGCGATCTTGCATCGGGAGCAGAGCGGGCTAATGGGCTTGCACAGATTCTGCCCGTAAGTGACAAGCAAATCATTGAACGTGATCCAATACCGGCGCGGCAGTTTCCTGCGCAGAGCCATTTCCGTATCTTCAGGGGTTTTCGTTCGGACATAGCCGAGCCTGTTCGAAATGCGGTGCACGTGCGTGTCGACCGCAATTCCCGCCTTACGAAAGCCAAGCGTGATAACGATGTTCGCCGTCTTGCGTCCGACCCCCGGCAGTTCGAGAAGGTCCTCCATGCGCGACGGCACCCGGCCTTTATATCTGGTCAGCAGTTGTTCGGAGATCGCGTGGATAGTCCTGGACTTCACGCGATAGAACGAAACCGGATAGATCACTCTCTCGATTGTGCCGACCGGTGTCGCCAACATCCTTTCTGGTGTCGCGGCAATCGCGAATAGCCGTTCGCTTGCGGCATTTGTCGTTTTGTCCTGTGTGCGGAGACTCAGAATGCAGGAAATCAGTACAGTGAACGGAGTCTCGACGTAATGGCCAATCGCGGGAACGGGCCACTGGCGTATTTCCCTCCGTAAAATGCGGACAACTTCACGAATGTGGTCGGGACGCATGAAAAGGGTGTGGAAAGGCGCCGATCGGATTCGAACCGATGCATAAAGGTTTTGCAGATCCGCTTGAAACTCACGGCGGGTCTGCATTCCGGCTTAAACTGGTTTAAACCTCTTTGATTTACGCGCCTATCGCCTAACCACCAATTTTACCCGTTCAAGCCGATTTCAACGAGTAGCCGCTACAGGGCTGAGCCAAAAATATTGCCTTCGGCTGCGGCATCCTCTCCTGGCTTCTCTGGAAGAGCTAACCGCGTTAGGTTCGGGGTAGCATATGCGAAACCAAGCAAACAAACTTTTTGCGCTTCACGATGGCCTCTTTCGCTTCATTCAAAGTCTTCTCACGGACCACTCATCGAAAGAAAAGCCATGCTGAGACTCCAACCTTTGGCATTCAACCGGCCCGGCTTTTTTCACTGTTTCGCTGGCTCCTGCCTATGGCCGAGATGGGGCCGCGGGTCAGCGGCCCCATCCACTCCTTTACTTGCAGACTGAGATCATCTTGAGGTCGGTGGCCTTCAGGACATCCTTGTCTTTGTCCTTGGCCATGGTTCCGGTGATCGTGACTTGATGGTTATTCGCATGGGCTGAGAGCAACTTGGCGTCGCCCATAACAACGGTTTCCTTCCCAGTCTTGTCATCCTTGATCACGTAGTGCTCTGCATCCGCGCCTTTGTTGAGGCATCCGGTGATGGTGACCTGCCCCGGAGCTTTCTTTTCCTGGCCGATGACCGTGAGAGGCAGTGCAAAGGCGAGGAGCAAAGCAATCACAAAAACGAATCTGGAGTTCATGTGCTCCTCCTAAATGTCTAATGTAATGGACTTAATTCAGTCTACCACGGCACGTAGGGAGAGGGCAGAACGGCCGCCGGTGCCGTTGCTGGCCGAGGCGATGAAGGCCTTTCTCCAATGGTCCAAATCCGAACACAAAGAGCATCCGGCCACCTACGAGCGGTACAAAACATCCAGCAAGTCCCTGCTCGCGTTTTTGAAATTCAAGGGAAAGCCCATCGACGAAATCACGCTGGCCACGATCGAGGATTACAAGGCGCATCGCGGGCGCCAGCTCAGAAAGTCGACGGATCGGCCGTCAGGCCGGCTACGATCAACCGCGAACTCGCATGTCTGAAGGCGATGTATTTCAAAAAAGAAGAAAAACGGGTCGCAGGAAAGCACCGCTACTATGCCCGAAAATCCCGCCGTTTTAGAAGAGCCGAAAACCGAAGGTAAGCTTCAGCAGATCAACTAAGAGGCGCCGGTTTTGCAGACCTCTCCCTTACCACTTGGGTACGGCGCCATTCAACGATCGAGACCCTATTATAACCATATTAACTCCCGCTCCGGATAACCTTGACCCGACGGGCCATCACCCGCGCAGCGCAAGCGCGCGCAGCCTCAAGAGAAGCGCAGTTCCAAGAATGGAGTCAACGTTCCAAGAATGCGCCTTAAACGACAAAAGAATGGGAAACGGGCGCGGGAAACGGGTTCCCCTGGTGGCGAGCGGCCTTTTTTTCCAGGAGTCAGGGCAAGAGCTCTGACGGTGACTCCCACCGGCGAACCCGTTACTATTCACTATATGCTTCCAGGAAGAAGTGCACAAGGTCCTGCGAGTGGGATTCGAAACCTGCCGCTTAGCCGTTCCAATGCGGTTAGTCGTTTCGATTCGTAGGCCAGTCGAGGTGCCTGCCTGCCGCGATCCATTTTGAGCGTCGCAATTCCATTCGGTCCGAAAAGTGCAGAGTATTCCTTTGTAGAAAACCAGCCTAAAGGAGAAAGCCGGAAGATGAACAGTTTATCTTCTCGACTGATACTTGTTTCCACCATTGGGGCACTGTTCCTGGTGCCGCTTTATGCGCATCATGGCAATCAGTTTCTCTCGAAAGCGATGGAAATCAATAAGGCCGAAATGCAACTCGCCGAAATGGCAATGAATAAGTCGCAGAATGCGCGGGTCAAAGATTTTGCCGATATGATCGTGCGGGACCACAAGGAGGCAATGGACAAACTGAGAGCCCTGCACGAGGCAAGGATGGCGGGCCAGACCGGTTCGACGACTGGATCGAGCCCAAGCGGCGCCACCAACCGAACGACCAGAAATGCAATACAAGGCGGTACTGACGTTCCGCTTACGCCGGAACATAAGCGCGTTGCGGATCGCCTGGCATCGCTTTCCGGAGCGAACTTTGATCGCGAATTCATAAATGAAATGGTTCGCGGGCATCGCGAAGCGATCCAGCTCTTCGAAGCCCAAACTCATGTTCACAACACTGGCGGCGCCACAACCCGCAACCAACCCGACACGACTAGCGGGCAGCAGACGGCGCGGCAAAAACCCACTTCAGGTGATCAAAAGTACTCTCGCTCGGATCTGGACAAAGATATGGACACTGCGGATTTTGCCAGAGATATGCTGCCGACTCTTCGCCATCATCTCGAGGAAGCAGAGTCGATTCAAAGAGAACTCCAAAAACGCTGAGGGCGTCAGCAAAACCAAGTCAGGCCGCAAGAACCAATCTTGCGGCCTTTCTTATTGATCCACCCTCTCCCTCTGGAAACGTCCACAGAACACCGCACAGTTGACGCTTGCCGTCCCGATGAGTTGAAATTTACGGAATCAAGGAGACGAGCGATGGCAAGAATGGATACACCCGATAAAGCGTCTGAGATCCGAATCAGTCCGAATGAATTTGCATGGCCGGCCGGGGCAGGCCCCAGCGTTGGGACGTCCCTCAGGCGTGAGGTCGAAACCGCCGTTCTCAAGGGCGATCCCTCGAAGCCCGGCCTTTACACCATCCTTCTTCGCATTGCTCCGAATACGAGGATTCAGCCTCATTCTCATGGAGACGACCGGATCGCGACCGTCGTGTCCGGCACCTGGTACTTTGGTTATGGAGATACATTTGATGAATCCGCACTGAAAGAATTGCCTCCGGGAAGCTTCTACACTGAACCGCCCGGCGTGAATCATTTCGGGCTCACGAAAGAAGAAGTCCTGATTCAAATGACGGGAATCGGACCGTCGGATACGACCTACGTGGATCCGCGACACGACCCGACCAAATCCCAGGCCATGTAGATGCGCTTCGGTGTATTCACGAGCTTGATCGGGCAGACGTGGCCAGGTGTATTGGAGCTTTGGCAACATCTCGAATCGACAGGATGGGACACTGCCTGCGTCTCGGACCATTTCATGCCGAATACGCGCGAACGCGAAGGCGCGGTGCTGGAAGCCTGGAGTACTCTGTCCGCACTCGCGGCAGTCGTGCCCCGGATGCGGATCGGTACTATTGTGCTCGGCAATACCTACCGTCACCCAGCCGCGGTCGCAAAGATGGCGGCGCAGGTCGACATCATTTCCGGTGGACGGCTCCTCTTGGGCATTGGCGCGGCCTGGCAACGAAACGAGCACGAGGCCTATGGCATCCCCTTTTACACGATGCGCGAACGGCTCGAGAGACTCGATGAGGCGTGCACAGTGATCCGATTGCTCTGGACCGAGCGCCGCAGCAATTTCAATGGCCGCTACTACCAACTCGCCGACGCTCCCCTCGATCCCAAGCCCGTGCAGAAGCCGCACCCGGAACTGATGATTGGAGGCGGCGGCGAACGCGTCACGCTCCGCATTGCCGCCAAGCACGCCGACCACTGGAATGTTTGGGGCGGACCGAAAGTTCTCGCGCGCAAAAGCGCGGTGCTCGAAGAGCATTGTTCCAAACTCGGACGGGACAGCAAGAGTATCAACCGGTCTGTCAATATGGCGTTGCTGATCACTAACAGCAAAGCCGACATTGATCGGTTGGCTGAGACCATCGCAGCACGCCTGGGAAGTCATGCCGCCGACGCCCGCGATACGTGTCTGGCTGGAACGCCCGATCAGATCCGTGAGCAAATAAGGGGGCTACAGTCCGCTGGTGCCACAACGCTGTTTATTCCAACCATGTTCCGGCCCTTAGATGAACTGCGGCGCGACATGAACCGGTTCATCGCTGAAATCGCCCCCGATTTCCGTTAAAGAGCGTGAAAGTTGAGCATGGAACTTCCACTCCAGTAACCTCGGGCTCCCACGGGGGCGTCAAATCGTCACTTCTTGTTCTTTCAGCGATATTTTTTTGGCGGAGGCGCATTCCCCTCCTCGCAGAGGAGGGGTGGCGCGACAGCTTAATAGAAGCTGGCGCGCCGGGCGCGAAGCGCGAGCCCGATAGGGCGAAGCCTCAATTAGTGGTCAGTTCGGCGAAGCATCTCACCGATCTGACCACCCCGTCTGCGCCGCCAGCCCGCTGGCTGCCGGCGCAGCCACCCCTCCTCTGCGAGGAGGGGAATACTCCCCTAATGGAATACGAGTTGCCCGAACGTCGTCTATGTCTGATCTGCACAGTGCCGAGGAGGTGTTCTATTCCCGCTACAATTGGTGTTTGAACCCGATCCTCTCCGTTCAGGAATTGCTGCACCGCTTCGCCGAAGAGATCAACGACTATCCCGCATTCGAGGGTTGGCAGCGTGAAGAATGCCAGATCAACCTCTACTTGTTCGCTTGCGCTATCGCGTGCACGGTAGATGACTACTTCGGCCTGCGGCTGGTGGATCTGTCGACCCTATATTCCTGTCTACCAAGACCCCTGCTTTTGTTGAGAGCGGCCGAGTGGCTACTGAACACGGGCCGGTGGCTGCTTACCATGATCGTCGATTGGCGCGTATGGCAGTGGAGAAAGCAGTGGAATTCCTGCCTCGAGCAACTTTGTTCGCTGCTCATCGCGGAGACGGAGTTCCGAAGAGTCACGCCGTCCGCCCCAACGAACTTCCGGTTGCCAAAACGGTTGCTGAAATGGAGAATGCGTTTGCCCGAGGCGTTTCGCGGGCAAGACTTTACACATCATGATGTGATTTCGCTCATCCGGAGCTTCTGCGCCTCTTCTGCAACCAAGGACAAACCGATCGTCATCGTCGGCCTTCGAACCGCGGGGGCGTATTTTGCTCCACTCATGGCGCTTTATCTCAAGCGGTCGAACTGGTCGCGCGTCGCGTGGTTTAGCATTCGGCCTAAGAGTGGAACTTCTGTCTGGGAACAATGGCAATTGAGATCTGCGGCGCGACACGACGCTCGCGTACTTGTGGTGGACGATTATCCGGCCACAGGTAAGACATTGCGCCTCACGCTTGAGATTCTCCAGAAGTCGAAAATAAAGCCCGAACGGATTTCGGTCCTGGCGCCAACTCATGCAGCCGAACCACATTGGATGGAACTCGCCGGCATCAAAGAAGGCATGACCGTTTTTACCGTTCGGCCCGCCGAGCTATACAAGGCCGAATTGTTGAAGCCGAAAGCCGTCGAATCGTGGTGTGCGGAATACTTCGCGTCTTCCGGTTCAACGAGCTTTCGCGTCATCGATGACGATCGTATAAATCGGCTCAATGCTCGTCTGGCCGAACATTCCAAAGAGGGCCATCACGTCCGTGAAAAACGGGTCTTCACGATTGAACTGTCGGACAGGTACGGCAGAGCCACGCGAAAAGAGATCTTTTTCAAGAGCGCGGGATGGGGTTGGCTTGGATATCACGCCTACATCGCCGGCAGATGCCTCGACGGCTTTGTACCCGAGTTGATCGGACTGAGAAATGGCGTGCTGGTAACTGCGTGGATTGATGAAAAAGAAAGAGGCGAACCATGCCCAAACGGCGCAATGGTGAACGTTGTCGCCTCCTACGTTGCGGCTCGCCGCCGCAGATTGCCCTTAATTGGCGACTTCCGGCACGAGAGACGTACATATCGGTGGACCGGCGTGGACGAGATCGTAACTATCCTTCGAGCTGCATATGGCCCGTTTCTTGGCCGGCTTAAAGCACCAGCCTTGCGGAAACAGGTGTACACGTACTTGAGTTCAACGCCGACACTAATCGACGGAAGGATGAGATCCCAAGAATGGCTTCACACACCAACCGCAGTCTTCAAGGCCGACTTCGAGCATCATAACTTTGGCGGAGCCGAACTTGACATCGCCGACCCCGCCTATGATCTGGCCGCGGCAGTTTTTGAATTCCAATGGAACCGAGAATCCGAAGAGCAACTCCTCGCAACATACATGCGCATGAGCGGCGATCGAACGGCTGCAGACCGCATGATTATTTACAAGATCCTCTACGCTTCCATGGCCATGAGACATGCCGAAGGACGTGTGATGGCAGGCAATGAGCCGCAAAAACACAATGATCTCTTTCACCATGCGCGGAATTTCCTGATCTACTCCATGAACCGGTTTTGTGCGGACCTGATCAAGCAGCCCAGGCTTATCGGGTGGTCCGATTCGATATTTTTCATGGATCTTGACGGCGTGTTCGATCAGGAACTTCTTGGATTCCCTCACGCCACGCAAAGCGGCCTGGAATCACTTCCATTGTTGCAGTCCAACGGATATTCCGTCGTCTTGAACACCAGCCGCAGCGTTGAACATGTTCGCAACTATTGCGCAACCTACGGGATTGCCGGCGGCATTGCGGAATTCGGTGGAATTTTCGTCGATAAGATCCACAACAAGGAATTGCCCTTAGTTGATGCTGCAGGTACCCGGCAACTGGCAAAGTGCCGCGACGCGATCCGCGCCTTGCCAGGCGTATTGATCGACCCGGGATACACGTATTCGATTCGCGCTTATCGTTACAAAGGCAGCTCGACTGCTCCATTAACAGAAGAAGAAATCCGGAGCGTGCTGGTAGATTCGGAATTCGACCGGATGACTTACTTTTCGAGAAGAACCGGGACCTACATCGTTCAGAAGGGGACAGGGAAAGGCCCGGCCGTCCAATTCGTGAAACAGTACCTCGGGAACAATGCCCGGCTTGCCGCCATTGGAGATTCCGAAGACGACATCCCAATGCTCGCTGTATGCGACTATGCTTATGCCACGGCCCGGTGCTCGCAGGCCGTCCAGCAATTCGGCAAGAAAAGCCATTGTCGTGTCGTGAAACAGCCCAGGCAAGCCGGCCTTCTTGAAGCGGTCCGTCATCGATTGCAGAGCGACGGCGTCGCGATCGGCGAATCTTCCAGAATTTCTTCTCGGTTGAATTCCGATCATCTGATACAAACTTTGCTGGAGGTTGCCGATCGCAGGCCTTTACAGCAACTTTTGGCGGTTCTAGTCTTGTGGAATCTGTAGATGCATCCGCGTGTAATACGCCGCAAATAAGAGCAGGAGGACGCCTCCAATTCCATTAGCAAGCGAATCCACCGCCATCAGACCGCGGGCTCCAGAATATTTGTAGCCGACACCGTCGAACCAGGTCATATACGCTATCGGCAAATTGCCGCTTGCGCCAAGCAAGGAATAGGCGGTTCCCGCAGCGTGACGCCGTTTGCCCAGGACATCCAGTTCCAGTGCCGTAAAAGCGGCATATGCGATTCCTGCCGCCAACGCGTAGCCGATGTACCCGCCCGCGTACGTGAGCGGCGTCGGAGAACCCAGCGCCATCCAGGCCGAGAAGATCGCCGACAACAGACCCGCTAAAGCGTAGGCAGTCATCCGATTCAGACGATCGCAGACGAAGCCTCCCAATACACATCCGAACGCCGACAGCACACCTCCCGCCAGCCCCGATACCCATGCCACCTGAGCATCGGATGCATGATAATCCGGACCCACACTCGAAATCAGATTCGCTACGGCGGAGCTTCCGACGGGAGAAAGAAAGAACACTAATCCGATCAAGGTCGCTCGAGCGCGGAGTACATCCCACACGTCACGGCCGAGTGCGCGAAACAGCGGAGCCAGCCCCATGCGCGGAACTCGCTCTTCGGAGATGAGCAAGGCCGCCAGTGCGGGAAGGAAAACCATCGACCCAGCCCCCGCAGCCAAAATGGGAAGCGGAAGTTTGTCGGCGAGCCAGATTGCGGCTCCCGCGCCCAATGCGCCGCCACCAAGATTGCCTGCCTGATACCAGCCACTGGCTCTGCCGCGTTTGTCAGGATTTAACATCGTCAGGACTGCACCGCATGCCGATGACAGCAACATTGCGACAACGTTTCCCGCCAGCAGAAGAATTGTGAGTTGCGTCAGTGATAGCGATGTTGCGGCAATCGCAACGGATCCACAGAGGCCCGACACGCCGGCAGCGATGAGAACCCATGTACGCCGCAGCAGTCCCGTGTCGACAAGCGGAGACCATAAGAAATACCAGACATTCGGAATCGACGAAATCGCGATCACATTCGCGATCCGATCAGGGGAAACACCATGCTTGCGAAGCAGAAACGGTATCAAAACAACCAGGATGCCGTTGAAGATGCCGTAAGGAATCGAAAGGATTCCGAATAACCAGGGCGGGTTATCGGGGTTGTGGGACGCTCCCCCCTTTGTTGTGTGTGCGTTTGTTTGCGGCACGAATCTAGTTTAGGACCGCGCCGAAATCACGCGAATGGGATATTGCGCCACTACGGGATCGGAGGAGACTAGAGTCAAGCCTTCAACCATCGCGACAGCGACGAGGAGCCGGTCAAATGGATCCTTATGGATCGGTTTCAGGAGCCGAACCGTTTGAGCGTGGTGGAACGATACGCTCAGGGGTTCAAACCCCGCCGCCAGGGTGGCTTCCAAAATAGACCTCCGAAGCACGATCTTACCCAACGCGGCTTTGATCGCGAGTTCCCATTCCGAGGCGGCGCTCACGTAAACGGATGTTGCCCTCCGGATTGTGTTTCTCGCGTTCTCACCAAGCTCACGTGACGCTGTATCCCACCAAACAACCGTATGGGCATCCAACAACAGGCGGTTCACTAAAACTTCTTATTACGGGAGAGGCCGATTTCGTAAAACGCCGCGACGATATCGTCCGGCAAAGGTTGATCGAGAGTCCTTGCTGCGCCCTTCCATTTACCCTTACCGGCACCGTAAACGTAATTTTTCCGCTGGACGATCGGCACGAGCTTAGCTTTCGGCTTGCCATTTCGGGCGAGAATGATCTCTTCTCCTCCCGATGCTCGCTCGACAAGCTCCGGTAAGCGCGCTTTCGCTGCAGCAATATTCACCATCTCCTGTTTCTTTGGCATAAGGACAGATTAACAATTGTGACCAAGTTGGTCAATCGCACCAGTGCCTGCCTGCACCCCACGGCGGTCAATCTGTTTACTCAACAAGAGCATCTACACCTGGCTTCTTTCGGAAAGTCTCCGGGCATTTCGGAGAACGGTGCCATCAGGAGTTCTCCGCCAAGGCAGCGATGATAGAACGTCATCGCATTCCGCGTGTTTCCGTCAAAATTGAGGTACGTGATGATTGCTCTCATAAGCCTTCCCTCCTGACAATTTACGAGTTGCCGCCAGGATTGCGCACCCTATGGCCCATGGAACGACCGTGCCCAGCGTTGTTCCGATGAAGACGTGCGCAAGCAGGTGAGACCACGTCTTGCCGTCTCCCCCGAAGGCGTACTCCGGCGCGCTGAATACGTTCGCGTTGCCTGTGAGGATTGCGATAAGGATGCCCGCAATGGCAATCGCCTGGAAAACGACGTTGAGAACGGCCAAAACCGGCAACAGATGTTTGTACGTGCCAAAACCGGTCTTATGGACACGGATCGCGTAATACACAACCGCAATCCACATCAGCCCGGTCATGCTGAACCACTTTACCGTTGAATTTGGGACACCGCCCAGTGAGAGCGCCAGCCGTACCAGACCGGTGACCGCGATCAAGACAAGAAACAGTTTTGAAAATCGAACATAATCTGACAAAGACTTGCCAAAAATATTCATACTTCTCTCCTAGTTTGCCGGCAGGCCCGAGATTTCCATCACGGGCCGGATTTCGATCGTACCCACGCGGGCTGCGGGGATTTGTCCGGCTATAGCGATCGCCTCATCGAGATTTTTCGCGTCGATCAGGTAATAACCACCGAGCTGTTCGCGCGTTTCTGCAAACGGACCATCCGTCACCATAGCCCTGCCCTCTCGCACGCGGACGCTGGTCGCCGTCGCCACGGGATGGAGCGGGCTCGCATCCAGGTACTTGCCGGCCGAGTGAAGCTCGCGGGCAAGCGACGCCGATTTCACGTAGCAGTCGTTCCGCTCGGCTTCACTCAACGCATTCTCATCCAGATAAACCAGCAACATGTATTTCATTTTTTGTTCGGAAGTCCTTTCTCCAGTTCTCGCGCGCGGTCGATCGCCGGGCTCGGTTCAAAATCGTGAGCCCTTCGAGCTGGGCTGTAATCCGGACAGGTCCAGCAGGACCCCGGCCTTCATCAGCTCCTCATTGTATTTGGTCATTGCGGCAATGAGCTCGCTCGACGGCATGATACCGGCTTCCGACTCGTTACTGGCCTTCACTATCATCATGAATCGCATTGTTTTATCTTCCTCAGAATTTGTTTCTCTACCAATAAGTCGAACGGCGGGCGGTCGAATCGACATTCGATAAAAAAACATTTTATTCTCTCAGTATGCTCCTGGATGCCAACCTCGCCATCGAAACAGTGTACCGCTCGGATTGGGGCCGGATCGTTGCGGCGCTGATCCGGATCTACGGCGATTTCGACCTTGCAGAAGACGTGGCGCAGGAGGCTTTTTCGGCAGCGGTAGACCAGTGGCGAACCGATGGCATTCCGGAAAATCCCCGAGCATGGCTCATCCAGACCGCGCGGAACAAAGCCGTCGACCGGATTCGGCGTCGAACGAATTTCGCCGAGAAAATGGAATTGTACAAGTCCTCGGAAACTGCGCACACGGACGAACCCGATCTCGACGGCGCCGACATTCCCGACGAACGCTTGCGTCTGATCTTCACCTGCTGCCATCCCGCGCTTGCGCCGGAGGCGCAGGTGGCGCTGACGCTTCGAACCCTCTGCGGCCTCGAAACCGATGAGATCGCCCGGGCATTCCTTGTCCCCTCAGCCACCATGGCGCAGCGGCTCGTCCGCGCGAAGCGGAAGATCACGAATGCCGGGATCCCTTACGTCGTCCCCGCAGCGAACGAACTGCCGGGGCGACTCGATGCTGTACTCACGGTGATTTACCTGATCTTCAACGAAGGATACGCAGCGACTAGAGGCGCCGGGCTTGTTCGCGCCGATCTGTGCTCCGAGGCCATCCGGCTTGCGCGCCTGATTCGGACCTTGATCCCGCCCGAGCCGCCGGCCGAAGCCACGGGTCTTCTCGCCCTGATGCTGTTGCACGACGCCCGGCGCAACGCTCGCGTCGATGATGCCGGCAACCTCATCGTTCTTGAAGAACAGGATCGAACCAGGTGGGACCGGCAGCAGATCGCCGAAGCATTGCCGCTCGTGGATCAAGCGCTTCGTGGCGGCCCCGGACCATTCGCGCTGCAGGCTGCGATCTCGGCGCTTCACTGTCAGGCAGCCCGTGCCGAAGATACGGACTGGCGCCGGATCGCCGGACTCTACAGTCTTCTCGAACGGGTGCAGCCCTCGCCAGTAGTCGCCTTGAATCGTGCAGTCGCGGTCGGGATGGCGGACGGACCACTAGCCGCACTTGAACTAATCGATACTCTCGCCGGCGATCTCGACAGCTACCACTTGCTCCATGCCGCTCGAGCAGATATGCACCGCCGCCTCGGATCCAGGGAGACAGCCCGGAAACATTACGCACGAGCGCTGGAACTGGTGACCAACGACAGCGAACGCCGATTCCTGGAGAGACGTTTGAGGGAACTTTAGCGACATGGCCTTCGGCTGAATGACCGTGGCATCTAGTAAAATGAATTTTATTATATGTATGGATCTTCGCGAATTACCAAAGATTGATTTGCACTGCCATCTGGATGCGTGTGTCCGGGTTTCGACAGTGGCTGAGATCGGGAAACAGCTGGGACTCGTTCTTCCCGATTCCCTCGAAGCGGCGCTCATCGCGCCCCCGTGTGTGATGGTCTGATGGACTACCTGCGGAGGATCGATCTGGCTCTCGAAGTCATGCAACGCGAAGGGGACCTTCGGCGGATTGCCTGTGAACTTGTGGAAGATTTTCACGCCGATCGCGTCATTTACGGCGAAGTTCGGTTTGCCCCGCAACTACATACGAAGCGCGGGATCTCTCTACAGCAGGTTTTGAACGCAGTCCATGCGGGTTTAGAAGAAGGCAAGCAGCGGTACGGTGTTTTGACATCCTTGATTTTGTGCTGCATCCGGCAGCAAGACCCATCAGTGAGCTTTGAAATAGCGAAGCTGGCCGCCGACAATCAGGACAAAGCCTGCGGAATCGACCTCGCTGGGGACGAATTCGGATTTCTCGGCAATCCACACGTCAATGCTTTCATACTGGCGGAACGCGCCGGACTTCGTCGAACCGTCCACACCGGAGAAGCTGCGGGAAGCGATCGAATTTTAGAAGCAATCGATGTGCTTCACGCCGAACGTATCGGTCACGGCGTCCGCGTCGTCGAG
>WNGJ01005373.1_pt1 | contig 13432 bp, 22 predicted proteins | sample 5400611 | NCBI WGS metagenome assembly WNGJ01 (sample SAMN13153375, study PRJNA577476) | soil metagenome | isolation source: 40 cm soil or saprolite under Garry oak tree replicate 1 | place: USA:California | collected 2016-06-15 | reverse complement strand
ACTTGAGGTAGATGCCTCCAACTACGCCACCAGGGCCATCCTTTTCCAAAGGGATGAGCAAGGCAAACCTCGACCAATCAGATATAACTTAAAGACATTTAATGATGCCGAACGGCATTATGATATCTATAATAAAGAACTCACAGCCGTGGACTGTGGGCTTGCCAATTGGAGACATCTCCTCTTGGGCAACAACATTATCGTCCACTCAGACCATGCCAACCTCACATATTACCAACACCTACACAAACTCAGCAATCACACCAAATGCGCCCTAAACTGTATTATGCAGTACTCCTTCATCATCAAACACAAACCAGGAATCCTCAACAGGGCCGATGCATTATCTAGATGCCCCGATTATCAACCAAAAGACAACTTCTTGGAAGAAATCGGCCTTCCATCTTGCGTATTTGTCAACACCACCTCGGCCCTAGACTATGACCATGCAATACTCAATGCCCAACGTAATAACACAGATGAATTGCAGACAATACGATCAAAATACCCCCTCACCAATGATAATAATCACTGGACCCTAAACCACCGCCTCATTGTCATGGGAAACAATGATCTAAAAAGGGGGGTGATTACCCTGTACCACAATTTTCCCACCACTGGCCACGCAGAAGGGAGGAAAACCCTACTCGCAATCAATCGAGACTACTGGTGGCCATCCATGTGGCAAGATGTAGCAGACTTCGTGAAAGGATGTGCCACCTGTCAATCTACCAAGTCAAGGACGACGCAACCAAAACCCCCACTATACCCCATCACCACTGAACCAGACGCCCTACCATTTGAAACAATCACCATGGACTTTATCACAAAACTGCCAGAAAGCAAAGGGTATGATACAATACTCACTATCACTGATCAGGCATGTTTGAAGGCCGCACTCTTCTTACCATGTAAAGAAGAAATCAATGTGGAGGGAGTAGCAGCCCTCTATGCCCAAAAGGTTTTTCCACATTTCAGCATACCCCGGAAGGTGATCTCCGACAGAGATACATGCTTCACAGCCAGATTCACAAGGGAACTATGTTGGATGCTACAAATCCAACAGAATATCAGCAGCGCATACCACCCACAAATGGATGGCCAATCTGAATGAACAAATCAGTGGGTGGAGCAATTTCTACGAATTTATACAAACGGGATGCAAACGGACTGGAGTAACTGGCTCCCAATCGCACAGTACACCCATAACACATGGCCCAGTGATACGACCAAGAAGACCCCATTCGAACTTATCATGGGATTCACACCACGAGCCCATCAAGCACTTCGCACTCATGAGATTCCTAGCTTATCAGAACGGAGCGCCCACATTGATAAACTACGATGGGAAGCACAGACGGTGATCAAGAAGGCACAAAAACTCATGTCCAATCACCAGGGACAACATTTCAAACCCTATCAGATCAATGACAGAGTATGGCTGGAAGCCACCAACCTCACTATAATGCACCCCACAAGCAAATTACTGCCTAAACGGTATGGCCCCTTTAAAGTCACCAACATCATATCCAACATGGTGTACAAACTGAAATTACCACCCCAATGGAAGATCCACAATGTGTTTCACGCTTCTCTCTTATTGCCCTATCATGAGACAACGATACATGGACCAAACTACCATAAGCCGCCCCCAGATATCATTGACGGAGAAAAGGAGTGGGAGGTGAAAGAAATTGTGGGATCAAGAAGGTTTGGGTGCTGGAAGAAGCTACAGTATCAAGTCCGATGGAAGGGCTATTCTGCAGCACATAACTCCTGGGAACCAGCAGAGGGAATACACACCCCCACACTCATACAAGAATTGAGAAGCAAAAAGATAAAAGGAGGACCATGAGCAACGAACCAATACCCTCATCCCTCACACTCATCGCCATCAATTCCATAATGGTCTCTCGAAGCTCCTTGGTAAATGACCTTGGCACTGCCCTCATAGAAAATGCAGCCCTACAAGTCATGCAGGCGGCCCAAGATACTCAGAACAAAGGAGACCACATCTCCGTCTTGTCAGGGTCCCCAGCACACTCCTCCTGCTCAATTAACCTAGGAGTGGAGATTGAAGACATACAGGAGCGACCAGCAACCCCATACATCCCGCATACCCCTTCTCCTGATTCTCCCTCCCCTACTGAAAGCTCGGGGAGTGAACCACCCCTCTACGTACCACCGCCACTGATAAGCGACTCTGAACATCCAGGGTACCCATGGTACACCGCATGACACATTAACGGAGAAGTTCAGGCATGGATGACCTTCGAACAACAAACCCCAGCACGATACCTTTGAACGGGGGTCTCCCCAAGCTCAGGAGAACCAGCCCTGTATGGGACTATGGGGCATGGGCAACCATGCTATGTGGTCGACCTTTTTTCCCGCCCCTATATCAGCACTTGCAAGGAGTCGGTCGGCGGGTATCCCCTCGGAGAACAAACGGTGATGGACATCCCCCTCAACCATGCCCTCCTTGACCTCCACGACCATGGCATCTTGGCTGACGTCCACAGACTCCGTCAAGGGGATCATCGTGAACAACAACTCAAGCGATGGAACAGACAACTAGAATGACACAAGGAGTTTGTGTTGGCAGAAAGGCACGAGTACTACAAAGAGAAATGAAAGCTGGCCAAGATGCGCATCGATATTGAGGAGCGCTTCAAAAGAGCCAAGGTGGCCACCTGCATTAACGACATTATAGAGCGGGTTGAACTGGAACGCGAACCAATATGGTGGCCCCAACCGGGAAGTGTTGTCCCAGGTGTCAATGCCGGGGCAGGCCCCAGCGATGCCCCATCAAACCCCCAGAAGTGTGGATATTGTGGGTTTTGGGACCACCGCTCCAACCGCTGTGAGACCCCCCACTACCTCTGCTCATACACACATGACGGGTGATGTCTGGTCCACACCTCGCACTGCCACTACTACAACAACCTCCCCCAGACTTGCATTTACAGAGGACGACAGGAACGCAGGACTCCCCAGCATGATGACATAGCCGATGAACAGGACTTCAGCAATACCCTCTATGAGGACGAAGTCGTCGAATGAAGAGTTCATTAACAATTGGAAAAGGACCCGGAAAGTGTGGCCGGGACGAGTGGGTGCGTGGCTGGGGCACCTACTAAGGAGCGCATGGAAGCACTCCCCTTAGGAAGGGGGTGATGTTACGGACTTGACCTCTGACATGGCCTATGACGCATATCTTTTCCTCTTACTCTTCTGACATGTATGTGATTGCCAACTGTCTCAGTCATGCTGACTGATGACGAACCCGGCTTGCTGACTGACTGATGACTGACAAGCTGATTGATTCCATCAGCAATGACTCAACTACCTATTTTCACTTACTGATACAATAACTGATACTTGTACCACTACCAAGCGCTGACTGATCCAATCAGTCAGCTCAGTCCATGCCTTAGTCACATCGATTCACTTGTACTATATATACACTGCGCTGCAGACTGGGAAGAGTCCTAAGCTCGACTTAGTCTAGCAATCCACAAGTTCACTGTCACATCTCTGATCAGGCCCCTCTTGTCATCTTCCATTACTTTCGCGTCCCTTGAAAGACAGGGCGTAGTCCACATTTAGTGCTTGTACATTAACAAGCAACTGATCACCTTAATCCCTTCCGGGACAACCCCCTTGAAACCCAGAACCCCAGACCCACAGCCCTGTGGAGCCATGACAGATACCCATTCTTTGAAGCAATCAACCCACAGATAAATTGGCTGACAGGTGCCACAAGAGAAACCATCACCCTGCTCTCCCATGACTAGTGGGACAAAGAAACACTCAAACTAGAAAATGCCCATTGGATCAGAAAAACTACAGTGGCATAACAGCTAGCAGAAAAAGCGATGGACAAAAGAGAATGAATGTGACAAGAGCTTGTTTCTGAACAATACCACAGACATGGAAAGGTATTCTCTAAGCAAGTGTCTGAACGATTCCCAGGGAAAAGACCTTGGGATCATGCCATTAACCTCAAAGCTGATGCCCCTGCATCCATTGACTCCCGTGTATACCCACTATCCCCTAAAGAGAAAGAGGGACAGTGAAAATTCATTAAGGCCAACCTCTGCCTGCTCCAAATACATCAATCAAAGTCCCCTTATGCCAGCAGGTTCTTTCTCATTAAAAAGAAAGATGGGAAATTTAGACTAGCTCAGGACTATAGAAACCTGAACAAATGGACAATCCCCAACAAATACCCACTGCCATTAATATTGGAACTTATTCACAACCTATCGGGAAAGTGCCTCTTCTCTAAATTTGACATGCGATGGGGATACAACAACATATGCATAAAGAAAGGAGACGAATGGAAGGTGGCCTTCAAAACCAGCAAAGGCCTGTTTGAACCAACTGTGATGTTCTTCAGACTAACAAACTTGCCCGCCACCTTCCAGATGATAATGGATGAAATCTTCCAAGATGAAATTGCCCAAGGATGGCTTCATATCTACATGGACGATGCCATAATTGCCACTGCCAACAATCCCAAGGAACATAGGAAAAAAGTTCACCAGTTCCTTGACAAACTTGCATGACATGACCTCTTCCTAAAACCAGAGAAGTGCCACTTCCATAAGGAAGAAGTTGAGTACCTTGGAGTCATCATCAGACAAGGGAAGGTACAAATGGACCTGACAAAAGTACAAGGAATCACAGATTGGCCAACACCACTGACAGTAAATGATGTCTGAAGCTTCCTAGGGTTCTGCAACTTCTATAGAGCCTTTATTCCCAAATTCTCCCACATCACATGCCCCCTCAACAACCTTACAAAAAAAGCATGCCAGTGGTTGTGGGGAGTAGATGAGGAAGCTTCTTTCAATAACCTAAAGAGAATCTGTGCATCCTACCCAGTGCTACAAACCCCCAACTGGACCAAACAGTTCATCCTAGAAACTGACACCTCCAAATTTGCCCTAGGAGCTGTCATTATGTAAGACCACAATGACAGACAACACCCGACAGCCTTCCACTCTCATAGTCTCCTCTCTGCAGAGAGAAACTATGACACATATGATAAAGAACTGCTGGGAATCATTTTTGGGTTCAAAGCTGCACAACCCCTCTTCCTTGGCGCATTCCTTCCAACCCGAGTCCAGACCGATCACAGCAATCTACAATTCTTCTGACACCCACAAAAAATTACGGACTAACAAGCACAATGAATTGAATTCCTTTAGAACTTCGACTATACTCTTGAACACATCCTAGGTACCTCAAATACAATTGCCGACCTGCTCTTCTGTCACAAAGACCTTAACAAAGGGGTGGATTCCAATACCCCCAGGGTCCTACTCCCTGACCATCTTTTTTCTTTTGCATGAAAAACATTCCTAACGGACGATACAGACTGCAGATGAGAAGCCATAAAAGAACTCCATAACACACCAGCAGCAGGTCATCCAGGGATAGCCAACACATGGGAACTAGTCAGACAACATTACAAAGGGCCTCGATTGCGACAGTTCATGGAAGAATACATCAAGGGTTGCCCTAAGTGCCAAGAAACCAAAATGAACGTACATTGATCAAAAGCCCCACTGTAATGTCTTGATACCGCCATCAATCAAGGCCCCTTTCAACTTGTATCAATGGACCTGATCACGGATCTGCCAAAATCAGACAGTTTCAACACAATCCTCACTATCATCAACCAAGGTTGCTCCAAAGCAGCAAAATTCATCCTGTGTCACAAGACAATCGATGGACCAGGTGTAGCCCACGAGTACCTGAAACACCTTGTGCCCTGGTTTGGTGTTCCGGGGAGGATCATCTCCAATTGAGACCCTTGTTTTGCTTCACACTTTTCCAAGACCCACTGTGCTGGATTAGGAGTCTCACAAAACTTGTCAATGGCATTCCACCCTAGAACAAATGGTCAGATGGAGTGAATGAATGCTTGGGTAGAACAATATCTAAGAGCTTGGACAACAGGAAGACAAAACGATTGGGCAAAATGATTGCCCATAGCAGAGTTCACCCACAACTTGTGGAAACACAATGTCACTAAACACTCCCCCCATGAGCTCCTGCTGGGGTTCAAACCCCAGTCAAACATAAAATTCCTCCTGGAAGATGTCCTGTTGTCAGCCAATCACATCAAAATGCTGCAGGAAACGAGGCAAGAAACTCAGAACCTTCTCAAAGCCCTCCAACAGCGAAAAGATACATGAAAGACAATGAAGATGAAGAAAGGAGACCAAGTATGACTAGAGGGGAAGAACCTCACCATTAGAGGGAAGTGAACCCTCCTTCCAAAATGATATGGACCCTTCCTGATCAAAGAAAAGATAGGGAAAGTCACCTATCATTTAACACTCCCCTCATCGATGAAAGTCCACAACGTCTTCCATATCGATCTACTCCTTCCATATAAGGAGATGGAGGCATACAGACCCACTTATGCAAGGCCACCCCCCAATCTGATAGAAGGAGAAGAAGAATACACCATCGAATACATCTGAGATGCCAGGCCAAAGCCTTGAGGATGGGGACTTCAATACCTTGTGCACTGGAAAGGATACCCCATATCAGATGACTCCTGGGTTGACCATAAGGACCTCCATGCCCTCCAACTACTCAAACAATATTACAACTCCACCGAGGCTGGATGAACGAATGTATAAAAACATCATCAACCACCACCAAAAGTCCCCATCCCCCACATCTTTCTACTCTCTAACAATGTCCGACCACTCTGCATCTGCCTCCACCTACAACTACCCTTCCCATGCCCAATCCCCCTAGGTGTGAAACAATACTCCCTATCCTGACCAAGCCATCTACATCCCATCCCAAACACCATCACCTTGTCACCTCAGAGAGATGATGACACCCAAACTTGCCGACACAATCATAGGATTGCTGACACAGCTTGGGATCCACACACTCCACATCAAAAGAGCCACCATCCAAGCATTGAGAGTGGCTACAATACGCATCCTCTTCGACACAAGAGTCAGAGAGGCTGTGCAAACCCTTCGAGACAACCCTGGCAACTTTGTCCACCCAAACCAAGACCTCCTCCTAAACCAACAACCATAGGAGGTACGAGGAGCAGTGCAAATTGCATCACCAGAACCCCTGTTAGTCCCACCACGACACTCTCCCAATGCCGAAGAAGGCAATGAATACCTGGGTAGGCATAGATATGCCTACTACTCCCCCACACCATCTCTACCTACAGCAGTAGGAACCCCCCAGCCATCAGAACACCCTCACCAGACCCCCTTCCCCTATGCAAACAAGACCAAACACCACCACTACCACCCTCCTCACTGATAACTAAACATGTCCCACCAGGACCACAACCTGGGACTACCCCCAGACTGAACTGGCATCCTAACATCGTAATGGATGAGGTCGTCCACCCGATAATGATTCCAGATGGTGACAGTGCCACCACCATCGCTCCATTCATCTGAGTGGACCTGAGTGAGGGGCTGCTGCACATTGAAGGTATAATGGGGTTGGGGTGCCTGGTTAACACACAGCCTTTACAAGCATAGCCAGACCAGTATCCCAGGCCAACCATGACAGGGGGACAGCAACAGCTGTCCCGAAGTGGAGAGAGCTATACCAGTATGGTAAACAAGGCTCTCAGGGACAAGGGAGACCTCTCCCTTCAAGCAGAGGTGTTCCACCTCTGAGTAGGAGAAAAGAAGGCCCAAAGACTTGCATAAGAGGTAGTGCTAGCTCGTCAAGCCTATCACTGACAGTGGAGGATCAACAATCTCTCCCTCTGCCAACTCGTAGAGGCCAATGCTCATGGACACCTCTATCCACACATTGTGTGGGAACATGCCCAGTCACAAGCCAGACCCAAGCAGGAGAGAAGGGAGGCCCTCTATCAACTCCATTGCTGCTACAACCCCATTCTTGTATGAGCAGAGGGATGCCTCTGGTGTGAGGGATGCTCCCACAACATCGAACAATGTACAAGCATCCACCAATGCCTCCTATGCTGTCGCTGGGGGCACTCTGAACACTCCTGCAACACTCCCCACATGCTGTGCAGCCCCAGAGAAATTTGTAGAGTGGCGCAAGAATACTGACACTTCCACACCCAATGCACAGCCGATGTCACCACCTTCACTGGCTAAAGACGTAAGAAGGGGATAATGTCACAAATGTGACGTATGATCTGCTGACTGATTTCCTTTGACACACCATTCTCGCTTATGGACAGATGACATATCATGTATGATCAGTAGACAGATGACTCATATTGCTTACTACCTTCTGATGACTCGCCGATTGGACTGACTCATGTATTATGACTCACACTCCTATATATAAGGACCACCCCAGTAAGAGAGACAGCCTTAGGCTAGATCTCCTTGTTTAATACAGGCAGTTCAGAGCACTCAGGAAGGACCCACTCTAAGGTTGCTTGACTCTCAATATACTGTTGAGTCACTATAGCACCTCTTCTATCTCTCACTGCATCTTGATCCCTGTGTGTAAAGGGAACGCTATCGACTTGAAGAACGATCAACCACGTCACTGAAGGATGCCATGACCTGTCAGTGACAGCCATTGAGGATGCAGATGAAGACAACAACAATGGTCCCACTGCTGGACCAAAGACACTCTCCACTGTTGAGCTAGCTCAGTGTCCTGGTGAGTTTCCATTCAATGCTGTTAAGTTTTAATCTAATTGTGCTACATATAGCATAAGGTTACCCAAACTCAATTGAGGCACTGACAGCTCATATCAAACAATCCCGATTCTCGGAACTCCTGTGGTACTTCCTGTATGGCCAGCTGAACCCTGGTGCAGACCCAGTGACCTCTGTTGTGTAGGTGGCATGTATCAGGAAAGGATACGCTCTAACCCAAATTGGTGTGAGGAGTACCCTCAGCATGATACTGTCTTTATTGAGACAGATGGGGGACAAGGTGGTATGCAGGGCATGGTGATTGGGCATGTTCAGTTATTCTTTTCCTTTGCAACTGACAGGAAGAGGTTCCATGTGCCCTCATTGAGTCACTTAAGTGGTTTATACCAGGGGATGAGCCAGATGAGGACACCAGAATGTGGGTAGTAAGGCTAGAGTTTCATGGCTATGGATGGCGAACACTTGCAATTGTTCATCTTGAATGTATTGCTAGAGCTGCTCATCCTCTTCCAGTCTTTGGGTCATCATTTGTTCCTGATCAATTACATTTCTCAGATTCTCTGGATGTGTATCATGCATACTTTGTAAATAATAATATTGACCATCATTGTCATGAATTCTTATCATAACTTCTTAAGCTTGGGAGGGATGTTGAGTGGGTCAATTTCATCCAGAAAGTATTCTTGCTTATCAGAGTGACAGACCCTGAGAGTGCGTTTGGCAGGCACACTTTTCAAAAGCATGCTTGCTGAATGCACTCTGAGTTTTCCACTGTACAGTAGAGCTTGATGGTGGGGGCGGATCATTAGGCACCCAGACTCAGATGTCAGTGCAGTTCCTGGTCCAGACTCCAGAGATGGTGCCAGTAAAGGGTGCCGTTGTGCTGAAACTGAAGCTACTGATCGCAAACAGCCCCTTATTACTATATTCAATTCATCTTTAATCTCACTAAGCTAAGGGCAACAAGCATCTGTCAATAACGTGCATCATATGCTGCTGTCTTTCATTACCTGTCCCTTATACTGTCAATACCCCTCCTCCTTCCTTGCACTCCTGACGCAAGAGTTGAACTTGGCAAGATCGAGGTCATTCTCAAGCTTCTGCACAAGGCTTGTCTTCTAGCATACTTTTGCAACTTGGTTCCTGTGAGTATTTCAAAGCTCATGTTCCTATTGATTGGCCCCACTTCCCCCAGTTGATTACTTTGCCTCAGTCCCAGTGTCATTCCCTCTAATCAGACTCACTCAGTTCACTCAATACTTGGTTGCAGCCCACATGTCTGGTTTATCACCTGCAGAGATCCACATTTGTTACCAGTTTCTTCAAAAAGTATCCTCTCATGATGGAGCAACTCTTGGCTCATGAGGTCCTGGTGAGGATAAGTCATACTTCCCCAACATCGTGCTCAGGCCAAAAGCCTGCACCATTCATCCCAATCTTAGATAACAACTTTGAAGTCTGGTTCAAAAAGGTACAGTCTTTGCATATTATGTTCAAACACAGTTTAACTCATTTCATTTATCATAGGATCCTCTCTGGGCATCAAAGGATATCAAAGCTGTCTTTGACCAGGACCCTCAGTGTCACGGTATGGCCATTCTTCAGGGCCCCATCACAGTGCATCATCTGATCAAAAAGGACAAGCCTATTAAGCAGATGTTGGATAACGTTGTGTCTGGTCTTATGGTGAAAGTATTGGAGCGCTTCTATGGTGGTGATGAGAGCAAAATCCCTGCAATTGACTACCTTGGTGTGAAGCCTGCACCAGTTCCTTCACTTCCTGGTGCCCATGTCTTACGGACCGGCAATGAGGTCAAGCTGACCCTGCCAGCCTCACTCTTTGCTGCTGAGCACTGGCTGCAGGTCCTCACTGGATCTGAGTTGAATTAGTGGCATGCAATTGTTCAGTTGGAATTTGTTGTATAAGGCACATCTTATATCGCCAATCCTCTTCATCGTGTTCTTGTCACTTGTGTCGGCCAGAAGATTGTCATCCACCTGCTCAGTGATCAGCCCAACCATTTCTCCATTTATGGTGCTGCATACTCCTTACTTGCCTGGGCATGTCCTGTGCAAGGACAATCTGGTCATAGAGGTTCAGTCAGCATTTTTTTTCTGTGGTCACTTCACAGACTATGAGAATACCTTTAAGAGGATTGGTGAGCCTAATTACACTGTTGAGCTTATTGCTAATGCTGACATTGGTGTTCTGCTATTGAAGGATTGGTTCAAGTGGGCTAACGAGAGTAAACCACCAGCTGCCGGCACACATCTTATTTTCCATCTTCACTCAGAGGTCACCTATAAGAACAAGGTGAACTATTGCTCAGACTGGCTTGGTTGCTGTTGCTGGCAATGTCTTAGTCCATGATTATCTCAAAAGCCTTGTCAAGGTTGCCTATGTCAACTTTGAGCACAACAAAAGCCAAGGGAATCCTGTCATCGCCTATCTCTAATGTTATGGCTCAACAAAGTCAGCTCCTATGCCCCTCACTACTGAATATCATCTTATGTTGGATTCAAATCCTTCCCTTTATCGCTCACCTTCTACAAATGAGCCCTATTCAAAGGTCTCTAAGGACTTCAACCCTATTCACACAAACCCCTACTTTGCCTCCTTGCCAGGTACCATTATACATGGCATGTTCACCAGTGCCGCTATCAGACTGTCTAGACTGTATGTGGAGGCTGTCGTAGCTAAGGGCGTTTCAGATCATGTGTTCAAGTGAGTTATGTTTCTGATAATCGATTGTGAACTCATTTGTGTCTGCAGCTACAATGTCAATTTTGTCAGAATGGTTCTCCCTAGAGATGAGCACACAGTCAAGATCAAACACACTGCTATGCATGATGGCAACTTTGTTGTCAGTGTTTCCACTATCAATTAGCATGGAGAAAAGGTTCTTGAAGGCACTGCGGAGGTGGCGTAACCAACTACTGTCTACACCTTTACTGGCCAAGGTTTGTAGGAGCAGGGTATGGGAATGGACTTGTATAACTCTTCCCTGGCAGCCCATGCGGTTTGGGACTCTGCTGATGCCCTCTTGATCTCTGCTTATGGCTTCTCTATTGTGGAGATCATTCATGAAAACCCCAAGAAAAAGACTATCCACTTTGGCAGTATCAAGGGCCAGGCAATCCATAAGCATTATATGGAGATGACCCATGACATGACGGATAAGGATGGTAACATCAAGAGTCTCCCTCCTTTCACAGATATCAGCATCTGCATGCTTTGACATGCTTTCATGCATCCAAAAGGTCTTTTTTTTGCCACTCAATTTGCACAGATTGCCCTTGTTGTTATGTCATATGCAGCCTTCGAAGACATGCGTTAGAAAGGTTTGGTCCAGCTAGATGCTGCCTTTGCTAGTCACTCACTGGGAGAATTCTCTGCCCTTACTGCTGTTGCCGATATCCTGCCAAATTCCTCTCTCATTGACATCGTATTTTATCACGGTCTGACCATGCAGCACACTGTTGAGCATGATGAGCAGGGTCACTCAAACTATGCCATGTTTGCCATCAACAAGTGTATGCTCAATGTGTGGGTGTGTGGGTATCTCTCTTTCCTCTGGCAGTGGTGGCAGTTCCACTGGAGGTTTTTCCAGAGGAGCTGTCATGAACTGTGAAGAGTTCCTCAAGTTCCAGGCTGAGCGGCATTAGTTCACATATCACCAGCTTAACCTTTACTTCCACTACCTGAAGTGTGACCCCCATCAAGGCAAGATACTTTATGCCAAAAGAAAGGCTAGCTCATTATAGATTCAAGCTCAACTGATTAGCATTGGGCATGAGCATGGTGACACTTATATTGAAGGTATCCAGCCTGTCACTTCAACTCTTCTTGGAACTGGGTTCATCAGGATGCCATTCTTATGTTCTATAACATTCCCTTCAGCCACCTCACCTAGTGTTGCGATGGCTACAGGAGCCGAGCTGAGCCATTAGCTGAGCTGCAATTAGCTGAGTGGTCAGCTTGTGAGCCAAGCCACACTGCGATGGCCCATATCACTTAGCCACACTGAGCCGAGCTGTTAAAGTGGCCGGCTTTTCTCTGGCTGCTCCAGCTCTTAGCTTTCAAGCCAGCTTGAGGTCAATTATATTGTGAAGTCAATTGTTTAGTTTCCCATACACCAAACTACAAGACTACAACATTTATTAATGTGTGATACATCAGTGCCTACATATGTACCTCAAACCTAACACCCCCAACTATCAAAAAAGCACCTTGTACATGTGGCCCAAGTGGGTGATTGATGTACAGTTATGTGTGAAAGTATTTGCATGAATCACATGATTTGAAAATGAATTTGCCTGTAGCTCTTAATATATGCAATATTAGCTTTTGACCAAAATGTAACATTTGTAGACAATCAAAATGCCTACACTTTTACTTAAAGAAAAAAATGTATTGGACAAGAAATGCAAGAAGTAGCAAAACACAATTTTTAGTATCTCTTTTATAAGAACAATTCAGCTTTATGTCAATTCAGAAACATTATAGCCTAAGTGATTTTAAGCATGTTTGTCCTTTACACCTTAGAGAAATATTAAGTGGTTATTGAGCTATGAGCCTTGCAAAATGGCCACTTTTGCCATTTTGGACTTAGTTTGGCAGTGTTTTGGCAGTGTTTTAATGTTAAAATAGCAAAAGTGGTCATTTTGCAAGGCTCATAGCTCAACAACCACTTGATATTTCTCTAAGGTGTAAAGGACAAACATGCTTAAAATCACTTAGGCTATAATGTTTCTGAATTGACATAAAGCTGAAT
>WNGJ01013551.1_pt1 | contig 13433 bp, 8 predicted proteins | sample 5400611 | NCBI WGS metagenome assembly WNGJ01 (sample SAMN13153375, study PRJNA577476) | soil metagenome | isolation source: 40 cm soil or saprolite under Garry oak tree replicate 1 | place: USA:California | collected 2016-06-15 | reverse complement strand
TGGGATTCGAGCAGTCCCCGGTGCTCGGCGAGGAAGCCCGGAACCCGCGGCGGACGATTCCCGCGGCGACCTATACCGCGCTGGCCGCGATCGGGGCGCTGTACGCCGCCGCGGCCTGGGCCATGCAGGCCCACGCCGGGCCAGGGCGCGTGGCCGCCGCCGCGGCGGCGCAGGGGCCGGGGCTGCTGTACGGGCTGAGCTCCAGCGGGCCGCTGGCGCAGGCGGCGCAGGCGCTGTTCATGACCTCGCTGTTCGCCGCCGCGCTGTCGTATCACAACGTGACCTGGCGGTACATGTTCGCGCTGTCCCGGGAGGGCGTCCTGCCCGCCGCGCTGTCGCGGACCGGCCGGGCCAGCATCCCCCGGGCCGCGTCCCTGCTGCAGAGCGGCAGCGCCCTGGCGGTCATCGTCCTCTTCGCCTCCGCGCGGTGGCCGGCGATGAACGGGCTGTTCTTCGGCGGCGGCGCCATGGGCGGCCTGGGCGTGATGATCCTGCTCGCGCTCACCTCCGCCGCCGTGATCCGCTACTTCGACTTTCATCCCGGCGGGGAGAGCCTGTGGGCGCGGATGACCGCCCCGGCCCTGTCCGCCCTGCTGCTCGGGACAGCGATCGTGCTGGCCATCTGGCACTTCGGCTCCCTGCTGGGCACCGGCCCCGGCAGCCCCGCCGCGTGGCTGCTCCCATCGGCGTTCAGCGCCGCCGCGGTGGCCGGACTGGGCTGGGGCGCGTTCCTGCGCGCCCGCCGCCCGGACGTGTACGCCACCATCGGGCTCGGTGCCCACGCCGCCAGCCAGGACACCCTCTCCGGCGGGAAACTGTGATGACCGCGCGGGATCAGCAGGTCGGCAGCACTCGCCATGAGGTCGTCCGGGCTGGCGAAGCCGACATCGAGGTGCTCGCGCAGGTTATCGCCGAGGCGTTCTTCCCGCTGGCGGTGTGCCGGTGGCTGATCCCCGACGGCGCCGCCCGCCGGGCCGCCTTCCCGGCCTACTTCCGGTTCTACCTCGAGCACGCGATCGCCGACGGGCTCGTCGAGACCACCCTGGGCCGGGACGCCGCCGGGCTGTGGATCCCCGGCGACGGCCCAGGTGAGCCGCCGGAGGAGTACGCCGGGCAGCTGGCCGCCATCACCGGCCCGCACCTGGACCGGTTCCTGGCCTTCGACCAGCAGCTCGACCAGCACCACCCGGCCGGGGTCTTCCACGAGCACTTGGCCATCCTCGCGGTCCGCCCAGACTGCCAAGGCCAGGGCGTCGGCACCGCACTGCTGGACGCCCGCCACGCCGACCTTGAGGACCAGGGAATTCCCGCCTACCTGGAAGCCTCCGACGAGCGTACCCGCCGCCTCTACCTCGCCCATGGCTACGCAGACCGGGGCAGCCCAATCGAGCTCGCCGGCGGGGTACGGATGTATCCGATGTGGCGCCAACCTCGGACCGGATAACCGCAGGTCAACGAGGCCAGCGCGCCTGCCGGCCGCGACAGCGGACCCAGGGCAGGGCACGTGGATCCCGGCACGCGGGCGGCTCGCTCTGCCCGGCACCCCGCCGGCCAGGAAGAGGAGGCACCCCAGCGCCTCCTACCGCCGCCAGCCGGAAGCGCGGGCTAGCCCCCGGGCCCGCCACCAGCTGGCGGCCAGCGGCAGCGGCGCGCGGGAGCAGCCCGGTCCCACGCCGCTGCCGCACAACAGCAGAAGACAGCAAGGAATGAGCCGATGATCTCCCGCACGATCAGCAAGACACCCCTGGCCAGCGACCCGGACCAGGCCCGGGAACAGCTGGAGGACCTGGCCGGCACGCTGGCCGCTGAGGACGCAGCGGTCGGGAAGCAGCTGCGGGCCGTTGCGGTCGAGCTGGTCCGCCGCGGCCTGCACGTCGCCCTGGTCGGCTACCGCGACGGCTGGACCGAACTGGAAGCCACCCTGCCCCAGGCCCCGCACCTGGGGCCAGTCACCGTGGACCGCGATGCCGCCGGGACCACCTGCCAGCTGGCCTGGGACTGCTGGGCCGACATCACGACCCCTGACGGCACCGCCCAGGTCGGCGACGCCGCCGACGCTTTGCTGCGCGGCCTGGCCGCCTGCCCGTCCCTGACCCCGCCGTCCGCACTGACGCCGAACCGCGCCCCCGCCCCGCCCGGCGCCCCCGGGCTGTGACCTGCCGGCGTGGCCAGGCGTGCCCGGTCGCCGCCGCGCCGGGCAGGGCAGGCTGCACGGCTAGCCCGCACAGGTGGCTGGCGGCCCTGTCCGGGAGCCCGCCGGACATCCCGACGCGCTCGCCGGGCAGCGAACGGCCGCCCGTTACCGGCGGCCCGCGGTGAGCGTGGTGTTCGGCGGGTGGCTGCGGCGACAGCGCGAGGGGCGCGGGTGGTCCCGTCGGGAGCTGGCGATCCGGATCGCCGGTGCTGCGGGAAGCGCGGTCACCGCGCCCGTGCCCGCCCTGGAGAGCTATATCTCCCGGTGGGAAGCCGGGACCGTGGCGATCTCGGCGCGCTACCGGCAGCTTCTCGATGCCGTGTTTGTGTCCGCTGCGGAGGTGTCGGCGCCGCAGCCGGCGTCCGGGTCGGCGGCCGATCCGCGCACGTGGGTGCGGGCCATGCACGCCCTCGCCTCCGATATCGCCGACGGGACGTTCAGGCCAGGCGGCCAGCTGCCGGCCCGCGCCGTGCTAGCGCAGCGGTACGGCCTGCCCGCCGACGCGGTCATGCGGGCACAAGATGAGCTGCTCAGCACCGGCATCCTGAGCAAAGGGCAGGTGTACGGGACGCTGTACGTCGCTCAGGCCACAGACCGGCAGGTTCCCCGGGCGCTGCTGCCCGCCGCCCCCAGTCCTGCTCATTCGGGCCGGCGCACGGCGGCCATCCCGCCAGCCAGGGCAAGTGGCAGCAGAACCGCAACAGCGCCTCCTGCCGCGCGCAACCCGCGAGCCTATGCCCGTCCGGGCGCCTGGGTGACCGCGGCGGATGCCGGGACCGGACCTGGCGAGACGCCCGCCCGCGGCCCCGACGCTGCGGGCGAGCCGCCCCCCGCAGACGGGCCGCCTGAGTTCCTGCTCGTAAAAGAATGCGCAGCCCAGGCCCGGATATCGCCGCGGACCATCTACAGCCTGGTCAGGCACGGGCACGTCGAGGCCATCAGAGTAGGACGCGATATCCGCATCTACGCCCGCTCCTGGCATGCCTTCCTCCAAGCGGCCCCACCTGACCCGCGTCCCTCACACCAGCCAGACAGAAACGGCCAGCGAGACGGCCCTCCAGCGGCGGACACCCCTCCTGCAGGACTCCGGCCTGCTGCAGGACTCCGGCCTGGGCCTGCGCGCAGCGCCAGCGCGGGAGTGCCGCCGACCGTGTTCCGCGCTCCCGGATAAGCGGGCAGCCGCCTCGCAGGTTCGACAGACTCTTAAAACGAGACCGTGCTGGCGTGGCCCTTGATCCAACGGACTACCGCTAGTCCGCGGAAGTCTCAGAAGGTTCAGTCGCGCCGGGCTCTGCGGTGGGCTTCTCCTCGGGGGCCGCTGTGCGCCGGTATTGCGGGTGGTCGAGGTCCATCTGCCGGGCGGCGTGCAGGGGGACGGGGAAGCGGGATCGGCCGTCCCAGAATTGGGCCTGGTGACAGAGCTTCGCCGTGGTGATGGCGAGCGCCTCCACCGGGACGCCGTCGGCGCACGCGAGCGGGTAGATCACGCTGGCTGTCATGGCATACCAGTTCTGGGACATCTCGCCCTTGCGGCGTTCTTCTTTGTTGTCGGAGGCAACCGAGCGCTTTGCGTCCCACCGCGTGTACTTCGATCCCAGCCGGTCCGCGCTGGCCCCGTCGTAGGCGCGTGGCACGTTGCAGAAGATCCACGCCGGGGTACCGAAGTCAGTGGTGACCCGGTAGAGCGTGGTCGCGGTCTCCTTCTCGGCGGGCTCGCTGTCCTTGGCCCTGGCAATGTAAGTGGCGCTGACTGGCTGTGGCACCTCGTCGTCCTCGGTGTTGACGCGGATGATGGCCTGGGGCCGCTCGTCAGCGCCCAGGGTGCTGCCGGGCAGCCAGTACCGGCTCTTCCCGTTCGCGGGCGAGTCGCCCAGCCGGATGTTCTGCAGCCCGTCCCACATCCGCCGGGAGGACTGCTCGTCCACGGTAACGACGTACGGGGTCTCTTCCAGTTCCTCGGCCAGGTCGGTGAGGGCGAGTTCTACGGCCTCGGCCGCGTCGTCCCAGCGCTGCCGGTAGGTCTTCCTGTCTCCGGTGCCCTCCGGGTAGGCACTGGCATGAAAGGCCGTCTGAGCGAGGCGGTAGGGCTTCCACCCGGGTCGGGTGGAGCTCCAGCCGAGCATGGTCCAGGTTCCCCCGGCGGCCTCTGGGGGCACGAGGGCCGAGGCGGTGATGACCACCTTGGGCTGGCCTGACTCTCCCTTGCGCCTGTTCTGCTGCCGCACGTAGATGCCCACGTGCGCGATGCGGTCGACGGGGTAGCCGGCCTTCTCCGGCTGCAGGGCGTTGGCGATGCGGTCGTCGATGATGCCAAGGGAGCGGTAAAGGTCGAGGAGGGCCATCTCGGTGGGGTGGTCCTTCGCCTTGGGCTTGATGACACCCGTGTCGTCCCTGCCCCGGAGGTACTGGCTGGGCACGTCCATGCCGGCGAGGACGTTCTTCGTCTGCGGCTTGGCGTCGAGATCGTGGAGACTTGTCTGGCTGTCGTCCCCGGCATCGGATGCAGCGGGGACCTCGGTCTCGCACCAGGCGCCGACGAGCACGCCGTCCTGGGAACGAAGCGCGGTACCGCTCGCCGCCAGTGCCGCTGTCCGGTTGCCGGACGGCCCGGGCTTTAGAAAGCCGGCAGCGTAGTGGAACACCGCGGTGACCTGCTCGCCGTGCAGGCTGAATTCCTCGCCGTCACGTGGATCGAGTCCCTCGCGGGCGAGGCCGAAGGTCTTGCGGAAGGTGTCTAGCATCCGCAGCCTGGTCTCGTCCCGGTACCACAGGCACGCGATCTGCAGCTTCTTGAAGTCTTGGGCTTCGGCGGAGGCGAAGATCGACTCGGGGGTGGGAAAGGCGCTGCCCCGAGGGCTGATCGGGTCCGGCCTCTTCAGTTCCGGGTTCTGCTTGCGTTCCGCCTTCCAGCGGTCATACTCCGCCTTCCTGCGATCGTGCTCCTGCTGGGGAAGCTTCACCGGATCGGTGGGGCGGTGCGGCAGGTCCATCGTCACTTCGCGCGCTTCCAGGGGCTCCGCCTGGCCGGTGAAGACCTTGGTGACGTGCTGGTGCAGGAGCCTCAGATGGTGCATGCCGGGGCCGGTGCCGATGGGGAAGGAGTAGTTCTTCGGCAGGACAGGCCAGACCTGCCCAGGGTGCTCCCGGGGGAAGGCGGCTGGTTTCTTCTTCTCCTTCGCGTCGGCGAGCAGCTTCTGCTCCCGCTTGGAGCGCTCGTCGATGGCCCGCAGGATGGAGTAATCCATCTCCAGGCGGCCGAGGGCCTGGAGCGCGAGGCGGTTGACGGTGCGGACACCGCTGTGGCCGTTGAGAGCTACCTCCAGCAGGGGCCGGTCTCCGCCGGGCTGCTCCGCGAGGGCCGTGGCGGAGAAGACCAGCGAGGATGAGATGCGGGTTACCCGAGAGTCCAGTAGCAGCACGGGGGCGCTGATGTTGGGCAGCGTCTTGAGGGTCAGCGCGGTCCGTGAGAGGGCATAGCGGCCTCCCCTGTCGTTCTCCCAGGGGTTGTCGAACGCGACCAGTCCGCCCGTCGAGTCGGGCCGCAGCCTGATGGTCCGGCTGTCGGAGATCGCCCAGGGCTCGCGGGCCAGCCGCCGGGACAGTTCCCAGGCCACCGTGCGGTAGAGCCAGTTGGGGGCCGTAGCCTGGGTGCCGTTGACAGCCTCAAGGAACTCGGCGAGCGGGTGCCTCCGCTCCGGGGAGCCCGCGATCCGCCTAGCCAGTTCGGGAGGGTCGGCGAGGTCGATCGTGCCGACGTTCTGGCCGAGCGCCAGGCGATGGGTGAGGGTGAAGACACGCTGGAGGAGCTTGCTGTCGATCGGGTGGAGCGAGGCGAGGAACGGGTCCTTCCGGTCCGGCGCGAAGCAGACGTAGCCTCCGCCCATCATGCTGAGGACCGTGGTAGCGATGGAGTAGGGCGCCTGGGCCGATTCGCTGTTGTACCTCCGCTTGCACTGGCGGTCGAAGTCGTCCCACAGTTTCCAGGTCGCTTCGTCGAAGTGCCGCACGGAAACTGCGGCGGTGCCGACCAGCCCCGGCGTGCAGCGGAAGGCGAGGGTGTTCAGGTACTTGCCGGGTTCGCGGTCCTGCACGGTCACGTGTCCTCGTTCTCTCGTCTGCTTCTCGTTAGTTGCGCTGGTGCGCGGGGTCATGGGACTCGATGCCGGCGTAGGAGAGGAAGGCGCGCAGTGCCTCCCCATACAGGTCGTTCATGCGCTGCCGGACCTCGGGGGTCCACTGGGAGTGGATGCGCCGCAGCACAGTCTCCAGGTCGGCGCTCCAGGTGTCCTCGTGGAAGGCGTAGTCGACCATGTGCAGTACGGCCTCGGTGCCGCCGCGGCGGGCGCGGCCGGCCAGCTGGATCAGGTCGACGATCACTCCCGCTATGACCTCTTCCTGGAGCGACTTGTGCATCGCGGTGAACTGAAGCGCCGTGCGCAGCAGGAGCGAGAGGCGGTCCCAGGCTGCCTCCCGGGCCACTGCCAGGGCCCGTGACGGGTCCGGGGCGCCGCCTGCGGGCAGGGCGCGCAGGCCGGCGGCGTTGATGCTGCCGTACATCTCGGCGGGGTCGCTGAGCAGCGCGAGGGGGCGCACACACAGGTATACGGACTGGACGGCCGAGCGGGTGCCTTTGACGATGTTGAGCCCGCGCGCGATCAGGGAGAGGGGAACTACCAGGATCTTCCCGTGTTCCGGGAAGTCCTCGAACTCCTCGGCGGTCAGGCGCTTGGCTATGTTCTCCCGTGGCAGTTCGGGGTCCGCGCTGTGCAGGTCTTCGGCCCGGACGGCCAGGCACAGTCCGCCGCCGTAGCGCCCGGCGCTGACGATGCCGCGGGAAAGCCACGCGCACTGCTGGTAGGAGTTGGCGACGACCAGGACGTGCGCCCGGTCAGGGTCCCTGGCGGCGGCACGTTCGAGTTCACGGTGGATGTACTGGTCATACAGGTTGCCGCCGAGCTCGATGAGCGCGTCTTTCTTGCGGCTGGGGTGGGTGCCGGAGATCTTGATGGGCTCGCCGAACAGCGGGTGGCCCTCGCTGTAGTCGATGCGGTACCTTCTGGCCCGGATGGACCTGGCCTGCGCGTCGGTCATCCACCAGCGCACCGGGGCGTGGAGGTGCTCGCGGACCGCCTGGGGGAAGTAGGCGGTGGCCGACAGCCCCATCACCGGCCGTTCGATACCAGCCAGGACCAGCGAGACGATCCCGCCGAGCCCGGCGGTGAACGTGTGCGGGTCGCCGGCGATGGTCTGGGCGGCCAGCGCGGCATTTTTCTCCCTGTCGTCGAGTCCGGTCACCCGGTAGCCGGTGATGGCGCGGCCCAGCATGCCGAGCGGCAGGACGGCCGAGATGGCAGAGGCCTGAAGATTCTCCGCGATCTTCTGGGCTGAGCGCAGCCCGGAGGACCGGTAGCCGTGGGCCTTCTCCTGGAGCTCGGACAGCGCCTCGTCCAGTTCGATCATGGCGGTCCGCGTGACCAGCAGGTTGATTGCCTGAGCCCGCTGGTGAGGGTCCTTGATGCTGTCTTCGAGAAGACCGTGAAGCTCGATCTTGACCTCGTCGAGCAGATGCTCGCCGCGGGGGGCCACCAGCGCGCCGAGGGCTTCCCTTACCTCGGGCCAGTCGGGTTCAGGGAAGCTCGCCGTTCCGCTGAGCGGGTCACGGCGCTGGTAGCGGCCGGGCATGAGGGCGCTGAGCCGCTGGAAAAGCCCGGCCGGGATGTCTGTTCCGTCTTCTGTGTCAGCGTCCGGCCACAGCAGGCGGAGAAGGGCACGGTCCCGCCCGCGCGCCAGGTGCCAGCGGGTGCTGGTCTGGTCCGGGACGCGTTCCTGAGCCCGGTCGTCCTCCAGGGCGTGCAGACTGAGGGCGTTCTTGCAGATGCTCAGCAGCAGGAACTCGGCCATGAGCCGGACATGGCTGACGGCGGGAAGCAGGTTGTGCTCGTCGTCGATGGGCAGCCGCTTAACGTCGGTGTCCATCTCCTGAGGCGCGGCCGACCAGTGGCGGCGGGAGTGCAGGACAACCTCGCTGGCGCACTTGTCGATGGCCCGGGACTGGAACTGGTCGACCTCGTCGACGAGAACCGCGTGGCAGGTCCGCAGCGCGAACTCGGCCGCGGTCACGCCGCGCACGGGCCGGCCGTCAAGGTTGACCCCGATCCGCAGGTTGCCCTGCATGAACATGTAGTGGTTCATGATGACGACGCTGGCGCCGGCCGCCTCGTAGACGGGCGCGTACTTCCCGCAGGTGGGAATCCAGGGGCAGGCCACCGATCCCACGCCCTGCTGAAACAGCGAGAAGCACGGCTCGCGGCCCGGCGGGTAGTCGCCGGTGGCTTCCAGGAACGTTCTCTGGGCGCATCCGTACGCCAGCGGATCCAGGTCGTGTTCGGCGCGCTCTCCCCACTCGCCCGGCGCGTCCGGGGCCTCGCTGATCAGCGAGGCGTGCTTGCGCGCCCGTTCGTCCATGCTGTTGGACGACATCAGGTGCGCGCACGCGGGCTTGTGCTCGATGGCACCGGAGACTCTTGCCCGTGCCGGTCGGCGCGTTGAAGATCTCCATGCCGCCGGCGGCCAGCGTCAGCGCCTCGGCGGGCGACACGGTGTCCGTGGTCTGCAGTACGCCGAAGAGCTGTCCCAGGGTGCGGTACAGGTAGCGCTCGTCCTCCGGGTAGCGCTGGTCGATCTTGTCCGCGAGGCCGAGCAGCTCAGGCGTGGGGATGCGCAGGCTCGCCAGGTACGGCACGGTCGAGACGTGGGGCAGGCTGTCGTGACCGGGCGCCGCCGTGAACTGAGGGTAGACGGGGATGGTCAGCCGCCCGTGGACCTGCCCCACGTTCTTGACGAAGATCTCCCCGGTGAGCCACGTGCCCGGCCCGGCGAACTCCGGGGGCCTGGGGCGGGCGCTCGGGCGCCGGAAGCGGGCAGTCACGCGGTCGACATAGCCCAGCGGGTCGCCGCCGAGCCTAGGGAACGCGGCATCGGCCGTGAAGGGGTTGTCGCCCGCGATCTCGAAGGGCGCCATGACCTGCGCGTCACCTGGTTCGCCCGCGTCGAGCCGCGCCAGCAGGGAACGCGCCGCCACCGAGAACTTCCTGACGTCGGCAAGCTCACCGGGGGCGATGGAGCAGACCACGGCGATCCGCTGCTTCTCGTCATGGGACAGTTCCTTCCACCGGTCCCACGCCTGGTACTTCCCCGACAGGAGGAACGCCGCCTGGTCGAACGGGGCGGCGCTGCGGGAATCCCCGTCAACAGCCCGGGGAAAGTAGTGGGCCGCGAGGGCCAGCGCGGCGCAAACCGCGGTCTCCCCAACCGGCATGTCACTCATGTCCAGCTCACCCCCGCCTTCTCGCAGACCATCTCGCCGAATTCCGAAGCCGTGGCCACCCGCATGTCGTATTTCGCGCACACCCCCGACAGCAAGGGCACCTGGCCGGCCCGGTAGTCCGGCACCACCAGCCACTCGGCACCGCCCCGGTCGCCTTCCTGGGCATGGACGAGGCTCGCCAGGGTCACCGCCGAGGTGTAGTCCTTGACGTCGACCCTGAACGGCACCTTCTTCCCTCGCTTCGGGCCGGCCTCGACCAGCAGGTCATAGGCGTCCAGCCCCGGCCACAGCGACACCTTCAGCCCCCGCTTAGTCAGCCGGTCGTACAGCGCCAGCTCGGGCAGGCCGGGTACGGTCGTGTAGCGCCAGATTCCCCGCGTGAGGGCCTTGTGGCCCTCCGTTAGCTGAGCCTGCGGGACCTCTCCAAGATCTGGGTACAGGACCGCCTCACGGCCGCCCGGGCGAGGCGGCGATGGCTCGGGCAGGAGCTCGGGCGCGCTGGCGTCCGCGGGCAGGCGGAAAAGATAGGACGCGCCCATGTCCGAATGGGGCGCATGCCAGCAGCGAGCCGCTCCCACGGACCTACCCGCTTCCCTCCGCACAACGATCCGCATCGGCCACCGGCAAACCGGGCAGGCAAACCACCAGCCGTGATACTTCGAGTCGTAGGAGATATCCCGATAGAAGTCCGCGACCAGCGGCGGCAGCCGCAGCTCGGACAGGTCGTCCACGGGGCCGGCGGGCCGCCGGATCAGGTCTTTCCGTCCCGCCTCGTACACCTCCTGGTCGCCTTGCTTATGCAGCAGCGTGAAGGCCGTCTCCTGGTCGATCTCCGACTGGAGGTCCCGGTCGCTGACGGAGCCTGCGGTCCGGTCTAGCTTGCGCAGTGTGTGCAGCAGCATCTGCTGCTCGAGATCCAGGTCGAAGGCGTCCTCGGTGATCTGCCCGTCCTGGTCGACGACCAGGACCCCGTTCAGGTCCACGGCACTGACGCCTTCCGGAAGCAGCGCTGCCAGGTCACCCCTCAGAGCGCGCCGGAATTCGCCGAACGGCAAGGGACTCAGCGGGCCGCGCGCCGCGAGCATCGTGCCATGGCATTCCATCAGGGTCTCCAGGCGCTGCTGGGGTTCCAGCCCTGGCGTCGTCATCGCCTTCGCCGCGCGCAGTGCGGCCCGGGTCACCAGGTAGCGGACCCGGACCTCCTCGATCGCCTGCGTGCCGTCAGCTGTGGTACTCGTCACAGTTTGAAGCGTAAGCGGTGCCTCTGACAATCACGGTGCTCACGGAGAAAATGCGCCCACTTACGCCGTGTCATCCAAGAAGGCGTCCAGTCCCGCCGTGCAGACGCGCGGGTACAGCTCTCGGTAGACGTCGAGGAACTCCGCCACATGACGCCGGCCCAGCTGAGTCAGCCGCCACCGGTACTCGGCCACGTGCGTCCCCCCGGGAGCCATCACTGGCACGGAGTCCACCAGCCCGCGGCTCGGCCGCCCTCCGGCCTGGCCCCTGTATCCGACGCCGATGAAGAAAAGCGACCGGCCCGCCAGCTGGTTGTCCTCCAGGCCGACGGGCTCGGCGGCTGCGACGCGTGCCACGACTCCCCAGAGCCACTCCGAGAGCAGATGAGGCGCAAGGTCCGGCTCGCGCGGCTCTCCGAGCCCCGCACGCGCAGCCGCGCGGCCGCGCCGGGTGATTTCGACCAGCACCCGGCCGACCTCTCCGGCAGCGGGGTGCTCGACCCGGTCCTCAGTGATCACCAGCAGGCCCCGCCGCTCCAGCGCATGCACCGTCTGTCCCGCTCCGGGATCGTGCACGCCGTGCTGGCGAAGCCGTTCCTGCAACCGGGTGTAGCCGACTGCGGCTGGCGCGGCTCTGAACGTTAGCGGCAGCTTGCGCCACTCGGCTGCCCGCGGCACGGGCAGCCGCTGGACCCGCCGCATCCACATCTCGGTCTCCGTCATGCGGTCGTCCCGCATGATCTCACCCAGGTAGACCTGCTGACGGTCGTTCAGCGACTCCCAGGTTCTCAGCGCTGCCCGGGAAGGCCCCGGCTTCGGCTTGCCGGCAGGCACCGGGGCGGGCTCGTCCGGCCGCGTGCGCATCCAGGCGTCCAGGACCATGCGTACCGGTACTCCGTATGCCCTGGCCAGAGGGGCGAGAAGACGCCCGGTCGCCTCGGGCTCCTTCCAGTGCCGTCCCCTGACCTGCCGCCCGTTCTCCAATGCCGAGATCTTGGGCCCGGAGACACACAGGTCTCGCCCCGCCGGGGAAGCCCGCAGCAGCTCGGCAGTCCTCTCCAGCGTGAGCCCGGCGGCGTATCTCAGATCGACAAGCGTCTCCTGCCCTCGCGGAGCGCCAGTGAGCGCGCCCGCTTCGCACCCGAGGGCCGCGGCCAGCCGCTCCAGGCGCGGCGCCGCGGGCATGTGCCTGCCCTCCTCATAGAAGAAGATCATCCTGGGCGAGACCCCAGCTCTCGCGGCCAGCGCCGCGCGCGAGAGCCCTAGCTCGACACGCCGGGCCACCAGTCGTGACGGATCGATCGTGCGTAGGGGAACAGGCATGACATCCATGAAAGTCGCAGGAAGACTTCATTGCAATAGCTCCGCCTCGGAGCTTGTTTACTGTCACTGTCGTCCGGGGTGGGCGCCTACCGCACAGGCTAACGAGCAGGGCCGCGCGGCCGGGGTGGTCCCGGCCTGCGGGCCTGCTGCGGTGCGGCCCGGCCCGGACCTGACCGGGCCTGCGCGGGCCGCGGGCGGCCCGGAGCAGCCCGGCCGGGAAACGACAGCGCGGCGAGCTGGGCCGCTGTGCGGGCGTCGGGCCGCGGGGTCGGGCGGCCCGCAGCGTGCAGGTGCCGGGCGGCGGTGCGGGCCGCAGCGGCCTGGGCGGCCCGCTGCTGGATCTCGCGCAGCTCGGCGACGGCCTCGGCTAGCGTGGCAAGCCGGGCGATCAGTACCAGCCAGGTTCCGTGCCGGGTCACGGGTCAGGTAAGCGCACGCGCCGATGAGCCGGGCCGCCTGCCGGAGCCCGGCCCCGGCCGGGCCCGCGGCCGGGATGCGGCCGTGCTGGGCGCGGGCGGCCCGGTGGAAGGCGTCGGCGGCCTGCCGCAGGCCGTCGCTGCCCAGCGCGGCGGCGGCCGCGTGCAGCAGGTCCGAGGCGGCCCAGGCCGCATCGGCCGCGGCGGCCGGGCTGGTCCCGGCCAGGGCCCGGATCTGCGCGGCGGCCTGGCCGGCCACCTGGGCTGCGTGCTCCCAGACCGCCTTCCGGTCCTCAGCTGTTGTTGCCCGGCACTGAAAATTCCGATGTAGGCGGCGTTCACGATGCCGATGGAGAACCGGGCATTTCGGGCGGTGTCGTGGGGGAGGTGCCGGGCTACGTGGGTACGGTGCCGGACTGAGGGCGTGCTCTGGGCGGTGGTGGCTGTCAGCGGGCAGGCGGGAGCCGGGAACGGCGCGGGCGGCTCAGCCGGCCGGGGCCATGGCCAGGAGGCGGCCGCGGGTCAGCACGTTGATCCGCGCCCACAAGCTGGTGTGCTGCAGTCCGTACCGGCGGCCGAGGACCATCGCCGCGGCCCCTAGGTGCTCCAGCGCGCAGCCCAGCTCGTCCGGGCGGCCCCAGGCCGGCAGCGCATCTTGGTCATAGGCCACGACGGTGCGGATGCCAGTGATGCGCAGCTGGGCGGCGGACCGGCGGGCACCGCGGATCCAGCCGCGCACCGTGCCGGCCGGGACGGCGAGGTCGCGCGCGATGCGCCGGTGCCCGGACCCGAGGGCGGCGGCGACCAGGGCCTGGCCGATCAGCCCGGCCGCGTAGGCGCGACGCGGCAGCAGCCCGGCGTCGAGCACGACGTGGGTGACCTCGCAGCCAGGGCACAACGCCCGGTCCGGGCGCACGGTCACCAGCGTGCCGTCC
>WNGJ01008992.1_pt1 | contig 13434 bp, 9 predicted proteins | sample 5400611 | NCBI WGS metagenome assembly WNGJ01 (sample SAMN13153375, study PRJNA577476) | soil metagenome | isolation source: 40 cm soil or saprolite under Garry oak tree replicate 1 | place: USA:California | collected 2016-06-15 | reverse complement strand
GGCGTTTGAAATTGTCGAGAGCGGCCGCACGGCCGGGATTCGGTTCGATCAAAGCAGTGACGCCGCACGCCGACGAGACAGGTGTCAGCCCGTTATCGGTAAGCATGCGCCGGGCGGCGTCGAGCGTATCCGTTTTCAGGAAATCGTCGAGAAGTCCACTGGTGATCTCGACATTCTTTATGCCTGCGCGCGCCCAACCCTCGAGCGACTTGCGATAGCCCGCTCCGGCAGAAGTATTCTGGTGAATCGCCAGCGTCATCTTGCCTGTGGCGCCGAAAGACGTGCGCGCGACGGTTCCCGCGGCCAGCGTGGAGAGGAGGAAAGCTCGTCTGGAAATCATGGACTCCACTATACCGGGAATTGGAATTGAGGACAGAGAGTAATTTACAACGCGATTTGCAATCGCGGTCACTTTGCCGTCGTCCTTCGGTGCTGGGATTCTGTAGTCTAGAAATTGAGCCGCAAAGCAAATTGGATTTGCCGGTTTGTGCCTAATCCCACTGTTCGCTCAACGGTTTGTCGAAGCAGGCCGAACGCAGTGCCGGCGGCCGATTGTGTGAAGGCCTGTCCGGGTTGAATACCTGATCCAAGCACCCAAGCGTTCGCGGCAGAGTTGAACGTCATCGAGGGTAACGCGCTATTCAAGGTCGAGGCGGGATTACCAAAGTTCGCATGATTGAAGATGTTGAAGAACTCCGAGCGGAACTCGACGTTGGCACTTTCCTTAAACGGGAAGCGCTTTGCCAGAATCAAATCAAATTGCTGAAAGTTTGGTCCCTTGTAGGCATTCCGCGGCAGATTCCCATAGGTTCCCGGCGCCGGGATTGCGAATGCGGCGGGATTGAGGAAATTGCGATCGCTGCCGAGATAAGGATCGACTCCCGAAATTAAATCGGGTCGGCGCGTTTGGCGAGACGACCCACCGCCGGGTGCATTCACTACTGCGGCAAATCCGACCGGTAGAGGCTGAGACGCGCTTACTGATGGCAGGGATGTGGTGAAGCCCTTGGAGACGGCAGTGGTCGTGGTCGCGCTGTTGTTGATCGTGCATGAAGCTATGACACACTGCAGGACAACGTCCGGGCGCGTAACAGTGACGTCGATCGGAACGCCGCTTCGAATGTTGGAAATACCACCGATCTGCCAGTTACCCAGGATCGCGTTGCCGACAGTGCCAAGATTGTGTTTGCGACCAGCGCCAAACGGCACGTCATAGACGGCACTCACGTTCAAGGTGTGACGGATGTCAAACGTGTTATACCCGAGGTCCGCAGCGTAGTTATTGGTATCGTTGCTTCCGGACTTGGGGGTTCCACCGGCGGGCTGCGCCGCCGTTCTTGACTCGTTCGAGCCGGAGGTGATGCCGAAGCTCTTTGCCAGGCTGTACTGCGAGTTGAGCGTTAGCCCATTGGACAACCGACGCGTGAGTGTGAGTTGAAGCGAATTATAGCTGTCCGTACCTCCGCTGCTTTTTGTATCGATTTCTGCAAACGGATTCTGCACTGTAGTGCCGGAAAGGATCGAGAACTGACGCACCGTCGTGACTCCGATCACCTGCGCGGCGGCGTTCGTACGGTTCACAATACCAGCATCAGCCGGGATTGCCGTGCTATCGGCGATCGTGGTCCAACCGGGGAGGAACAAATTGGAGAGACCTCGAAGAAAGAGATTGCGCCCTTTGCTGCCGACATATGCAGTGGTCAGTACCATCTTGTACGGGAGTTCCTGTTGGACCGAAAACGTGTAGCTATAAATCTTCTCCGGCACTTTGTAATCGATCTGATAAGCGCGCGGCTGATAGTTCCGATTGTTGGGATTGGCGGCGAACGTCGATCTAATGTTGCTGACGACGGCGTCTTGATTGGGGTCAAAGACCAGCAATGGGCCGCTGGTCAGCGTTGAACTCACGCGATCGCTTTCAATCGGCTGGAGCTGATCCTCTATCTGTCCCGGTCCGAAGAAAATGCCGAAGCCGCCACGAAACACCGTCTTTGCTGCTTTTGGCGCCCACGTCAGACCGAGACGTGGAGCGAACGCGGCCTTATTGTTTACTGTAAAAGCTCTATCCGGGCCGTCCAGTATGCCCGTTGTGGGATTGAATATGACATCGAGGTTATGAGCCTCCCGCACCGGCGTGTAGTACTCGTAACGCAAACCGTAATTCAAGGTCACGTCCTGCCGGACTTTCCATTCGTCTTGTGCGTATCTGACATCCCCAAGATATTGAATGGAGGCCGGCTTGTTTGCGAGATAGTCCGGCAGATTATTGAACACGTAGGTGCTGCCGCCAAGCCTGTCTGTATAGAAGCGGTTCAGTCGAATTTCCGTTCCGAATTTCAGATTGTGCCTGCCCTGTATCCAACTGAGGTCATCCACGAAATTCATCGAATAAGTGGTGTACGGTTGGCCGCGCCCGTTTGTGGCAGAGTTGGCGCGAACCAACCCGCCGGGAATCGCGGTTCCGGCGGAAGAACCCTGCCCGGCGATGCTGAAGTTTGCAGTATTTCCGGAAATATTGATGGCCAGCTTGCCGAGATCAATCCCATTGATAACCGGCGCCTTCCCGTTTGTCCGCGTATATGTGCCGTTATAACCGAATTTGAAATTGTTGAGGAGTCTCGCCGTTAATGTGGATTGCAACCCAAGAACAGCGTTCTGAGGGTTTGCGAGAAAGAGGTCACGGCGACCGGTGACTCCATCGGGTGAGTCGAGGTTACCGTCGTCGCGGAAATACCGCGAGTAGAGACTGTGCTTTTCATTCAACTTGTGATCGATGCGCAGCGAATATGAACGTTGATCTTTGAATCCAGGAAGGAGCAGCAGCGTGCGGGACGTTTGGCCATTTGCCTCAACGCAAGGAACACCGTTTGCCGCCGGGGCACAAATGCGTGATGGATCGCCGGGAATCGCCTCGATTGTGTTGACTCCGGCTCGCAATCGATATCCTTCGTAGCTTCCAAAAAAGAAAGTCTTGTTCCGGACAATCGGTCCGCCAATCGAGCCGCCGAATTGGTTCAGCCGCAAAGGAGCTTTTTGTCCGGTGATATTGTCGAAAAAATTTGCCGCGTCCAGAACGTCGTTTCGGAGATACTCGAAAAGCGATCCGTGGAACTGATTGCTGCCCGATTTCGTTACGAGACTAATCTGACCGCCCGTTCCTGTTCCGAACTCCGCCGTGTAATTGCTCGATTCGACGCGGAACTCCTGTACGTTCTCGAGACTCGACTGCAAACGAAATGGAGAATCGATCTCGGCATTCAGCGTGCCCGGATTCGCATCAATCGTACCCGTCCCTTCGATGCCGTCATAACGGACGCTGTTTTGTTCAGTGGCGCGACCGGCAAAGCGAATCGAGCCGAAAGTGCCTGATCCGGCATTGGTCGAACCGGGTGCCTGCAAGTAAAGCTGTGAGACTTGGCGTCCGTTTAAGGGAAGCACCTGCACCTCGCGCGGAACGACGTTGACGCCGATCGTTGCGGAACTTGTATCGAGAGCAACATCTCCAAAGGTTTCCACGACGTTCACGTCAGTGGTCACGCCAGACACACGCAGCGTAAGGTCGACTATTGCCTTCTGACCGACGACCAGTTGAATGCCGGTTGCTTCCACGGGATTGAAACCGGAAAGATTCGCCTTCACATTGTAACTGGAAGGGCGTAATGCCGTGACTTGGTACTCGCCGGCGTCGCCAGTGAGAGTTGAGTGCTCTTCACCGGTACGGTCATTTTTGACTACCACGGTCGCGCCTGGAATAACCGCGCCGGTCGCGTCCTTAATCACTCCAGCGATGCGGCCCTGATCGACCTGACCATATGCCGCTGAGGACAACAGACCCAGCAACACGATGACGAATGCTGACCAATGTGGTTTCGTTCTCAACGAAATCCTCCTTCTTCGTTTTTGTGAGCACACGTGAGATTGGATAAATGTGGGTGCAAGACAAATCTGTGTGTAAGTGGTCACACTAGAGGGAGGGTTTAAATACGTCGTGAATGAATTGTGAACATATTGTTACGGAGTGTCGTTTGAATTGCTGGGCCAGGAGAGAAAAGGTTGGTTAGTCAAGCTGTCAAAGAACATATCCTCATTGTGCCGAAACATAGGCTGCATGAGCACCACGGCTGAAAAGAGGGCCGAAGACCCTCTTTCAATCGTGGAGCGGCTAGAACACGAACCGGAGCGCGAAACGGAACTGCCGCGCGGTCTGGAAGGTCGACGGCAGGCCGTAACGGCTGGCTAGAGGAATCGCACTCTGCTGCGCACTGCCCGCAAATGCTCCCGTGGCGTTCAGCGCATCTATGTAGTTGTAGCCGTTCACAACCTTGCCCCAGTCGATCTGTGGATCGCCGCTGAAGCGCGGCGCCCGAGCGGGTGATATGTGGTTACTCGGGTGGACGTATTCATAGTACGAAGTCGCGGCATGCTGATTCAGGAGGTTGATCGCGTTGCCTTCAATAACTAGCCGGTAATTCTCACGATCCTTGCTGACGCGGATCTCATGCCGTACGTTCACGTCCGTCTGGAAAAGCGGCTCAGTTCGGGCATTCATTACCACGCCATCCTTCACGATATTGCCGGTCGCTGGGTCACGGTGAAGCTTAGCGAAATTCCCACGTCCTTCTGCCCACTGGCATGCCGAATCCGGACTATTCACTCCCAAAACTCCCAGGCAGGAACTGATCGGAGTGCCTCCGTAAAAGATCTGAGAAATTCCAAACAAGGTTTCCTGACCGAGCCATGGAAGCCGGTAGTAGCCGAAAAGTTTCGCAGTGTGCGGCCGGTCTGTGGACAAAGGACCGTCATCGATCTTGCCGCTTGGTAGATACGTCATGGTTGGAATGTCGAAGGCGCGGCCGTTGTTTGGGCTGTGACGGCCACCGTTGGCGTCAGTAGGATCTGTATCGGTGAGGCCGGAGTAATTGCCGTTCAGACGGCTCCACAGATAACTGACGGTACCATACCACCTGGCCGTTCCCTTGTAGCTGAGCCGGAATTCCACGCCGTCATAGCGGCGGATCGGCTTAACTGCCTTAGGACACTCCGCGCAGAATGGCGTCGTATTGTAGTAGTTAACATTTTGGTCATTGGGTATCACAGTCGGCCGGTGCAACACGTCCGCGAAGGTTGTGCCCGGATTGCCGATGTAGTAACCCAAGTTGTCGGTAATCGACATGTCCTCGATTGTTTGGTCGAGGCGCTTGCGCGTGTACCGGCTCTCAAGCGTCCATTTTGAATTGATGGACCAATCCGCACCTGCAGTGAACGAGTGGCTCTCCACCGGTTTCATGTTCGTCTGGATAGCCGGGTCCCGCGGATCCTCCTTCGTCGCACGAAGATCCACATTCTCGATGAAGCGAGCACCAACGCCAGGCGCTTGGCCCGAAGGCGGACAACCCGCGCCAAAGTTCAGCGTGGGCGTAATGGTGTTGTAGTCTAGCGTGTCCAGAGCGTATACACACTCGTGCCAGTAATCGCTTCCGAACGAACCGCGCGTCAAACCAAGCTTCATGATGTCGAAGTACTTGCTATAGTCGGCAAAAATCTTAACTTTGCCATTGTGAAGCAAGTCATAGGCGCCACCTAACCGCGGAGCAATCTTCTTACCCCAGCCGAAGTCGATATTGGGGAATCGACTGGGATCGAACGCAGGATTTCTTTCATGATCCAACCGCACTCCCAAATTCAGTGTCAGGCCGCTCTTTCCGACATTCCAGGAGTCCTGGAAATACAAGGCCTGGTCTGTCGCATTGGCAAAACCATTGTTCGAGGTCGTCAGGCTTCCGACAAGGAAATATCCGTACTGACCTTGGCAAAGCCCGCGACTGTTGCTTGCCTGAATCGTGGCGCAGGCTGTGGTGCTGGTAGACGGAGTATAGCTCTCTCCCCAAAACAGATTGACGACAGCCGTATTCGCGGAAATGTTCACGTTGTTATATTGAGATTGCCACATGTAACCGGCCTTGAACCTGTGGCTACCCCACCAATTGCCTGTAAAGTACGAGACATCTGTATTGAAACTCTTCCGCTTGAACACGTCGAAAATCGTGGTGAAATTATTCGGGATGTTGGAGAACCCCGTATTGTTGAGCAGAGCGTTGGAGGGGAATGGGTTGTTGTTAACGTCCCTGCTGTTCGCGTTTAGAGTCCTTTCGTAGATGTAGCGGATGCCCACCGGCGTGCCGCGGGTTGACGTGTTGCTGAAGAAGTAGCCGTACCGGGCGCTCACCAGCAGTTTTGATGTTGGCGTCCAATCGCCGTTGAAGCCGTATAACGAAAGCGGCCGCACATATCCATTATCCGGCCGGAGAGTTCCTGGGTCGGTCGTCGCGCCAGTGTTGACCTGACCGTAGGCGCTATCGGGAAACGCAAGTTGACCAATCGCGCGGCTGTAGGCGTAATTCCAACTTCCTGCCAACCGGAGCCCGTCCGACAGACGGTAGTCCAGACGATTATACGCATTGTGAGTAGTGACGTTTTGGCTCAGCCGTCGCGGTCCTGCAAAGCCGCAGTTGGGGGTCGAAGTCGGACACTGAAACGTTGTCGTTCTTTGGGTCGAGTCCACTTGCGGAACATAGCTGCTGAAGCCCCACAGCCGATCCGCGAATAGCGGCCCACCGATCTCATAGCCCGGTGTGACAATGTGGTGGCTGTCCTTTTTCGGGACATAATATTCGGATGTTCCGTCAAGGCGAAGTGCGCTGTTGAGCTGAGGAAGGCTTGGGTTCAATCGTTGCCCGCACACCCTGCCTGTGGTGTTATACGCGGAGAACGTCGTACCGTTGGTGAACGTCGCAGCTCCACCCGAGGCTGTAAAGCCGGAATTGCAGGCATCGATAGCGTCGAGAGCAGAAGACTCATAGTACGTTTTGACTTCCCCGTGCCAGGTGTTCGAACCGCGCTTGGGAACTGCATTGATCACGCCTCCAAGTGCGCCGCCGAATTCAGCTTCGAAGCTGCTCGACTTGATTTGAACCTCTTGGATGAAGTCCGATTGGAAATTCTTTCCTACGCCGCCATTTACAATGTCCGTCGTATTGATTCCATCGATCAGGTAGACATTTTCGCTGTCGGCAGCGCCGTCAATCTGGAAACCGTTTGTCCGATTGCCGTCTCTGCCACCCTGCAACGGCTCCTGACGGGCGCCGGGAGCAAAAGGAATCAGCGACTGGAACGAACGGGTCTTCGGCAGGGCTGTCAGAATCTCATCGGTGACGGTCGTTGACACCTTGCTCTCCGTGACGTCGATCACGGCCGCTTCGGCCGAGACACTGACTTCCTGAGTCAGACCGCCGACCGCCATAGAAAAGTTGATCGTCGGCAGCGCTCCGGTGCTCAATTGCAAACCACTTTGCGTCTGGGGACCAAATCCCGACGCATTCACGATGATGTTGTAAACGCCGGGGGGTAATTGCTCGATGCGGTAATATCCGCCGGCATCGGTGACTGCAGATTTCTTGCCGATCAGTGCCGGACTGGTCACCTCCACGTTGACGCCGGGAATGACGGCGCCTGAGGGATCTTTGACGGTTCCTTGTATGCCAGCGGTTGTCTCCTGGCCGAAGGCAACTAAGGAACAAACCAGCAGAGCCATGGATACACCTACAGTAATCTTCCTTTCTAAAGTCATAAAACCCACCTTTCTCCTTGTTTTTTGTGAGGAACAACGTCGCACACATTGACAGTCTGTTGAGATTGAATCGGGTTCGACTTGAAACGAAGTCTCTTCAGGATGGTGCTCGGGCGAGCGCGTTCGGAATCCAATGTAAGATATGGCGCACTTCTAAACCTCTTCGATCAGAACGTTTCTGAGGACTCGCTAGGCGTCGAAGCGTCCGGGCGTATCATCAAACCCAGAGGCAGCGAATGTCAAGAATTCATTACAGTGGACAGTGGGTTTACAACAAGGTCGGAGTCATTTCTTGCGCAGATCCGAAAGAGTTTTTCGAACCTGGTTGGCCACGGGGCTTTCGGGATAGATCAAGCGCTTTGGAGTATCGCTCATAAATTTTGATAGCGCTCTGTAGGTGTGATATCGCGCCCGCGCAGTCACCCCGATTGCGATCGCGCAAACCCTCCTCATATTGATGTTTTGCTGTCTTGGGAATCTCATACTCCGCGACGACGCTGGTGCTCGAGTTTTCGCGCGCCTACCGACATCTGATCCGGCCGCAGCGCTAGCGCGAGCGTAGCGGCGATCAGCGACAGAAGACTCAATTGGATCATTCCTGCGGCTGCCCACCCACCTTGCGTCGCAATCCAGCCCATCACATACCCAGCTACGGATGCCGATCCGTAAAGGCTCGTCACGAAGACTCCCGACCCGCGGCTTGCCAGAGTGCTGCGCAGCGATTTAACGTGATAGCCCGCGAGATTGACGTAGATGATGCCGCTTACGACGATGCCCCAGCCGAATGAAAGCATCACCTGGAGCAAGACTCCGCCCGAACCATTGAACATCAAAAAGCCAAGGACAGCCGCGAAGAGAAACGCCATTCCTAACACCGGCCGTGGTGAGAAACGGTCGCCGAGCCATCCGCCTCCAATGGAGCCGAGGGCCCCAAGTCCGTACAGACTCATGACAGCTCCGGTCGTCGTCGGTGAGTAGCGAAGACTTTCGCGAAGAAACGCTGGGTACATCCCGAGATATCCGTAAATCACGAAACCGCCGATCACGCTCATCGCCGTCAGTAGAATTGTGTTTCTATTAACGAGTGTCGGAGCGCCGCTTCGATCTACTCGCTCGTTGGCGCTTCCTTGGCTCTCCGTGAACCACGAACCCAGCGTTAAAGAGATGGTTGCAATGGCAACAAAACCTAGTGCCCCGAAAAGGACCATTGGCGCCTGCCAACTCTTATAAACACTCAGGAGCGCGCCGCCGAGAGTCGGGCTGATCATCGCGCCGATAGCAAAGGAAAAATTGATTGACCCTACAGCGACGGCGCGGTAGCTGGCAAAGTAGTTCGCGGCAATGACCAGGAGAATCGTCAACTGCATGGCTTCACCCACTCCTGTGGCTGCACGGTATATCAGCATGTCGGAGAACCCGAAAGCCATCACGGTCAAAACCGTACAGGCCGAGAAGAGGGCAATTCCGGCCTGCAACACCGTCTTCCGTGAAAAATGCGAGAGCAGATAACCTGTCGGCAATCCGGCCAGAGCCATTCCCAAAGTGAAGACAGTCGATAATAAGCCGGCATCCGATAGCGAAAAACCGTACTGGCGGCGCACTTCCGGAACGAGTAGCGGGAAAAGCTGCCGGTCCATCGCATTGATGACGTACGAGCCAAGGAGCACGGCGAACATCGCGATGGCGGCACGCCGCGGCGCTTGTTTCGATGTCGCAACGGCTATTTCGGTTTGAGGTGGCATGCGACGATAAAACATTTGTTCGTTGGGACCTCTGGCTCGTGGCCACGGCTCGGGAGCGATGCCCACATTGATTTCAGTAGCGGCCCGGTTTGCTTTGCTTCTATTGCTTCGCCTTCATGACCTTTCGCGCAATCCAATCGAGGCTGCGCTGCCAGGCGAGCGTTGCCGCTTCTTTGTTATAGCTGCCGCGCTCATCGCAATGGAATCCATGGCCGGCGCCTTCGTAGACGTGGATCTCGCAGTCGGGCCGTTTCTGTCGAATGATCTCCACGTCGGAGAGCGGGATGTGCGCATCGAGCGCGCCGAAATGCATCAGCGTCGGAACCTTAGGTTTCTGATCTGCCATCTTCGCGATGAAACCGCCGTAGTAGCAGACGGCCGATGCCAGTCCCTCGAGATTGCACGCCGCTGCAAATGCAACCGTCCCTCCAAGGCAGAACCCCATGATGGAAACCGGACCGGCCGGTTTCAATTCGCCGATGCCAGCACTTGTATCACGGAGGAAAGCTCCAAAATCCGGATTCTGCACAAAGCGCATTGCGGCCGATATCTCATCCGGCGAGTAGCCGGATTCAAAACCTGGCTCGATGCGATCGAATAGCGCTGGCGCGACGGCGGCATAACCGGCAGCAGCCAGACGATCGCATATGGCACGGATGTGATGGTTCACGCCGAAAATCTCCTGAATCACAACAACACCGCCCGTCGGTGCACCCTGCGGGTCGGCGCGATAACCGCCGACTTTGTGGCCATCCGGCGCCGTAAGCGTAATTTTTGTACCCATATTCTTCTCCTGTTTATTTGATGAAATCCGAACCGGCTGCGCGCAGCATACATAAACGGTAAGACGGCGAAAAGCGTTTTAATTACGGTGACAGAGGTCGGAGGCTTTGATATTCAGTGGCAAGTTTTTAGTCCAACCATTGTCTCGCGGGTATGTGGGTAGCACATGATCTGTCCGCCTTAAGGTTTTAGGAATGGGCCAATACCTGAGTGCTGCGGTGGAGCGAGCAATGAAGTGATTTTGAAAGCAATCGCGAAGATGATCACGTGGTGGCAGGCGGCCAGATCATCGGAATCAGCCAGCGAAACTACAGGGACATAACAGGCGGGCGAACTCTTTTTGAGTGGACCGGCGATGGATGGTACGATGGAGTTGATGACTTCTTTCTTGCCCATCCAGAACCTTATCATGGCGGGCCCCCCGCCAAAATATTAAGCGTCCGCTCCATTACTTTCCCCTAACAAAAACATCACGCACAATGAGGTTCAACAATGGCCGACAAGATTCTTGTGGCCGTCGCATGGCCCTATGCGAACGGTCATTTACATGTGGGGCACGTGGCGGGCGCCTACTTGCCTGCTGATATCTTTGCTCGTTACCAGCGGCTTTGCGGCAACGATGTCCTGATGATTTCCGGTTCCGATTGCCACGGTACTCCAATCACATTACAGGCGGCACGTGAGGGTGTTGCTCCTCAAGATGTCATCCGCTGCTACCACGCTTCCTTTCTCGAAACGTTTCGGACGCTCGGGATCAGCTTTGATCTGTTCACGCAGACATATACAGCGAATCACTACGCGGCAACCCAAGCGTTTTTCCTGAAGCTTCTCGAGAGCGGCTATCTATACAGGAAAACCGGCTTGGCCTCTTACTCCGAGTCACTGGCCCGGTTTCTTCCCGATCGGTTCATCGAGGGAATCTGTCCGAACTGCCAGTACACGAAAGCACGCGGCGACCAGTGTGACAACTGCGGCGCCCTTCATGAACCGGCCGAATTGGGCGAGCCTCATTCGACACTCGATGGCGGACTGGTCACCTTTCGCGAAACGGAGCATTTCATTCTGGATCTGCCGAAGCTCGAACCGGCACTCCGCTTCTGGCTCGCAGGCTGTGATCGGAGCTATTGGCGCGGCAACACGCTTCAGTTCACATCCAACTGGCTGCGAGAAGGGTTACAGGGACGGGCGATCACGCGGGATCTGGAATGGGGAATACCTGTTCCCGTCGATTCCGAGGAGTTTAAGGACAAGCGCATTTACGTTTGGTTCGATGCCGTAATTGGTTACTACTCCGCGAGTCTCGAATGGGCGGAACGCAACGGCACGCCGGGGCGATGGCGCGAGTGGTGGGAGAATCCGGATGCGCGCAGCTACTATTTCATTGGTAAAGACAACATTCCCTTCCACACCATCATTTGGCCGGCCATGCTGCTTGGATACGGCGGACTCAACCTCCCGTACGACATTCCCGCAAATGAGTTTTACAACCTGGAAGGCGAAAAGATGAGCACCAGCCGAGGATGGGCGCTATGGGCAAACGATCTGCAGACGCAATTTGCTCCCGACGCGCTTCGCTATTATCTCGCGGCCAGCGCACCAGAAGGCCGAGACACGAGTTGGTATTGGCGCGAGTTTGTGCGCCGCAATAACGATGAACTGGTCGCTACTTGGGGAAACCTGGTCCATCGCGTCCTGAACATCGCCCATCGGCACTTTGGCCGAGTCCCTGAAGCGGGAATACGGGTGGACGCTGACCGCAACATTCTTGCCGCTGGCGCTGAGAGCTTTGAGAAAGTGGGTGCGCTTTTGGACTCGGTCCAGATCAAAGCGGCCCTGCAGGAAGCGCTATCAGTGGCGCAGAAGACAAATCAGTATGTTTCCGAGCAGGAACCATGGAAGCTGGTGAAGACCAATCCGGCAAGGGCGCAAACCGTCATCCATACGGGATTGCAGCTCATTGATTATCTCAAGGTATTGCTCTGTCCTTTCTTTCCATTCAGTAGCCAGCAGTTGCACGAAATGCTGGGATACCGCGGAACAATTGGACCTCAACCTACTCTCGCGGAAGCGCTCGATCCTGACGATCAGGTTCGGCGCGTGTTGATCGGGAATTACGGAACTCTGCCGGTCTGGAAGCCGTCGCCGATACCGGTGGGACAAGTGGTCAGTGCGCCGTCAATGCTCTTCAAGAAACTCAACTTACCTGAACGGTCTGATCAGTGAGAGGTGCACGATAACGGCTTCAGATGCCGCTCACAGGGACATGGAATTGAGGCAAAAAGTCATTAGCGCTGCAAATGCGGTGCGACTACAGAGGTACTACTCCGTCCTGGATCAACACGACTTCAAGTGCTGCTTCAATGTGGTATAACTGTTATATCATGTCCGTATGCGCTTTAAATTCGATCTCAAGAAGAGTGACAAACTGCGGAAGAATCCGAAGCGCTCTATTGGTTTCGAAGAGGCCCAAGAAATATGGACGCGTCCTTATTATTTGGACTGCCGTTCGGACATGCCGGAACAATTCAGGGCGATTGGGTGGGTGAAGGGCGACCTGTATTCGGTGATTTTCGAGGTCGGAGAAGATGCCGAGGGCGAGTACCACCACTTGATAACGCTCTGGAAGGCAACCAAGGAGGAACGAAAACTTTATGAAGAAAACTCCTAAGCCCAGGAAGCCGGTCTCGGCCGAATCGATTGGAAAACGGGCCGAGCGTGGTGAGGACGTCTCCCGCTACTTTACCAACGCAGGTCGAATGATGCCGCCTGTACAGCGAGTGAATGTGGACTTTGCTAAGGATATGCTCCATGAACTGGATGTTGCGGCGCGCGATCTCAACGTCAGTAGGCAAGCGGTCATCAAGGTTTTCGTGCGGCAAGCGCTCAATCAACATTACCTGGCTCAAAAGGCCAGAGACGAGAGAACCGCAACCAAGCGGCTTAATTAAGATCCCTTTCGGTGGCCGCTTGTCCGGTATGCCGACTCAGAGCTGGGAAAATGATAAACACTGCGGCGCTTCTGGGGACTAATCGTCGAGATTTGCTCCCCTCGTCATTTTTCCGGGAATGCGGTTTTACGAGCTGTACCCATCTTTCCAAGTAAAAAGGTCTCAGGAGTACTCGATCTCGGTCTTCACATGAGGAAGTGCGGAAAACGGGCCTCATCAATTTCGCGGCTTATCCCCCTGAAGACGACTCTGTCATCACGACGCGAATGTGTTGCAAGTACCTTCGATCATGGCGGAGCCATAATACTGCCCCGAAGGAATTGATAGATCCCTC
>WNGJ01006365.1_pt1 | contig 13434 bp, 11 predicted proteins | sample 5400611 | NCBI WGS metagenome assembly WNGJ01 (sample SAMN13153375, study PRJNA577476) | soil metagenome | isolation source: 40 cm soil or saprolite under Garry oak tree replicate 1 | place: USA:California | collected 2016-06-15 | reverse complement strand
GGGAACCGTCGAGGTCATCTGCTTCCGGTTGCCCACCGGATCGTAGACATAGCTGATCGTTCCGTTCTGTCCGCCGGGATCGCTGGCAATCGTCTCCGACGTGAGCCGGTAGAGGTTGTCGTAGGCGTAGGTCGCCTTCCGCCCCGAAAGCTCTGTCACGCTCGTGCGGTGTCCCGCTGCGTCCAAAGTGTAGGCGTAGCTGGCGATGGCCGTGGCGGCCTTATTCACTCCCAGATTCGTGAGACGATTCTTGTTGTCATAGGTGTAGCTATGCGTGACTCCGTTCGGGGAGGTCACCGCCGCGACATTGCCGCATCGTAAGTGGCGATGGCCGTGGTGCCATTGTTCGCACCCAGGTTGGTCAGGCGGTTGCGGCTGTCGTAGTTGTAAGCGTGCCCTGAAAATTCGGTCACGCCGGTGCTGTGCCTCGGGAGGGTTCAGATTCTTCGTCCATCTGCTGCTTCCGCTGCTTGAAAACCTTCACTTCCGCCTGTTGCTTGTCCGTGAGACGTTCGTAAAACATGTCGTCGGACACCCATTCTTGAAAAGCGAGAAGGACCTCATGGTCAAGGTTTCCGGGTGTGAGCTTGACTCTCCAGTGTTGAGAGACCCTATCGTCGACGCTCTTGAACAGCGGTGCGGGCTTATAGATTGGGAACCACAGATTGTCGTCGTCAACGACGTAGTACCAGACCTGCTGACTGCGAATGGCAACGGCGTACACAACGTACTCCTTGCCCACAGTTAGGTGAAAATCAGTTTCGCGTTTCAGATTCAAACGGGCATTCAAGTATTCTTCCGGCAAAGTCTCTCCCCGCCGTGCAATGCAGGCAACCTTCATACTCAGTTCCTCTTCCTGCTAAGGCGTGAACTTAAACTCGACAGTCCGACCTGTATAAATGTTCTTGAAGAAATGAACAACGATATTATCTCCCGGTGGGCTGATGACCTCACCGTTAGGACCGAGGATTTTAGTGCCACTCGGAATTCTATGGATCCATTGCATCTTCACCCATTGGCCGTCACCGTAGTTCGCCTCCAAGCGTGGTGCGTCCCCTAGATTTCTTATGATGACGTTACCTTCGTCCGCCATCGCTTCTTCAAGGGCGAGTTGTTCACTAAGGTTCGTCGGTTCTACGTTTGGAATGGGGCCCTTGAGCACAGGCGCGGGATCGGGAACCTCGACGGCGGGCGGTGTTGGCGCACTGGTGCGGATATAAGCTGCGGCTTGCGCAAGGAAGGCTCCTCCGAGACCCAGCGCTCCGTAGTATACCGCCGCTGCGATGTGGCCCTGCTTGTAAGCGTTGTAGGCCGCTGATCCGCCCCCTCCTAGGGAAACGAGCACCAGAACGACTCTACCTAACCGAAAGGCGACTGCATACGATCCGGCGGGGCCAAGAAGGGCGCCGAGCGCGATGTTGTAAGGATTGCCTGTCGCCGCCTCAATCTGATCCGGGGTTTTCCCCTCAAGGGCGGCGCCAATACCGGCGAAGCTGGATGCAAAAAGGGCACCAGTTACTGCGGTGAGAACTGTGTTGCTAGTGACGGCGCTCAGACCGAAGATTGTCGACTGCACCCCGAGCGTGATCGTCACACTGCCAAGCGTAAAGTCCTGCCCGGATGGATCAGATTGATTAACCGCGTCGTTGCCGGCGTACAAGTATTTGTGCAGCGAGAGCGGAGACTCGGCATCTCCTTCGAATGAATCCATGGTCCAGAAGCGGCCCGTGGAGACGTTCAGGTAGCGAGCGCGGTTGTAGTAGAGGTTGAGGTCAGGGTCGAACTGCTCGCCGGAGTAGAGGTAGACGTTCGGCGTCGAGCCTATGCTATGAATCAAGTTGCCGAAGGCGTCGTAGTCGTAGCTGTCGGTAACGCTGCCGTTCGTGTCCGTCAGGGCGCGAACGCTCCCGTGCCCGTCGTACACGTAGAAGATGCGCTGGGTCAGGGACTGCGAATTGACAAGATAATTGCGCGTCTCGCCGATGCGCTCCAAGCCGTATACGTACGTATGCGAGGCTTCTCGATTGACGGAAGTGCTCCCTGAGAAGGACTCGCTCAGCACTTGCGCGTAGCCCGTGGGGTTGCTATCGGAAACCAGGTAGGTGGTCGTCACGCCTGCAGCCGTCTTCTTCACGCGGTTGCCATCGCCGTCGTAAACGATCGTCGCCCCGCCCTTTTGGATCAGGCGGTTCTCGAAGTCGTACACATTGGCGATGCCGCCCGAGGAAATCGTGTTGCCATTGGCGTCGTACAGATCGCCCGCCGTGAAGCGGTCGTTGGCGTCGTAATTCCACAACCCCGCCGGAATGGCGGGAACCGTCGACGTCATCTGCTTGCGGTTGCCCACCGGATCGTAGACGTAGCTGATCGTCCCGTTCTGTCCGCCGGGATCGCTGGCAATCGTCTCGCTCGTCAGCCGGTACAGATTGTCGTAACCGTAGGTCGCCTTCCGCCCCGAAAGCTCTGTCACGCTCGTGCGGTGTCCCGCCGCGTCGAGCGTGTAGGCGTAGCTGGCGATGGCCGTGGCGGCCTTATTCACTCCCAGATTCGTGAGACGATTCTTGTTGTCATAGGTGTAGCTGTGCACCACCCCATTCGGGTAAGTCACCGTTTGCAGATTGCCCGCGCGAATACGGCGTGCTCCCTGTTGGTCATCGGACTCTAACGCATTGGCAAGCACTCGGTGGCGGTCTTGCTGGCACGGTTTGAAATGAAGATACTCCCACGTCTCCAAACCGGCGACACCTGTTTTGATTCAATCTGTAAGTGGCGCGCCTGGGGCGACTCGAACGCCCGACCTCTGGTTCCGGAGACCAGCGCTCTATCCAACTGAGCTACAGGCGCGCAGCCCGGGCCCGCAGCAATCCTCACGATTGTGGAGCCTGGTTCGCAAACATTCTAGCGCGCTTCGCTGGCCCATGCCACTATCCTTCAGTCGACGGAGGGGCCTGCGTTTCTGGCGGGCAGAGGAGCGCCCGGGATAGGAAAACCGCTTTGCCTGCTAAGTGCGCGCGAGTGTTTTGATCTGCTTGGCTAGTTTTTCAGCCTCTTCCGCTTTTTTCACGAGATTGAGCGAAAGGATTTTCGAGGAGTCGGTCTTCTCCACTTCACTTTTCAATTCGGTGGCCAGCTCGTACAGGCGCTGCACGTTCTTCTTGATCTGGTTCTGGTTTTCCTGGAGCGCGTTCCGCAGGGCCTCCGGAGAACGGTCCGGGCGGGCTTCCGGCGCGATAACCCTGTCGGGCGGGTGGGCCTGCGAGGCGGGATCGGACGGCTCCTGACTTGCGAGCACCGCGCGTACGTGCCACGGCAGCGCAATCAGACTCGCTAGAATTGCGCCAAATCTGCGCCGTTCAAGATTCATAACGGCCTCCTGTGCACAATTCTACTCCACCGCTGGGTCAATCAAGCCAGATCTCTCGGTTCCAGCCGGGACAACCCGGCCAATGCTATACTCGGGCAGCCTGTGAGCGCGATATCCAATTCTTTCATCCGCTGGTCCGAGTTTACGGTACCCAACGCACTGCGCGTGCTTGGGATTTTCCTTGTCGCACTCATTCTCAACCGCATCCTGCGGGTATTGACGAATCTGATTGTCAAGCCCGCGGCCTCGAAGACGCGGGTCGCACAGGCGCGCGAGCAGCAAACGAGGACCGTGGCCACGGTGCTCTACGGTGCCGGAAGCAAAGTGGTGTGGGCGCTCGCCATTTTAACGGCGATACCCGAGTTCGGCATCAACATCAATCCCGTGGTGGCGCTGGCCGGACTCGGCAGCCTCGCGCTCGGCTTCGGAGCGCAGAACCTGGTCCGCGACGTCATCAGTGGTTTTTACATTATTTTGGAAGACCAGTACGCGGTCGGCGACACGGTTCAGATCGGAGCCACAGAGGGCCGGGTGGATCATCTCACGCTCCGCCGCACCGTAGTGCGCGACGCGCGCGGCGCTCTGGTGACCATTGCCAACGGGGACGTCCGCACGGTCGCCAATCTGAGCCGCGACTGGTCACAGGCCTTTGCCGATGTCACCTTTTCTTCGAGTCTGCCGCTGGAGAGGGTGCTGAAGCTTCTCGAGGCTGCCGCCGGAGGGCTGCGCGGCGACCCGGCTTGGGCGCCGGCTCTGGTAGACGGTCCCCGCGTACTCGGAGTGCAGGCCTACGACAGCAACGGCTGCACGATCCGGCTCCAGGTGCGTACGGCGCCGACACGCCAGGACGAAGTTGCCCGTGAGCTTCGCCGCCGCATCCAGTCTGAGTTTCAACGCGAAGCTTTGCCGCTCCGCGATGTACAACGCGTGGAGATAATCCATGCGCCCGCAATGCGCTCGGAAGACGAGGCGCCTCAGGCGGGTGCCCGTACCATCTAACTGTGGAAGGAGGAGGCATGCCCAGCGTCACTTACGAGGAAGTGAATTTGATGCTGCGTCTCTATGAGTTGAGGCGTGAAGCGCGCCTTCGGCAGGCGCGCGCATGGTACGTCGAAAATTTCCATACGAACTCGCTCGAGGACATGGCGCAGAAATATCCGCAGGGAAGCGAGGAAAACACCTACATCCGCATGGTGCTCAGCTACTGGGAAATGGTGGCAAGTATTTTCAACCGCGGATTGATCCACGAGGAGCTTTTCTTTGAGAACAACGGGGAGATCTGGGTCGTCTGGGATCGCGTGCGCAACATCGTCCCCGCCTGGCGCGTGGCCTTCAAAAACCCCACGGTCTTTGTGAACATCGAAGAAGTTTGCAAGAAACTGGAGGCCTGGCGGGAGAAGCGCGCCCCCGGCTCCGCGGCGGCCATGCGTCAGATGATGGAGCAAATGCGCCTGGCAGCCAAGAAGTCGTAAAACGTGCACGTCAAGTCCGCAGGGGAGGATCTGTCACCCGCGGTTCCTCTTCGGCCTCGTGTTCCCCCGCCGGTTTGGTCAAAACAACGCAGTTGCGCCCCGAGGACTTCGCCTGATAGAGGGCCGTGTCTGCCTCGCTCAATAGTGTCTGCACACTCTCGGAAGTCCAATCGCGGCTGGCAAGCGCGCCGATACTCGTTGTGATTGAGATTGGGCCGCAACCCGTGTTCACAGGACGCTGCGCGAAGGTTTTGCGGATCTGCTCTGCGCGTTGTTGGGCGTTCGAGGATTCACAACCCGAGAGCACCACTAGAAATTCTTCCCCGCCGTACCGGCCGACGGCATCGTAGGTGCGGACGGAAGCGAGCAAGCGCCGAGCTGACTCCCGGAGGACTTCGTCCCCGACGAGGTGCCCGTGCGTATCGTTGATCGTCTTGAAGTGATCCAAGTCGCAGAGTAAAACGGCCAGGGAGCTGCGTTCGCGCCGCACGCGTTGAAGTTCTCTCTGGAAGTGGTCGAGAATGAAGCCGCGATTCCACAGTGATGTCAACGGATCGTGGGTCGCCTTGTAGCGCATTTGCTCCCGCGCTTCGACGAGACTGTCCTCCAGTTCGAGGATGCGCTGACCAGTTCGCAGCCGGGCTCTCAGTTCGGCGGCGTGAAACGGCTTCGTCAGGTAATCATCCGCCCCCGCTTCGAGGCCGGCGATAACGTCGCTCTTCTCCTCCTTGGAGGTCAGCAGGATCATGTACACATACGGCTGGGAATGCCTGCGACGCACCTCCCGGCAAACAGCCGGCCCGTCCAGGCCGGGCATCATCCAATCCAGGAGTGCGAGGCGCGGGCCGTCTTGAGAGCAGAGTGCGGCGGCCGCCCGCTCACCATCCCCCGCCGACTCGACCGCATATCCTGCCTTGGTCAGCGCGGACTCGACCAGTCGGCGGGAAATAAGATCATCATCCGCGACCAGAATCCTCAACGGGCACCTCCCGGCATAATCTTTCGAGGGCAGCCGATACGCGATGCAATTCGCTTTGCAACTGGTTGAAAACTGAACCTGCCTCGCCGAGCTCACCAGCGCAGCCCATTGCCTCCAACCGTGCAGCCAGGTCGCGCGCCGAATGCGCGGCCAGATTGGCGAGCGCGCCCTTCAATGTATGCCCCGCTCGCTGCAGGTCATCGGCGTTCGCAGTTGACAGGCTCTCCTTGATGAGTTGGAGTTGTTTTGGAAGGTCCTCACGCATCGCGGCTATCAATTCCCGCAGGAGCTCCCGATCGCCGTCCACGCGCTGTAGTAATTCCGCCGAATCGATAGTCGGCTCGGAACGCTTTGAGGGAATCGCCGAAGTTTTAGAGTCGGGCATGAACGTCTCCATGGCTCGTCTGATCTCCTCCTCCAACAAATCCACGCGAATCGGCTTGGACACATAACCATCCATTCCGGCCTCCAAACATTTTTCCCTGTCACCTTTCAACGCATGTGCCGTCATGGCCACGACGGGTAAGTGACCGCCCGTAACCCATTCACGCTCCCGGAGAAGTTGCGTGGCTTCCAACCCGCCCATCACGGGCATCTGCAGATCCATAATCACGATGTCATACGGATTCTGCGCGATTCGGTCGAGCGCTTCCCGGCCGTTATTGGTGATATCGACGGAATGTCCAAGCCGTTTGAAAATCCCCGCCGCCAGCTTTTGGTTGACCAGGTTGTCTTCGCAGAGAAGGACTCGCAGCCGAAGCGTTTTGACCGCGAGTCCGCGCCGCGCGCGAGGAGCAGTCTCCGGACGCGTTTCTTCGAGCGCCGAAATCAGCGCCTTTCGGAGAGTCTCGCGATGAATCGGCTTCAGCAGGATCGCCCGAATTCCAAGCCGTTTACGTTTCTCTTCGTCGCAGGGGTCAGCGACGGAGGTCAACAGCAGCAACTGCGAAAGACCCTCCTTGTCGAGCTCGCGTAGCTGGGCTGTGAGTTGCAGACCGTCCATACCAGGCATCTGCAGGTCCAGGAGGCAAGCATCGAAGGGTCTTGCCAGCTCCCGGGCCAGCCTGAAATCTCGCAGGGCCGTTGCGCCGTCGGCTGCTACGCTGGGTTCCATGCCCCAGGTACGGAGCAAGGATTCAAGGAAGCGCCGGTTCGGCTCCGAGTCATCCACGCAAAGGACGCGCTTGTCCTTCAAGCATTCTGCAAGGGCAGGTCGCGCTTGCGTGGCTCCTTCCTCAGCCCGGCCCAGACTCACCAAAAACCAAAATCGGCTGCCCTTTCCGAGTTCGCTCTCGAGATCGATCGTTCCGCCCATCAGCCGCACGAGGCGGGCGGCGATGGAAAGTCCCAGCCCGGTTCCGCCGAATTCGCGAGTGGTGGAAGAATCTGCTTGCGCGAAGGCTTCGAAAATTTTGTCGCGCTTCGCAAGCGGAATGCCGATACCGGTGTCGGTGACGGAGATTCGGATTGGCACGGAATCGGAAAGCTCGCCGCCCAGCTCAGCGCGCACCGTGACGCCTCCCTGACGGGTGAACTTGATGGCATTGCCCACGAGATTCAGAATGACCTGGCGCAACCGCGTCGGGTCTCCGACCAGACTGTCCGGAACTTTGGGATCGACTTCCCATTCGAGTTCCAAGCCCTTCTGACCTGCGCGAAGAGCCAGGAGCCTGAGAGCCTCCTCAATGCAATCCCGCAGTCGGAATGGCACTCTCTCGATCTCGATCTTCCCTGCCTCGATCTTCGAGAAGTCCAGGATGTCGTTGAGAATGGACAACAAGGCGTCGGCGGAAGACTTCACCACGGCGAGGTACTCACGCTGTTCGGCATTGAGATTTGTGTCGAGAGCGAGCTCTGTCATGCCGAGAATCCCGTTCATTGGCGTGCGAATCTCGTGGCTCATGTTGGCCAGGAATTCGCTCTTCGCGCGGCTGGCCGCTTCGGCGGCCTCCTTGGCCTCGCGAAGCTTCACTTCGGCGGCGACCCGCTGAGTAATGTCTTCGTAGATGCCAAACTGCCCACGCACGACGCCGTCCGCAACCAGCGGCACGCCGTACACTTCCACGTCCACCAGCCGGCCATCCTTTCTTCGCCGCTGCAATCTGGCATGAAAATGTTTGCCGGAATTCACGGCGTTGGTGATTTCGTTCGCATCCCGCCGCAACTCGCCCGGAGCCACCAAATCGTCCAACGACTTCCCGAGCACTTCGTCTTTCTCGTATCCGAACAGCTCACGAAATGCCGGATTCGTCATCAAGATTTCGCCCTGCAGGCTCTCGACGACGATAGCGAGAGGGTTTGTGGAAATGAGCGTGTCGAGGAATGCGGTCCGCTCCCGAAGATCTTCTTCGGCGCGGCGGCGTTGGCGCACTTCGTCCTCGAGTTCGGTCGTGCGCTCGGAGACGCGGGCCTCCAAACTGTCCTGGGCCTCGCGCAACGCCGAGTCTCGCTGCTCGATCTCATCGAGCATCTTGTTGAAATCGGCCGCCAGTTGGCCAATTTCATGACCGGCAAGGATGGGCGCGCGCAGGGAGAAATTCTTCGTCCCCGCCACCAATCGCGCCGTCCACGCCAGATCGTAGATGGGCCGAACAATCGACCGGCTGAGCCGCTTCGAGAGGACGCGCACGAGCAACAGGCAGATCACTCCCATCACGACCGTCACCCAGGCGGAATGGAACAGCCGGCTGCGCACGTCGGCCAGGTCGGCCTCCAGGTAAAGAATTCCGGCGCACTTCTCCTCGATGCAGACTTGTTCCGCGAAAGACAGAGAATCCTTTGTCCATTTGGCTCCGAGGTGCGGCAGCCTCGGCGGTTGGAACTTTTCGGCCACGTCCTGGCGCAAGTATTCCGCAAGCGACGTGCCGTCCCTCCGGTACAGAACTGCTGCGCGGATGCTCTGCTGTGCGCGCAACGCGCTAAGCATCTGTCTGGCCCTGTCGGCATCGTCGAATGCCAGCGCCGCGCTTGAATCGGCGGAGAGCAGATGAGCGGTGGTTTCGAGATCTCGTCCCTTCCTCACACAGAAATCGCGAAAATCAAAGATGAAAAACTCGGTGCAAACCAGCGCCAGACCAATGCCGCTGCTCAGCATCGCCAGAAGCATCATCCGCCCCCGCAAGGAACGTCCTGTGAAGGAAAGCATATGCGCTCACGATTTCGCGTTCGGTGAATTGTGGACAATCCGGCGCGCAAGCGCCAGAAGGTAAGAGTTCAGCTTGAGGCGCGCCTGCTGCGTGGCGTCGAGATTCACCTCAAAGCGCAAACTATCGGGGTTGCCCTCTCCACCGCGACGTTCGCGAACTCTTCCTGTGACACACCCGCCGAACGGAGTTCCCTGCCTGAGTCTTCGCGACACAGAAAACACGTTCACACCTTCTAGAGGCGGCAACTGGATGGCCAATTCCCCTGCAGCACCAAACGCTATCTATTTGGAAAGAAAAGGTTTACGTGGTCTTCCAGTTCCATTTCAAGCAAGGCGGGAAGACCACTGCTTCAGATTGAGTCCGTTGTGCCGAATCGGAACAGCCCCGCTCCATACCGACGCGTATGCAGCACGCCCCTCGCTATTCCTGTCTTTGGAGACAATAGACCGCGCCCCAAAATGCCGCGCCGGCGAAGCCCACGAATGCCAGCGCTTCCCACGCGATACGATGGAAGTCGCCCAAGCCAATGGACATGTATCGCAACCAGTCGATTTGCCAGGTGATGGGATTCGCGAGCGCCGCGCCGCGAAACCACGCCGGAAGCGGCTCCAGGGGATAGAACATGGAGCTGGCGAAGAGAAACACAAAATAAAAAATCGAGGTGATCGCGTTGAAGACGTCATTGCGCCGCGTCCGCAGGGCGAAAATCGCGTAGAAAAAGAACCAGCCCGCGGTGCCCACAGCCATGCCCAGCAAGAGCAACGGTAACAATTCCCAGCGCACCGGGAGATGGAACAAAAGCCGGCTCAAGAGGAGCGTGATAGCCGCCTGCAAAATGGCGATCAGGACATTAAAAAGCACCTTGCCGAGCAGATATTCCGAGCGGCTGAGCGGATAGGTGAGCATTTCGTAGAAGATTCCGTTGTCGCGGTCCAGAAAAAACGACCATGAGGTGTTCGAGGCGATGCCGAAACTCGCCATACCGAGAACGCCCGCGAGAAAAAAGGCGTTGTAGTCCACTCCAGCCGCGGCGAACGGAGACCCGAGAGCCGAATTGACACCCACGCCAAAGACCAGCATGTAGCACAACGGGTAGAACAGATCCCAGAAGATAAAAGTCACATTCGTGGCTCGAATCTTGCTCTCTCGATAGAACACTGCGCCAAGCGCGCTCATTGCGCTTCCCTCCCCTGCATCAATTCGACGAAGATGTCCTCCAGGCTGGCGCCGCGCACTTCCACATGGACGACGCGCCGGTTCCGCGCGAGCTCGCTCACAATTTCCAGAACGCGCGCCTCTTCCGCCTTGAACGCAATTTCGACGGTGTTTTGGTCCACGCTGTAGCGCAGCGGAACCAACGCCTGCAAGTCCGCCTCGATGCCTTCCGGCAGCCTGTCAAACGTCATCGCCACTTCATACACACCCTGGGAAAGGAGCTTCAACGTATTCAGGTCGCCGCGCGCCACCTGTTTGCCCTTGTTGAGGATCAGGATGTCGTCGCAAAGTTCTTCCGCCTCGCTGAGGACCTGCGTCGTCAGGATGATGGTCCGTCCCTTTTGTGTTTCTGCCCGTAGCAAGCTCATCACCTGCCGCTTCAAAATGACATCCATCCCCGTGGAATATTCATCGAGAAACATAACCGGCGTTTCCGCCAGAAATACCTTCGCCACTTGCACTCGCCGGCGGAAGCCCCCGCTCAGGTCCTGCACTTTGCGGTCGGCCTCCTCGGTCAACTGGAATGTCTCCATCACGGCGGCGGATCGCCGCAGGGCCGTTGTTCGATCCAATCCCTGAAACTTCGCATAGGTCAGAAAGTTGTCGCGCACGCTCAAGAACAACTCCGCCGCCGTCTCTTGAATCACCGACGCGATGCGGCGGCGTACGTCCAAAGCTTTCCGGACTACGTCGAAGCCCAGGACCCGCGCCGAGCCTTCGCTGGGTTGCGTGAGCGTCGTCAACATGCGCAAGAGCGTGGATTTGCCTGCGCCGTTCGGCCCGAGCAGCCCGAAAATAATTCCGCGCGGAACGCTGAAGTTCAGGCCGTCCACGGCGCGGATCGCTGGCTTTCCCCGTGGTGCATACACTTTGACTAGCTTTTCCACCTCTAGGGCGAATTCGCTCATGAACGGCTCCCTCATGCTTTCCGAAAGAGTTCGTGGAAATATCTAAAGGGGACGAACTTGGGTAGAATCGCCAGTCGCGGCTTGTGCCGTTCCGACGATTTGACCCGCACCCATGATGGATAGCGGTCCGCGGGAATGGGCGCCGAACGCGAGTTACTGGAGGGCCATTTTGAGGTGCATGACGGTTACTCTGCTCTGGACATTGCTACCCTACTCGGCGCTCGCGCAGAAGTCAACGGCGCCTCCGGGGCCGCCTGCTCAAGTTGCCCTCGAAGTGCGCGACTACCGTGTGAACAATGAGGACCGCATCGTCCGCGAACTCACGGAATTTCTCTCCATTCCGAACGTGGCCACGGACACGCCCAATATTCAGAAGAACGCGACGCGTCTCGTCGAAATGCTCGAAGCGCGCGGCATCGAAGCGCATCTCCTCCCCATTGCCGGCCGTGGCCCGGTCGTTTTCGGCAAACTTCTCACTCCGGAGGCCACGAGCACCGTCATCTTCTACGCTCACTATGACGGCCAGCCCGTCGACCCCTCTTCGTGGACCGACGGCAGACCCTTCGAGCCGGTGCTGCGAACCAACGCCATCGAAGCCGGTGGCAAGCGCATTGATCTTCCGCAAGCAGCCCCAGGCCATCCGGCCCTCTACTCGGACGACTGGCGCATTTATGCCCGCTCCGCCTCGGACGACAAATCCCCCATCGTCATGCTCCTCGCCGCGCTCGACGCTCTGCGTGCAAAAAACATCCCTCCCGCCGTCAACCTGAAAGTGATTTTTGAAGGCGAAGAGGAAGCCGGTTCGCCCAATCTCGAACGCACCCTCGAACTCCACAAAAATCTCCTTGCCGGCGATGTGCTCATCACCGCCGACGGGCCGGTGCATCAATCCGGCAAGCCGCTGGTCTTTTTTGGCAATCGCGGCGTCTTCGGCCTCGAGATCACCGCGTACGGACCGGTGCGCGCGCTTCACAGCGGGCACTACGGCAATTGGGCGCCGAATCCGGCTCTCGAACTTTCACGCTTGCTGGCGTCGATGAAGGATGAAAACGGCCGCGTGTTGATCGACGGCTACTACGACGACGTTCCGCCGCTCAGCGCCTCCGAGAAGAAAGCGCTGGCGCAGATGCCGGACAACGATGCGGATTTGCAGCGCGAACTCGGCATCGCCAAGCCCGACGGCGGCGGGAAAAAGCTCGTCGCCAGCAGTCACAAAACGTCGTGCCCGAAAAAGCCGAGGCCTCGCTCGACGTGCGCACGGTAAAGGGCGAAGAGCCCGAAAAGAAATTCCAGCAGATTGTCGCCTTCATCCGCAAGCGGGGCTTCTACGTCATCAACCACGAACCGACCATGGACGAGCGCAGGCAGCACGCGCGCATCGCCCAGGTCGCTTACGAAGGCGGCTACGTGGCCGCGCGCACGCCCATGGATTTGCCGGTGTCCAAAAAGGTCGTCGAAATCGTCGAAGGCGCCGCCGGGCCAGCCGTGAAAATGCCCATGCTCGGCGGAAGCGCGCCCATGTACATTTTCGAAAATCTAGGATTGCCGGTCATCGGCGTGCCCATCGTGAATCACGATAATCACCAGCACAGCAGCGACGAAAACGTCCGCCTCGGCAACCTCTGGCGCGGCATGGAAATCTACGCCGCCCTCCTCGCCGGCCTGACTTGGTAACTTTTTTGTCGGCTTCTTATCCCTTGACTCCGTCCGATTGCCGAAGCACAATTCGCTGCCAGTTTGGGAGAGCCAGCAGCTCCCAACACTTTTTCTGACGAGAGTCCTGTGCTCCCTCGAACCAATTGGTCCATTCCCAGGGAGCCCGCTTCCGGCGCCGCAGCGCCCAAGGGTTGACCGCTTGCGGAGTTTCGCGCATTTTGCGTCCCGGTCGCTTTTACCGGGAACCCCGATAAAATCGGGGCGGTCACATTTGAGTTGACCGCTTCGCGGTCACAATTGAAAGGTCCAACTTCAGCGAAACCACTCAGCCAAAAGGAGAAATTGCAGATTATGAAAAAAAACAAAATCCCGACCTTTTTGCTGGCCTTTCTGCCCTTGTTAAGTCTGGCGCTCCTGCACGCCGTTCCGGCTCCGGCGCAGGATCTGGTGTTCAGCAATCCCCAGGTAAACGAACCAGCTCACTTTGACGTGTCGCGCCCGGTGAGGGAACTGGGCCGCGAGGTTGCGCTTCCCCATGCGCCGAAACTGATCCATCCGGTTCGGCTGCCCAAGTCGCAAAAGCTGGCGGGAGCCGCTGGGGGAGTCCGGGGGCCGCTGGCGGACGAGGCGCTCCAGACGTCTGCCGGACCTCTCATCAGTGCCACCATTGGCCTGAACCTTCCTGGGGTCAGCA
>WNGJ01020999.1_pt1 | contig 13437 bp, 14 predicted proteins | sample 5400611 | NCBI WGS metagenome assembly WNGJ01 (sample SAMN13153375, study PRJNA577476) | soil metagenome | isolation source: 40 cm soil or saprolite under Garry oak tree replicate 1 | place: USA:California | collected 2016-06-15 | reverse complement strand
CACCATCACGGCGTCGGCCGGGACCTTGAAGTTCTTCACCACCGCGTCGGTGATGTCCTTCACCAGACTGCGCTTCTGCTCGATCGTCCGCCCTTGCACCGCATAGACGTAGACTTCAGGCATATCGTCCTCCCTTGCTGCTGTGATCCTCGACCTCGTTATCACGCCGTCTTGCCCGCCGTCTGCCGTTGCAACCAGCGCTGCACGCGCGTGTCCTCGCAGGTGGTGACGTTAAAGCGCATCCAGGGCGAGCGGTCGAGATGGGGCCGGAACACCGCACCGGGCGCCAGCATGATGCCGTCGCGCTGCGAGGCTTCCGCGAGCGCGAGCGAGTCCTCGACATGCGGGAAGCGCGCCCACACGAACATGCCGTCGGCCGGCTCGACGAACAGCTCCAAGCCGAGCCGCTCGAACGCGCGCACCACGTTGAGCCGCGCCTCGCCCAGGCGCTCGTGCAGGCGCGAGAGATACTTGCGGTAATGCCCGTCGACCAGCATCAGATAGATGAGCCGCTCGGTGAATTGCGACGTGGTGATGCTGGTGAGCATCTTGATGTCGGCAAACTCGTCGGCGATGCCCTGGGCGCAGGCGACGAAGCCGACGCGCAGGCTGCCGGACAGCGTTTTCGAGAAGCTGCGCGCATAGATCACGCGGTTGAGCTGGTCGAGGGTCGCGAGGCGCGGCGTCGGCTTGACCTGAAGATCGCAAAAGATGTCGTCCTCGACGACCATGAAATTGTGGCGCTCGGCCGCCTGCAGCACCTTGAAGGCGACGTGCGGGCTCATGTCGGTGCCGGTCGGGTTCTGCATCACCGACTGGGTGAAATAGACCTTCGGCCGGTGCGCGGCGGCGAGCTTCTCGAGCACCGCCAGGTCCGGGCCGTCGCGGTTGCGCGGCACCGCCAGCATATCGACGCCCTGCAGGCGCAGATTGCCGAACATGTTGTAGTAGCCGGGATCGTCCACCAGCGCCGCGTCACCAGCTTTCAGAAAATAGCGGATCACGAGTTCGAGCGCTTGGCTGGTTCCCTGGGTGAGCAGGATTTGTCCCGGATGCGCGGTGATGCCGAGTCCGGCGAGCATCAGCGCGAGATGCTCGCGCAGTGGCAAGTAGCCGAACGGCTGCCCGTACTCGAGCAGATACGCGCCGTTCTTGCGCGCGAGCACGTTCAGACTCTGGCGGATGCCGGTTTCGTCGAGCCACGAGTTGGGCAGCCACGGCCCGCCCGCCAGCAGCGTGTTTTCATCCGCCTCCAGCAAACGGCGAATGAGCCAGACCAGCTCCTCGTTGCGCTTGTGCGCGTCGGACGCCGCGGGCTGGGGTCCCTCGAGCGTCGCCTGCGCGGCTGCCGTGTAGAAGCCGGCGCCGCGCCGCGACTGCAGATAACCCATGGCGACCAGCCGGTCGTAGGCCTCGACCACGGTGAAGCGGCTCACGTTGTTGGTGTCGGCAAAAGTGCGGATCGACGGCAGCTTGGTGCCTGGCCGCAGCTGGCGCTCGTCGATCTGCCGCTTGATGCCGGCGACGATCTGATCGGCGAGCGGCTGTCCGCTCCGGTGGCTGATGGTGAGCGCGAGCATGCCCTTCCCTGTATTTGACGGCTTCTGGCGGGCGACTGGCCCGGTGACCGCACCGGTACAGTTACGGCGACTGACGTGCAAACTGTCTCTTACTGTCCGGACAAGTGTTCGGCAGGATCGCGCCCCTGTCAAGCGCCATACCAAAGGAGACAGCCAATGCCGCTCATTCAGGTTCGCGTCATCAAGGACGTTTTCAGCAAGGAACAGAAGCGCCAGATCATCAGCAAGCTCACCGACGCCATGGTCGCGATCGAGGGCGAGAACATGCGCAGCGTCACCTGGTGCGTGGTCGAGGAAGTGGAAAGCGGCGACTGGGGGATCGGCGGCAATGCGCTCACCACCGCCGACGTGCACGCGCTTGCCCGCGGCAAGGCCGCGTAGCCGACACGCTCGCTTCGCGCCGCGCCCGGACCGCCCAAGGCGTCCGGGCGCTGCGCATTTGCGCGGACAGGACTACGCCGCGCTGGCGAGCGGAAGGTCCGGCAGTATCAGCGGCGTCGTTTTCGTAGGCGTGAGCCCGACCATCAGGGCGAGCGGACTGACCGAGTCCATTAGGCGGTCGCGGGTGCTGCGTCGCGGGCGCATGTCTGCGAGCGCCGCCTCCACGGCCCTGTCGAGCGCAGCGGCGACGATCGGATCTTCATTGTTCGCGGCAACGGGCGCGGGCTGCGCGTGCGCCGCAGCTGCGCTCGCCGGTTCGGCGGGCACCGCCGGCATTGTTTTTACAATGGCGCCCTCGCCTGCCGCCGGATCTGGCGGCTGCGGCGCCGTCGGCGGCGCTTCCGACTTCGCCCCCGGGTCGGGCGCCGCGCCCAGCAAAATCAAGCACTTGGTCAGCGCCTCCTCGACCCGTTCGAGCCGCCCGGCAAGCTCGCCCGCGTCGGCGTCGGCCTCCCGCAAGATGCGCGCGGTGAACTGGGCAACGCGAAGCAGTTCCGTGGCATCGTTCGTGGAGATGTCGCCGTCACCCAAAGCGTCGTGAATGGTCGTAATCGCGGCATACACGTCCTCGCCCGTTTTCATCGGCGGCAGCTGGAAGCGGAGCAGCCGATGTTTCCCGCCCGGCACCAGGCGGTCCATGCACAGCCGCATGGCCACGGGATTGGCGGCCTTGGCGTGCTCGACGACGCGCTCGATGATCGCCTCGCCGTTGGCGGCAAACACCGGGTCCATCGCCCGGTTGACCTTGTTGCGCGAGCCGACCGGCCGCCCGGCCGGATTGCCGCTCTGACCTGTAACGAAGGGCATGGGGTTTACTCCTCAAACAGCGGGTAAGGCTTCTCTGCATGGTATGAAACCTGTAGGAGTTGCGTTGCCATATTGTTCTTGGAATGTCAAATCATAAAACTGTCGTCAAGTTGAAGCCCATTAGTGCACGGGCGAGCGGGGAAGAGCCGGCGCTATCACACCATTGAATTTAAAATCCGGCAAAATCGTTTCAATCGGCCGAAAGTCTCTGCACCAGCCGCTTCGGTGCCGTCAGGCGGTAGCTGCGCGCGACCACGAGCGCGACCTCGCGCCAGTCGACCCGGCGGTCGAGGCGCATGCCGACCCAGCCCTTGTGGCCCACATAGGGCGGCACGAAGAAGCGTTGCGGGTCGGCGCCGATGAGGACCCCCTGACTGCCGGGCGGCGCCTTGCACCACAGCGCCGGCGCGCCGGTATCGGTGCGATGCATGCAGAAGATCTTGTCGCGCACGCGGAAGGTCGGCTCGCCCCAGGTCTCGCGTTCTTCCGCTTCCGGCAACGCGAGGCAGATGGGGCGAAGCCGGCGCAGCGACACCTGTTTCATGCGCCTCAGCGCCGCTCGCTGCCGAGCCCGTGCGCGGGATTGCGCGCGTCGCCACGGCGGTTCGCCCGCCGCACGTACATGATCTCCGCTTCCGGCCGCTCCATCTTGACTTTGAGGGCGGCGATCAGCGCGTCTTCGCCGTCGACGACGGCGTGGCCCGATTTTCCCTGCGACTTGAAGCCGACGGCAAACTGCATGGGCGTCCCTCCGCGGTTCCCCTCCAGCAGCGAGGATACCAGCGACAACCGTTGCATCAAGCATCGACCAGGAGTTCGCGCCGGTGCAGTTCGGATTCCTCGGTGTAGCGGCGCAGCGCATGCGCCTCGGTGAGAAGCCCGATCACGCGGCGCGTCGCCGGCGCGTCGATGACGGCGAGCGCCTCGGTCTCGGCCCGATCGAATATCGCCACCGCGTGCTGCACGGTCATTTCCGGCAGCAGGAAGTCGTCGCGGTGGCGCAGGATCTCGCGAATGGGCAGCGACTCCTTGAGTTCCTTGGCGTGTGCCTCGGCGACGAACACGAGGCCGGCGTAGCGCCCGTCCTCGTCGACCGCGACCACCTGACTGGTCGCGCCGAGCGGAAAGACTTGACGGAAGTCCGACACGTAAGTGTCGACCGGCACGGTCTGCAGGTCGCGCCGCATCATGCGGCCGACCGTGAGATCGCGAATCCAGCCGACGTCGGCGGCGCTGCGGATGGTCTCGCCGCGCAGATGGAAGCGCCAGGTGGCGAAGGAATAGCCGAAGGCTTCGCGCGTCACCTGCGCCGAGATGATGACGGCGATCAGCACCGCCGCGGTGAGCCAGAGGTCGCCGGTGGTCTCGAGCGCGATGAACGTCATCGTCAGCGGGCCGCCGATGATGGACACCGAGAGCGCGCCCATGCCGATGATGGCGTAGGCCTGGGGATTGAGCGGCAGGCCGGGGAGGATTTTCCCAAGCCCGGCGCACACCAATTGGCCGCCGAGCACGCCGAGCAGGAGGGAGGCGAAGAACAGGCCGCCGCGGAAGCCGGAGCCGAGCGAGACGATCGACGCCGCGGCCTTGAGCACGAACACCAGCGCGATCGCGCCGAGCGGAAGCGCGAGCATCGAGGCGAGTTGGAGCGCGCCGTGGCCGGACGACATCACCTGGGGCGAGAGGATGGCGAGAAGCCCGACGATGACCCCGCCGATTGCGGGGCGCAACGCGGGCGGCACGCGCAGGCGCTGGAACAGCGCCTCGCAATGCCCGACGCCGCGCATGATCGCGATGCCGAAGGCGGCGGCGAGCACCCCGATCAGCGCCGCTATGAGCAGATCCGGCGTGCCGACTTGGGTCGATGCGGCGATGCCGAGGTCCGGCCGCTCGACCTGCGCGACCACCAGATATCCGATCACCGCGGCGGCGCCGACCGGCGCGAGGCTTGCGACCGAATAGCTGCCGATCACGAGCTCGAAGGCGTAGAACGCGCCGGCGAGCGGCGCCCCGAAGGCAGCGGCGATGCCGGCGGCCGCCCCGCAGCCCACCAGCGTGCGCAGATCGCGGCGGCGCAGGCGGAACGCGCGGCCGAGCCACGAGGCAAGGCCGCTCGAGAGCTGGGTGTAGCCGGCCTCGAGCCCGAGCGTGCGTCGCGAGGCCGAACACGAGCCCGCCAAGGCACGGGACGGCGAGCGCGAGCCGCCAATCAAGCTCGCTCACCGAGGACAGCCGCGTCCCATACGGGAGGTTGAAAAACAGCGCGTGCAGGGCGTTGACGACGGCGCTCATCGCGAGCACCACCACGCCCGAGATCACGCCCACCGCCATCGCGAGAACGATGAGGCTCGTCTCACGGGCGCGAACGAGCGCCCGCAGCCGGCGCGGAATTTCGATACGGGGAAGGAAAATCGCGGTGGCCATCCTGGCGATCCAAACTCCGGCTCGTCATGCCCCGCGAAAGCGGGGCATCTAGTAAACTTCGGTCGTAGTTCTATCTGAAAGGCCTGTGGTTACTGGATTGTCCGCTTTCGCGGACAATGACGACTGGCAGCGACAGTGTGCGCTATCCGCGCAGGTGGCAGGAGACCCAATGGCCGGGCGCGACCTCGCGCAGCTGCGGCACCTCGCTGCGGCAGCGCGCTTCGGCGTAGGGACAGCGGGTGTGGAACGTGCAGCCGGGCGGCGGCTTGATCGGGCTCGGCACGTCGCCCGGGAGGTGCCGCCGCGCGCGCTTGAGCTTGGGATTGGGCACGGGCACCGCCGAGAGCAGCGCCTCGGTGTAGGGATGCAGCGGCTGGCGGAACAGCGTCGCCTTGTCGGCATATTCGACGATCTTGCCGAGATACATCACCGCGACGCGGTGGCTGATGTGCTCGACCACGGCGAGGCCGTGGGCGATGAACAGATACGAGAGCCTCTTCTCCCGCTGCAGGTCCATCATCAAGTTGATCACCTGCGCCTGGATCGACACGTCGAGGGCCGAGACCGGCTCGTCGGCGATGATCAGCTTGGGATTGAGCGCGAGCGCGCGGGCGATCGACACGCGCTGGCGCTGCCCGCCGGAAAACTCGTGGGGAAAGCTCTTCATCTGCGCCGGGCTCAGGCCGACTTGCTCGAATAATTGGGCGACGCGATCGGCCTTCTCCTTGCCGCGCACGAGGCCGTGCACCTCGAGCGGCTCGGCCACGATGTCGCCCGCCGACATGCGCGGGTTGAGCGAGGAAAACGGGTCCTGAAAGATGATCTGCATGTCGCGCCGGTGCGGCCGCAGCGCCGCCTTGCCGAGATGGGTGATGTCGTGGCCGGCGAGCCGGATGGTGCCGGCGGTCGGCTCGAGCAGGCGCAGCACCGTGCGCGCGACCGTCGACTTGCCGCACCCGCTCTCGCCCACGAGCCCGACGGTCTCCCCCTCCCCGACCCGGAAGCTCACGCCGTCGACCGCATAGACGTAGCCGACGGTGCGGCGGATCACGCCCTTCTTGACCGGGAAGTGCTTCTTGAGATCGGCGACTTCCAGGACCGGCGCGCCGTTCACGACACGCCTCCGGCAAGGCGCTCCGAGTGCCAGCACGCAGCCCGATGCCCGGGCCGCTTCTGTTCGAGCGGCGGGTCCTCGGCGCGGCAGCGCGCGTCGGCGAAGGCGCAGCGCGGCGCGAACGGGCAACCGACCGGCAGGTTGTGGAGCGGCGGAACGGTGCCGGGAATTTCCCGCAGGCGGCCGCTCGCGTGGAGGCCGCCGCCCAAGCTGCTGAGCTGGGGAATCGAGGCGAGCAGTCCGGCCGTGTAGGGGTGCAGCGGTTGGTCGAACAGCGCCTCCACGTCGGCTTCCTCAACTTTGCGGCCGGCGTACATCACGATCACCCGCTGCGCCGTCTCCGCCACCACCGCGAGGTCGTGGGTGATCAGAATGACCGCGGTGCCGAACTCCTCCTGCAGCACGAGGATCAGGTCGAGGATCTGCGCCTGGATGGTGACGTCGAGCGCGGTGGTCGGCTCGTCGGCGATCAGGACCTTTGGATTGCAGGCGAGCGCCATGGCGATCATCGCGCGCTGGCGCATGCCGCCGGAAAGCTGGTGCGGATATTCATTCGCCCGCTGCGCGGCCTCGGGGATGCGCACGCGCGCCAGCATGTCAACGGCCTTCGCGGCGGCCGCGGATTTGGCGAGGTCCTGATGCAGCCGCAGGGTCTCGCTGATCTGGCTGCCGATCGTCAGCACCGGATTGAGCGACGTCATCGGCTCCTGAAAGATCATGGAAATGTCGTTGCCGCGCACATCGCGCATCTGCGCTTCACCGAGCGTCAGGAGGTCGCGGCCGTCGAGCACGACCGAGCCGCCGACGATGCGGCCGGGCGGATCGGGCACGAGACGCATGATCGAGAGCGCGGTCATGCTCTTGCCGCAGCCGGACTCGCCGACGATCGCCAAGGTCTCGCGCCGGCCGAGCGCGAAGGACACGTCGTCGACCGCCTTGAGGATGCCGAGCCGCGTGAAGAAATACGTCTTGAGCCCGTCGACCGCGAGCACCGCCGCGTGCTCGCCCGCGAGCGGGACCGTCTGCGGTTCGTGGCGTTCGCCGCTCATTCAGCTGCGCTGCCTCGGATCGAGCAGGTCGCGCAATGCGTCACCCAGCAGGTTCGTGCCGAACACCGCGAGGCTGATGGCGATGCCCGGGAAGATGACGAGCCAGGGCGCGGTGCGCACGTATTCGGCGGCGGACTGGGAGAGCATGCGGCCCCACGAGGGAAACGGCTCGGGGACCCCGAGGCCGAGGAACGAGAGCGAGGCCTCGGTGAGGATCGCGGAGCCGAGCTGCGCGGTCGCGAGCACGATCAGCGGCGCGATCGTGTTGGGCAGCACGTGACGACCCGCGATACGCACTTCGCGCATACCGATCGCCTTGGCGGCTTCGACGAACGGCAGTTCGCGCAAAGCGAGCGTGTTGGCACGGATGACCCGCGCGACGTACGGCACGAGCGGGATCGCAATGGCGATGATGGTGTTTTCCAGTGACGGCCCGAGCGCCGCGGCCATGACGAGCGCGAGGACGAGCAGCGGCAGCGCCTGAAAGATGTCCATGATGCGCTGGACCGTGAGATCGATCCAGCCGCCGAGATAGCCCGAAGCAAGCCCGATGATGATGCCGAGGCCGCTGCCGATCAGGGTCGAGCCGATACCGACCGCCAATGAAATGCGCGCGCCGAAGATGATGCGGGCAAGCACGTCGCGGCCGAAATGATCGCAGCCGAGCCAATGGGCGCGGCTCGGAGCACAGAGCGACTGCGCGGCGTTGGTCGAGAGCGGATCGTAGGTGGTGAGCACGTCGGCGAACACGGCCGCGAACACGAACACCACCATGATCGCCGCGCCGGCGGCGCCGAGCGGATAGCGCCGGGCGGCATGGCGCAGCCGCCCGATCCGTCCGTGCGCATGTGCCCCGGCGCGCGTGAGTTCCGCATCGAAGTCGAGGATGGCCATGTCACGCCCCGGAATATTTGATGCGCGGGTCGAGCACGGCGTAGAGCATGTCGACCAGGAAATTGATCAGCACCACGATCACCGCGGTGAACATCACGAGGTTCTGCACGATCGGATAATCGCGCTGGGTGAGCGCGGTGACGAGGTAGCGCGCGACGCCGGGAATGTTGAACACCGTCTCGGTGACGATGAGCCCGCCCATCAGGAACGCCGCCTCGATCCCGACCACGGTGATGACCGGCAGGATCGCGTTGCGCAGGGCATGGTGGTAGTTGACGCTGCGCTCGGGTGCGCCCTTCGAGCGCGCGGTGCGGATATAGTCCTGGCGCAGCACCTCGAGCATGGACGAGCGCGTCAGGCGCATCATCAAGGCCGAGCTGCGGAACCCGACCGCCGCGGCCGGCACGGACAGGAGCAGCAGTTCGCTGCCGAGGTTTGCGGGCGCTTCGGTATAGATCGGGATCGCGTCGAAATATTTGACGAAGGCCATCAGGATCAGCAGGCCGAGCCAGAACGACGGCATGGCAAGCCCGCTGAGACTGAGCACGCGCAAAACGTAATCCATGCCGGAGTTCTGCCGCACCGCGCTGAGCACGCCGAGCGGCACGCCCATGAGCACGGCAAAGGCGAGCGCAAGCCCGGCGAGCTTGGCGGTCACCGGGATGCGCGGCAGGATTTCATCGAGCGCCGGCCGCTCGGAGACGAATGAATAGCCCAGGTCGCCCTGCGCGAGGCCGCCGATCCAGGCCACGTATTGCGCGACAATCGATTTATCGAGGCCGAGCTCGGCTTCGATCTTCGCCTTCTCGCGCGGGTTCACATAGCCGGCGGCGTCGTAGAGGATGTCGACGATGTTGCCCGGCATCACCCGCAGCAGCACGAAGATGATGACCGAGATCCCGAACAGCGTCAGGAGCATCAGCAGAAAGCGACGGACGACGTAGGCACCCACGCTCGGCCCTCTCCTGCAATACCTCCCCCTGGAGGGGGGAGGTCGACCGCTTTCGCACAGCGAAAGCGGTCGGGTGGGGGTGATCCTTCGCGGCAGGTGTTTGTTGCTCACCCCACCCCGCCGCCTTCGGCGGCGACCCTCCCCCTTCAGGGGCGGGTAAGACTCAATTGTCCAGCCACGTGTCCTCGAAGCGCCAGCCGTTGTAGTGGCTGTTCGACATGACGGTGACGCCGTGCACCTTGGGCGTCCAGCAGGTCGCCGCGCGGATGTGGTAGATGATCGGGCGCGCGACGTCCTCCTGCAGCTTCTTGTCGATCTCCCACACCAGCTGCTTGCGCTTGGCCGGATCGACCTCGCTCGACTGCTTGTCGAACAGTTTCTCCAGGTCCTTGTTGCAATAGTCGGTGAAATTGCGCTCCGACGCGCAGGCGTAGTTCTCGTAAAAATTCTGGTCCGGGTCGTCCACCGAGTTGCCGGTCAGGTTGAGGCCGACCGCGTATTCCTTGCGTGTGATCTTGGCGTGCCAGTTGCTGGTCTCGACCACCTCCAACTCGCCGTCGATGTAGATGTCCTTGATCTGATCGATCAGGATCACCGCGGGATCGCGATAGACCGCGATGTTGCGGGTCGAGACCTTCACGGCGAGCCGCTTGTTGGGACCGTAGCCGAGCTTCTCCATGAGCTTGCGCGCCTCGGCGCGATTCGCCTGAATATCCGGGCCGTAGCCGGGAATTTTCTCCAGCATTTCGCGCGGCATGCCCCACACGCCCGCGGGCGGCGGCAGCATGGACGCCCCGATATCGGCCTTGCCCTCGGACAGGATGTCGACGAACGCCTTGCGGTCGAGGGCGAGCGCCATGGCGTGCCGCATGTCGAGGCTGTCGAACGGCGGCTTGTCGCGGTTGACGATGAGGTTGACGCTCACGTTGAGCGGCTCGAGATCGCACACCGCCTGCGGCGCCTGCGATTGAATGTCCTTGAGCAGCGGGATCGTCACCTCGGACGGGAACGTCATGTCGAATCTGCCGGCGACGAAGGCGAGGATCGCGGTCGAGCGGTTGGGAATGATGCTGAACTCGATGCCGTCGAGGTACGGCCGGTCCTTGCGCCAGTAGTCGGGATTTCGCGTGACCTTCATCGACTCGTTCTGCTTGAACTCGACGAATTTGAACGGCCCGGTGCCGATCGGGCGCAGGCGCATGTCGCGCGCCGACACGTGGCACGGGTAGATCGGCGAGTAGCCGGAGGCAAGCAAGGCGAGCAGCGCCGGCTGCGGCCGGTTGAGGTGGAAAGTCACCGCGAAGTCGTTGTCGACCCTCACCTCCTTCACGTTCGAATACCAGCCTTGGCGCGGGTTCTTGCGCAGCCCGTCTTTCGCCTTGCCCATCAAGAGGTCGAGCGTGCACTTCACGTCCTTGGCGGTGAACGGCTTGCCGTCGTGCCATTTCACGCCTTCGCGCAGCTTGAACCGCAGCTCGGTCTTGTCCTCGCTCCACGCCCATTCGGTCGCCAGTTCCGGCACGATCGAGTCCAGACTGTTCTGCGCCACATCCTGCTTGTAGATGACGAGATTGTTGAACACCGACATGAACGGGATGTTGGTCGAGTAGGTCGCCTCTTCGAGGATCGAGGCGCTCGCCGGGCTGTCGCGGTGATAGATGCGCAAAATGCCGCCGTGTTTCGGCGACTGCGCCAAGGCCGGCGCGAACGCCACCCCGGCGATCAACAGCGCAGCCGATAGGGCCGGCCCGAGTGTCCGATGCATGCAGTCCTCCCCGCTTGGCCTCGGGTCGCGGTGCGACGACCCGGGCTCGCTCTGGTTTTTTGTCCGCGGCCGAAGCGCCGGCCGCGGGCAAACTTCCCTACAATCGGCCTCGAACGCAAGGAATTTAGCCACGCGGCCCATGCGACGAAAGGCGCGCGGGCGATGGTCGGCGGGGGCGGCCTGGAACCGTCCGACGCGGCCGTCTAGTGTCAATGGCGAACCGGGAGTTCGCCAAGTGAGGAAGGCATCGGCGATGAGCCGAGGTTGGTCGGCCGTATTGGTCGGTTTGACGCTCGCCGGCTTCGGCGCGGTCGCACCGGGACGGGCGGCCGACGATTACCCGCAGCGCGCCGTGAAGATCGTCGTGCCTTATCCGCCGGGCGGCAGCGCCGACGTGCTGCCGCGCATCATCGGCGACTGGCTCTCGCGTAAGTGGGGCCAGCCGGTCGTGATCGAGAACCGCTCCGGCGCCGGCGGCAATGTGGGGGCGGAAGTCGTGGCCGTGGCCGCGCCCGACGGCCACACGTTGCTCGCCACCGCGCCCGCGCCGCTGGCGATCAACCAGAATCTCTACCCGCGGCTTGCGTTTGATCCGGCCGCCTTCGTGCCGATCACGGTGATGGCGCGCATCCCGAACGCGCTCCTCGTCAGCCGGAAAAGCGCCGCCACGAGCGTCGCGGAACTGATCGCCTACGCGCGCGCCAATCCGGGCAAACTGAGTTATGGGTCGCAGGGCATCGGCACCACCTCGCACCTCACGGCCGAGCTGTTCAAATCGACGGCGGGCATCGCGGCGGTACATGTGCCGTACCGCGGCTCGATGCCGGCCCTCAACGGCCTTCTCGCCGGCGACGTCGACTTCAGTTTCGACAATCTCGGCACACCGAGACCCTGCCCGGATTCGTCTCGGACACGTGGTTCGCGATCGCCGCGCCGCCGAAGACCCCGCCCGGCCTTGCCGAGCGCATCAGCCGCGACGTCGCGACTGCCCTCAAGCAGCCCGAGGTGATCGCGCGCCTGGCGACGCTCTCGGCCGACCCGGGCGGCGACGACCCGGCCGCCACGGCAGCTTTCATCCGCGAAGAGAGCGAGCGCTGGGCCAAGGTGATAAACACAGCGGGCATCAAGATGGAATAGCGCGTCCGGCGAGGCGCAAGGAGGATTCGCGATGACGATCGCAACCGCGAGCCGGCACTGGCCCGCCCAAGGCCTCGCGCGGGTGCCCTACTGGGTCTATTCCGACGAGGATCTCTACGCGCAGGAGCAGGCGCGCATCTTCCGCGGCCGCACCTGGAATTTCCTCTGCCTGGAAGCCGAGCTGCCCGGCCCCAACACCTATTGCCGTTCGAGCCTCGGCGAAATGCCGATCGTGGTCGCGCGCGATAACGCCGGCGCCGTCCACGCGTTCGAGAACCGCTGCGCCCATCGCGGCTCGCTGCTCTGCCTCAAGGAGCGCGGCGCGGCGAAGGAGATCGTGTGCGTCTATCACAACTGGACCTACGACCTCGCCGGCAATCTCACCGGCGTCGCGTTCCGCCGCGGACTCGGCGGCAAGGGCGGCATGCCGAAGGACGCAAAGCCCGAGGAGCACGGGCCGCGCAAGCTGCGGGTCGAGACGCTCGCCGGGCTCGTATTCGGCACCTTCTCGGCGGACACGCCGTCGCTCGCCGATTATCTCGGCCCCGAGATCGCGGCGCGCATCCGGCGCGTCATGCGCGCGCCGGTCAAGCTGCTCGGGGGTTACAGCCAGGTGCTGCCGAGCAACTGGAAGCTCTACATGGAGAACGTCAAGGACAGCTATCACGCGAGCCTGCTGCACGCGTTCTTCACCACCTTCCGACTCCATCGCCTGTCACAGAAGGGCGGCGTCATCATCAGCGACGCGGGCGGCAATCACACCACCTATTCGATGGCGGCCGACGTGGCCGGCAAGGAATATGAGCAGGCCGGCATGCGCTCGGCGCAAGACGATTTCCGGCTCGAGGCGCCGGAGCTGCTCACGACCGTCGATGAATACGGCGACGGCGTCGGCATACAGATCCTCGGTGTGTTCCCGAGCTTCGTGCTCCAGCAGATCAGGAACAGCCTCGCGGTGCGCCGCGTGGTGCCGCAGGGACTGGAGCGGACCGAGCTGGTGTGGACCGCGTTCGGCTTCACCACCGATGACGAGGCCCTCACCGAACTTCGCCTGCGCCAGGCGAATCTAATAGGGCCGGCCGGCTACGTCTCGATGGAAGACGGCGCGGCGACCGGCTTCGTCCAGCGCTCCGCGCGCGCGGCGGGCGACGAATTGTCGGTGGTCGAGATGGGCGGCCACGGCACCTCTTCCGAGGACAACCGCGTCACCGAAGCGGCGGTGCGCGGCTTCTGGAAGGATTACCGCGGGCACATGGGGCTGTGAGGGACACCGT
>WNGJ01005368.1_pt1 | contig 13437 bp, 13 predicted proteins | sample 5400611 | NCBI WGS metagenome assembly WNGJ01 (sample SAMN13153375, study PRJNA577476) | soil metagenome | isolation source: 40 cm soil or saprolite under Garry oak tree replicate 1 | place: USA:California | collected 2016-06-15 | reverse complement strand
CGCGCACGATCATCGGCAACGATCCGCCCGGGAGCTTCACGCGTGTGCTCCACCCGCGCTCAGGGCGTCACGACACGCCGCCGCCGGATGTCATTCCCGTCGGCCGGTCGGTGATCGTGCCCGCGAACGGAACGCTGCCAAACATCGTCTTGTCGCCGAGGAGCGTCCGACGGGTTTCCCGCGCACTCGAGCGTGAGCGGTTCGACGTCCTGCACCTGCACGAGCCGATGACACCGGCGATCTGTGTTGCGGCCCTTGCGCTGGCGCAGGTTCCGGTCGTCGCGACCTTCCACGCGCACGGCAACCTTGGCTGGATGAGACCCGCCATGCCGATCTGGGGCTTCCTCATCGACCGGCTCGACCACCGGATCGCGGTCTCGCCGCACGCGCTTGACACAGCGCATCGCTGGCTGCCGGGCGAGTACGAGATCCTCCCGAACGGCGTCCTCATTCCGCCGGCGGCTGAGCCGGGAGGCCGGGAGCATCAGATCCTCTTCGCCGGGCGACAGGAGGCGCGCAAGGGGCTGCAAGTGCTGCTTCGCGCCTGGCCGGAGATCCGCCGTCGCACCGATGCCCGCCTGCGCATCGTCGGCGCCGATCCGCTCGCCGTACGCCTGCTGCTGACCCGCGAGCGCATCTCCGACGAGGGAATCGACATCCTCGGCTTCCTGTCCCAGGACGACCTCACCGCCGAGCTGTTGCGGTCAAAGGCGCTTGTTGCTCCCTCCCTCGGTGGGGAAAGCTTCGGAATGGTGCTCACCAGGGCCTACGCCTGTGCCACTCCGGTCGTCGCATCCGACATCGACGGTTACCGTGAGGTCATGACGAAGGAGGCCGCCGTCTCCTTCCCGGCAGGCGACGAACGGGCGCTCACCGAAGCTGTCGTCGGTTTGCTGGAGCACGAGCCGCGCCGCGCCGCGCTCGGTGCAGGGGCGCGCCGCGTTGCGATCGAGCGCTACTCCTGGGACGACATCGGGCGCCGGCTCGTGGAGATCTACGAGCAGGCGATCGCCTCGTGAGGTTCCTTCGCAGCGGCTGGGTCCGCGCCGCGCTCATGCTTGCCGCCGCCGCCGGTGTGGTCGCCGCGCTCTGGTGGCGCGGGCCGGCCTGGTCGGGAGTGGCGGATGCGTTTCAGGCGGTTCAGTGGCCGTGGGTCGCGGCGGCGGTCGGGCTCAACCTGCTCTCGGTGCTCGTTCGTGCGCTCGCCTGGCGCACCGTGATCGTCCAGGCGTTCGAAAGGCCGTGGCCGAGCTTCATGCTCGTCTTCTCCGCCTTCTCAGTCGGACTGTTCGCGAACGCCGTTCTGCCGGGACGGATCGGCGAGCTCGCGAGGGTCGCGGTGCTGAACAGGCGCATGCCTCAGCGCGCCGCCTGGGCCCGCTTGCTCGGCACGGTCTTCGCGCACCGCGTCTTCGACCTCGTCGCCGTGATCGTGCTGGTCGTCTACGTGGCGCTGACGACACACATTCCGAGCTGGGCCGTCACGAGTCTGATTGCGGTGGTCGTCGTCGGCGTCGTCCTCTTCACCGTCGCCGTGTTGGGCGCACGCAACGACCGCTACGCAGGGATCGAGGACGGCCTCGGTGCCGTTCGAAAGGTCGTCCGGCTCGCGCGTTACGGGCTCGGCGTGATGCGGCGGCCCGCGTCCGCGGCACTCGCACTGGTCTTCCAGCTGCTCGGCTGGACGTGCCAGCTATTTGCGGTCTACACCGCGATGCGCGCGTTCGGGATCCACGAGGCGCTCCCGGCCGCCGGCCTCGTTCTCGTGCTGATGAACGTGGCGACGATCTTCCCTCTTTGGCCGGGGAACGTCGGGCTCGTGCAGGCGGCTGTCGCGTTGCCGCTCTTCACGTATTACGGCGTGGACAAGGCGCGCGGGATCGCGTTCGGATTCGGTCTCCAGGCGATCGAGGCGTCCGTCGGGATCAGCGTCGGCCTCATCTTCCTCGCGCGCGAAGGGCTCTCCGTCGCGATGCTCAGGGTGATGCCGGATGCCGCGCAGGCGGAGACTCCGGAGGAGGAGCCGGTCGCGGATGCGGAACGCCCGCGCGCTCGCATGTCCGGCTAGCCTCAAAGGCGTACTGTCCGCCCGCGACGCGGCCGCCGCTCTGGCGGAAGGATTGCGTTCCTGGGCAGAGGTCGACGAGCTTCCCGTCGCCGACGGCGGGGACGGGACGCTCGACGCCCTGCACGCTGCGCTCGGAGGCGAGTGGCGTGACACGCTGGTGCCGGATGCGTTCGGCCGCTCGCGCGTAGCCCGGTGGCTCGAGCTGCCGAGCGGCGTCGGCGTCGTGGAGTCCGCCGAGGCGATTCCGCTGGATCAAACGCGGCTCGACCCGCTAACTGCGTCAAGCCGTGGTCTCGGCGAGCTCATTCGCGCTGTCGGACGGCCCCGCGAGCTGCTCATCTGTCTCGGCGGGACGGCGAACGTCGACGGCGGCGCGGGGTTGCTCGAAGTTCTCGACGACCTGCCGGCGCCGACGCGCGTCGCGTGCGACGTCGACGTCCTGCTCGTCGATGCGGCACGTCTCTTCTCGGCGCAGAAAGGCGCCTCGTCCGCCGACGCCGCCGAGCTCGAGGCGCGACTCGTCGCGATGCCGGAGATCGCTCCGTACGCCGAGCTGCCGGGAGCGGGCGCCGCCGGCGGTCTGGGGGCGGCCCTCGCATCGCTCGGCGCGGAGCTCCTGCCGGGCGCGCCGCTCGTTCTCGATCTCGTTGGCTTCGACGCGACCCGTTACGACCTCGTCGTCACGGGCGAGGGAACCGTGGACCGCACGACGTTGCGTGGCAAAGCTCCGGGCGAGGTTGCGCGGCGTTGCGCGGCCGTGGGAGTACGTTGCATCGTCTTCGGCGGCCGCGTGGCCGGGGATCTTTCGGAGCTCGAAACGATTCCCCTTTCGGGCGACCCGACCAGGGCCACGAACGATCTCGTGGTTCTCGGCCGATTTCTTCGCGAGGCGAAAGCCGAGTAGTGTCGCCTCAGGGCGAGTCTCGAGAGACGGAGGTCATGGGCAATGGAGGCAGGGACGAATACAGCAGGTGGCAATCAGTACCCGGTGCAGTTCTCGGTCGAATATCCGGACCGGGATCTCGACCGGCTGTCGACGGCGTTCAGGATCATCGCCGCGATTCCGATCGTGATCGTGCTTGGCGCGATCGGCGGCGGTTGGGGCAGCTGGGGCGGCGGCGCCGGTAACGGTGAGATGGTCGCAGCGGGAGGCGGCGGGATTCTCTTCTTTCCGGCGCTGCTGATGATCCTCTTTCGGCAGAAGTATCCGCGCTGGTGGTACGACTGGAACCTCGAGCTGTTGCGGTTCCAAAACAGGGTCGGGGTGTATCTCGGCTTGCTCGACGACCGCTACCCCTCGACGGACGAGCGCCAGTCGGTCTCGCTCGAGTTTCCGTATCCGGACGCGAAGCAGGGCCTGAATCGCTGGCTTCCGCTCGTCAAGTGGCTACTCGCGATCCCGCACTACGTCGTGCTGGTCTTCCTGGGCCTCGCGGCGATCGTGTGCGTGATCCTGGCGTGGTTCGCGATTCTCGTCACGGGTCGCTATCCGAGGGGTCTCTTCGACTTCGTCGTGGGGGTCATGCGCTGGGCCAACCGGGTCGTGGGCTACGCCTTCGTCCTGGTGACGGACGAGTATCCGCCGTTTCGGCTGGACCCATAGCGGAGCGTCAAGGCCGCGTTTCTTCAGCCCGTCGGGCCAGCTCCTCGATCTTGCCCTGCGCAGCGTCGAGCCGGCCAACGCAAAGCTTGTAGAGCTCTTCGCCGCGCTCCCAGAGCGTGATTGCCTCGTCGAGGCCTGCTTCGCCACGCTCCAGCCGCTCGACGATCTGTTCCAGCTCGCGTTGCGCCTCTTCGAATGTGAGGTCCGCAGCGCTCACTCGACCCGCGCTCCGAAACGACCGTCCGCGACTTCGACGTCGAGCTCGTCGCCGCTCGAGACCGCGCTTGCCGTGCGGACGATCTCGTCGTGCGTGCGTACGATCGCGTAGCCGCGCTCGAGCGTTGCGCGCGGGGAGAGCGCACGAAGACGTCCGGCTGCATGCTCGAGTCGTGCGCGCTTGCGCTCGACCGCAAGCGCGGGCGCCCGGCGAAGCCGGTCGTGCGCGTGCACGAGCCGCTCGCGGCGACGCTCGACTACGCTGCGCGCTCCGCGTGCGAGGCCGGCCCGGGTCCGCTCGAGCCGTGCGAGCAGCTCGGTGGCATCCGGTACGACAAGGCGTGCGGCCGCGGTGGGCGTCGAGGCGCGTGCATCCGCTGCGAAGTCGCAGAGCGGGTTGTCCTGCTCGTGACCCACGGCGGAGACGACCGGTACCGGGCATGCCGCGACCGCGCGCACGAGGCGTTCGTCGCTGAATGGCAACAGGTCCTCGAAGCTTCCGCCACCGCGCGAGAGCACGACGACGTCCACTTCGGGAGCGGCTGCGAGCCCGCGCAGGGCCTCGATCATCGCGTTCGCCGCGAGCGGGCCCTGGACGAGGGTCTCGGCGACTACGATGCGCGCCGCAGGGAAGCGCCCGGTGATCGTTGCCAGGACGTCCTTCTTGGCTGCTGCGTCGTTGCCGGTGACGAGGCCGATGCGGCGCGGTAGGAACGGGAGCGGCCGCTTCCGCTCGAAGACACCTTCCGCGGCGAGCTTCTTCTTGAGGCGCTCGAGTGCAGCGAGGTGATCGCCGAGCCCGAATCGCTCGATCGACAGTGCGCGCATGCGGAAGTCGCCGCGCGCTTCGAACAGCTCCGGCCGTCCGAAGACGTGGACGCGCTCACCGTCGGCGAGGTCGAGGCGTAGCGCGTCGAACCGGCTGCGCGCAATCGTCACACCGAGGCAGGCACCGTCGTTCGGATCCTTCAGCGTGAAGAAGACGGACTGCCAACGTGCGTTGCGACGCAGCTCGGTGACCTCGCCCTCGACCCACACGGTCGGCAGTCGCTGCAGCCATTCCGCCACACCGCGGTTGAACGCCGCAACCGCATAGACCTTGCGGTCGCCGTACTGGATCGCCTCGACCTTGGACATCGCGCTTCCAGCATGCCACGCGGCCCAATCGGAAGGGAATGAGACCGAGGTCCGCCGCCTGGAGCCTCTTCTCGAGCGTTTCCGTCCTGATCTACCCAGACGTGCGCGAGGCGGTCGCCTGGCTGAGTTCGGCATTCGGGTTCGTGGAGCGGGTGCGGATCGGAGAGAATCATCGCTCGCGGCATGAGCTGCCGGCCTCTGGCGATCGGCGAGAGTTCAGCCCTTCTTCCGGCGAGAGCGACTGTGCCCATGCGCGTGCGGGCGGGACGCGAGCAAGGCAAGCAGCGCGACGGCGACGAAGTTGCGGAACGTCGTCGCAGGCCAATGAACCTGAGCAGCACCGTGGAACCAGCCGGGGTCGACGAGGAAGACGATAGCCGTGATCACGACCTTTCCGAACCAGCCGACGACGAGGAACAGCGTCGCGAGAACGATGCCCCAGAAGCCCAGCTCCGGAAGGCCCAGTGCAGATGCAAAGTTGAGCACGTTCCAAGCGATCCAGAAAATCAGCGGACCGACCAGAATCGCCGTTGCGAGTGCCGCAAGCGCGACGGTAAGTCCGCCGGCGACGAGGGCGCCAATCCCGAGGATGCGCAGCACGACGCGGAGGACCGGGCTCACACGTCGAGTCTAGACGTGTCGCGAGGCCGGCTCAGTCGATCGTGGTGATGTAGGCACCGACCAGGGTCGCGGTCTGCTGGTCGACGCCGCCGTCGCGGCGGTCCGCATGGTCTTGCTGGAAATGCGCGAACGCAGCTGTCGAGGCGATTGGGTTCACCTCGTCGTCGCCGTGGTCGTGGAACGACACGTGCACGAACGAGTCATCCGCGAGCCGAAGAACGATGTAGCTAACGTTGTCGGGTTTGCCAGCCGCAAGCTCGTCGAAGACCCCTTCGACTCGTCTCTGGTTCTCATCGGCCTCCTCAGCCGACCGCATCGCGTAACGCGTTACCAGTCTCTTCTCCACGATTTGCTCCTTTCACAGATGCTGGACTCAGGCCGGTGTTCGAGAATGTCCCCGACGTTCTACCGAAGGACGAGCGGATCCGTGCGCCCGATACGCTGGGGGTTCGTGAGCGAAGTGAGCTCGATGGCAACCTGGTCAGGTCCCGGGAAGGGTGAGCAGTTCTGGTTCCTGGGCACCCTCGCAACGATCAAGGTGCCGGGCGAGGCGAGCCAGGGGCGCTTCGCATTGATCGAATTCCTCTTTCCGCGCCACGCATCGCCGCCGCTTCATACTCATCCGCAGGACGAGAGTTACATCGTGCAGGAGGGACGGCTGACGGTGCAGGCCGGCGAGGAGCGGTTCGACCTCGTGCCGGGCGCGGCGGCCGTAGTGCCGATGGGGGTCGCGCACACGTTCCGTGTGGATAGCGACACTGCGCGCGTGCTCGTGCTGAGTACGCCGGCGGGGCTCGAGCGACTGGTACGAGACGGCTCGGTTCCTGCGCTGACCCCGACACTGCCGCCGAGCACGACACCGCGACCTTCCCCTGAGCAGCTCGAGGCCGTCTTCAGGGCTCACGGTCAGGTCAACGTCGGTCCGCCCCTACCGCCGGGCGACTGACCGTCAAGCGGCTCGCGAGGAGCCCACCCGGTGAACCGTGTCGCCGTTACGGATGTGGTCGCAGCCTGTCGAGCGCCTTGTCGACCGGCTTCTACACAGAACCGACCGAGCCAGACTGATTGAGCCGACGACTGAAAACAACTTCAGGCTTCCGGCGTGCCGCCGAAGTCGACATCTTTGGTCTCGACCGTTCCGGCCGTCCGCCCTGGCGCGGTCTGGTACTTCCAGTACAGATTCGTGTGCGCGATGACCTGGCCCGGCGGCGGCGCACCCCAAGCCGTCTGGTCCTCCGTCGTGTGGGCGTCGCTGACGAGGGTTGCGTCGTACCCCCTGACGAGCGCGCCGTGGAGCGTGGAGCGGATGCACGCATCGGTCTGTGCGCCGACGACGAGGAGTCGCCCGACACCGAGGCCCGAGAGCACGGTCTCGAGTGTGGTGTCCTCGAACGAATCGCCGTAGTTCTTCTCGACGAGCGGTTCGGCTTCGTCCGGAGCCAACTCGGGGACGATCCGCCACTCGTCGCTCCCCTTCGCCAAACCGTCGTCGGAGTGCTGGACCCAGACGACGGGCACTTCTTCGCGCCGCGCCTTCTCGACAAGGCTGCCGACGTTCGCGACAACCGCGTCGCGCTCGGGAGCCCCCTCGACGACGCCGTTCTGCACGTCGACGACGAGGAGTGCGGTGTTCGGTCGGTTCTCGAGTGTGGTCATGGTCTCCCTTTATGCACGCTGGACGCCGTACAGCGAAAGGATAGACACTACGGCTTGCCCTATTCGGACTCTGTTGTGCCGTGCTCGAGCTGACGGTCGTACTCGGCCTGGTCGAAATGACCGAGCGCCTCGGCGACGAGACCGTCGTCACCGAACGTCCACTCCTCGAATCCGGAGATGCGAACCCGCTTGCCGGTCCCGCCAGGTCCGGTATTCGTGCCGACGAAGGTCCAGTGGAACTCGATCGCGTCATCCTTGACGACCACGTCGTCCATGAACAGCTCGATGTCGGGGAAGTTGTTCATGAACGAGCGCGCCACCTCCGTGATCTCCATAGGAGTACCGCGGTTGATGGCGATCGTCCCGCCCGGCGCGTAGTGCTCGGCCACTCCCGCTGGATCGTGGTTGCACCACGCCTCGGTGTAGCTTCGGGCGAAGTCGCGTGCTTGAGCTTGATCAAGTGACATTCGGTTCCGGCTCAGACGCTGGTTGTCGGCGCCGGCGTCACCCTATTCCGCGCACCTGGGCGACACAACGTTCGTAAAGCATCACCGCTATTGGGAGTGGCTTGCCGCTCTCGATATAGACGAGGGAACGCCTTGCCCAGGAGTCCAGTGGCCTACGGAGCTTGGAACGATCGGGTCCTCGGGCGGTAATCGCTCGCGTACGGCCCGATCAGGCCGTATTCGTACGAACCGCGCCTTAGCCGAATCGTCCAAGTGGTGTTCGTTGGATGGGCGGGGATCGGTGCAACGTAGTCAACCGGCGTTCGGCGGCTCAAGGCGGGCCCAACCAGCCGGAAACCGAGCGCGTCGGAAGCGATGACGCTCACGTGATACGTCCCGGCTGGAAGGTGTTTGACCAGGGCGCCGCGGAAGCCAGTCGCGGAGACGCCAAGAATTGGCTCATGACTAATCGAAGCCCAAGCTTCGAGCTGACGAACGCGTGCCTGGAAGCCACTAACGCCAACGAGCGCTCCGGCCACAACAACCGCGAGAAACACACAGGCTCGGGACCTAACCAAATCGCGAAGAAGCGTACCCGCGACGCGCAGCGATCAAAGCCGATCTGCGGTAGCTATGACGGCCGGGTCTCGATGAAGGAGACTGTCTCTTGTGCAGCCGCCCGAAGTGAGCTACGCGCACAGTGGCGACGTCGCGATCGCCTACCAGGTCGTTGGCGAAGGCTCTCCAGACATCGTCTTTGTGCGCGGTCTGACCGGCGACCTGCTGTCGACGTGGGAGCAGCCGCTTCTTGTTCGCCACGTCGAAGGCCTAGCCGCATGCGGCCGCGTACTCATGCTCGACAAGCGCGGAACGGGGCTCTCCGATCGTGTGCGAGAAGTGCAGTCGATTGAGACGACGATGGACGACGTGCGGGCGGTGATGGAGTCCGTCGGGTCCGAGAATGCTGTGCTGTGGACGGGTGGCACCAGCACGGGTATCGGAGTGCTCTTCGCGGCGACGTATCCGGAGCGCTGTGCAGGTCTCGTCCTTTTTGACCCGAGAGTCAGAGGGACACGTTCACCCGACTACCCGTGGGCGCCGACCGAGGAGGAGTGGCGAGAGCGTCTCGCTCGTGTGCGCGCGGGCTGGGGCGAGCGGGCCTACCTCGACGATCTCGCCCGCGAGTGGGCCCCTGAGGTCGCCGCGGATGATGACTTCCGCGACTGGTTTGTCTGGCACATGCGGCGGAGCATCAGTCCCGGTGCTGCCCTGACGTCCTTCCGTGCCGCGATGGAACTCGACGTGAGCGACGTTCTCGCCGCCGTCCGCGTACCGACCTTGATCCTTCCACGACCTTCGCTTCCGGGCCCCGGCCACTTCACGGCGGAGCGGATACGAGGCGCTGAGCTCGTCGTGCTCCCCGAACTGCGCGGTGTCTACACCTGGGTCGATGACGAGGCGCACCGCGCGACGATGGAGGCGACTGCGGGTTTCGTTTCGCGCCTCGCGCGACACGGCAGTTCCGAGCGTGTGCTCGCAACCATCCTCTTCACGGATATCGTCGGCTCGACCGAGATGGCGGCTCGAATGGGCGACTCGGTCTGGCGAGAACTGCTTCAGCGACATCACACCGTTGTTCGACGGGAACTTGCGCGATATCAGGGGCGGGAACTCGATACGGCCGGTGACGGATTCTTCGCCGCGTTCGACGGGCCGGCCCGCGCCGTCCAGGCTGCGTCTGCGATTCGCGATGCGCTGCAGGCCCTCGAGATCGAGATCCGAGCAGGACTCCACACCGGCGAGTGCGAGGTGAGCGACGGCAAGATCGCGGGGATCGCGGTCTCGATCGGCGCACGTATCTCGTCGGTGGCGGCTCCCGGCGAGGTGCTCGTTTCGAGCACGGTGAAGGATCTCGTCGGCGGCTCGGGGCTCCAGTTCGAGGATCGAGGCGAACACCAGCTCAAGGGTGTTCCGGAGGCATGGCGTCTCTTTGCAGTCGCTCGCTGACGGTTCAACGCGTCAGCTTCCACGCCGAGGCGAATCCCAGTTGCATCTAAGCGGCGACACGGCTGTTGCGAGAGCCAGCCACCTCGTTTGCGCCAGTGTTCGGGGATGTCCGCCGAGCACTTGGGCAGGATCGATAGATCGGCCGCGTCTAGCCGTAGCCCTCGGAGAGTGGCACGGTCGAGTTCGTATGACCGATCGAGCCGTCATTCTCTACCACTCGCAGGCGCACGGTGACCGAGCCAGAGGCCGAGCCAAATGCGTCGGCGATCTGCTGCGCGCTCGAGTCGGCGAAAATACCCTGCCAGAACAGTCCTCGCCGGTATGAGCCGGTGCCGCCCGCGCGAGTGCGAAGCACAACGTCGTGTCCGTCAACGACGGCGGTCACGTTTCGGACTGGCCGCGCGAGCCAGACGGCTAGACCGACCCGGCCGCACCGAAGGACTTCGGGGTTGTAACACCTAAGCCCGAGGTACGGGTCACGCGGCAACCGCAAGGCGTGGACGGAACCGCCGCATCCAACGAGGGACGCGGCGACAGCTATACCCGCGACGGTGGCGCGGATCATCTTCCCACGGTACGGCGGGAACGTACTCGGGAGTCCCGGCGTGTGGTTCCTTGCCTCCGTGTTCAGGAAATGTCACTCGAAGCGTCGTCCGATGTACAGATTTAGCGACGAGACTGTGACGAGACGATCCTTCTATCGGAGCAGCAGGAACACATCGCCGTGCGTCTTTCCGCGTGTGGCGTGGATCCGCCAGCAACCCTTCTCCCAGAAGAACCAACCTGTGCCCCATTCGCCGCCGGGGTGAACCCAGTTCGACCCTGTGTGGCGGGTAGGTCCCCACACAGGGTTCACGCGTGTGCCGCTCGGTGCGGTCGCGAAGATTCGGAGGGGACCGGTCCCAGTGATCCGCCAGATCCACTTCAGTGGGTACGGCTGAGACACGAGTCCGTCGAAGACTGCCGTAGGCGGACCTGCAGAGGGCCCGAAGCCGAAGACCCACATCTCGCCTCTGTTGGTCGTGCCTCGAATTTCAGGCCAACCTGTAGGTGCGTACGAGCTAACCGTGGAAAGACGAGAGCATGCTTCTGGTGACGCAGAGGCGTGGAGCCCAGCGGCGCCCGCGAGGAGCGCGGCAATGGCAATGGCAAGAGCGGCAAGCGCGAACCGCACGGCAAGATTCTGCGCGATCCATGCCTTCGTGTTCAAGACTGTCAGGGCTCTCTCAGGTCGCAGGGGCGTGACCTGCGCCAGTATTCGGGAATGTCCCCTGAGCGGACAAGCCGAACGACGATCTCCCGGCGATTACCGGTTGCTAGGGCACCCGCAAGTCGTCGTCTTGGTGTTGCATTCGTTTCCATGTCCTGCGATCCGCGACGCCGGTCGCGCCTAGCCCTGTTCTTGATTGGAATAGCGCTGTCTTTGAGCGGGTGATGTTTCCGTACACGCCATCGATTACGAGGCCCGGCAGGCGGCGCTGTGCGAGCCATCGGTCGAGCGCCAGCTGCCACCAGGCGACGTAGGCGTCAGGCCGCGTACCAAACGGGCCTCTGAAGCTCGGAAGGCCAGCGCCACAGCAAGTTACGCTCGCGCCGATCCAACGCTCCCAGGTCCGAAGATCGACAACCCCGGTGGGCTTCAAATGGGCCTCTTGCTGGAAACGGCGCGTAACCGCATTCGTCCGCGGCCCAAATACGCCATCGATGACGAGGCCGCCGCCGAGCTGCTGCCGCAGCCGCCGCGTCGCTCGATAGCTGGAGGCCTCAAGCCAACCGTTGGCTACTCGCTGCCAGTCCGCGACGAGAGGTCCCCGAGTTCCTATCCGCAACATCGGCTGAGAACCCTGAGCGATCGCAACGACTCCTAGGGCAGCCGCCACGGCAGCACAGCAGGCAGTCAGAAGACGAGAAACGCGACGCCGAGAATGCGCCCGCGAGCGAAGCCTCATCAATCAATTAACTCACGATCAAGTAAAGACGGTTGGAAGCCTTTAGAAGGGACAGGTGTCGCCGGACAGAACAGCGAAGATCTCGCCTGCGTCAGCGTTCGGGAATGTCCCACGACATCGCGGCGGATGTTCATCTCGGGCATAGCGGTAGTCGGCGTGGGGTCACGGCCTTGACGGCGGGACCAAAAGCGCTCGGGCATGCGAAGAGCAGGCGTAGATCGAGAGGGTGGCCCGGGCGGTTGCACGGGGCGCCGCCGCCGCTGAGGCGAAGCACGCGATCTGCGAGACGAAAAGTCTCCGTCACCTTCGGACCAGCGAGCGGACTATCTGGGGAGCAATAGTTCGTGTAGGCCCAGACCGCGAAGGCCCGGCCGCCCGTAGTGAGACGTCGAGACGTGAGCGTCAGGCGCGAAGTTCCTCCCGCGACCTTGAGCGAACGCCCATCTAGGTGCCGGAGAGTGAGCGATATGCGTAGTGCGAGCCGGCACGGCGCGCCGGTGTTGTGGATCTCCAAGCCCGCCGCCTGGTGTTGCTGAGGCGGAGAGGCTTCAGCTCTCCCGACAGCGAGCTGGTCGGATGCGCAGACGGAGATGCCAGGCGTTCCGGCAGTCGCCCGACTCGCGACCATGAGCAGCAGAAAGCTGGCAGCGATGGCGAGAACGCGACGGCTCTCCACTTACGCATGATCGCCGATAGGAGGGGAATCGCAAGCTCTTTCCGGGGCACGACGAACAGCGTTGCCGCCTGGGCCAGTGATGCTTCTATGTCTGTCAAGTCGCCAGTGGCGGTCCGTGTTCGAGTAGCCGGTAGAGCTTGCGGGCGAGGTGGCGCTTGAGGGAGCGGGTTGCTTTGCGTCGTGTTTTGCCTTCTTGAATGCGTCGTTCGATGTAGGCGATCGTCGCGGGGTGTGAGCGTTTGCGGGTGACGAGGATCATGTGTAGTGCGCGGTTGAGTTTGCGGTCGCCGCTTCGGTCGAGCCGGTAGCGGATCGTCTGCGCGGAGGAGGCGGGGATCGGCGCTGCGCCGGCGAGTCGTGCAAAGGCTGCCTCGGAGGTGATCCGTCCTTGGTGCGACCACGAGAGCACCAGTTGTGCGGCTGCATGCGGTCCGACGCCGGGCTGGTCGAGCAGCTGCGGGGCGAGCTTGCGAGTGATCGTTTCGATCTCGCATGCGAGCTCGCGCTCCTCTGCTGTTAGTTGCAGCACGCGTCGGGCGATCGAGCGCAGCGCGAGCATGCTGCCGCGCAGCTCGGGATCTCGTCCGCCACCTGGTCGTGTTGCCGCGAGGCGTTGCAGCAGCCGGGCCCGTGTCAGCGGCCGCAGCTCGCTGCGCCGCGGCTCGGGTGTGGTGATCAGGAGGTCTCGCAGCTGGCAGAGGCCAGCCCGCTTGGCGTTGACCGCGCCTTCGCGTGCGGCCACCAATGCCTGCAGCGCCTGGCGTTCACCGCCGGCCCGGGGTGTCCTGGGCCGCTCGCGCGTGAGCACACTGCGGGCGGCGCGGACAGCGTCGAGTGCGTCGGTCTTGCCGCCCGAGCGGCGCTCGCGCCGCAACCGGCCGACCTCGAGCACCTGCTCACCGCGGCCGGTCAGGAAGCGCGTGAGACCGGCACCGAACGAGGCAGTACCTTCGACAGCGAACGCTCGCCGACCCGGTGCGTGCCGGTCGACGAGCTTCAGCGCGTTTGCATAGCCGTCACCGCTCGCGACAACCGTCTCCTCGAAGACGACCGCGCCG
>WNGJ01005366.1_pt1 | contig 13440 bp, 11 predicted proteins | sample 5400611 | NCBI WGS metagenome assembly WNGJ01 (sample SAMN13153375, study PRJNA577476) | soil metagenome | isolation source: 40 cm soil or saprolite under Garry oak tree replicate 1 | place: USA:California | collected 2016-06-15 | reverse complement strand
CCTTATCGTGCAGCGGCTTGAGCGCCACCACCAGCTGGGCGGTCGAGCAATTGGGGTTGGCGATGATGCTCTTCTTGCGGAAGCCGACGACCGCGTCGGCGTTGACCTCGGGCACCACCAGCGGCACGTCCGGGTCGAGGCGCCAGTAGGAGGCATTATCGATCACGACCGCGCCTTGCGCGGCAATGCGCGGCGCCCATTCCTTCGATACCGTGGAGCCGGCCGACATCAGGCAAATATCGACGTCGGAGAAGTCGGTGTTTTCCAGCGCTTTGACTTTGAGCGTCCTCTCGCCGTAGGAGCATTCCACGCCCTGGCTGCGGCGCGAGGCGACCGCGACCACCTCGTCGGCTGGGAAGGCACGCTCGGCCAGGATGTCGAGTATTTCGCGGCCCACGTTGCCCGTGGCGCCGACGACGGCGACCTTGTAACCCATCGTTGACTCTCCGGCGAAAGCCCCACCGCCGGCGCGGCCTGGGGCGGGAGGCTTCTACGTTAGAAATGCGGCAAATTCAACGCCGGCCAAGGTCGCGCGACCTCCATCGCGCGGTGTCGTTGCCCGGGAACGCGGTTGCGCTAAAAGTCGTTACCCTGGGGGAGCAAAAATCCCGTCATGAACTTCCTTCGCATCTACGGCCGCGTGCTCGGGCTGCTCGGTTCCGAGGCCCGCCTGGGATGGCTCCTGGCCGGCGCCAATGTGGCGCTCGCGGCCGCCCAGTTCGGCGAGCCGGTCCTGTTCGGCCGGATCATCGACGCGCTGGTGGGCGCCCAGTCCAAGGGGGTCGAACCGTCGGTGCCGGCGCTCGTGCCGCTGCTCGTCGCCTGGGCGGGATTCGGGCTCTTCACCATCGCCTGCAGCGTGACCGTCGCGCTGCACGCCGACCGCCTGTCGCACCGGCGCCGGCAGGCGGTGCTGAGCGACTATTTCGAGCACATCCTGCAGCTGCCCCTTTCCTACCACGGCGGCGTGCATTCCGGCCGGCTGATGAAGGTGATGCTCACCGGCACCGACGCGCTGTGGGCGCTGTGGCTCTCGTTCTTCCGCGAGCATCTGGCGGCATTCGTGTCGCTCCTCGTGATGCTGCCGCTCTCGCTCGTGCTCAACTGGCGCCTCGCTTTGCTGCTGATCGGGCTGTGCGTGGTGTTTGCCTCGCTCACCGCGCTGGTGATCCGGCGCACCGAGGTGATGCAGCGCGCGGTCGAGCGGCACTACACCGACCTGTTCGAGCGCGCGACCGATGCGATCAGCAACATCGCGCTGGTGCAGGGCTTCACCCGGGTGGAAGCCGAGGTGTCGGGCTTGCGCAGCATGACCGGCCAGCTGCTCGCCGCCCAGCTGCCGGTGCTTTCCTGGTGGGCGATCACCTCGGTGATCACCCGCGCCTCGACCACGCTGACCATGCTGGCGATTTTCCTCGTCGGCATCTGGCTGCACGTGCTTGGCCTCGCCACCATCGGCGAGATCGTGATGTTCATGAGTCTCGCCACCATGCTGATCGCCAAGCTCGAGCAGGCGGTCGGTTTCGCCAACCGCATCTTCCTCGACATGCCGCGGCTGCGCGAGTTCTTCGGTGTGCTCGACACCGCGCCGGCGGTGCGCGACCGCGAGGACGCGATGGATCCCGGCCGGGTGCGCGGGCTCGTCGAGTTCAACGACGTGTCGTTCTCCTACGATGGCAAGCGGTCCGCCGTGGCGGACCTGAAATTCACCGTGCTGCCGGGCGAAACCGTCGCCCTGGTGGGGGCGACCGGCGCCGGCAAGTCGACGGCGCTCGCGCTGCTCCACCGCGCCTTCGATCCGCAGTCGGGCGCCATCAAGATCGACGGCATGGACGTGCGCGCGCTCAAGCTCTCCGGCCTGCGGCATAACATCGGCGTGGTGTTCCAGGAGCCGCTGCTGTTCAACCGCTCGATCGCCGACAACCTCATGGTCGGCAAGCCGGGCGCCACCATCGAGCAGATGCGCACGGCGGCCGAACGGGCACAAGCGCTCGGCTTCATCGAATCCCATCCGGAGGGCTTCGGCGCCACGGTCGGAGAGCGCGGCCGCTCGCTGTCCGGCGGCGAGCGCCAGCGCCTGTCGATCGCGCGGGCGCTGCTCAAGGATCCGCCGATCCTCATTCTCGACGAGGCGACCAGTTCCCTCGACGCGGCGACCGAGCGGCTCGTCCAGCTCGCGCTCGACGAGGTGATGAGGGGCCGCACCACCTTCGTGATCGCCCATCGCCTCGCCACCATCCGCAACGCCACGCGGATTCTCGTGTTCGAGGCGGGGCGGATCGTCGAGAGCGGCCGGTTCGATGAACTGGTCGCGCAGGACGGCAAGTTCGCGGCGCTGGCGCGGGCGCAGTTCCTGACGGGGGAATCGCCGCCGACCGAGGCGATGCCGCTCGAAGACCCGGCTCAGTTCGCGCCGCCCGCGCCAACGGCCGAAGGCGACGAGGCGGCCAAGGCGGCGGAATAAGCGCAGGGAGTAGCCAATGGCGCAGTATCTGAAGCGCGGGATGGACGCGAGCGCGGTCAAGGCGGCGGACGCCAAGGTGCGCGAGACCGTCGAGGCGATCCTCGCCGACGTGGAGGCGCGCGGCGATGCCGCGGTGCGCGCGCTGTCGCAGAAGTTCGACAACTGGGCGCCGGCGAACTTCCGCCTGAGCGAACAGGAGATCGAACGCGCGATCGGCGAGGTGCCCAAGCGCGACCTCGACGACATCCGCTTCGCCCAGGCGCAGGTGCGCAACTTCGCGCAGAAACAAAAAGAGACGCTCAAGGACCTCGAGGTCGAGACCCTGCCGGGCGTCGTGCTCGGGCACCGGCACATCCCGGTCAACAGCATCGGCTGCTACGTGCCGGGTGGGCGCTACCCGATGGTCGCATCGGCGCACATGTCGATCGTCACCGCGCGGGTCGCCGGCGTCAAACGCATCGCCGCCTGCGCGCCGCCGTTCAAGGGCGGGCCGCATCCGGCGATCGTCGCCGCCATGCACTTCGGCGGCGCCGACGACATCTTCGTGCTGGGCGGCGTGCAGGCGGTTGCCGCCATGGCGCTCGGCACCGCCATGCTGCCGGCGGTCGACATGATCGTCGGGCCCGGCAATGCTTATGTGGCGGAGGCGAAGCGCCAGCTGTTCGGCCGCGTCGGCATCGACCTGCTCGCCGGCCCGACCGAGACGCTGATCATCGCCGACGACAGCGTCGACGGGGAAATCTGCGCCACGGATCTGCTCGGCCAGGCCGAGCACGGGCCGACCTCGCCGGCGGTGCTGATCACCAATTCCGAGAAGCTCGCGCGCGACACCCTGCGCGAGGTCGAACGCCTGCTCGCGATCATGCCGACGGCGGACGCCGCCGGCAAAGCCTGGGCGGACTTCGGCGAGGTGATCGTCTGCGCCGATTACGACGAGATGGTGCGCGAGGCGGACCGGGTCGCCTCCGAACACGTGCAGGTGATGACGCGCGACCCGGATTATTTCCTCGAACGGATGCGCAACTACGGCTCGCTGTTCCTCGGGCCCCGCACCAACGTCGCCTACGGCGACAAGGTGATCGGCACCAACCACACGCTGCCGACCAAGAAGGCGGCGCGCTACACCGGCGGCCTGTGGGTCGGCAAGTTTCTCAAAACCTGCACCTATCAGAAGGTGCTCACCGATCAGGCGAGCGCGCAGATCGGCGAAGTCTGCTCGCGCCTGTGCGTGCTCGAAGGCTTCCTCGGCCATGCCGAGCAGGCGAACGTGCGCGTGCGCCGCTACGGCGGGCGCAACATCGGCTACGCCCAGCCGGCGACGTAAAGCGGGATGACTAACCGTCATCCCGCTTTACGGTATTGTTGGAGCATGATCTTTTCCGAAAACCGGTATCCACTTTTCGGGATCATGCTCTGATGGATCTACCCGCGACCCCCTCGTTCCGCCTCGACGGCAAGCGCGCGCTCGTCACCGGCGCGGGCCGCGGCATCGGGCTCGCGGCGGCGGCGGCGCTGGCGCAGGCCGGGGCGGACGTGACGCTCGCCGCGCGCACCAAGAGCGAAATCGAAGAGGCCGCGGCGGCGATCCGCGCGCACGGACGCAAGGCCGAGCCGCTCGTGCTCGACGTGACCGACGTGGCGGCGGCACGGCGCGCGGTTGGAGCCGCCGCGCCGTTTCAGATTCTCGTCAACAACGCCGGCATGAACCGGCCGGCGCCGCTGCCGGACGTGACGGTCGAGGATTTCGACGCCATCTTCGCGCTCAACGTGCGCGCGGCGTACTTCATGGCGCAGGCGGTGGCGCGCCGCCTCATCGAAGCCAAGCTTCCCGGCTCGATCATCAACATATCGTCGCAGATGGGCCACGTCGGCGCGGCGCGCCGCAGCGTCTACTGCGCCTCCAAACACGCCATGGAGGGCTTCACCAAGGCGATGGCGATCGAGCTCGCGCCGCACGCCATCCGGGTCAATACGCTCGGCCCGACCTTCGTCGAGACGCCGTTGACCCGGCCGTTCTTCGCGAACGAGAGTTTCCGCAAGGAGGTGCTGAGCAAGATCAAGCTCGGCCGCCTGGGCCAGGTCGGGGACTTGACCGGCGCGATCGTGTTCCTCGCCTCCGACGCCTCGGCGCTGATGACCGGCTCCTCCCTCGTGGTCGACGGCGGCTGGACGGCGGAGTAACCCTCCCCTCATCCCTCCCCCGCTTGCGGGGGAGGGTAGGGTGGGGGCACTCTCGGCGGGCGCGGCGCTGGAGGATAGTCACCCCACCCGGCCGCGCGCTGCGCGCGTAGCCGACGCTCCGCGTCGGCGTTCTTAAGTGATAAGAACGGCGGCCGAAGGCCGCCTATCCACCCTCCCCGTTCCGGGGAGGGATTGGTGCCAGTTGCACCGAAGGAGCAAACAAATGACCACCCAACCCACCTCCGCCCCTGCCCGCCTGCGCGCGCTGCTCAAGCAGGACGGCATGATCGTCGCGCCGGGCGCCTACGACTGCATCAGCGCGCGGGTGATCGCGCAGGCCGGATTTCCGGCGGTCTACATGACCGGCGCGGGCACCGCCGCAATGCTCGGCTATCCCGACTTCGGCCTCGTCACCATGAGCGAGATGGCGGAGAACGCCGGCCGGCTCGCCGCCGCCGTGTCGATGCCGGTGATCGCCGACGCCGACACCGGCTACGGCAACGAGCTCAACGTCACCCGCACGGTGCGCGAGTACGAGAAGCGCGGCGTCGCCGGCCTGCACATCGAGGACCAGGGCTTCCCGAAGAAGTGCGGCCACCTCGACGACAAGACCGTGATCCCGCTCGACGAGTACCTCGCCAAAATCCGGGCAGCGGCCGCGGCGCGCCGCAATCCGGACTTTTTGTTGATCACGCGCACGGATTCGCGCGCGGTGATCGGCTTCGAGGAGGCGGTGACGCGCATGAACGCCGCGCTCAAGGCCGGCGCCGACATGGCGTTCCTCGAGGCGCCGCAGACGCCGGAGGAAGTCGCGGCGGTGCCGCGGCTCGTCAAGGGCCCGTGCCTGCTCAACGTGGTCTCGGGCGGCAAGACGCCGGTGCTCGACCTCGCCGAGGTGCAGAGGCTCGGGTTCAAGCTGGCGATCCTGCCGGGGCTGTTGTTCCAGACCGCGGTGCCGGCGTTCGACGCGGTGCTCGCCGAGGTCAAGGCGACGCAGCGCCATCCCGACATGAAGGTGAGCATCAAGGAAAAATTCCGCCGCATGGGCTCGGAAGAATGGGACGCGCTGCGCACCCGCTTCCGCGAGGACGCGGGCGGAAGCGGCAGCGGCGTGAAGACCGCGGCGGAGTGAACTACATCTTCACCGGATAAATCGGCTTCTCGCCGCACAGCACGCGGGCCACGTCGCTCGCGCATTTGGTCTGCAACTCCTCGAGCGCTTCGATGGAATAGAACGCGGTGTGCGGCGTGAGGATCACATTGGCGCGGCCGATGAGCGGCGAGTCCTTCGCCAACGGTTCGCTCGCCACCACGTCGAGGGCGGCGGCGCCGACCTGCCCGGCATCGAGTGCGGCGATCAGCGCCGTCTCATCGACCAGCGGCCCGCGCGCGCTGTTGATGAGGCCGGCGCCGCGCTTCATCTTGGCAAACGCCGCCGCATTGAACAGGCCGCGGGTCGCCGGCAACAGCGGCGCGTGGATCGAGACGAAGTCGGAGCGCGCGAGGAGATCGTCAAAGCTCACGCCCTCGACGCCAGCGGCCGCGAGCACGTCGGGCGCGACGTATGGATCGTGCGTGATCACGCGCAGCCCGAACGCCTGTGCCTTGGGGGCAAGCTGGCGCGGGATATTGCCGAAGCCGACGAGGCCGAGCACTTGGCCCTCGAGCCGGCGGATCGGTACCACGGCGGGCATCTCCCAGCGGCCGGCCTGCACCAGATTGTTCGACAGCACCACCTTGCGGGCGAGCGCGAGCAGCAGCGCCATGGCGTGGTCGGAGACCTCGCGCATGCAGTAGTCGGGCACGTAGGTGACGGTGATGCCGCACTGCACCGCCGCCGCCACGTCGATGTTGTCGACGCCGAGGCCGAAGCGGCCGATCGCCTTGCAGCGCGTGAGCTGGCGCAGCAGGTCGCCCGGCAGTTTGGCGTAGGTGACGAGGATCGCGTCGGCATCGCGCGCGACCGCGAGGATGTCGTCCGGCGCCGGGCTCTTCGCCATGCGCAGCTCGGGATCGACGCGCTTGAGCGCGGCGATCGCGAGATCGAGCGAGGGAAACACGCTGTCGGTGACGGCGATCAACGGCCGGGGCATGGAATACTCCAGTGATCAGTAGCCAGTGATCAGAAGATAGACGCTTTTCTGATTGCTGGTCACTGATTACCGATCACCGGTCGAAGACCTGCGGGTTGATGCAATTGGGCGGCGGCTTGCCGTCGAGGATGGCCACGACATTGTCGACCACGATGTTGGCCATCACCTCGCGCAACGACGCGACCGCGCTGCCCATATGGGGCGTGAGCACCACGTTGGGCATTTTGCGCAGCGCCATCGCCACCCTGGGCTCGTGCTCGAACACGTCGAGGCCGGCGCCGGCGATGCGCTTCCTGGCGAGCGCGCGGATCAGCGCCGCCTCGTCGACGATCGGCCCGCGCGCGGTGTTGATCAGGAACGCGGTCGGCTTCATCAGCGCAAACTCGCGGTCGCTGATCATGTGGCGCGTCTCGTCGTTGAGCGGCGGATGCAACGAGACGAAGTCGGAGCGCGCCAGCAACTCCTCGAACGGCACGTAGGTGATGCCGAAATCCTTCTCGTCGCGCTCGGGCTTGCGCCGCGGCCCCCAATAGAGGACCTCCATCGAGAACCCGTGGGCGCGCTTGGCAACGGCGCGGCCGATGCGCCCGCCGCCGCCGATGAGCCCCAGCACCTTCCCGGACACGGCGCTGCCGGCGAGATGATTCGACTGGCCGCCGGGAAAGCCGCCCTTGCGAAGCAGCCGGTCGCCCTCGCGCATGCGCCGCGCCACCGCGATCATCAGGCCGAAGTTCAAATCCGCGGTCGCCTCGCCGACGATCGGCGGCACAACGGTGACGGGGATGCCGCGGGCGGTCGCCTCGGCGACGTCGATCGCGTCCGGCGTGATCGCCATGGAGCAGACGGCGCGCAGCTTCGGATTGGCGGCGAGCACGTCGCGGTCGACCCGGTCGTGCAGCAACGAAAACAGAATGTCGGCCTTCTTCACCGCCGCGATCAGATTTTTCTTAGGCAAAGGCCGGCTGCTGTCCTGATTCATGGTCGCGCGCGCGACTTCGCGCAGACGCTTGGCCGCGCTCGCGGCGATCGGCTGGGTGACGTAGACGCGCTCAGGCATCAGCGCACCCACCGCACGACGCCGGCGACGCCGTCGACCGCGACCTGCACGCCGTCCGGGATGTGGCGCGTGGCGTCGAGCACGCCGAGCACCATCGGAATCCCGCGCTCGCGCGCGAGCGACGCGAGATGCGAGGTCGAGCCGCCGAGTTCCGCCACCACGCCGGCGACGCGCGGCAGCACGTAGGAGAGCGACGGGCCGGCCACCTTGGTGACGAGCACGTCGCCGGGCGCGACGCGGGACAGTTCGCATTCGCAATTGACCACGCACGCGCGCCCGGTGCCCCAACCGATGCCGGCGGGATGGCCGTTGAGGCCGGGATGGCGCAGCCAGATTTCCTCCGGCACCGGCGCCGGCTCGACGTGCAGCGGCCGCGCCTGCAGAAGCTTGAAGCCGCCGTCGTCGAGCGCCCACTCGATCTCGACCGGCTGACCGAGCACATCCTCGGCCTTGCGCAGCATGCGCCCGAGCTGCGTTGCCTGGCCGGGCTCGAGGCAGGGCTTGGAGACGAGCGCCTCATCGACCGGCGCGGCGACTTCGCCGTGGCCGCGCACGCAGCCGGCGCTGTGGGCCTTGCGGCCGGGCTCGATCTTGCGCACGAACCCCTGGCGGCTGAGCAGGATGCGGTCGGGCACCACCTCGCCCTGCGCGATGGCGGAGCCGAGGCCCCAAGTGGCGCTCAGCAGCATCTGGTCCTCGGCAGTGCGGCTGAGCCCCCCGCCCGACGCACGCGCCGCGATGAGCGGCTGGATCAGCACGGCCATGGCGGTCTCGCCGGCGTCGACGTCGTGCGTCTCCATGTAGCGGCGCGCGTTGGTGGTCCACAGCGCCGCCCAGCAGGCCCGCACGGCAGTGAGGAAATCGGTTTCGGTCGCCAGCCCGAGGAAACTTTCGAATTGCCCCGCGAAGGTGGCGCCGGCGCGATCCTCGACCAGCGCCGAGGAGCGCACGACGGCGAGCCCCTGCGCCGCGACCGCGCGCCACGCGGTGAGCAGCGCGGCCAGCACCGGTGCGGCGATCGCGCCCTGATAAAGCGCGAGCCTGATCTCAACGGCGAGCCGGCGCGCGTCGGGCAGATCGGTCGCCGCGATGCACTGCGCCTTATCGGCGAGGCCGAGTTCAACGAGCTGCATGCGATAGGCCTCGGCGTCGAGGCAGAAGCCGCCCGGCGTCGGCAGGCCGGCCCGGCGCAGGCCCGCGAGATTCGCCGCCTTGGGGCCGAACCGCTCGGGGTCCACGGCCTGCGGGTCGTCGAGGGGAACCAGAAGGTTCATACTGCCCTGCGCTGAGCAAACAAACAGTCGATACGGGTCATTCCGGACTCGCGGGCTCGCCCGCGCTCCGGAATGCCGGCCCGACGTTTGTCACCTCACGTGATCGCCGTAGCCCGGGATGGGATCGACGACGGTGATCTGCTTGACCGGAAAGTTGGAGATGATCTCGGTGCGATCCTCGTGCACGATCAGCATCTCTTCGATGCGCACGCCCCAGCGGAATTTCTTGCCGTGCTGGGTCTCGAGCGCGAACACCATGCCGGGCTTGATCTCGATCGGATGATCGAGCGACCAGATGCGCGAGATCACCGGCTGGTCATATTGCGCCAGGCCGAGGCCGTGGCCCCACAGGTTGGCGGCGGCCTGATCCTCTTCCGCGTAACCCCAGGCATCTTTCGCGGACGGCCACTTCGACGCGATCTCGCGGGTGGTGGTGCCGACCCGCACGGCCTCGATCGAGTCGTAGAGCCACTCGAGCGCGGTCGCGTAGACGTCCTTCTGCTCCTGAGTGGGCTCCTTGCCGACGCAATAGGTGCGGTAATAGCAGGATTTGTAACCGTTCCAGGTGAGCGCGGCGAGGTCCATGAACACGATGTCGCCCGGCAGGATGATGCGGTCGGAGAAGTTGCGCCAGTTGGGCCAGGTGTTCGGGCCGGAGGAAACAATCACGTCCTCCACGTCCTCCATGCCCGGGATGGCGTAGAGGAATTCCATCAGGTGCGCGGTCACCTGGTTCTCGGTGATGCCCGGGCGCAGGAACTTCATGCATTCCCAGTGAGTGGCGTCGCCGATCGCGCCGACCACGCGCAGCGCCTCCTGCTCGTCCTCGTTCTTGATCGCGCGCGCCTCCATCATCGGCGTCATGCCGTCGGTCCAGTTGATGTTCTTCTCCTGGAAGATGCGCAGCATGTTGATGTCGATGAAGTCGACGCCGAGCTTCTCGCCGGCGACGCCGTGGCGCCGCATCTCATCGAGAATCGCGTTGGTGAACTTGGTCACCTGCTGGGTCGACGCCGCGCCGGCGGCGCCCTTGATCCAGGCGTAGGACCATCGAATGTTTTCCTTCGGAATCCACGGCACGTGGCGTTCGATCTGGAAGCCGATGTCGCCCTGCTCGAACAGCACCGGCGCGCCGTCGCCGCACAAGAGCGCGTAGCGCAGGCCGGGCTTCAAACGATTCCACCCGGGCGTGAGCGTGCCGGTCACGTAGCGGACGTTCTCGTCGTACATCAGCAGCATGGCGCCGAGCCCATGCGCCTTCATCCGCTCGCGCGCGCGCTCGAGCCGGTATTTGCGCAGTCGATCCCAGTTGATGCGCTGCTGCCAATCGAGGCCGACGATCCCAGCATTAGCCATCGTTATCTCCCATAAGCCTCATCGTGCAGGCGAGCCTATCGCAACCTGAGGGCGGGGCAGAAACCATCAACCAGTACGTGTATATCGGGCGCACATACACGCCTCTCATCCCCCGCGATTCCCCGCCGAATCGGCCACGATCGGCCTCATCAGGGTTGTGGAAAAATTTACCTGGACGCGGCTTGCAGCTGAAATAATATCTTCTACGCAAGGGCATCAGGTTTCCTAATGTCAGACGTTAGCCTACGGCAGATCCGCGCCGTCGTGGCGGTGTGCGAGGAGGGTTCGTTCACCCGGGCGGCGGCGCGGGAAAACGCGACTCAATCGGGCATTTCCCAGCACATCGCGGCGCTCGAACGCTCACTCGGGGTGCGGCTGTTCGAGCGCTCCAACGCCGGCGTGCGCGCGACGCCCGCCGGCCTGCGCTACTACCGGCGCTGCATCGAGGCGCTCGGCACGCTCAAGACCGGCACCGAGGAGATGCGCGCGCTCGCCGACCGCGTCACCGGCACCCTGCGGGTCGGCCTGATGCCCACGTTCACGCGGGCGTGCCTGGCGCTGACGTTACGTGACTTCGTACGCGACCATCCGGACGTGAAGCTGCGCATCGTCGAAGGTTACAGCGGTGTACTCACCGAGCGCGTGCTCGCCGAGGACCTGGACTTCGCGATCGTGCCCACGTTCGAGGGGCGCGTCGGCCTGCGCTCACGGCTCCTCGCGCGCGATCGCGAGATGCTGCTGTCAGGTCCGGCGCGGGGATTTGCGCCTTTACAGCCGCTGCGCCTTGCCGACTGCGCGCCGCTGCGCATCGTGGTGCCGGGCCTGCCCAACATCCGCCGCCGCAACATCGAGACCTATTTCCAGACCAACGGCGTCGTGGTCGAGGACATGATCGAGATGGACGCCATGATCGGCACCCTCGAGTTCGTGGCGGCGACCGATTGGGTGGCGGTGCTGCCCGGGCTGATCTGCGTCAACGACATCGGCCGCAACGATCTGGTCATCAACCCGATCGCCGATCCGCCGCTCTATGCCGAGTTCGTCATCATCGAGCCGGCGCGGCGCGCGCTCAGCGTGCAGGCACGGCTGTTCCTGCAGCGGCTCGAGGCGGAGGTCGCGCGCGTGCGCGGCGTCTGGCGCCGCACCCTCGCGCCGGCGGAGCTGGTGGAGGCGTGAGTACCAGTGATCAGTGATCAGTTATCAGTGACCAGAAAGAGATCTGACGGTCACTGGTCACTGATGACTGGCCGGGGCGCCCGGTTGCTTGAGCGGATGGGCGGCGGCGAATGCCTCGATCTGCATGCAGGCGTCGACCACGCGCGCGAACGTCGGATAGGGCTTGAGGTCGACGCCGAAGAAGCCGGCGCCCGCGGCCTGACTCGCGAGGCAAATGTCGCCGATGGTCGGCTGCTCGCCGCAGCAGAAGCGGCCGGTCATACCGTCGTGCGCCAAGTGGCTCTCGATCGCGTCGAGCGCTTCGCCGATCCAGTGGCGGATCCATTTCAACCGCGCCGGCTCGTCGAGCTTGAGCTCGTTCTCGAGGTAAGCGCGGATGCGCGGCACCAGCAGCGGATGGGAATCGCACGCGACGATCTGGGCGATGCCGCGCACGAAGGCGCGCGCCCGCGGGTCGGTGGGCAGGAGCGGCGGATGCGGATGCACCTCGTCCAGATATTCCATGATGGCGAGCGACTGAAACAGCACCGGCCCGTCGCCGTCGACGAGCGCGGGAATGACCATCTGCGGATTGACCGCCTTGAACGCGAGTGTGCGCTGGTCGCCCTTGATGAGATCGATGGACACGACCTCGGGCTTGAGGCCTTTGAGATTGAGCGCGATGCGTACCCGGTAGGTCGCGAGCGAGCGCCAGAACGAGAACAACTTCATCTGATAATCCTCCCGATATGCCGCGAGAATAGGCGTCGTAATCGTGTCCATGCACGCGTCTTTTCCATGCGCGCGCGATCGCGTAATTGAGGCGCCGCAACAGGGAAGGACCCGCCATGGCCCGCACGCCCGAGATCGTCTACGCCGAACTCGACGCCGACCAGCGCCGCGTCTACGACGCGATCATTGCCGGGCCGCGCGGCCAGGTGCAGGGGCCGCTCAAGGTGTGGCTGCAGAGCGCCGAGCTTGCCGACCGCGCCCAGGCGCTCGGCGCCTTCTGCCGCTTCGGCACCGGCCTGCCGCCGCGCCTCTCGGAGCTGGCGATCATCGTGACCGGCGCCCATTGGCGCGCGGGCTTCGAATGGTTCGCGCACGCGCCGATCGCGATCAAGGCCGGCATAGATCCCGCCGCGGTCGAGGCGATCCGCACCGCCAAGGAGCCGAAGCTCAAGCAGGCGGACGAAGCGGCGGTCTACGCCTTCGCGCACGAACTGCTGACGGCGCACGAAGTGTCCGAGGCGACGTATCAGACCGCGGTCGCGCAGTTGGGGAAAAAGGGCGTGGTCGAGCTGACCGGCATCCTCGGCTACTACGGCCTGATCTCGATGACCATCAAGGCGTTCGAAGTGCCGCTGCCGCCCGGTACACCGGAGCCGTTCGCGGATGTTTGATTGTTGTAGGATGGGTTTCGCTTCGCTCAACCCATCCTACGTGCCCAATACACCGAATGCGCGCCGGCGTCGCGCGCGCCCCAGCCGGCGCGGCTCGCCTCGTCGAAACAGGCGAGCGTGTGCTCGACGAGCGGCATGGCAATCCCGCGCGCCCGGCCTTCCGCCAGCATGACGCGCAAATCCTTGCGGCAGGAGTCGATGTCGAAGGTCGCCTCGCCCCCCGCGCCGCCATTGAGCATGTCGGCGATGGCACCGCCGCGGACTTTCAACACGTTGGGGCCGCCGGAGGTGTCGGAAAACAAATCCATCAGGCGCGCTGGATCGACCTTGACCTCGCTACATAGCGCCAGCGTCTCGCCCAACGCCTGCCAGTAAATCATCAGCGGCATGTTGATCGCGAGCTTCATCACGGCGCCGGCGCCGACCGGGCCGACGTGCTCGAGCCGCCGGCACAATT
>WNGJ01005365.1_pt1 | contig 13441 bp, 10 predicted proteins | sample 5400611 | NCBI WGS metagenome assembly WNGJ01 (sample SAMN13153375, study PRJNA577476) | soil metagenome | isolation source: 40 cm soil or saprolite under Garry oak tree replicate 1 | place: USA:California | collected 2016-06-15 | reverse complement strand
TGGTTGCTGCCGATCCAAAGCGTGCCGGGGTTCTTCGAATCGTCGACATAGACGCGGCGGATGTTGGTCGGGCGCGGCAGCATGTATTCCGTATACTGGCCGCTCTTGATATCAAGACGTGCCACATGGTCGGTTAGCATGGACCCGGTCCAGGCCTCACCATTGCGGTCGGCCACGGCGTCATACGGCGCACTCCACGCCGTCGGCACCTTCCACTCGGTCATGCGTTCGGTCTTAGGATCGAACATGCCGATCGCGTTGCCCTGATATTCGGCAAACCACAACCGGCCTTCGCGATCAACGCGACCGCGCCGCGGGCGGGAGTCCGGGGTCGGAGTCTGGTAGACGGTCGCATTCTTCGTCTTGGCATCGATCTTGACGATATTACCGGCCGAAAAATCGAGCAGATAGGCGTTGTTCTGCGCGTCCGAGTGGATGCCGTAGGTTCCGATGCGCTTGCCGGTCTGCGGATCCTTGAAGTTGCCAAGGTTCTCCATCTTGTTGGAGATCAGATCGAGCCGGTAGATGTTGCCAACATCAGAGTTCTTGATCCACACCTTGTTGTCGACAGGAGTGCCTTCGATTGCGAGATGGCCGAGCTGGCCGCCGTCGGTGTCCCATTCCTTGGGGGTGGTCCACATCTGGAACTTCTCGGTCTTTTTGTCGAACTTCGCTACGGCATTCTGATACATCACGCCGACCCAGGGATTGTCTTCCCTGTCGAATTCCAGATCGAGCGTGCCTTCCGGCCATCCCGGCTTAACTACCGGGATCAAATATTGCGTCACCTTGCCGGTCTTCGGATCCATCTTGCCGAGAAACATCTGACCGAAGTCGGAGTACCAGACGTTGCCCGCGCGATCGAGCATCACGTCGTGCGGCTGAATCAAGGGATTTGGCAAATCGTATTCGGTGATGATCACACGCGTGGACTTGCCCGTGAGCCGCGGCTGGGTCTTAAGAGGGAAAGCCCAAGTCGGCTCCTCGCTCAGGTTGACGCTGGCGAGCCATTCCGCGGTCTTCCTACCGTTGCCGCCGCGTTCAACATCGCGACTTGCAGTGCCGGCGAGCCGCTGCGGCTTTAGGGGAGTACTGCCGGGATAATAGAGGCTCATCCGCTGGATAACTTCCATGAAGCCGTCGGCGTCATGCGTCGACTTCATGATGCGCTCGAGCGTGTGACAGCCGGTGCAATTGAGCAGGAAGCGTTTCTGCTCGTCCGTGCCCGGCATGCTAATCAACCATTCGGCATTGGTAAGATGGGCGGACAAGTTCTTCACTTTTTTGAGCTTGATCTCAGCCTTGGCTTCCTGGCCTGAGGCGACATCCGCGGCCCTGGCTCCGTCGAGCTCATAGCCGGCCGCGCGCGCTTTCAATGCGTAGTGTCCGGGTTCGAGTCTCGTGACCGGGAAAGCAAAGCGGCCCGCGGCGTTGGTAACCACGCTGATGCTGATTGTCGAGCCGTCCTCCTTCGCGCTGACCACCACACCTTCCATCGGACCTTCCTCAGCGGAGGTGACCTGCCCGCTCAACGCTGATGTCGTCTGAGGCTGTGCGTGAAGTCGAGCGGACGCGGTTTGAAAAAGGATGGCAGCAAGAGCGCCACCGGCGATAAGCAAGACTCGCTTGGTTTCCATCAGCATCTCCTCGCCTTGGAATGGGTAATTTGGAATTATTCTGGGATTTCCATTTTGGCATCCTAGACGCCAAACAGCCTACACCCAATCGCATCCGCTCGTACTTTTTTTCATCCTTTCCATGTCGAGCGACTCCGGCGGCCCACGAAGGGGCCAGCCGCGCGCCTTCCGGGTACAGGAAAACCAGGAGCTGCCTTATTTTGGAGCGATTCTCCGACATCTCTCCGTCTTCACTGATTTCGACGTATTCGCTTGCCAGCCGCTGGACCTATCCAGTCAGCAGCGGCGGCGCAGCGATCCGCGCCACCATGCTCCCAAACAGCCGCCTCGTCAGATGACTTTCCGCCAGTAACAACCAATAGTATCGAGCGTGCTGGACCAATCGGCCGCCGTCCATTTGGAGGATTGAGATGCGGATTCCAAGGCACCTTGTTGCGTTGAGTTAGCCATCTGCGGCAAAGCTGATGCAGGCGCCACAATCATAGGAAGGATAAGAAACGAACACGGATGGCGCGGTTTCATTCTGATGACTGAGTTCGGAAATACTACACCTAATCGGGTTAGTCGGATGGTCTACGACCAATGCCACCTCCCGAGAAACGGAATGTGGAACGGCCAAGGGTTGGTTGCTATGGACTCGCGCACGCCGACAGGTCCGCGCTCTGGGGCCTCGGTGCGGGTGCTAGAGCATCCGCTTTCCCGTTCCGGTCACATCGGAAAAAGTGCTGCAGCCTTGCCTTTATTCGTTTCTTGCTTTAACTGCCTCCGCCAGAGGTCTTGAAACATCTCCACGGTCGCCGAACCTTGCCCGACGCTCCAGATGCCGGTCAAGGCAACGGACCGAAAGTCTAATGGTCATATGCCGCCCTTCAGCCGGAAAATGAATGCCGGAGAAAACCCTATGGCATGGTTTTATGAAATCCGCAATTCAAACAACGTTGTGGCAGAAACGGGGAAAGGTTTTGCTACGCATAAGGCGGCTATACAGGCGGCGGAAACATGCGTATCCGGCCCTTCAGGGGTTAAAACCCCTGAAGAAAACGCAGACTTTATGTCGTGCCTAAAGGCACGACCCACAAAACTTAAGACTTTTTCCGCAACCTGTAGAGCCGCTAGTAGAAAAAAGGCAAGAGAACTGAAAGCTGCGGATTCATTGCCGGGTGGCGGAGTTGGACCGTGGGAACTGGGCAAGATTCCGAAATGCCGACTCGGTAAGCCGCGTCGGAGTGCGCAACCTCAAGACAATTCGGCTCAAACAGCCTTCCGCCTCGCCATCTTCTGTGCCATGAACAGCACCATTCCCAGGGCACCGCTATCCATGCGGCTGAATAATCGGCGGAACTTAGCAAGCAGGCGTGCATCCTTACCCTTGCTACCCCATGTCATGTCGGCACGGGCTTTGCGTTTCGGGAAATTCGGCAGCTTGGGCAGCTTTGCGCCATCGTAGAAAAGTACGTACATCGGGACTTCGAGGGCACGGGCGAACTTCTCCAGAGTCTCGACAGCCGGAACTGTGTGTCCGTTTTCGACACGCGAGATGTAGCAGCGAAGCAAGCCCGTTCTTTCCTCAACCTCGCCTTGTGAGAACTTCTTTTCCTCACGCAACGCGCGCAAACGCTCTCCAATTATCATGGCTTAATCCCCCCGTAGCATAAATGAGTAAGCAACCATTGATTCTTCTGTACGAAGGCATAGTAAATCATTCTGTGCCACAGGTTGAGCATTCCCGCTCGACTTCGAAACTCTAGCTAGGGGTTTTGGAGATGAAGTTGCGGCTGGTTTGGGTGCTAGAAATTTTGCCAGATACCAGCGCTGCCCCGCGAAGACACGTTGGAATCTGAAAGATGGCGCCTTGTACAGTTTCTTTCCTGTCGCTGGTTCGTACGTTTTCTTGTTCGAAGGCTTTGAGTTGTCCAAAATAATCCCCTCGTATTGAATACCTGTCGATTCAAAAAACGCCAGGCAACTTCTGCGGAATAACGGGGATTTAGTCAGCGAACAAATCCTCAAGAAGTTTTTGGTCCTCCGGCGCAATGGCTGTGAAGGCGATTCCCATGCCGATATCTGGTCGGCCGTACATCACCTTGCCAAACGCTACTATTTGCTTCTCTCCGTAGGCCACCTTGAGCATGACTTTGGTTCCTACCGGGAAAGGGGTTGCTGTGTTCACGCCGCATCCGTAGACGCTTAAATCTTTGGTGCGCTCCTTAATCTGAATCCCCGATTCCAAATCGGTGAGTTCTACATCAACAGAGAGTGGGTGACGCAGGGCCCGGCGAGGAGATTGAGCCTCCATGCCATGTCTTTCAACCATCCCACCCCCTGTTTCTCGCGTGTGATGAACTCATTCTGTGTTCCGGTGTGGGAAGTCTCTGAGGTGCCCGTCTCGCTCGATTCCACACACGGCGCGCGCATTTGCGGGCAGTGTCCCCAGATCCCCGAGTTTGGAAAAAACCGCATTTATTCCAAACGATAGGGCTTCCTTCTCTACCTGAATATTGCGCTCTGCTGTCAGCATGAAGATCGGCAATCGAGGCATGATTTCCCAAAGTTGCTGAGCCAATTGCAATCCGTTCATTTCTGGCAAGGAGCAGTCCAGGATTGCCAAGTGTGGCGATAAACGGCGTGCTTTATCGATAGCTTCGGTGCCGCCTGATGCTTCTATGCAAAAGTCGAAGCCTCCGCCTTGTTCAAGGAGCGTACGAAGAAATGCGCGGAGAGAATCATCGTTGCCCACGATGAGTACGGTAGAAATGTTTCCCTCCGTTCTGGGCGCATCCGTGGATAAGCCTTCCGATCAGCGCGCAGAGACTATGCATCGGAGCGGATTCACCGACCAGCGCGCAAAAGCCCGTTTTACTGAACATTTTCACGCGGTGGGTTCGCGTGGGGGCTCCATTTGCTCCAGTTTTCTTTATTCGTTTACGTGACCGGCGTGATATTTAATTGTGAAGCGATGTCGGTTCAATACCGCAGAATACGTAGCGGGATTCACTACGCAACAATCCAGGCAGAGGACCTATTACCACCAACAAAGATCACGCGGCGAAATCCTGCTATAATAACGGCGGCTTAAATGATCAATCATCGTCGTTGACAACAACCTCCGATGCCCTTCACCGGGATGCTCACCTGTATCTTGCCCGACCCTGTGCCCTACCATTGGCCGACCGGATTCTTGTCACTTGTCGCCGCGCTTCTCGCTTCCCTCGTCGTGTTGTTTGTAGCTATTCAGAAAAAGATGGACCGCGTTCGTACGCTGACTGGCCGATGTACACCCCGCGCTCGGTCCGGAGGAGGGGCACCATGAGCGATGCCGGGCCTAAACCGCACAATATCGGTACTGACGAGGCATCGAATGCCATCGGAGAGAGCTTGCGGCTCATCATCGACACAATTCCCACCATGGTCTGGAGCGTTCGGCCTGACGGCGCTGTCGATTTCGTCAATCAGCGCTGGCTGGACTATACGGGGCTTACTTTGGAGGAGGAAGTCGAAGACCCAACGCGCGCACTTCATCCCGAAGACCTTCCACGTGTCATGGAAAAGTGGCTCGTGGATATGGCCGCCGGGAAACCTTCCGAGGATGAAATGCGGTTGCAGCGGGCTGACGGTGAATATTGCTGGTTCCTGGTTCGCACGGCGCCTCTGCGCGACGAGCGGGGAAACATTGTTAAATGGTACGGCGTATCGATCGATATTGAGGACCGCAAGCGGGCGGAAAGCCAGTCGCGGACTCTGCTCGATGCCATCCCTCAGCAAATCTGGAGTGGCCCGGCTGACGGCACACTTGACTATTGCAATGAGCGTTGGCGCTCGAACATGGGACTAAGGCTCGAAGAATTACAGGGCGACGGCTGGCAGAGCGTTCTTCATCCCGACGACCGGGAGAGGGTGCTAAGAGCCTGGCACGTGTCGGTGGCAAATGGCACGCCCTACGAACAGGAAGAACGACACCGCGGGGCCGATGGTCGATATCGTTGGTTTCTGTCGCGTGGCGTGCCGCTGCGCGATGACGACGGACGGATTTTTAGGTGGTATGGGACAAACACAGATATTGAAGACCGAAAGCAAACCGAAGAGGACCTACTACACCTCTCCGGACAACTTTTGCGGTCGCAAGACGAGGAGCGACGTAGGATCGCGCGGGACTTACACGACTCGACGGGGCAAAATCTCGTCGCGCTGGCAACGATGCTTGGTCGTCTCAGTAACTCAGTTCCTTCGGTTGGACGAAAATCACGTACTCTGCTTTCTGAATGTATCGCATTGGCCGACCAGTGTATCCGCGAGGTCCGCACGCTTTCTTACTTGTTACATCCACCCTTGTTGGATGAAGCTGGATTGGAGGACGCGATTCGTGAATATGTGACGGGCTTCACCAAGCGGAGTGGAGTCCAGGTGGAATTGGAGATGTCACCGCGTCTTGGCCGGATGGCACGAGATGTCGAGATGGCGCTATTCCGAGTAGTCCAAGAGAGCCTCACCAACATCCAGCGACATTCTGGGAGTCAGCAAGCCAAGATACGAATGGATCGCAACCCGGATCTCACGCTGGAAATTAGCGACTTGGGTCGTGGAGTCTCTGCCAGTGTCAAAAGGGTGAAAGAGGAGGCCCGGTTCGAGGTTGGTGTTGGCATGCTTAGCATGCAGGAGCGGGTGAAGCTGATCGGCGGGCGGCTTGATATTGTTTACACCAGTCGTGGCACGACAGTGCACGTGACAGTCCCTCCCGGGGGGAAAGAACATGAAGAAACTTCGAATTCTGATCGCTGACGATCATGGGTTGGTGCGGCGTGGAGCGCGGGAGGTTCTCCACTCACAGCCCGGCTGGAAAGTAGTTGGCGAGGCAGCGAATGGCCGTGAGGCAGTACAAAAAGCTATAGAACTGAAACCGGACGTTGCAGTCGTTGATATCGGGATGCCTGAACTGGATGGAGTCGAGGCTGTGCGTCAGATCCGGGATTCAGTTCCGGAAACCAAAGTCCTTGTGCTCACGATGCATGAGTCAGACCAGATGGTCCGCCGCGCACTAGATGTCGGAGCTCTCGGATACCTTTTGAAGTCGGATCTCACGGACTGCCTCCCAAAAGCCGTGAAAGCCATAGCTGAGGGTAAGCGGTTCTTGACGCCAAAAGTGTCCGAAATTGTACTGGAAGGATTTCTCCACACGGGAGGCCAGGATGGGCAAAGGGAGCGGACAGGTGCCCGATTAACTCCTCGTGAGTTTGAAATCGTCCGCCTCCTGGCCGAAGGGAAAACGAATAAGCAGATCGCAGCCGCGCTGCAAATCGCTGTCCGGACGGCTGAGACGCACCGAGCTAAAATCATGTTCAAACTCGGCTTCCACTCTTCCAACGAACTTGTCCGGTACGCGATTCGAAGCAAAATCGTCGAGCCCTAACTCGTCTTCCGAGCGTAACGTTTCAAGCAGGACGGTAAGGATGCAGCGAAACTGCTGCATATCGGCGCACCCTGTTGTTTCCCAAAGGTAGCTTCCCTGATCCGACCAAGTCATCGCAGTTCGCTCCATGTCTCAGCGCATAATTTTGCAGTCTTTCGCGATCACAAGCCATATCGAATCGAATCTTCGGGCAGCACTGACGTCCAGTGCTTGGTAAACGCATTATAAAAGGACGGCCCTTTGGAGTAGGTTTTGATCGTTTGCATCAACGCCTAGTGAAAGGAACACTGTCATGAATGACGCCAAGTATATTGGGCTGGACGGCAAGACCATTTCCCCTGTGCTTTACCATCGAGGGGAAAACATTTCTCTCGATATCCCTTTTTATAGAACGGTATCAGCGGAAGGTGGGAAATTTTCCCCTGGCGCTTTGGCCACATCATGGGATGGTCCGCCGCAGGAGCTATGTAGCTGCGTAGATCTCGCCAAAAAGGGGCAGCCAGCGCACCCGATAGGCGGAATGACGGTTTCATATCGGAATGGAAAGGGACAAGCTTCCATCGTCATTGGATGGAATTTTTGAACAAATCGGCGGTCCGGGTGCTATTTTTCTGCATTCGTCGTAATTGGGGGATGAAACTTCTAACTCGGAGGACTGTTAGGTAGCAAACTTTAACGAAGAAGGGAAGAAAAAATGAGTATCAATGCATTAGCAAATGCTGCGGCAGCTCGTCGTCCTGATTTTTTCCCACTCGACAAGGTTCCTGAAGGACTACAGGAGATCGCAAAAGCCGCGGCAACGTCGCCGACTGCCGAGCCGCAAGCACCCAGTGGCGCAGAGTCTCGAGGAACTTCGACTCAGATTGATACAGCCTTGCACGTGCTTTTCGGCTATATACCCACAGAGGTCCTCACGCTGTATGTCGCCGTGTTGGCTGCGGTTCAGCGGCCGAACGAGGTAACATCCGCCGACTGGATTGCCTTCTGGAGCTTTCTTGTGGCTACGCCGATCGTTGTTTGGTTGGTCTACGGTGCGAAGGTCAAGGCTGCGAACAAAACATTGCCACTCGCGGTTGGCGCGTGGCCACTTTGGGAGATGCTGGCGGCCACTGTGGCCTACTGTGCCTGGGCGTTCGCGTTGCCAAATACCCCGTTTAGCGAGTTTTCCTGGTATTCATCTGGACTATCTGGAGTCGCCGTATTGGTGGCATCAACATGCCTTGGTTTGTTGGGGCCGTTCTTCCAAAGCACACTCAAGATAACATGAGGGCTAGCCCTTACATCGACGCATGGTGTCAGGCCAACTTAAGTGGCAGGCTCAATCTTCTTCAAGTATTCCTCTAACTTGCTGTTCACTCGTTGCCTGTCCAAGTCGTGATGAATCCGGTTGCGGCGGTTCGGACATGTCACTCCCATCCAACTGGGTCATCGGGATAAGAATCTTGATCTGTATTGATTGATTCTCTTGAGGGCCCCATTTCCAGGTTCTGGAAATATTTCTATTTGCGCAGGGCGGCTTGAGCGCCTGGGTGTCCCCATTGATCCCACGAAAAAACGGCGCACCTTGGCGGGCCACTCTCCCCATAATATCGGCCGGTTCTGCGGAGGGAGCGATTTTTCACTTATTTTCCAATTTTTTGTCCTCAGCAGGGTGTCGATTGAAGATGGTGCAATTCAAGAAGCGCAATCAGCCTCCCTGGGGGCCTGGTTCCAAGCTTCTAGATAATGACCAAATCGTCTTCCAGGGTTGTTTAATCGACAGCGTGGTTCGGTCCGCCGAATCCCACATTCCGAGATGACGACTCCTCGGGAAGTGACGAATGACGTTCATCAAAACTGCTTCGTTTATCGGTTCTAAAACGTGTCTTCGCAACGGGATCTTGCAAATGCCAATGGTGCTTCCGCGGATTGCGAATTATATGATCGACTAATGCAAACCTGCGAGAAAGGCACGCATTTCTCGCAGCACATCTGCCTCGTTCGACAAAAAGACGTAATGATTAGCACGCGGCAATATGACCACACGCGCGGAAGGCACGCCACTTTCAAACGCCTCTGCTTGTTCCTCGGTCTCAGCCGTTGGAATGGCCTCGGCCACGGCTCGCTCGGCAGGGGTATTGAAAATGTCGAAAGCGTAGGGTGAGGGATCGTGAGGGTTTGCATAAATCGCAAGAACAGGAACCCGAATATCCGTGTATTTCTGTTCGCCTGCGATGATCGCTTGACCAACGCTTGGTTGATCCAGGCGCTTTGCAAAGCTTCGGGACTCGCATTGGGACAGACGGGGCCCTGTCCCGAACCCCTGGGCTCGACCAAAGAGAGTATCGTGCGATGGAATCCTTCCAGGGGTGTAAAATCTGTGGCTGCTGAGACCTAAAACGGGTATTCCGGGTGAATCGTAACCGCCGCGCGCTAGGCAGTTGGCCTGACCGTAGACGCGCACTGAGGAGGAGACGTGAGACTTCGGTTGAAGGTCACCTCTCTGTGCTTCTCGCTCTTAAGCTTCTCGTCATCGGCGGTGTACGCCCAGGACGGCGCCGTCCTTTTCAAAAGGTATTGTGCTACCTGCCACGAGGTCGCCGCTAATTCGTCGGCACCGAGCCCAGACATTCTGAGGCAGATGCGCCCCGAGCAGATTCTCGAAGCGCTGGAGAAGGGGGCGATGAAAGCGCAGGCCGCCGAGCGAAGCCGCGCGCAGCGGCGCGCACTTGCAGAATACCTTTCCGGCGAACAATTCGGGGGTGAACCCCTGAATCCGATTCCCGAGTCGGCATTTTGCGACAGCGCCGTCGGGTCGATTCGCGATTCGCTATCCGGGTCGGCCTGGAACGGCTGGGGAGCCACGATCACGAACACGCGCTTCCAGCCGGCGAGCGCCGCTGGAATGACAGTGGATGACGTCCCGCGCCTGAAACTGAAATGGGCGTTCGGGTTCCCTGGAGCGAGTTCGGGGGGGACGCAGCCCGTTGTCGTCGGAGGGCGCGTCTATGTGGGAGACGCCGAAGGGGACCTGTTCGCGCTCGATGCGCGGACCGGCTGCATTCACTGGACGATCGAGGTGGAGGCCGGCATCCGAAGCGCCATCACCATCGGGAAGCGAGGCGCCGGTGGGTTGGCGGCCTATTTCGGTGACCAATCGGCCAACGTGTACGCCGTGGACGCGGAATCAGGGAAGACGCTGTGGAAGGCCAAAGTGGACGACTATTCACGGGCCGGCATCACGGGAGCGCCTCAGTCGTATGCAGGGCGTTTGTACGTGCCGATTTCATCGCGCGAAGAATCTCAAGCGGGAGATCCGACATATCCATGTTGCAGGTTCCGGGGGAGCGTGGCGGCCCTCGACGCCGCGACCGGTAAACGAATCTGGAAGACCTATACGATTCCAGAGGAGGCGATCCCCACGCAGAAGAACCGGGCCGGGACACAGCTTTGGGGGCCTTCTGGAGCTGCGGTCTGGAACGCGCCCGTCATCGACGTCAAGCGTAACTTGCTCTATATCGGAACGGGCAACAACTACTCTCCCCCCGCGATTGGCGCTTCGGATTCGATTGTTGCCCTGGACATGAAGTCCGGAAAGATCAAATGGGTTCGTCAGGAAACAGAGAATGACATCTGGAACGGGAGCTGTCGGCGGCCCGATCGTGAGCCAGCGGTCTGTCCTGAGGCGGATGCCCCCGACTTCGACTTTGGGTCCTCCCCGGCCCTCGTCGAATTGAAGAGCGGACGACAGATGTTAATTGCGGGAAACAAATCAGGAATGATTTGGGCCCTCGATCCTGATCAGCGAGGGAAATTGATTTGGGAGCAGCAGGCCGGAAAAGGAAGCAGCGGAGGCGGTGTTCTGTGGGGACTCGCAGTGGATGGCGAAAACGTTTACGTGCCCAACGGCTTCTTTGATCAGGCGAGTGCCGATGCGAGTGGTGGGATGGCGGCGCTCCAGCTTAGCGATGGACACGCGATTTGGAACACTCCGAACCCGCCGTGCGGAGAACGAAAACCCTGCAAACCATCCCACCCGGCGGCAATCACCGCGATCCCGGGAGTTGTGTTTTCAGGAACCATGGACGGCCAATTGCTTGCCTATTCGGCGCAGACCGGCAAAATCATCTGGGAATTCAATTCGGTTCGAGACTACTCCAGTGTGAACGGGGTAAAAGCCAATGGAGGTTCGCTAAGCAATGCCGGCCCAACGGTTGTGGGCGGAATGCTCTTTACGAACTCCGGCTACTCTCATCACGGAGGTGTCATCCCCGGCAATGTTCTCCTCGCGTTTTCAGTGGAGTGATAACGTCTTCCAAGTAGGAGGTGGCCATGTCTAGAGTCCGCAGAGTGAGGACAATGGAAATAATGCGGCGTTGGGTAACGGCTGGATTGCTTGTGGGATTATTGGGGGTTGCTCTTTTGGTCTCCACTCGTCCGGTGAAGGCGCAGTCTGCGGTTCAGGGCTTGCGGCTTTACGTGATGGACGGCGGAAGTATCATAATCGACGCCCCGGAAAAATTCGGCCTCACGAGGGAGCAAGTGAAAAATAGCAATATGTCTTGTCCAGTCTATTTGATCGTGCACCCCCGAGGGACTCTGCTTTTTGACACCGGCCTCGGCGACCGCTATGTCGGCCGTCCCTTCAATGAAGCGGTGCTTGGCGACCCGCCTGATCTTCCCGCTTTTGCGTCCTTCGTCCTCGTGACCAAGACGGTGAAAGGTCAGTTGGACGCGATAGGATACCAGCCGTCGAAGATCGATTACCTGGCGTTGTCGCATCCGCACGCGGATCATATCGGCAACGCCAACGATTTTGCGGGCTCGACGTTTCTAGTTCACAAAGGTGACTACGACATGATGTTTGGCCCGGACGTGAAGATCAACCCCGCGTATGCCGCTCTCAAGAACAGCAAAACGAAGATCATCGAAGGCGATTACGACGTGTTCGGTGATGGTACAGTCATGCTCAAATTCACACCCGGTCATACACCCGGGCACCAGTCGCTATACCTGAAGCTCGCGAGGACCGGTGGCGTCGTACTGAGCGGCGACCTTTATCACTATCCCGAGGATCTCAAGCTAAATGCCATGCCGGAACGCGAAAAGGGACCGGGGGTGACGGAGGCCTCTCGGAAGGCGCTCGATGCTTTCTTGAAGGAAGTCGGCGCGCAGTTGTGGATCGGGCACGACATCAATTTCTTTTCCAAGCAAAAACACGCTCCAGAGTATTACGACTAGTATTAGCCCTGTTCATGCCGGACAAGTAGCCGGTCGCCGCGTTGTTTGCAGAAAGCTTTGCTCGACAACAGGGCTCACTCCGATATCGTCAACAACCGAGCCTAACCGCCAATCATGCTCTTGGCGGCGGCAATTTAGGGTTTTGGAATTTTGCTGCGGTGCGGGAACGTCTCTTCACTCAAGAAGCTGGCTCAGCAATTGCGCACCGATGGGAATGGGTGTACATTTTGGGTCGGCCGGAAACTCAAAACGGAAATTCTGGATGACCATGCTACCGATGGAGCGTATCGCCTACTCGGCTATCAAAGACCGACCGCGGCTCGCGTTACCCGGCGGCGCCCGCCTTGTTGTATGGGTCATTGTGAATATTGAGGAGTGGAATCCGCGCGAGACTATGCCACGAACCGTCCTCACTCCGCCTGCTGGTGGCTCGCCGATGCCCGATATTCCGAACTGGGCGTGGCACGAATATGGCAATCGCGTTGGCTTCTGGAGAATGCTGGAAGTGCTCGATCGTTTCAACATTCGCGCGGCGCTCGCCATCAATGGCAGCGCCATCCAGGCCTATGAGCCGATCGCGCGTGCGGCACTGGCACGCGCATGGGAGTTCATTGGTCATGGCTTCGGCCAGAAGAACATGCAGAAGGTTCCCGACGAGCGAGCCGATATCGCGAAGACGACGGAAGTCATTCAGGCATTCACGGGGCGACGACCGCGCGGATGGCTTGGGCCTGGCTTGACCGAGACATGGGATACACCCGACATCCTGGCCGAAGAAGGCTATGAGTACGTCTGCGACTGGGTTCTGGACGACCAACCGGTTGTTCTGAACACGCGCAGCGGTTCACTCGTGAGCGTGCCGTACACGCAAGAATGCAACGATGTGGCGATGATCCTGATTCAGCATCACAAAGCGGCGGAATACAGGGACCGTGCCATCGATCAGTTCGAGCAGTTGTACTCCGACGCACACGACTCCGCGCGAATCATGGCGCTGGTCGTGCACCCCTACATCATGGGCGTACCGCATCGGCTGCGTTACTTCAGGGAAGCGTTGGAACACATTCAGTCGCGGTCCGGCGTAGTATTTTGGACCGGCGATCAGATTCTGGAGTGGTATCTCGGTGCTCAAGTAAAAAGCGAAGCAGTCGCAAGGTAGTTCGTGGAACCGCCCCGAACT
>WNGJ01007502.1_pt1 | contig 13443 bp, 17 predicted proteins | sample 5400611 | NCBI WGS metagenome assembly WNGJ01 (sample SAMN13153375, study PRJNA577476) | soil metagenome | isolation source: 40 cm soil or saprolite under Garry oak tree replicate 1 | place: USA:California | collected 2016-06-15 | reverse complement strand
ACCGACGGCCGGCTGGTGGACGGCATCTCGCTCACCGACGAGTATTTCCTCGCGCAGAGCGGCTTCGGCCTCACCAAACAGGATCTCGCGCGCGTGGTGTTGAACGCGTGCGAGAGCGCGTTTCTCCCCGAGTACGAGAAGGTCGCGTTGGTTTCGCGGGTGCAGAGCGAACTGGAGGCACTCTAAATGTCCCTGCGCCGAACCGTGCTGGCCTGCGCCGTCACCTTCGTGTGTGCGCTGGCGGTGTTCACGCTGCCGCGCTTCGCCTGGAACACGGCGCAGGCCGCGCTCGGGCAGCAGCCCGTCGTGGCCGACAGCGTTTCCCGGACTCCCACGCCCAGCGCCCCAACCCGGTCACCCCAGGCTGCTCCCCGGTCGCTGGGGCAGCGGCTCACCGGCGTCTTCGGCATCGCGCTCATCCTCGGGCTCGGCCTCGCGCTCTCGCGCCACCGCCGCGCGATCAGTTGGCGGGTGGTGGCCTGGGGGGTCGGGCTGCAGCTGGCGTTCGCCATTTTCGTGCTGCAGGTCACCGTCGGCCAGCAGCTGTTCAGCGCCCTGGGCGACGCGGTGAAGACGATCCTGGGCTTCTCCTACGTAGGGTCCGAGTTCGTGTTCGGCGAGATCGGCAAACAGCACTCGAGTCTCGGCATCATCTTCGCATTCCAGGTCCTGCCGGCCATCATCTTCGTTTCGGCGCTGTTCGCGATCCTGTATTACCTGGGCGTGATGCAGCTCGTCGTGAAGGCGTTCGCGATCGTGATGAACAAGGTGATGGGCGCGAGCGGCGCGGAAAGCCTGAACGTCGCGGCGTCGATCTTCATGGGGCAGACCGAAGCGCCGCTCACGATTCGTCCGTTCCTGCCGCGCATGACGCGGTCCGAGCTGATGACCGTGATGACGGCCGGCATGGCGCACGTGTCGGGGTCGATCATGGCGGCCTACATCGCGTTCGGGATCGAGGCGCGCCACCTGCTGACCGCGGTGATCATGACCGCGCCGGGCACGATCATGATGGCCAAGATCATCGAGCCCGAGACCGAGACGCCGGAGACCCTCGGGGGCGTGAAGGTCGAGATCCCGCGCACCGACGTGAACATAGTGGACGCGGCGGCTCGTGGCACGACCGATGGGCTCCACTTGATGCTCAACGTGATCGCGATGCTCGTCTCGTTCATCGCGCTCGTCGCGCTGCTCAACGGCGCGTTCGGCTGGGTCCACGGCTACGTGACGTGGTTCCCGGAGAGCATCCAGACGGTGCTCGGCTGGATCTTCCGGCCGATCGCCTGGGTCATGGGCGTGCCGTGGCACGACAGCGGCACGATCGGCAGCCTGCTGGGCGAGCGCATGGTGCTGAACGAGTTCATCGCGTACAAGGATCTCGGACCGCTCCGCGGGCAGCTCGACCCCGTATCGTTCACCATCGCCACCTTCGCGCTGTGCGGGTTCGCCAACGTCAGTTCGGTCGGCGGTCGGCATCCAGATCGGCGGCATCGGCGCGCTCGCGCCCGACCGCAAGCACGACCTGGCGCGGCTCGGGTTCCGCGCCATGATCGCGGGGACGCTCGCGAACTTCCTGTCGGCGACGCTGGCGGGGATGTTGCTGTGAGGAGCAGGGAGCAGGGAGCAGGGAGCGGTACGATCGGGGAGGCGACCGACGTCGTGGCGCGGCGACTCGGGAAGCTCGAGCCGCGCGTCGCGATCGTGCTCGGCTCGGGGCTGGGAGGGGTCGCGGATTCGGTCCAAGGTGCCGTGCGCGTCCCCTACCGCGAGATTCCCGGGTTCCCCGAGCCCGGGGCGCCCGGGCACAAGGGTGAGGTCGTGGGCGGCACGCTCGAGGCACGCACCCGCTGCGGCGGCGCTCCCCACCCGCATGTTCGCGCGGTTGGGCGTGCGCACGCTGATCGTGACGAACGCAGCCGGCGGGATCCGCCACACCTTTCGACCGCCCACGCTGATGCTCATCGCGGACCACATCAACCTGATGTTCCGCAACCCGCTGGTGGGTCCGGTCGCGGAGGGCGAGGAGCGCTTCCCCGACATGAGCGACCCCTACGACCCCGAGCTGCGCGCGGTGGCGCGCGACGTCGCGCGCTCGCAGCGGATCGCCCTCGAGGAGGGCGTGTACGCGGCGCTGCTCGGCCCGTCGTTCGAGACGCCGGCCGAGGTGCGCATGCTCGCGCGGCTCGGCGCGGACGCCGTCGGGATGTCGACCGTGCCGGAGGTGATCGCGGCGCGGGCCCGCGGGCTCTCCTGCCTCGGGTTTTCGAGCATCACCAACGTGGCGGCCGGCCTCTCCGGGAGCGCGCAACAGCTGTCCCATCAAGAGGTTCTCGCGGCGGGCCAGCAGCTGGCGGGTCAGCTCGAGCGGCTCATCCGGGGGGTGCTGAAGCGCTTCTAGACGATCCCATTCGCCCTTCTCTGGCCTCTTACCGGTTTCGGCTGCGTGGCAACAGTGCTGCGCGGTGCGAAACGCCCCAGCGCCGGGGGTTGTCGCGAATGTATGAGCGAACCGCCTTTAGCTCGTTTGCACCTCGGATGACGCGCTCGTAGAAGTTCCGTTGCCATACAGATATGCCGACTGTGTCGCGGAGCACGTTCACACGTTTCGTCACCTCAGCCTTATACGCGCCAAGGATGGTCGAAAGCGACCCGGGTACGGCGTCGGCGAAGCGTCGGGGTCTCGGGTGATCATGCGAGTGCGAGAGGAGGATCAGGATGCCGTGAATGTGGTCTGGCATGACGACGAACGTGTCCAGTCGAACGTTCGGGAAGTGTCGAGTTATGGCAAGCCAAAGACCCTGCGCGATTTCCCCCTCTGGGCTGAGATGGACAGTCCCTGAGACGACCGCTCCGAAGGTCCGCGCTCGATTCTTGGTGCAGATCGTGATGAAATAGGCCCCGGGCTGGCGGTAGTCGCGGTCGGGGAGGCGCATTGAGCGACGCCCCCTCACGCTCCATGGGAACGCCTCCCGAGGCACAAGTGCCATGGGTCGGACGATACGTCAGCCCGGCGCGGGCCGCGTAACCCAAACGCATGCCGTCATGGCCCTTTCGCCGCGGGTAGGGTTGAGGGCGGGACCGCGTCGTATGTGTAGGGGCACGGCACCGTTTGTAGGGGCACGGCATTGCCGTGCCCCTACACGATGCCACGCGGCCATGCCCCTACAACCCTTCCGTGGGCGGTCGCGGCGGCCCGGGTACAAAATGATTCAGCGGTCCGTGGCCGCGGCCCAGCCCCGGCGCGGCCGCCATGGCGCGCTGCACGAAGTCGAGCGCGTCCGCCACCGCCCGCTCGAGCGGCCGGCCGTGGGCCAAGCCCGCCGCGACGGCGGCGGACAAGGTGCAGCCCGTTCCGTGGGTGGAGGTGGTGTCGATCCGCGGCCGTGTGAACCGCTGCACCGTACCGTCCGCGACCAGCACGTCCACCACCGCGTCGCCCGTCAGGTGTCCGCCCTTCACGAGCGCCGCGCGCGCCCCGAGCTGCACGAGGGCGCGTCCGGCGCGCTCCATCGCCGCGGGGCTCTCCACCGGCTCGCCCGCGAGGATCGCCGCCTCGTCGAGATTGGGGGTGACCAGCGTCGCGAGCGGCACCAAGTCCCGCCTGATGATGTGCTCGGCGTCCCGATCGAGCAGCCGGTCGCCCGAGGTCGCCACCATCACGGGGTCGAGCACGTAGTTCGGCAGGCGGCGCCGCGCGATCCCGGCGGCGACCGCCTCGGCCACCGCCGCCGAGCCGAGCATGCCGCTCTTCACCGCCAGCGGGGGCAGATCGTCGGCCACGGCGTCGAGCTGCTTGGTCACGAGCGCGACCGGGACGGCTTCCCAGGCCCGCACGCCCACGGTGTTCTGCGCGGTGACCGCGGTGACCACGCTGGTCCCGAACACGCCGAACTGATGGAAGGTCTTCAGGTCCGCCTGGATGCCCGCCCCGCCTCCCGAATCGGAGCCGGCGATGGTGAGCGCGATCTTCACGTAGCGCCCGTGCAGCGGTCCTTCGCATATTGAAGACCCGCACGGGGCCGCCACGGCGCGAGGGAACCCATAGCCAGTAATCTGCAATCGACGATCCGCGATCTTCAACGCCGCAAGGCCCGAGGGCGGCGGGGACTCGCGCTCATCGAGGGCGTCCGGCTGGTGGAGGAGGCGCTCGCGGCGGGGCTCGCGTTCCGGGGCGCCCTCGTGGCGCCCGACCTCGCGCGCACCGCCCGCGGGACGGCGCTCGTCGCCGAGCTGCAGCGGCACGCCGTGCCGGTCGAAGAGGTGGGGACGCGCACCTTCCTGCAGCTCGCTGATACCGACACGCCGCAGGGGATTCTCGGCGTGATCGAGCCACGCCGCTGGAGCGAGGACGATCTGGCGCTCCGGGGGGGCGGGGTGGCGCTGGTGATCGACGCCGTTCAGGATCCCGGGAACGTCGGCACGCTGATCCGCACGGCGCACGCCCTCGGCGCCGTCGGAACGATCGTGCTGCGGGGCACGGCGGACCCGACCAGCCCCAAGGCGCTGCGTGCCGCGATGGGGGCGACGTTCCGGCATCCGGTCGTGGTGCTCGACGACGCCGGCTTCATCGCCTGGGCGCGGAAGCACGACGTGACGCTCTGGGCCGCCGCCGCGGACGGCGTCCCGCTGCATCGCGCCTTGGGGGACCAGGGAAGAGAGAAGCGGGAGGGGCCGATCGCCGTGATCGTGGGCAACGAAGGCGCGGGCATCCGCCCGCAGCTCAACGCCGTCTCGGCGCAGCGCGTGGCGATCCCGCTCGCGCAGGGCGCCGAGTCGCTTAACGTCGCCGTGGCGGCGGGGATCCTGCTCTACGAGGTGGCGCGTGGCCGTTGACCCGATCCTGGTGGTCGCCGCGGGGCTCTGGGGACTGTGTCTCGGGAGCTTTCTCAACGTGTGCATCCTGCGGCTCGCCAACGAAGACAAGAAACAGCGCTCCCTCTTCCATCCTCCCTCCACCTGCCCCCGTTGCGGCCGCCGCATCGCATGGCGGGACAATATTCCGATCGTCTCGTGGCTCGTGCTGCGGGGCCGCTGCCGCTCGTGCGGCAAGCCGATCTCCATGCAGTACCCGATCATCGAGGCGGTGGTGGGCGTCCTGTGGATCGCCGCCCTGCTGGCCTACGGGCCGACCGTCCGCTTCCTCACCGCCGGAGTGCTGGGGACGATCCTGCTCGGCATCGCCGTGACCGACGCGCGCCACTACCTGATTCCGGACGAGTACAACTGGACCGGCCTCGTGCTCGGTCTCGGCCTGTCGCTGACGGCCGGCGTGCCGGGCTTCATCGACAAGGTGCTCGGGGCGGCTGCGGGCTTCGCCTTGCTGTACGCGGTCGGCATGGTGGGCGGATGGGTGTTCAAGGAAGAGGCGATGGGCGGCGGCGACATCAAGATGATGGCGATGGTGGGAGCCTTCGTCGGGTGGAAGGGCGTGTTGCTGACCGTGTTCGCCGGGTCGGTGTTCGGCAGCCTGGTGTACGTCCCGCTGCTGCTGCTGCACCGCCGGAAGCGTCACGTCCCGTTCGGGGTATTCCTCGCCATGGGGGCGGCCGTGGTGTTCGTGTTCGGCGCGACGATCATCGACTGGTACGTGCGGTTCCTGCGGGCGGGGTGAGGTGATGGGCGATCCGTTCGAGGGACTGTTCGATTCCGGGACGGTGCTGGAGCGCGTCGGGGTGGACCTCACCGCCCAGGCGCACCGCGGCGATCTGGAGCCGGTGCGCTGCCGCGATGCCGAGATCGCGCGCGTGGTGGACATCCTGTTGCGACACAACAAGAACAACCCAGCGCTGATCGGCAAGGCGGGCGTCGGCAAGACGGCGATCGTGGAGGGGCTGGCGCAGCGCATCGCCGCGGCGGACGTGCCGCCGGCGCTGAAGGACGCGCACGTCGTGGCGCTCGATCACGTGGCGCTGCTCGCGGGGACCGCCTTCCGCGGCCAGTACGAGGAGCGGATCCGCAAGCTCGTGCGGGAGCTGTCGGCCGACCCCGACCTCATCCTGTTCGTGGACGAGCTGCACAACCTCATCGGCCAGGGGACGGCCCTCGGCGCGGCGATGGACGCGGCGAACATGCTGAAGCCGGCGCTGGTGCGGGGCGACATTCGCGTGATCGGGGCGACGACGGGCGGGGAGTACGACAAGTGGATCCGGGGCGACCCCGCGCTGGAGCGGCGGTTCCAGCCGGTGCTGGTCGAGGAGCTGGACGCGATCCAGACGTGGGAAGTGCTCGTCGCGCGCCGGCCGCGCCTCGAGCGGCACCACGCCGTGGCCATCACGGACGACGCGCTCAAGGCCGCGATCGTCCTCACTGACCGCTTCGTTCCCGAACGGGCGCGCCCCGACAAGGCGATCGACGTGCTGGACGAGGCGTGCGCCCACGCCCAGGCGACGGCGCGCGTCTCGCCGGAGCTCGACCGCCTGATCCGGGAGCGGCGCAAGGTGGACGCGATGATCCGGCGCGGGCTCACGCACGAAAAGCCGCAGCAGGAGCCGGCGGACGACCTCGTGGCGGAAATCTTCCCGATGCTGGAGCGGATCGGGGCGGAGATCGAGAAGATGCTGGGCGGACCGTCGGACAGTCGGACCGTCGCACGGCAAGGCACCGAGACCACCGTCCGACCGTCCGACCGTCCGACGCCGTCGCTCGCGGAGCGGCGCGCCGAGCTCGACGAGCTGCTGCGGCGCGAGCTGGAGCATCAGGGGATCGTGGTGAAGGGTCAGGATATCGCGCGCGTCGTAGGGGTCGCGGCCGGGAAGGGGATCGAGTGGCAGGAGTGAGCCGGTGGCGGCCCGCAGGCGCGCTGGCGGCGCTGCTTGGCGCCTTGGTGGGATGCGAGCAGCGGGCGCAGCAGGTCCAGAGCGAAGCCGAGCTGAAGCTGGCGGTGCAGCAGATGATGCCCGCCGTGGAGCGGGCCACGGGCCTCGCCTTCAAGCACCGTCCCGTGGTGCTGCGCCGCAGCCGCACGCAGGTGCGCGACTACGTCATCCACAAGTTCGACGACGACCTGCCGCCGGCCGAGCTCGCCGGTGCCGAGGCCGCCTACCGCCTGTTCGGCCTGATTCCCGACTCCCTCGACCTGCGGCGTATGATGATCGATCTCCTCACCGAGCAGGTCGCGGGGTACTTCGATCCCGACTCCAACGCGCTCTACCTGCCCACCGACATCGACCCCAGCCAGGCGCGGCTCGTGATCTCCCACGAGCTGGTGCACGCGCTGCAGGATCAGTATGTCAATCTCGACTCGCTTGTCGAGCAGAAGCGGCAGAACGACCGGCGCACCGCGGCGCAGTCGATCCTCGAGGGGCAGGCCACGCTGGCGCAGATCCTGGTGCTGATGCCGGAGCAGAAGCTCGAGAGCCTCCCGAATTTCTGGGACCTGCGCGGCGCGCTCGGCAAGCAGCAGGAGCAGATGAAGGTGTTTTCGAGCGCGCCGCTGTGGCTGCGCGAGAGCCTGATCTTCCCCTACCTGGGCGGTGCCGAGTTCGTGCGCTGGTTCGAGCACGCGTATCCCGGCAAACAGCCGTACGGCGCCCTGATGCCCGTCTCCACGTCGCAGATCCTCCACCCCGACCGCTACGTGGCGGGGGATAAGCCGCGGCCCCTGGCGTTCGGATCGCCCGGCTCGGAATCGGTGCGCTACGAGGATGGGCTGGGCGAGTTCGAGATCCGGTTGTTGTTCGAGCAGCTGTTGGGCGATGAACGCGCGGCGGCGCTGCTGGCATCCGGCTGGGCCGGCGATCGCTACCTGGTGGTGACCGACAGAGGAGACGACGTCCTGGTCTGGTACACCGTGTGGGACGATCGCGCGTCGGCGGCGCGGTTCTTCAAGGGGTTGGGGCGTGCGTGGGCGCGACGCCGCGTGGGCGGACCGGCGGACCGCCGGTTCGAGATCCGGCAGCTTACGGTCGAGCGTCTGCCCGTGGTGCGACTGGTGGACGCTCCGGCGAAATGGCCAGGCTGGAAACGCCTCCCGCCTATCCGAATAGCGCGTTGATTCCCCAGGCCACGAGTCCCACGATCGCCCCCAGGACGTAGCCGAGCTGCACGATCAGCGTCAGCTCGCGCTGCGTGACGTTGCGAATCAGCTCCTCCATGCGCGCCGTCGAGAAGCCCAGCACCTTCTGCTCCACCAGCTCCTGCACCGACAGCTGCGACACGATCGCGGGGACCTGCCGCTGCATCCACTCCCACAGCGGGTCGGTGAGGATGCTGCGGAGGCGCGCCTCGGCGTCCGCGGGCAGGAGGTCCGCCGGCCGGCCGATCGGCTTCTCGAGCAGCGCCGTGACGGCCGCGTGGGCCGCCTCGGCCACCCGCTGCTGGCCCGCGTCCCCCGCGAGCGCACGGCGGCCGAGCTCGATCGCCTCGCGGGCCCGGCGCGCGGCCCACTTGCGCGTGGCGGGCGCCCGCAGCGCGGCGACGATGTAGTCCGCGGCCGCCCGCTCGAGCCCGTCCAGGCGGTCCGGACCGAGGGCCCAGAGCCGCTCGGCGAGCGGGGTGCGGAGGAACCGCACCACCGCGTCGTTCACGGCGCGCGCCGCCTGCGCCCGGAAGTCGGCCGAACCCATCACCTCGGCGAGCTCCGTGAGCCCGCCGTCTTCCAGCCCGTCGAGCACCCGGTCGATGCGCGCTTCCGTGACCACGAGCTTCGCCATCAGCCGCTCGTGCACCAGGAGGCTCCTGATCGCGCGGTCGAGGAACCGCTTCAGGGCGTCGCGCACGCGCGCGCGCGCCGCGGGATCGGTGAGCAGGTCGCCCAGCCGCTCCACGGCCACCGGGAGGTAATCGGCGATCGCCTGTTCCAGCGCCGCGACGAGGCCCGGCGGCAACCGCTCGAGCAACGGGCGCTCGTCGCGCAGCAGGCGCGCCCGCTGGCCGGCCACGAACTCCCGCACCGCGCGCTCGAGCTCCGGATGCGCGAGCCCGTCCTCCACCCAGCGCTCGAGCGTCACGTACTTCTCGACCGCCGCCTCGAACCCCGGCCCCTCCACGAAGTCGGCGAGCTTCTCGGCCAGCCGCTCGGCGAGCGGCTCGAGCGAGCGCTCGAGCTCGGCCACGACGGCCGGCGGCAGCTCGGCGCGCAACGTACCGCGCGACGTGTTGAGGATCTGGTTGAGGAAGACGGTGATCGCGCGGTCGAACGCCTCCCGCAGGCCGGGCGCGCTGAGCTGGCGGGCCAGGTCCTCTTCGGTCAGGAGCCGCTGGCCCACGGTCTTCCCGATGCTCTTCGCGAGCCGTGCCTTGTTCTTGGGAATCGCCCCGTGCAGCTTGAGCGGGCCGAGCCCCCGCGCCTCGTAGGGGTGAAACAGCATCCAGACCGCGACGGCGTTCGTGATCCCGCCCGACACGGCGCCAACCCCTACGGTGATGAGCCCTTGCAGCCACGCGGCTTGCGGCATCGGCAGAAATAAACACACCCCACTTGGATTCCGGCAACTCGCTAAGTAGTTTTGTGGGCTTATGTTTACGGCCCTGTCGGCAACGCCCTCGAAAAGGACCTGACGGACGCTATGGCTACTCGCATTCGACTGCGGCGCGTGGGACGGAAGGGGCAGAGCTACTTCCGGATCGTCGTCGCGGACTCGCGGTCTCCCCGGGACGGCCGGTTCGTCGCGACGCTCGGGAACTACAACCCGCGCACCAATCCGGCGCGCATCCAGGTCGACGCGGAACAGACGCGCGCCTGGCTCGAGAAGGGCGCGCTGCCGACCGACACGGTGCGCTCGCTGCTGAAGCAGGCGGGCGTGCTGGGCCAACGGCCCGCCTAGTCGGGCGGCTCCGCAAGCCGCACGGTCAACAGGGGGAGGTCGCGGTCATCCCTCTGGTGGAGAACCCGGGCACCGTGTTCGTGCCGAAGGCCCGGTTGTACGTGGTGAACGCGGAGCGGCAGGTGGTAGCGGGGCCGCTGGTGGTGGCGCGGCGGCGCGCCTACCACCGCGAGTGGCTGCTCGGGTTCCTGGGCGTCACGTCGCGCGCCGTGGTGGAGCCGTGGCGCGATCATTTCGTCGCGGTGGAAGAGGCCGATGCTGACGATTAACGTCGTGACGCTCTTCCCGGAGGTGTTCCCGGCGCCGCTCGCGGCGAGCATCGTGGGGCGCGCGGCCGAGCAGGGGCTGGTGCGCTACCGGGTCGTGCAGCTGCGCGACTACACGCACGACCGGCACAAGACGGTGGACGACTATCCCTACGGCGGGGGCGCGGGGATGGTCCTCAAGCCCGAGCCGTTTTTCGAAGCGGTGGAGGACCTGCGCGCGGGGCCGCCGATCGTGCTGCTCTCGGCGCGCGGTCGGCCCTTCGGGCACCGCGACGCGGTGCGGTTCGCGGTGGGCCGGGAGTTGACGCTCTTGTGCGGCCACTACAAGGACGTGGATCAGCGGGTGGCGGACGGGTTGGGGGCGGAGGAGCTGTCGCTCGGCGATTTCGTGCTGTCCGGGGGCGAGCCGGCGGCGCTGTGCGTGATCGACGCGGTCGTGCGGCTGCTGCCGGGCGCGCTCGGGGACCACGAGTCGGCCGCCACGGACTCGCACTACGACGGGTTGCTCGCCCCGCCGAGCTACACGCGCCCGCCGAGCTATCGCGGATTGGACGTGCCGGCGGTATTGTTGAGCGGCGATCACGCGCAGATCGCGACGTGGCGCGCGGCGGCGGCCGAGCGGTTGACGCGCGAGCGGCGGCCCGATCTTTGGGCGCGATTTCAGGAACGAGGCTGAGGGTATGGACCGACTGAGGGCGATCGAGCGGGAAGGCTTGAAGACCAACCTTCCCGCCTTCGATCCGGGCGACACCGTGCGCGTGATGGTGCGGGTGCGCGAGGGCGACAAGGAGCGGCTGCAGGCGTTCGAGGGCGTGTGCATCGCTCGACGGGGTGCCGGGATCAACGCGACCTTCACGGTGCGCAAGATCTCCGCTGGCGTCGGCGTGGAGCGCATCTTCCCGTCGCACTCGCCGTCCATCGCGGAGATCGAGCTGGTCCGCAAGGGGCGAGTGCGCCGCGCCAAGCTCTACTTCCTGCGGCGCCTCGCCGGCAAGGCGGCGCGCATCCGGGAGAAGCGTGGGTTGACGGTCCCCGAGACGGTGGAGAAGCAAGAGGCGTGAGAGGCCCCCGCCCCACGCTGGAGCGCGAGATCGCGTTCTGGGAGGCGCGGGGTGGAGGAGAAGGACTCGTCGCCGGTCTCGACGAAGCAGGCCGCGGTCCACTGGCCGGTCCGGTGGTGGCCGCGGCCGTCGTGTTTCCGCCGTTCTGCAAGATCATCCGCGGCCTGCGTGATTCCAAGATGCTGTCGGCCCCGAAGCGGGCGCGGCTGGCGGCCGTCGTCCGCGCGCGGGCGCTCGCCGTCGCCGTGGGCGCCGCGAGCGTGCGCGAGATCGACCGGCTGAACATCCGGCGCGCGAGCATCCTCGCGATGCGGCGCGCCCTGGCGCGGCTGGCCGTCCAGCCGGCGCACGTACTGGTGGACGGGCTGCCGGCTCCCGAGCTGGGGTGCCCGCACGAGGCGATCGTGGACGGCGACGTGCACTGCCACTCGATCGCCGCCGCCTCCGTGGTGGCGAAGACCGTGCGCGACTATCTGATGGAGCTGCTGGGACGGCGCCACCCGACCTACGGCTGGGCGAGCAACAAGGGCTACGGTACGCCGGAGCACCTCGCCGCGTTGGCGGCGTTCGGCTTCACGTGGCACCACCGCCGCAGCTTCGCGCCGGTGGTGCAGCTCGAGCTCATCGCGCCGCCCGTTTCAATCCCTTTCGGAACTCCTCCAGCGGCCGCGTATTCAGGATATCGCGCGCCTCCAGTCCCGCCCGCCGCGCCAGATCCACCGCGTACTTCATGAACACCAGGTTGTTCGGCTGGTGGCTGTCGGTCGAGAGCACGAAGCGGACGCCCTGCCGCTGCGCCGCGGCCGCGAGCGTGTCGGGCAGATCCATCCGTTCGGGGTGGCCGTTGAGCTCCAGCAGGCACCCGGCGCCCGCGCAGGCGCGGCACAGCGCGTCGAAGTCGAGGGGATAAGGCTCGCGCTTGCCGAGCAGGCGGCCGGTGGGGTGGCCGATGGCGTCGATCCAGCGGTGCTCTGCCGCACCCACCAGCCGGCGCGTCAGCTCCTCTTTCGACTGGTTCGTGCCGTAGTGGATGGTGGCGACGACGTAGTCCGCCTCGGCGAGCACGTCGTCGGGCAGGTCGAGCTTGCCGGTCTCGAGGATGTCGAGCTCGATGCTCTTCAGGATGGTGAACCGCCCCCCCCCGCCCCCCGGGTTCGCGCCGTTGCGTTCGTCGATCCCCCGCCACTGCTCCCGTAACCGCTTCGCGTCGAGGCCATGCGCCATCGTGACGCGCTTCGAGTGGTCGGTGATGGCGATGTATTGATAGCCGAGCGCCCGGGCCGCGTGGGCCATCTCGTCGATCGTCGCCTGCCCGTCGGTGGCGTTGGTGTGCATCTGGAGATCGCCGCGGATGTCGTCGAGCTCGACCAGCTGGGGTAAGCGGTGCTCGCGCGCCAGGGCGATCTCCCCGCGCGCCTCCCGCAGCTCCGGCGGCATCAGGTCGAGGCCGAGCTTGGCGTAGATCTCCGCCTCGGTCTTACCGGCCACGCGCCGCGTGCCCTTGAACAGGCCGTACTCGTTCAGCTTGTAGCTCTGTTCTTGGGCGATGGTGCGGAGCTCGATGTTGTGCGCCTTGGAACCGGTGAAGTACAGCAGGGCGGCGCCGTAGGCCGCCGGCTCGACGGCGCGCAGGTCCACCTGCAGCCCGCCGCGGAGCTTCACCGTCGCGCGCGTCTCGCCCTGAGAGAGGACCTTCGCGACTTCGGGATACCGAACGAACCGGTCCATCACCTTCGCGCTGTCGTCGCTGGTCACCAGCACATCCAGGTCTCCGATCGTCTCGCGCCGCCGGCGGTAGCTCCCCGCCACTGCGATCTCGTGCACCGCGCCGCCCGCCTTCAGGTACTCGACGAGCGCGTTGGCCTGCGTCTCGGCCTCGTTCAGGAGCAGCCGGTGCTCGGTCACCTGGGCCTGGCCCAGTCCGGCGCGGATCTTCTCCTCCATCTTGGCGCCGAAGCCTTTGAGCTTCCGCACGCGGCCGGCGTCGAGCGCCTTGGCGAGATCGGCGCCGGACTTCACCTTGAGCTTCTTGTGAAGCAGCTTCACCCGCTTGGGGCCGAGCCCCGGGATGCGCAGCAGGTCGAGCAGGCCCGCGGGGAGCTTGGCGGCGAGCTGGCGGTGGAGTTTCAGCGCGCCCGTGCCGACGATCTCGGCGATCTTCTCGGCCAGGTCCTCGCCGATCCCGGGGATCTCGGTCAGGTCTTTCGTGCCCGACCGGACCAGGTCGGCGAGGGACTCGGGGAAGTCCCGAATCGTGCGGGCGGCGTTGCGGTAGGCGCGCACCCGGAACGGGTTGGCGTCCTGGATCTCGAGGAGGTCGGCGACCTCGTCGAACAGCCGGGCGATGTCGGG
>WNGJ01005362.1_pt1 | contig 13445 bp, 15 predicted proteins | sample 5400611 | NCBI WGS metagenome assembly WNGJ01 (sample SAMN13153375, study PRJNA577476) | soil metagenome | isolation source: 40 cm soil or saprolite under Garry oak tree replicate 1 | place: USA:California | collected 2016-06-15 | reverse complement strand
CGGACACGTGTTTCCCCTGCGGGCACGGAAAGGCGGCGTGTTGGTGCGCGCCGGGCAGACTGAGGCGTCGGTGGATTTGGCTCGCATGGCCGGAATGGTGCCGGCAGGAATTATCTGCGAGATCATGCGGGAAGATGGAAGCATGGCCCGAGTGCCGGACCTGATTAAGTTTTGCAACGTACACGGACTGAAAATGCTCACCGTCGCGGAACTGATCCGCTATCGCATGCAGCATGAGCGCTATGTGCACCGCGTGGGAGAGGCGCTGGTGGATACCGACTACGGCGAATTCCGGGTAATCGCATACGAGAGTGAAGTGGATGGTGGCGATTCCCATCTGGCGCTGGTGCATGGCGACATTGGAAGAGGCGACGAACCGTTGCTGGTCAGAATGCATTCGCACTGCTTGATCGGCGACGTCTTTGGTTCAGCTGCCTGCGATTGTCGGGAAACACTTGAGGGATCGCTCACTGCCATTGCCTGCGAAAGACGCGGCGCACTGATCTACCTACACCAGTCGGCAAAAGGTTTTTCGGTCGAAAAAGTCGGCGACAAAACCGCAATCTCATTCCATCGGGAGAGGGCTCTGCCTTCGGCGCCGGAAACCCACCGCAAAACGCAGCGTGAAATTGGCATCGGGGCGCAGATACTCGCAGACTTGAACCTGCGCCGGATTCGACTGCTCACCAACCATCCGCGGAGAGTCGCGGCGCTCGAGGGATTTGACATCGAGATTGTGGAACAGGTGCCGGTGGCGCTGGAGCGGAAGAAAGTCAGTGATTAGTGGCTAGTGGTCAGTGGCTAGAAATTCATGCTCTTCCGACTGCAGGCGTTACTGACCACTAAGCACTAACCACTGGCCACTGCTTTCAAAACGGCTTGCGGATCACGATGTCATTGTCGCGGATGAAGAACTGCGCTGAGCACGTTCCTGAGCCGCAGATGATCGCGACCAGTCCTGCGATCTGTTTTCTGGTAATCAGGCCCAATGTGCCGCAATTGGGGCAGGAGAGCACGGCCCAGTAGGGATCTTCTTTTTCGCCGATGTGGCCGGCATTTTCCAGCACGAAGATTGTGCCGGGCTGCATCTGGTCCGGGATCCATTCGCTCAGGACTTCGAGTTCAGCAACCATTTCACCCTCCTCGCGGGCAAATCTTCTGCTAGGAACCCAATCTCAGCTTGCGTACTGAACGACCTTTTTCCGGAACGCACCTGCCGGGCCGCTTGCGCCCGCTGACGACCGCCTTCACCTGGCGCACTGTATCGCTTAGGCAAATGGCGAACATTGGCTGCCGGGAATTCTTGAGGATGTCCACAATCTGCTGCGGAGATGTTTCGAGGTAAAGCGTACTGCCATCCGTCAGCAGGTGATAGCTCGACGCGCCGCTCACGGTCTCCGCCAGGCGCTTGCTGAATTCTTTCTGCAGGAAGCGGACTACCTTGCGCATGCGTTGCAGCGAGAAGCCCTTGCTGCGCAACTCGCAGATCACGGCCACTTCGGCCAGGTCTTCGAAAGAATAAACACGCCGATGCCCCTGGCGCCCGGGGACAACGAGGTCGCGCTCATCCCACCACTGCAGCTGGCGGGCAGTGATGCCGGTCAGGCGAATGACGTCTTGCGATGTGAATGCGTCCTGCATTTCAACCCACAAATGTTTCAAACGTTCTACATACAAAATGTTTGAAACATTTTAGGCTGAAATTGTGGGAAATCAATCAGGGAAATCGTGCAAAAGGAGGTAACTAATGAGCTACTAGCCGCTAGCTTCTAGCGCCTAGCGATCCCCGCCGCCCACGAAATGGACGATTTCCAGTTTGTCCCCATCGGAGAGCGACGTACTATCCCAGCGATCACGGGGAACGAGCTCGCGGTTGAGCTCAACGGCGACGCGGTCGGGCTTCATGCCGAGCTGCTCAAGAAGCGCAGATACGGTGGAGGCTGAACTGAATTCCCGGTCTTCGCCGTTGATGGTGAGTTTCATTCAGCGGCTGTGGCGCGTCAGGCTTGGGGAAGCATGGGTCCTCGCAAACTAATCCGGCCATCCTCGAAATCTAACCTTGCTTTCGGAGGATTATCGCATATACCGCGAATCGACCGGGAGGGCACGGCTTCTAGCCGTGCCGACTGCCGGCGTTGTGGATTCCGGCTTCAGCCGCTGAGGGAAGGATTCTATCGCGGTACACTTCAGGGGCTAAAGCCTAATCAGAAGAAGCAGCTTGCGGCACGGCTGGAAGCCGTGCCCTCCCGATTTTCTTCGCAGCCAACGATATGCTCAAGGAAGACCCAACAACGAATTCGGCATCAGGAGCTTACTCTTCTCAAATGAAACTTCCTCGTCGCAGTCCTTCCTGCGGAATTCACTTGCACCAACAGCGACGATTCTGGGAGCGAAGCTTCTTCCACCAGAAATGTCAACTCAGCGTCGCCGGAGGCGTCAGTGGTGACCTGTGTGTAGAAGGGGTCGGCGTTGGGACCGGCGAAGCGGACCGTCAGGCGAGCGCCGGCGATTCCCTGCCCGGCTTCGGTGGCGCGCAGCTTCATCGAGAGCTCGTGTTCGGCGTGGACAGATTCCGAGTTCAGCCACTGGATGTCGAGTTCCTTCTCCGCGGCCAGAGTCTCGGGCGTCTCGCGCCTGTCGAAGACTTGCTCCAGACGGCCATCGCGGATGGCGTCGAGCACCAACCGGTGCTGCTCGCGCAGGATGTGCTCTTTTCTCTGGTCGGTGAAATCTGGGCTCTGCGCCGGCTCGGCGTATGGGGTCGCACGCTTACCGATGCAGCGTCCGCGCACAAAGACCTGGGTCTGTAACAGCATCTCTCCTTCGCGCGCCTCACTCTGCACGTGATAGACAGTGTCTTGGTGCTTGATGTCGGTGTTGAAGCCAAAAATCATGGGGTTTGCGAATAACCAGTGTCGTCGAAAATATCGTCAGGCGCAATGATTACGAAAGTTCGGATAGGCACCGGGAGCGCGGAAGGCCACAGTTTGGGTTTCCCGGTACAAGTGCCGAAGGCACGGCATGGGAAAGCCCGGCACAGAAGTGCCGGGTGTGCTGGGCAAACGGAACCGAGTCCCGAAGGGACGGCACTTCTACCCGAATGCTTCCTTTGAATCAAATGCCATTCCCGATTTTCGGATCATCGTCTCGAACTCTGCCTCATACGACCGCTTCTTATGATGCTCCGCCTGGTGCTCGATATAATGGGTGACCGCGGCTTTGTTCGAACTGCTCACGCTGAATACCCTGTATCCCTCCTGCCATTTGAACTCCAATCCGTGCTCATGCAGCCAACGCGAAGAGTTGGCTTTCAGAACCTGAATTGCTTTGGCGGGGGTGACATCTGCGGGAAGCGCAATCAACAAATGCGATATGGTTGGAAGTGCCTCCGGCGGCGAGCACCGGAATATGGTACTTCCGGCCAATGCCCGCGAAATATTTGCAGAGCCGTGGAATCATTTCGTCCGGGATGACGTTTTTCCGTTCCTTGGTGCTGAAGACGCAATGAACGAGAATGTTGGGATATTTGTGGGCCATCCAGCCAATATTCACATTTCGTGAGTGAGCGTCTGTGAGGTATGTCACACGGCGGGTGTTCACACCCAAGTGCCGAAGGCACGGCATGGGAAAGCCCGGCACGGAAGTGCCGGGTAAGCCGATCCAGCCACGACGTGAGTCCCGAAGGGACGGCACGCCTACGAGGACCAAACGCAGCCTCGATTTTCGAAGCATTGTCACGGACTCCGCTCGTACGATCGCGTTTCGCGACCATATGTCCCTGCCGGATGTCGCGGGTGTGGGTACCGTCCCTGAAGGGACTCGGGAATCTATACCTCGGCTTACCCGGCACTTCCGTGCCGGCTTTCCCATGCCGTGCCTGCGGCACTGGGCTTGGCGTTGTCGAACGTTATTTGCGTGTTGGCCGGCCTCAGCTCGGTTCGTAATGATCCGGCCATCCAAACTTAGAATGTAAAATGTCCTTGGCGATTGCTAGAGCGCTGGGGGCTGGCCTCCATTCCGGAATATCACCCCACTTTTCCTGTATGAAAACCAAGGCACCTTTCCGAACTAGGTCGACGAACGCCGCATAGACTTCGTCTTCCGGCGCCCTTGGGCCAAAGTTCAGGACCTGTCGGGAAATCACAGGAAACCATAGATAGGCGTACCAACCGATGTTATCGATTGTCTCCAATATCCATGCTTCTAAGTCTGAGAGTTCAAAGTTTTCGTTCGGTTCCGGCATACGTCCGTCGGCATACGTTCGGCATACGTCCGTCGCTTGACACTGCTCCACCCGAACTCTAATCTAGAACGTTTAGTTGATTGGCATAATTTTATTCAGCTCTCCTATGCCCGACAATTATTTCGCCAACTACCTGCCGTTATTGATCCATTTTTTGCTGGCTGGCGCTCTGGCTAGCGCTCTGGTGCTGCTTTCCTGGATCATTGGGTACCGCAAGCCGAGCCGGGCGAAATCGTCTCCGTATGAATGTGGGATGACGCCGGTGGGCGACGCCCGCGAGCGCTTCTCGGTGAAGTTTTATCTTGTTGCGATGCTCTTTATTCTGTTCGACGTTGAAGCCGTCTTCCTTTATCCCTGGGCGATCATCCTGAAAGACCTCAAGAAGATGGGACAGGGTCTTTTCGGCATATCTGAGATGTTCGTGTACATCGGAATCGTGCTGGTTGGCTTCTGGTACATCTGGAAAAAAGGTGCGCTCGATTGGGGACTCAGCGTATCGTCTCCGCAACAAACGAAATTCGCGCGTGCCACAGCTGGAAAGGGTCAGGTTTGATGGCGCTGGTTCCGGCGGTCACCGATCTCGAGCAACTCAAAGGGCATCCTGCAATTTCGCGGCTGATCTCATGGAATCCGCGGGCGGTCGAGGGTGTAAAGTTTGATCGTGATGAAATGACTATTGACGTCGAGCGGTCGGCCATCCGTGAGGCCTGCGCTCTGCTGAGAGACGACGCGAACTGTCCGTTCAACTATTTGTCCGACATCACCTGCGTGGATTGGCATCCATCGGAGCCGCGGTTTGAAGTCATCTATCACCTCTTGTCGATTCCTAACAAAGAACGTGTGCGGCTGAAAGTGCGGCTTAGCGGAGAGACTCCGGCGCTTGAATCCGTAACGTCCGTCTGGCCGGGAGCGAATTATTTCGAGCGCGAAATTTTCGATCTGTTTGGAGTGCGTTTCTCTGGGCATCCTTATCTGCGCCGCCTGCTGATGCCGGAAAATTGGGAAGGCCACCCGCTGCGCAAAGATTATCCGGTGGAGGGCTACCGGTAAGTTCACGGTTCGTTTATGGCCCACCTCACACCCACGCCTGCGCTAGAACCCGGTCAGGACAAGACCATGATCCTGAACATGGGGCCGCAGCACCCGTCCACGCATGGGGTGTTGCGATTGATTCTGGAAATTGACGGCGAGACAGTAGTGCGGCTGCTGCCTGACATTGGTTACCTGCACACCGGAATTGAGAAGACCTGCGAGGCCAAGTTCTATCACCAAGTGGTACCGCTGACCGACCGCATCGATTATCTCTGCCCGATGACCAACAATCTCTGCTACGTGTTGGCGGTGGAGAAGCTGCTTGGCATTGAGATCCCACCGAAAGCGCAGTGGCTGCGGGTAATGATGAACGAACTGACGCGCATCAACTCGCACCTGGTGTGGCTGGGCACGCATGCCCTTGATCTTGGCGCGATGACCGTGTTCCTCTATTGCTTCCGCGAGCGCGAAGACGTTTTGCGGCTGTTCGAGGCCGTCAGCGGGCAGCGCATGATGACATCTTATTTCCGCGTTGGAGGCGTTGCGCTCGAACCGCCGATTGGATTCTTTGACCGAGTGCGCGATTTTGCGAACCGTTTCCCGTCTAAGGTGGACGAATACGAAGGCCTGCTGACGGGGAATCCAATTTGGGTGATGCGTACGAAAGGCGTCGCGAAACTTTCTGCCGAAGATGCGATCGCACTCAGCGCCAGCGGCCCAACTCTGCGTGGAAGCGGCGTGGATGTTGATTTGCGGCGGGACATGCCCTACTCGGGCTACGAGAATTTCCAGTTTAAAGTGCCGGTGGGCCAAGACGGCGATGTGTTTACGCGTTACATGCTGCGCGTACAAGAACTGCGTGAGTCGATTGCCATTGTGCAGCAGGCGCTGGATGGCATGCCGTCGGGACCGGTTAAGGCCAACGCGCCAAAAGTTGTACTGCCTGACCGCGAGAAGATGAAGACGGAGATGGAAGCGCTGATTTATCACTTCAAGATCATCACCGAAGGATTTGCGGTCCCTGAAGGTGAGGTGTATCAGGCAGTGGAATCTCCGCGCGGTGAGATGGGATACTACATCGTGAGCGATGGCTCGGCCAAACCGTACCGCGTGCACATGCGCTCGGCCTGCCTCGCGAACCTGCAGGCGCTGCCGAGTATGTGTGAAGGACACCTGATTGCAGACGTGGTGGCGGCTATTGGGAGTATTGATATTGTGCTGGGGGAGATAGATCGATAGTGGCGGTTTTCTTTGCGATCGTTGCGATTCCTCCGGGTTCTTTGCGGTGAGAGCTTTATAGACCTTAACCGCAAAGTTCGCTAAGGCGGCGCAAAGTTCGCAAAGAAAACCACCCAGCCGCGAAGCGGCGGCATGTGAAAGCCCGGCATGGAAGTGCCGGGGAGGATAAGAGAAGACAACAAGTCCCTATCAGGGACAACACAAATGCGATGAAGTTCTCGCAACAATTCGAGTCACGTTTTTCGGGGATGTTGACGCATTATCCGACCAAGAGATCGGTGCTAGTACCGACTCTCCTCTATGCGCAAGATGAAGTCGGCTATCTCTCTGAAGAAGTGATCCAGGAAATCGCCGGGCGCCTCGAACTCACCGAGCTCGATGTCCGCAATGTGATCAGCTATTACTCCATGCTGACCACGAAGCCGCGCGGAAAATACAACGTTCAGGTGTGCACCAACATTGCTTGTCTGCTGCGTGGCGGCGAAGAATTGTTGCAGCATTGCGAGAAAAAACTTGGTGTCGGGCACAAGGGAACCACGTCCGACGGCGTGTTCTCGCTCGAAGAAGTGGAGTGCATCGGTGCATGTAGTTGGGCGCCGGCAGTGCAGGTCAACTACGATTTTCACGAGAACCTGACGGCAGAAAAGATGGATATAGTGTTGGAGGAATATAGGAAGAGGGCTGCAACACATTGAATCATTGAGCGATCGGATCACTGGATCATTGGTACCCACTTCTCGCAAAAGCGGCGAGAAGTGGGCACCCCGTTCCCGGTTTTCAATGATTCAATCGCTCAATGATTGAATGATGCAATTCAATGGCTGACTTAGTTTCACATCCCGATGAGGTACGTGTCGTCTCGAAGCGCTTTGGACAAGGCGCGGCGAACATTGATCGCTATCTCGCGTTCGACGGCTACCAGGCCGTGCAGAAGGCGCTTGCCATGCAGCCCGACGCAATTATCAACGAGGTCAAGAACTCGGGATTGCGCGGGCGCGGCGGAGCGGGATTCAACACCGGGCTGAAGTGGTCATTCGTCCCCAAACAGTCGGCGAAACCGAAATACATTTTGTGCAATGGCGATGAGAGCGAACCTGGCACTTGCAAAGATCGTCTGATTCTGGAGCACGATCCACACTCGGTGATCGAGGGCGTGATGATCGCAGGGCTGGCCGTAGGTGCGCAGGCTGGCTACATCTACATTCGGGGCGAATATCGCTATCTGCTGGAGATCATGCAGAAGGCGATTGCCGATGCTTACGAAAAAGGCTTTGCAGGAAAGAACATTTTCGGCAGCGGGCGCGACTTTGAAGTCTATTGGCATGGCGGAGCAGGTGCCTACGAGGTCGGCGAAGAATCGGCGCTGATGGAGTCCCTCGAAGGTAAACGCGGCATCCCGCGTATTCGGCCTCCGTTTCCGGCGGTGGTGGGGCTGTGGGGCGGGCCGACGGTCATTAATAATGTTGAGACGCTGGCGAGTGTGCCGCCCATCATTCTCGGCGGCGCGGAGTGGTTTGCAAATTTGGGCACGCCAAAGAACGGTGGCACTCGCCTGTTCTGTCTGGGCGGACATTTGAACAAGCCGGGTGTGTACGAGTTGCCGATGGGATACAACTTAAAGAAGATGATTTATGACGTCGGCGGCGGAATTCCCAATGGGCGCAACTTGAAAGCTGTAGTGCCTGGCGGATCGAGTTGTCCGCTGCTGACCGCTGACGAAATTGATCTGCCGATGGATTTCGATTCGCTGATGAAAGCCGGCAGCATGCTCGGGTCGGGAGGTTTGGTTGTGGCCGATGACTCCACCTGTATGGTCAAGTTCGCGTTACGCATCATGAAATTTTATCGGCACGAAAGTTGTGGGTGGTGTATCCCTTGCCGTGAAGGGACCGATTGGCTGGAAAAGACATTGAGCCGCTTCCACGCGGGAGGCGGGATTAAGAAAGACATCGATAACATTCAGTATTTGTCGGAGAACATGCTTGGGCGCACGTTCTGCCCGCTAGGAGATGCTGCAGCGCTTCCGACGATTTCGATTGTGAAAAAATTTCGGAAAGAATTTGAAGACCATTTGGAAGGGCGACCGTGTCCGTTTGACAAGGCGGCGACAGTAGAGCGATTACCGGTTTTTGCATGAAGTACCTCTGTGAACTCTGTGTCCTCTGTGGTTAATGGTTCTAAGCACTTAACCACAAAGGACACAGAGGGTTAACAGAGAAAAGCTAGAACCTGAACTCCAATGTCTGACGCACCAAAACTCGTAAGCCTCACGGTTGATGGCAAACAGGTCTCCGCGCCCGCCGGCACACTGCTAATAGAAGCTTGCAAAGTCGTTGGTATTGAAGTGCCGTCGTTCTGTTATTACCCAAATCTCTCATTGCAGGGCGCATGCCGCATGTGCCTGGTGAAGATCGAGAAGATGCCGAAGCTGCAGACTGCCTGCACCACGGTCATCGGCGAAGGCATGATCGTCACCACCGAGAGTGACGAGATCAAGCAGGGGCGCAAGAGCATGGTCGAGATGCTGCTGGGGAACCATCCGCTGGATTGCCCAGTATGCGACGCTGGCGGCGAATGCGAACTGCAGGACATGACGTTCTCCTACGGCGCGGCAGAATCGAAGTACATTGACATCAAGACGCATCGTGACGAGCAACAATGGTCGCCGGTGGTTTACTTCGACCGCCCGCGCTGCATTCTTTGCTATCGCTGCGTGCGTATTTGCGGTGAAGGCATGGATGTTTCGGCGCTTGGTATCCAGAACCGGGGCGTGGTCTCGACCATTGTGCCGAATAAGCAAGACCATCTCGACTGCGAAGAATGTGGGATGTGCATTGATATTTGTCCGGTCGGCGCACTGACCTCGGGTGCGTATCGTTACAAGACGCGCCCCTGGGAGATGAAGCACGTCGGCACAACCTGTACTCACTGCGCGGACGGATGCAAGACGACGTTGGGAGTGCGGCGGTCCGATACGGGCATGGAGGTCGTGCGCGGGGACAATCGCGACAAAAGTGGAATCAATGGCGATTTCCTCTGTATCAAAGGACGCTACGCATTCGACTTTGCAAATCACGAAGATCGGCTGAAGGAACCTCTAGTCCGCAAGAACGGACGTCTGGTTCCTGCTACATGGGAAGAAGCGTTTGAGCTGGCTGGGAAGCGGTTCCGCGAGATTTGCGATCGCGAAGGTGGCCGCGCGATTGGTGTCATCGGCTCAACGCGAACCACGAACGAAGAAAATTATCTCCTGCAGAAGTTCGCGCGAGTGGTGCTGGACACCAACAACATTGATCATCACCGCACCGCCGACTTCCCTGCTCTTGCTGCTGCCCTCCAGGGAAAAGCCACTTCCACGGCCAGCATGCGCGATGTGTATGGCGCCCCGGCGGTCCTGCTGATCGGGAATAACCCGACGGACGAGCATCCCCTGCTGGCCTGGCAAATTCGTAATAACGTTCGGCTGCACAAGGCGCGGTTGTACGTGGTGAATTCAGAGCCGATCAAGCTGCGCCGACAGGCAGCCAGTTTCTTGCCGATTTCAGCAGAGTCTTACGCAGAATTCGCGGCCTTCCTGGAGGGATCAGGCCAGGACGGGCGTGGACGCCCGTCCCTACACGAAACTTCGAAAGCGGAATGGACTGACTTGCGGGAAAGATTGCTCGGCGAGCAGGGTCTGGTCATTGTTTTTGGATCGGAGATTTCCGGCAGCGGCATCAGCTCGCTGGCAAAATTTGGTGCCAGCATTCCTGGTACGAAGCTCGCCTGTCTCAGCGATTACGCCAATTCCCGCGGGGCGGCAGATATGGGTCTCTATCCCGATCTGCTACCTGGATATCTTCCGGTTTCGGGCGCAAGCACGTTTCGCGAGGAGTGGGGAAGCTTGCCGGACAATCCTGGTCTGAACATTCCGCAGATGTTCGAGGCGGCGAAGTCAGTACAACTGAAGGCCCTATACATTGTCGGAGCAAACCCGGTCGGGCGCCTGGACGTAGGCCCGGCGACTTTGACAAATGCGTTCACAGTTGTGCAAGACATGTTTCTGACTGAAACGGCCGCTCTCGCTCAAGTCGTTCTGCCCGCGGCTAATGCCTACGAAAAATCTGGAACTTTTACCAATACCTGCGGCGATTTGCAAATTCTGAAGAAGGCGGGCGAAGTGACAACCGTCAAGCCGGATTTCGAGATGATCGTGCGCATCGCCGACGCAATGGGTTTTGATGTCCACAAGCTGGTTCCGTTCGGGCACGGAGTCCACTCTGACATGGGACAGTCGCGCGGCGCGCAGTCAGGAGAGTCCGACCAACATAGCGTTTGGCTGGAGGCGAATGGACTTGAGCCGAAGATGAATCCGTTTGATCCGATGGCGATGTTGGATGAAATCCAGCGACTGGTGCCGGGATACGATGTTTCGCGGATTGAGTTGATGGCTGGAAATGATCAGCACACTTCGATCTGGCAGATGGGGCCGGGAGCGACGCAAAGCCCGGAGCTGATTATTCCAGCAAACAATAATCTCTTCAGTTCGGGAACGTTGGCGCGGTACTCCCGGGCTTTGAATTCTGTAATCGAGAACAAGAATCCTGAACCAGTTGAGGAAGTTCCGGCAGATTAGAAACCAGTGATCAGTGGTCAGAAAACCAGTGGTCGAATCACCAACGAACTGGCCACGGATCACTGGCCACTGACAACCTGACGTTAAAGTAAAGAACGAAACGTCTTTGCCAATTACGACTTTCATCATCGTTTCAGTCATCAAGATTGCGCTGATCTTGTTTGTGCTCTTGACGGCGGTGGCCTATACGGTCTGGCTGGAGCGCAAAGTCGTAGGTCACATGCAGAATCGTTGGGGGCCTACTCGCGTTGGCCCGTTTGGGCTTTTGCAGCCAGCGGCGGACGGGATCAAATTTTTGTTCAAGGAAGACCTGACGCCCCCGCATGTGTATAAGCCGCTCTACATCGCTGCGCCGATGATCGCTGTGATTTTCGCGGTCACGTCGATTGCTGTGATCCCGTTCGGCAATTGGGTGCACATCGGGAACATTGATACGCCTTTGCAGATCACGGATGTGAATATCGGGCTGCTGGTCGTACTCGGTATCACTTCCCTCGGTGTGTATGGCGTCGCGCTATCCGGTTGGTCGTCGAATAGCAAATATTCGCTGCTTGGCGGGCTGCGGGCCAGTGCCCAGATGGTCAGCTATGAGATCGCGCTGGGACTCTCGCTTGTTGGAGTCCTGATCCTGGCTGGGACTTTCAGTCTGCGTGGAATTGTTGATGCACAGGCCGGACACTTCTGGGGATTCATTCCTAATTGGTTCATTTTTCGCGGCGGGCAAATTGTTGCCTTCTTTATTTATTTGACGGCCGCCTATGCGGAGACGAATCGCATCCCGTTTGATCTGCCTGAGGCCGAGACCGAGTTGGTTGCCGGATACCACACTGAATACAGCGCCATGAAGTTTGCCATGTTTTTCATGGCTGAGTACGCGAACATGATCACAGTCGCGTGCCTGGCTTCATTGCTCTTTCTGGGCGGATGGCGCGGACCGATTTTTGGCCCACACTGGCTGCAGGAACTTTTGCCGCTGTTCTGGTTCGCGCTGCGGGTGTTTGTGTTTCTCTTTGTTTATATCTGGGTGCGCGGCACGCTGCCGCGTTTCCGCTACGACCAGCTCATGGCGTTCGGATGGAAGTTTTTGCTGCCGATGGCGATTGCGAATCTGGTAGTCACAGCGCTGGTGGTGGCGTTGAAGTAAGTGATCAGTGGCTAGTGGCTAGTGGTCAGCGACTAACAGTCTCGCAACTGACTCCTAACCACTAGCAACTGTTTTTCTATGCTTCATTTGATCTTATTTTTGGCCTTCGGTCTGGTCTGCGTGGCGGGCGCGGTGAACCTGCTAGTGCAGCGGCACCCGATCAACAGCGCATTGTCGCTGGTGGTAGTCATGGGATCGCTGGCGGTGGAATATCTGCTGCTGGGCGCGGAGTTTGTGGCGGCAGTGCAGGTGATCGTTTATGCCGGGGCCATTATGGTTCTGTTCGTGTTCGTAATTATGTTGCTCAACGCTGGCGAGGAGGAGCGCACGGGCGGCAGCCGCGTGGCCTGGTTGCTGGGGGTCCCTGGCATGTTGGCGGGCGCGCTTATTATCTGTTGGGCGCTCCTGCGGCACTCGGACGCTGGCAGTGCGGCAATCGGAGCACTGCCTGGGGCTCCTGCCGATATTGCGCAGTTGTTGTTTCACCAGTTTCTGTTGCCATTTGAGGTCACCTCAATCCTGGTGCTGATTGCCATTATGGGCGCTGTGGTGCTGGCCGCGCGGCCGGAATCCGCGCAACAAACGAAGAAGGAGGGTTGATGGTCCCGCTTTCGTATTACCTGGTGCTGAGTGGCATTCTGTTTGCCTGCGGCGTGACCGGGTTTTTGACCAAGCGTAACATCATCACCATATTTATGTCGATTGAGCTGATGCTTAATGGCGTGAATCTTTCGTTCGTGGCCTTTGCAGCGAAATGGCAAGTTCTGAGCGGCCAGGTTTTTGTTTTCTTCGTGATGGTGGTGGCGGCCGCTGAAGCTGCTGTCGGCTTGGCCATCATCATTGCAGTGTTCCGCACGCGTGAGACGCTGAATATCGATCAGATAAATCTGCTCAAACTATGACGCAGAACTTGCATCTCTGGCTTATCCCGATATTGCCGCTCGTTGGGGCCGCTATTAATGGCCTTTTCGGTAAGCGGTTTTCGCGGCAGGCAGTAGCGGCTGTCGCGCTGACCTTCTGCGGCGCGGCGTTTTTGATGGCTTTGTGGGTCGCGGTGCATTTCTCTTCCCTATCGTTGCCGCACGTCGATCCGGTGCTCGCAACCTGGCTGCGCTCCGGCAGCTTCAGCGTTGATTACTCCTTCGCAATTGACCAGCTTTCGCTAGTGATGG
>WNGJ01005361.1_pt1 | contig 13446 bp, 13 predicted proteins | sample 5400611 | NCBI WGS metagenome assembly WNGJ01 (sample SAMN13153375, study PRJNA577476) | soil metagenome | isolation source: 40 cm soil or saprolite under Garry oak tree replicate 1 | place: USA:California | collected 2016-06-15 | reverse complement strand
CTCAGCCGGCCGAGCACGCCGAGGACGAGCTCGAGAAGCTGTGCCTTCTGCGGGGTCTCGCCGGCCGATCCCGGCGGCTGGGCTTCCGGAGCGAGCTCGGGCAGCAGCCGGGACAAGGCAGACGCGGCCGGGCCGAGGACCCGGCCCAGCTGGTCAGGCGGCATCGTGCGGGCGAGCGTGCGCAGCACGTCCACCAGCGGGGCGAACGGCAGGCCCTCGGCCCCCGGCTCGACGCACTGCCCGGACAGCACGCCGAACCCCGCGTCCTCCGCCCGCGCGGACAGTTCCCGCAGCAGCCGGGTCTTGCCGACACCCGCCTCGCCCCCGAGGAGCACGAACCCGGTCTCTCCCGCCAGCGCCCGGTCCAGCGCCGCGGCCAAGACCGCCAGCTCCTCGCCGCGCCCGATCAATACCGGACTGACCACGTCCCCGCTCATGGGCAAAAGCTGTCACAAATACGGTGCCGTCGCCAGCGGCAGGGACACCGTAAAGCGGGCGGGCCTAGGCGGGCATGGCGGCTTCCTAAAGAGGTCCGCAGGAAAATCTGAACATCGGCGCAGTGCCGGATAAGGCGCCTGGCCGATGCGCTGACCGGCCCTTTAGCCCGACCGTGGAGTTAACCCCATAACCGCGCCGATGGAAAGAAGGGGCCGCGATGAACGTGAAGAACTCCCCTGAAGGCACCATCCGGGGGGCGCTGCGCTACCCGGCGTTCCGGGCGCTGCTGGCCGGGCTCGCGGTCTCGCAGGCCGGCGACTGGCTGTACAACATCGCGCTGGTCACCCTGGTCTACCAGCGAACCGGGTCGGCGATGTGGGCCGGCGTCACCACCGCCGCCCGGATCGTCCCGATGGTCGTCCTCGGGCCGTTCGGCGGCATCGTCGCGGACCGTTTCGACCGGCGGCGCGTGATGGTGGCCTGCGATCTCATCAGGCTCGCCCTGATGCTGGCGCTGGCGCTCGTCGCGGCGGCGAACCTGCCGGTCGTCCTCGCTCCGGTGATCGCGGCGCTCGCGACGACCGCCGCCACTCCGTACCTGCCGTCGGTGGCGGCGACCACGCCGCGGCTGGTGGCCGGGGCGGACCTGCCGGGTGCGAATGCCGCCCGGGCCGCCGTCACGGGCGCCGGGATCATCGCGGGGCCGGCGCTGGGCGGCGTGCTGCTGCTGCTCGGGCAGCCCGCGCTGGCGTTCGTGGTGAACGCGGCAACGTTCGGCGCCTCAGCGGTCTGTGTGCTGGCCATCCGGGCCGACGGGGCCTTCCGCGTGGAGCGGGTCACGCCGGAGCGGCCGGCCGGGCTGCTGCGCCAGGTGGCGGACGGCGCGGCGGCGCTGCGGGCGCACCCGGCGGCGGTGCGGCTGGTCGGCGCCGACATCGTATGCAGCCTGGTCTACGGCATGCAGACGGTGCTGTTCATCCTCGTCGCCCGGTCGTCCGGGCTCGGCCTGCAGGGTTACGGCTACCTGTTCGCCGCGCTGGGCGCCGGCGGCCTGGCCGGCACCGCGCTGGCCAGCCGGGCGGTTCGGATGCCCTGCCGTGCGGTCCTGGTCGCGACGCTGGCCGCGGTCGGGCTGCCGGTGCTGCTGCTGGCGGTGGTGCACTGGGGTCCCGCCGTGATCGTCCTGGCCGGCGCCACCGGCACCGGCGCCATCCTGGTCCAGATTATGACCGAGACGGGGCTGCAGCGGACGCTGCCGCACGACGTGTTCGGGCGGGCCTACGGGCTGGCGATTCCCGTGTCGATCGGTGGCATCGGGGCCGGATCGCTGATCGCATCGGCGCTGGCCAGCACGGTCGGCCTCACCGGCGCGCTGCTGGTGTGCGGCTCGATAGCCGTCGCCTACGGCGCTTTGCTGCTGCGCGGAACGGACCGCCGCACCCCCGCGTCGGCTCCGGCCGCCGTCGGCCGGGACGGCGAGAGCGTCCTCGTAGCGTAGGCCGCGCATCGGCGCTGGGCATGCCGCGCCAGGTCGACGGCGACTATGGCCCGGTCTGACCAGTCGGCGGCCATGGGCAGGTCGACCGCCGACGGGCAGCTTCCCGCACCGCCCTGGCGAGGGCGGCCCGGCACTCGAGCCGAGCCCGGTCTCGGGCGGCGTACCCGGCGGACACGAACACCACCACCACATACGAAGCCGTCGGTGCCGCCGTCGAGCAACTCGTTCCCTGACCGTCCCTGGCCATCGCGGGCCCTGGCGTCCTCCGCGACCATGCGTGGTCCTGGATGAGTACGCCGTGCCTGATCACGAGATCGTGTCCGGTCGGCACCGTCGATCTCACGCCATCGGGGATACCGCGCTGCGGGGTCCTCGGCGGCTGATCAGAGAGTACGGGCCGGGCAGCATTAAGATCACCGGCTGATTCAGGAAACTGCAGGTCGGAAGTCATGGCCGTGGTTCTGGCGCCCTGCAGGCACGGCGATCACCCGGTATCACGGCGCCGCCGGCCGCCGGGATAGCGTAAGCCGCATGGCGATCATGACGCGGCCGCTCGGCCGGACGCAGGCAGACGTGACCATCCTCGGATATGGCGCCATGGAGCTGCGAGGACTGCCGAGGGGACCGGAGATAGCGGACGAGGACGCCGGGCGCCTGCTCAACGCGGTCCTGGACGGCGGCATCAACCTGATCGACACCTCGCCCGACTACGGCCGCAGCGAGGAGCTCATCGGGCGCTACGTGGGGCACAGGCGCGATGAGTTCTTCCTCGCTTCCAAGTGCGGCTGCCTGATCGAGCTGCCCGCGGACGCGCTGCCGCCGTACCCGCACGACTACAGCCCGGGCAACGTCCGCGCGGCTGTCGAGCAGTCGCTGCGGCGGCTCCGTACGGATCACCTGGATCTCGTCCAGGTGCACATGTCCCCGGGCGCGGCCACGCTGGAGGAGAATCACACGGTCGAGACGCTCCAGGGGCTGCGGGACGAGGGCAAGGTCCGGTTCACCGGCATGTCAGGCATCCTCCCTGACCTGCCCGGCCACCTCGCATGAACGTCTTCGACGCCTTCCAGATCCCCTACTCGGCCGTCCAGCGCGACCATGAGGAGCTCATCGCCGAGGCGGCGGACAAGGGCGCGGGAACGCTGATCCGAGGCGGCGCGGCCCGTGGCGCGGCGTCGGAGGAGAAGAACTGGCGGACCGGCCCGCTCACCCAGGAGCCGGGCCTCGGCCAGCGGAACTGGGAGACCTCGGGCATCGAGGACCTGCTCGCCGATGCGGGCATGTCCGCAATGGAGTTCGTCCTCCGCTTCACCCTCAGCCACCCGGGCCTGTCGACCACCATCGTCGGCACCGCGAACCCGGCGCACCTGGCCAGCAACATCGCGACAGCCGAGCAGGGGCCCCTCCCCGCCGACCTCTACGAAGAGGCCAAGAAGCTCCTCCCGCAGTAAGAGCGTCCGCCAGTAGGGCGGTGGGCTGGGGCTACCGGATGCGGGGGCTGGCGGGTCGGGTGCCCCAGCGGTGGGTGTACCAGGCCCGGCGGATGAGGCTACGGACAGTGATGATCGCGGCGGCCAGGACGAGGTAGAACTCCACGCACGGTGTTACTCCCCGACCTGGCGGGCCTGCCAAGAACCGCGGCGAGGTACACCGGCACATCAAACTGCGCACTGCGCGGGGGTCCCGGCCCGAGCCGTGCCGCCTCATGGAGAATGCATTGGCCGCGGTCGGCGCGTAACCCTGATCCATCGACCACGGGCCGCGGGAGGTGCTCGCTGCGCCCTCCTGCTTTTGACCACCAAACATTCAGCGAGTACGCTGAATATTATTGGGTAAACATATCAGCGATATGGGTGAGAATGAGCGACGAGCCCGGGCGCCATGAGGACGCGTATGAGGCGGTGTTCAGCGCGCTGGCGCACCCGGCACGCCGACAGGTACTGCTCACCATCTACTTCAACGGCGGATCGATGGCCGCAGGCGAGATCGCCGCGGTGTTCTCGCACGCCTGGCAGACAACCACCCGCCACCTGCAGATCCTCGAAGCCGCCGGGCTGCTCAGCAGTGCACGCGACGGCCGCATGCGGATCTACCGCCTCGAACGCAAGCGCCTGGACCTCGTACGCGACTGGCTCGCGCACTTCTCGATCACACCCGACCCTGCAAAGGAGACCCCCTGACATGGCAGCCGCCACCGCACCGGCCACCCGGCCTGACACCCCCCAGCTCTTCCGCCTCAGCCTCGAAGTCGGCGACCTCGACCGGGCCATCGCCTTCTACGGCGAGCTGTTCGGCATCGAAGGCCACCGACAGGCCGGAGCCCGCTCCTACTTCGACTGCGGGCCCGTCACCCTGTCGGTCCTGGACGTCTCGGCCAGCAAAACCCCGCACACCGCGGCGAAGCCCCTGTACTTCACCGTCGACGACCTCGAAGCCGTCTTCGCACGCGCCGAGCACCTCGGCTGCCTGTCCACAGAACTCGTCCACGACCAGAACGGCGGGGCCATCATCGTCCGCCCATCGGGCGAGCGGTCGTTCTACGCCGATGACCCCTGGGGCAACCCACTGTGCTTCGTCGAGCGCGGCACCGTATACGCCGGCTGACTCCCGCGGTCACCCCCGAGCGTCTGCCAGCGGACGGTGACACGTCGAGACCGCCGGAACGACGGACACGAATGTGATGATCAGGAAGTTGTCTACGCTCTGTGCTCATCGGGAGGGGTCGTGTCCGTCGTTCCTGCGTCCATCATCACGCCGATCCGTGAGGAGTTCCTCGCCTCGCTGCCGGATCGTAAGGACGCGCACCCGCTGGGCTGCCACAACCCACGGATCCCGGACGGGATCGTGTTCGACCGGATCATCCTGGCACTGGTCTCCGGGATGGGCTACGAACGAGTCGCCGACGAGGCATGCTCGGCGACCACGATCCGCCGCAGGCGAGACGAGTGGATCGAAGCCAGTGTCATCGGTCATCTGATCCTCGCGGTGCTCGCTGCCTATGACCAGATGGTGGGTCTCCATCTGGAGGAGCTTGCCGCGGACGGCTGCATCACCAAGGCCCCCTCCGGCGGCGACTGCGCCGGACGGAACCCAGAACCCGGCACATGGGCGTTGAGCTGCTGTTGCTGTTGCTGTCAGTTAGGTGAAGCCGACGTTCAGGACGAAGTGTCCGAGCCGCAGATTCAGGACTCCGCCGCCGGCCCAGTGCACGATGAACGCCAGCAGGATGATGGCGAGGATGACGACCACCAACCAGAAGAAGAACACGACAATTCCGGGGATGGCGTACCCGGCTACTCTTCTCGCTCTAGCCACGGCCTCCAGCTACCCGGCGCTGCCCGGATTATCCGCAACGGGCGTTAGCTCCATGACGGCGTGCTTGCCGTGGTCGCGCCAGGGGCATGACGGTGGTCACCGGCAATGTCACCGAATCGGGCTAGCCTTCCGCTTCAGGACTAGATGCAAGGCCTGTGAGCTGCGGCTTGGCGTGGCCGGCGGGTTGGGGCATGATCGCGGTTCGTGCCTGTCCGCCTGCTGTGCCTGGTCATGGACCTCGCCGGCCGGGCCGGCTCGTTTCGGTTCCTCACCCGGGACCGCGACGCCAAGTTCACGGCCGCGTCCGGTCTGGTCTTCGCCAGCGAGGGCGTGCGGGTGGTGAAGTCCCCGCCGCGGGCACCCGGGCAAACTCTCACGCCGGACGCCGGTTGCGGACCATCCGGGCCGGGTGCGCAGGCTCGTGCTGCGCGCGGTGATTGACCTGGGGTAGACCTGAGATGTACCTCGCAGGGACCCGGGGTGAAGTTACGTGAGCTCCGCGCCATAGCTACTTCGCCCTGAAAAAGTCCTCAGGCTGAGTGGCCCGGTCCTGGCGCACGGCCGGGTGGCGCCGTGGCTGGCTGGCGCGGGGGCTGGCGGGTGCGGGGGCTGGTTACCGGGCGAGGCGTGCCAGCTTGGCGGCATCCGACGCGGTGGCCGGGTAGAGGATCACGATGCGGATCATCGGGTCGTCGGCCATGAGCAGGGACGTGCTGTGGAGGGTCAGCGGCCCGGCGCTGGGGTGGCGGAACCGCTTGAGCCTGCGCTCGGGGCCGGCCACGTCGCTGCTGGCCCAGAACCGGGCAAAGTCGGGGGATAGCTGGGCCAGCCGCGCGGGCAGGGCGGTCCAGGCCGGGTCGTCGAGGTGGACGGTCATCGCGGCCCGGTACATGGCGACGTGCCTGGCGGCCTCATGTTCCCAGTCGGCGATCAGGGTGCGCCAGTGGGGGTCGGTGAAGCCAAGGTGCAGCATGTTCGCGGGCCCGCAAGGCCCCGGGCCGAGGTTGCCAAACAGCAGCCGGGCGGGCCGGTTGTGGGCCAGGACGTCGAACCGGGCCGAGATGGCGTATACCGGGGCTGGTTCGAAGCCTTGCACGAGCGTGTCCAGCCCGCGACCGGCCGACGCGGGTGCACCGGTGTGGTCCTCCCAGCCACGGGCCTGGTCTTCGGGGTCGCGGGCGAGTGCGAACAGGTGCTCGCGCTCGTGGGCATCCAGCCGAAGCGCATCCGCAACCGCGGTCAGCACACTGGCCGAGGGCCGGGCCTGGCGGCCCTGCTCCAGCCACGTGTACCAGGTCAAGCCGACGTTGGCGAGCTGGGCGACCTCTTCCCGGCGCAGACCCGGGACCCGCCGCACCCCCCAATCGGCAAGCCCTACCTCGGCCGGGCGCAGCCGGGCGCGGCGGGAGCGCAGGAACGCGCCCAGCTCGCGGCGCCGGTCCCGCACCGCACCGCGGGCAGGGCCGGCCTGCTGATCGCCGGGCGCAGAACCCATGACGAGCCCAGGATCCCACACCCAGCTGGCTAATTGCCAGGTAGTGGCGCTACCAGGAGCGGCGGGCGCAGGATGGCGCCCCCCGGCGCGCCCACACTGATGGCATGGCTCTCGATGCACACACCGCCGCTGATGTTCGCAACCAGCTGATCGAGCTCAAAGACCAGGCGGTGGCGGCGACCAAACGCGGCGACGAGCCATTCCTGCGTAGTTAAGCCGGAGGAGACAACCATGAACACACTCAGCTCACACGACGGCACGACGATCGCTTACGACAAGCAGGGCGAGGGACCGGCCCTGATCCTGGTCGACGGCGCGCTGACCGTCCATTCGTCCGGCTCCGGGTCGGAGCTGGCCAAGCTGCTCGCGCCGCACTTCACGGTCTACGGCTTTGATCGCCGCGGCCGCGGCGAGAGCGGGGACACGCTGCCCTACGCGGTCGACCGGGAGATCGACGACATCGAGGCGCTGATCGACCGCGCCGGCGGCTCGGCGTTCCTCTACGGCCACTCGTCCGGCGGGCCCCTGGCCATGCGGGCGGCCATAAGTCTCGGCAGCAAGGTCAGCAAGATCGCCATGTACGAGCCCCCCTACAACAACGACCCTGGCGCGCAGGAGTCCTGGAGCCAGTACCTCAGGCAGCTGAGAGAGGCCCTGGCCGAAGGCCGCCGGGGCGACGCGGTGGCCCTGTTCATGCGGTTTGTCGGCACGCCCGCCGAGCAGGTCGGCGGCATGCGCCGCGCGCCGTTCTGGCCGGGCATGGAAGCTGTCGCGCCGACGCTGGCCTACGACCACGCCGCCATCCTGGGCGAGCCCTGGTCGGTGCCGACCGGGCTGGCCGCGCGTGTCTCGGTGCCCGCCCTCGTGATGGCGGGCGACGCGAGCCTTCCGTTCATGCCCGACGCGGCGCGGGTGCTGAGCCAGGCGATCCCGCAGGGCCAGCTGCGGATGCTGGAGGGCCAGACGCATGAGGTGAACCCGGGCGTGCTCGCCCCGGTCCTGGCGGAGTTCTTCACCTCCTGAGGTGAGTACCAGGACGGTAGTCTTGGCGGTCATGAATTTGTTCGATCTGTCCGGGAAGACGGCGGTTGTCACCTGCGGAACCCGCGGCATCGGGCTTATGATCGCCCGCGGCCTGCTGGAGGCCGGGGCCCGCGTGTACATCAGTTCGCGCAACAGGCTGGCCGCGAGGATCGCCAGCGGCCAGTTGAACGGGTAGATGATCGTGACCACCCCGGCTGGGAGCTTGGCTGAGCCACGATGCGGGAATGGCCGGCTCGCACAGTGCGGGCTGAGCGAGCCGGCCACGCCCCATTCAGTTAAGGCAGGTTCCACTTCTGGTTGGCGTTGCCTGTGCAGTCCCAGATCTGCAGCTGGGTGCCGGGAGTGGTGGACCAGCCCGTGTCGTCGAGACATCTGCCGGATTGCGGGTTGTACAGCGATCCATTCGATTGCGGGATGAAGACCTGTGCCGCGGTGTTATTGCAGTCGTACAGGTCCACCGTCGTCCCGTTCGCGGTGCCACCGCCGTTGATATCCATGCACTTCCCGAGCGCGTGCAGCGTGCTGCCAGCCTGGACGACGGTCCACTGCTGCGCGCTGGTGCCGTTGCAGGTGTAAACCTGGACGGGCGTGAAGTTGGCGGAATTCGCGCCCCGGACGTCGACGCACAGGCCGCCATAGCCGGTGATCTGCCCGGTGCCGTTGCCGCCGCCTCCTCCGCCGCCCCCGCTGCCGTTGGTGGTGTACGCGGCGACATAGGCCACGCTCATGGTGCCGCCGGAAGCCGTCGAGCTGGTCGGCGTGGTGCATCCGCAGACGCCATTCGGGTACGCGCCGCCCATCGCCAGGTCGAAGATGATCGACAGGTTATGGTCGAACGCGGCCTGCCAGGTCGAGGTGCCTACCTGGCTCTCGCTCACGCTGAAGTACTGGTTACCGTCCAGGTAGAAGGTGATCGACTCGGCGCTGGTGTTCGTCCGGTTGAGGATCATCGTGTAGGTGTGGTAGCCGCTCTGGCAGCCGCCGCAGGCCCGCAGCCCGCTGCCGATGCCGTTCGGCTCGTTGCACGGCCCGCCGGGATCGGTGCCGCAGTGGATGGTGCCGGAAAGCTCCGACAGCGAGTTGACGTCCTCCATGATGTCGATCTCGCCGTTCTCCGGCCACTGGCCCGGGCCGAGCATCCAGAAGGCAGGCCAGTAACCGAGCCCTCCGGTCGGCTGCTGGATCGACGCGGTCACCTCAAGCTGGCCGCCGGCCGGCGCCCCCGCGTTGGCGCTGGTCGTCTGGATGCGGCCGGATGTCCACGAGCTGCCGCTGCCCAGCGCGGTGATGTCAAGGTTGCCATTGCCGTCGAGATGCACGTTGCTCGTCGAGTTCGTCATGGTCTCGATCTCGCCGGTGCCGAAGTTGGAACCCGGACCGGTGTCGTACATCCACTGGGAGTCGGCACCCGAGCCCGCCCCGCCGTTGAAGTCGTCACTGAATATCGTCGACCAGCCGGATGGGGGAGGCGGTACGGCGCGCGGGACGGCGCCAGGCTGGCCGGCCACGGTCGCGGTCGACTGCGCGGCCGCGGCCGCGGGTGCCACCGGCGCAGCAGGGGCAGTACGGGCCGCCGTGATCGTCGGCGCCGCGGATGCGGAGGGCTGGGTGGCCGCCAGCAATGCGACGACGGGCGCGATCGCTGCGGCCGCGATTACTGCCTGGCGCCATCGACGCCAGTAGAGCCGGACACTATCGGAAACGCGTGAAGTCATGCCGGCCATAACCGGCCTCCCGACCCCGCTCCTGGGCCAATGTAATGTAACAGGAAAGTTTCCTATTTGTGGACTGAACGTAACTGCGGCCATTGCTAGCGTCAATGGGAACACGCCTTTAAAAGCCGTAAAAACGCGCTATCGCGCCCGATCGTCCCCCAGGCGTCTCATGCGGCGGTGCGCAATCCGAAAGCCGGACCGGGTCCGGCGACGTGCTCGTCGGTGACCGTTCCTGACGGCAGCTGGTTGCGCCAGAAGATCACATCGCGCAGGTCGGCAAGGCAGGAACCAAAGTAATGCGGCCGCGGGTGTATCACCGGCGCGGCCCGGCGCTCCTATGTTGCTGAGGGCGCCTGCGGTCTAACGCAGGCGCGGGCTTCCTGGTCGGCCGCGAGAGTGGGCGCGGCCGGCCGGGCAGCCGGGGGAGATCAGGCCCCCTGGGTGGAAGGAGGCCCATCATGTGGTCCGCGCCCTATGACCTGAGCATTGACGCCGCCCGGGCCGACGCGCTCTTCGCGTCCGCGCTGCAGTGCTCCGACGAGCCGAGCGCCGTGCAGGTCAGGCAGGCGATTGCCGCGGCGAGCAGCGAGCTCGGCGACCTGGGCTGCGTGGCCCGCGTGGCGCAGGAGTACGGCGAGCACCCCGAGACCGCGGTCAGGAGGATGCGCTGGGCGCGGACGGCGGTGGCCGGCGCGTTCGACGGCTCGCCGGCGACGTGCCAGCGCCCACCGGGCATCAGGGCCAGCCGATCGCGATCTCCGCGGAATCGGTCAGCCGCAACTTGCGCCTGACGCGCTCGTAGAACGTGGTGTGGCCGAGCCGGACGACATGGGCCGCGGCGGGGCGCGGTCGCAGTTCGATCCGGTCGCCGGGCTCCACCTCAGCGGCGACGTTGCCGTCGGCCTCCACGGCGAGCCGGCCGCTGCCCGGCAGGATGTTCAGGGTCAGCTGGTCATCGACCGAGACGACGATCCCGCGGTTGTAGGCCGAATGCGGGGCGGCTGGCGTGACCAGCAGAGCCTCCACCGCGGGGCTCACGATGGGGCCGCCCGCGGAGAAGCTGTACGCGGTCGAGCCGGTCGGCGTCGCGACCACGATCGCGTCGGCGGCGTAGCTGACGAACGGGCGGCCCGCGGCCTCCACCGCGATGGCGGCCGTCTTCTGCCCGGGGAACCGCACGAACGCGATGTCGTTGAACGCCGTGATCAGCTGGTCCCCGATGACAGCGTCCACGGCCAGGCGCGGTTCGGTGGTGAACTCGTGGCTGTCGATCGCGGACAGCGCGTCGGCCAGGTCGGGCACGTCGACTTCGGCCAGGAATCCCAGCTTGCCGAGGTTCACCCCGAGGACCGGGGAACGCTGCCCGTCGGCCAGCCGCATGGCGCGCAGCATGGTGCCGTCGCCGCCCAGGCTGACCATCAGGTCCGCCCGCCGCCGCAGTTCCTCGGCGGTCACGGCCTCGGCGGCGCAGGCCAGCCTGCGGATCTCGGTATCGATGCCGAGGACCTGGATCTCCCGGCGGGCCGCCCACTCCAGGATCGACCCGACCGCCCCGCTGCAGTCCCGCTCGGGGTGCAGCACGATGCCAACGACGTGCATGTCAGCACGAGCCTGCGGCTCGTGGTCGCGCCCGCCGCGCGGATCCGTCCCGGTCGTCCATGGCCTCAAGTTACTAAACGAACCAGCCGGGCGTAACCAGCCCGGATCATTCCCGGGAGCGTAGGATCTAGGCGTGATGTGCGACGACATCCACGCCACGCTCGCCGAACTGCGTGCCAAGGGAGCCGAGGTCGCGCAGGACGTCTCCGATCAGCGCTGGGGCCTGGTGGCCGCGATCCGCCTGCCCGACGGCACCGAGTTCCCCCTCTACGAGCCCCGGCACCCGTCGCCTCATTGATCCCGGTTTAGCGTTAGGGGTATGGCGAAGCTCAGGGTTCTGTTCATCGGGGGCAGCGGGGTCATCAGCTCGGCGTGCTCGCGCGTCGCGGCCGATTGCGGCATCGAGCTGTTCGTGCTGAACCGGGGCCGGAACACAGCGCGGCCGCTTCCGCCGGGGGTGACCATGCTGCGGGCGGATATACGGGAACCGGAGTCCGTTCGGGATGAAATTAAAGATCTTGAATTTGATGCCGTGACCGACTGGGTGGCCTTCACCCCCGAGCATGTCCGCACCGACATCGAGCTGTTCCGCGGGCGGACCGGCCAGTACGTGTTCATCAGCTCGGCGTCGGCCTACCAGACGCCGCCCGCGCGGGTGCCGGTGACCGAGTCCACGCCGCTGCGCAACCCGTACTGGCAGTACTCCCGCGACAAGATCGCCTGCGAGGACCTGCTCGTGGCGGCCTACCGGGAGCAGGGGTTCCCGGCCACGATCGTTCGGCCCTCGCACACCTACGACAAGACGCTGGTGCCGTTCGACGGCGGGTGGACGGTGCTGGGCCGGATGCTCGCGGGCAAGCCCGTGATCGTGCACGGGGACGGGACGTCGCTGTGGACGCTGACCCACCACGACGACTTCGCCCGCGCGTTCGTCCCGCTGCTCGGCCACCCGCGGACCCTCGGCGAGGCCATCCACATCACCGCCGACGACGTGCTCACCTGGAACCAGATCGCCGAGTCGCTCGCGGCGGCCCTGGACGTGACGGCGCGCCTGGTGCATGTGCCGTCGGACGCGATCGCGGCCGCCGACCCGGACTGGGGCGCCGGCCTGCTGGGTGACAAGGCGCACTCGATGGTGTTCGACAACGCCAAACTGCGCAGTATCGTGCCCGGCTGGCGGGCGGTGATCCCGTTCGAGCGGGGCGCCAGGGAGATCGCGGAGTGGTACCTGGCCGATCCGGCCCGGCAGGTCACCGACGCGGGCCTGAACGCGGCCATGGACAAGCTCGCGGCGGCCTGGACCGCATGACCACGACCGCGCGGGACGTCCTCGCGGCGGCCCGCGGGCTCGCCGATGACCTGCTGTTCCCCGACGCGATGCGGGTCGACCGGCTGGACGTCCTCCCGGTCACCCACCTCGACGCGCTCGCCGCGCTGGGCCTGTACGGGGCGCCCGTGCCGGTCCAGGCCTGCGGCCTCGGCCTGGACCTGGCGGCCTCCTGCGCGGTGGTCGAGGAACTGGCCAGCGGCTGCCTGGCCACCACGTTCGTCTGGCTGCAGCACCGCGGGCTGGTCATGACGCTGGCCGCCAAAGGTACCCCCGCGGCGCTGCGTGACCGGTGGCTCGGCCCGGCTTGCCAGGGCGAGGTACGTGGCGGCATCGCCCTCACCGGCCTGATCCCCGGGCCGCCCCTGCTGCGCGCGCGGCCCTCCGCCGGCGGGTGGCGGCTGGACGGCGAGGCGCCGTGGGTGACCGGCTGGGGACTGATTGACCTGCTGCTGGTCCTGGCGCGCGGCCCGGAGGACAGCATCGTGTCGCTGATCCTGGACGCGGCCGCCCATCCCGGCCTGACCGTGACCCGCCAGCGGCTCTCCGCCGTCAACGCGAGCGTCACGGTCCGGCTCGGCTTCGATGATGTCGCCGTTCCCGGGGAGCGTTTCGCCGGCCAGGAGCGGTTCGATCCGGCGGAGAGCCTGCGGCCCGACCGGATGCGGATCAACGGGTCGCTCGCGCTCGGCGTGGCCGGCCGGTGCGCCCGGCTGCTCGGACCCGGGCCGCTCGGCGGGGAGGTGGACGCCTGCCGGGAGCGGCTGGACGCGGCGGTCGCCGACGCGGCCGCCATGGCAGAGGCCCGCGCGGCGGCTTCGGAGCTTGCCGTGCGGGCGGCGGCGGCCCTGGCGGTGCGGGACGGAAGCCGGGCGGTCGCCGTGGACCAGCACCCGCAGCGGCTGTCCCGTGAGGCGCTGTTCCTGCTGGTGTTCGGGTCGCGGCCGGGGATCAAGAGCGGGCTGCTGCGCCGGTTCGGGGCCAGCATCGTACCTGATCACCCGGAAGCGATCGC
>WNGJ01006695.1_pt1 | contig 13447 bp, 11 predicted proteins | sample 5400611 | NCBI WGS metagenome assembly WNGJ01 (sample SAMN13153375, study PRJNA577476) | soil metagenome | isolation source: 40 cm soil or saprolite under Garry oak tree replicate 1 | place: USA:California | collected 2016-06-15 | reverse complement strand
CCAAAAGCTGCTCTCCTTCGCCGGGCCGCTGCAGCTGTACGCCGAGGAGATCGACGCCGCCACCGGCCAGCACCTGGGGAACTTCCCGCAGGCCTTCACCCACCTGGCCCTCATCGACGCCGTGTCCAGGCTCATCGAGATGGAGCAGACGGAGTCGAAGGAAGGCTCCGCTGCGGCGACGGCCTGACCCCCCGGGCCCGGCCGCCGAGTTCGGGGCGGCCCGGGCGGGTCGGCCAGGGGACTGTGTCTACTGGCCGTGTCGTGGCCGCCCCGGCCGGCCGGACAGCAGGGAGAACACATGGCTGATACCGCCGAGCCCGCGGATACCGAGCGCGCCGCGGCGCGCCACTACCTGCTCAGTTTCGAGGCGGACACGATCAGATCGCGTCCGTTGTGGATCCGGCTGATCGTCGAGTTCCTGGGCACGTTCATCCTGGTGACGGTCGCGGCCGGGGCGGGGGTGATCAACCATTACGCGGGCGGAAATCCCATCAGCCGGGCCGCGGCGGTGATAGCGCCCGGGGCGGTCGTGATGGCCATGATCTACGCCTGGGGCCCACTGTCCGGGCTGCACATCAACCCGGCGGTGACCTTCGCCTTCACCGGCCGCGGGGTGTTCCCGATGAAATGGGTCGTGCCGTACTGGGTAGTGCAGCTCGGCGGGGCCATCTGTGCCGGGCTATTCCTGCAGTGGATGTTCGGCGACGTGGCCGCGGGCGGGAACTATCCGATCACCACCCCCGGCGGCGACTGGAAGTCGCTGGTGATGGAGGCCCTGCTGACCGCGATCCTGGTGTCGATCATCCTCAACACCGCCACCGGGCACCGGAGCATCGGCCACAACGCCGCCATCGCGGTCGGCTCGACCGTCGCGCTGCTGGGCTTGTTCGCCAGCCCGATCAGCGGCGCCTCGATGAACCCGGCCCGCTCGCTCGGCCCGGACATCGTCAGCACCGACTTCACCGGCTGGTGGGTCTACGTCCTCGGCCCGGCCATCGGCGCCTGCCTCGCCGTCATCATCATCGGGCTGGTCCGCGGGCTGCCCGGCCGGTCGGAGCAGGCGGCTGCCGAGGGCGCCGACCTGCCGATGAAGAACGAGACGGACTGACCGGCTGACCCTGGCCGGTGTCGCCGGGCCCGGCGAGCCTGAGCGGCCCGGCTGGTGGTGGCCGGCCATGGGGCCGGCCTGCCATAGACTTGGCCGCCGTAGCCGCCCGAAGCCGCAAACAGGTCAGGATCCCCGGCTTCCGGCCCGGGCACGTGCCGCCGCGGGTCATCGACCAGCGGCTCGGCCGGGGCGTCGTGCTGGAGCAGGCGGTCAACGACGCCGTCCCGCAGCTGTACGGCAAGGCGCTGGAGGACAACGACGTCCGCGCGCTTGGCCAGCCCGACCTGGAGATCACCCAGCTGGACGACGGGCAGCAGCTCGCCTTCACCGCCGAGGTCGACATCCAGCCGAAGTTCGAGCTCCCCGACATCGACGGCCTGCCGGTGACGGTGGATAACGCCACCGTCACCCCGGACGAGGTGGAGGAGTACATCGCCGGCCTGCGGGAGCGCTTCGCGTCGCTGCGGGGCGTGGACCGCCCGGCGCAGGCGGGCGACTACGCGTCCATCGACCTGTCCGCCTCGGTGGATGGCGACCCGGTCGAGGACGCGCAGGCGAGCGGGATCTCCTACGAGGTCGGCAGCGGCTCCGTGCTGGACGGCCTGGACGAGGCGCTGACCGGGATGTCGGCCGGCGACGCCAGCACCTTCACGGCCGAGCTGGCGGGCGGGGAACACGCCGGGGAGCAGGCCGAGGTCGCGGTGACCGCGCACAGCGTCAAGGTCAAGGAGCTGCCCGAGCTGGACGACGAGTTCGCGCAGTCGGCGAGCGAGTACGACACGCTCGGCGAGTTCCGGGCCGGGACCCGCACCCGGCTGGAATCGGTCAAGCGCCTGCAGCAGGCGGCGCAGGCCCGGGACCGGGCACTCGAGGTGCTGCTGGACCGGCTCGACATCCCGCTGCCGGAGCGGCTCGTCGCCTCCGAGACCGAACGGCGCGAGCACTCACTCGACGAGCAGCTGGAGCGGGCCGGCGTCACCAGGGACGCCTATCTCGCCTCGCGTGAGCTCACCGAGGCCGGCCTGTCGGCCGAGATCGCCGCGGACGCCCGCCGCTACGTCAAGGCCGGGTTCGTCCTCGACCAGATCGCCCGCACCGAAGAGCTGGGGATCGAGCAGGAGGAGCTGAACGCCTACCTCGTGGAGCAGGCCTACCGCCTGGGAGTGCCCGCCGACCGGCTGGCCAAGGAGATCGTGGACCGGGGCCAGCTCGGCGTCGCGGTCACCGAGGTGCTGCGGGCCAAGGCGCTCGACCTGCTCGCCGAGCGGGCGGCGGTCACCGACGAGGCCGGAAACCCGGTCGACGTCAAGGCGATCACGGCGGAGGCGAAGGGCGAGGCGGAGGCTGACGCGGAAGCCGGAGACGGCGCGGAGGCCGGAGACGGCGCGGAGGCGGGAGACGGCGCGGAAGCCGTGACCAAGGCCGGGTCAGCCGACGCCGGGGCCGAGGGCCCGGACGGCGGGGCCGAGGGCGAGGCGGAGGCCGTGGACAGCGGGGCTGGGGCCGCGGAAGACGAGCCAGCCCAGGCGGGCACGGCCAAGACGGGTAAAGCCAAGGCGGGTAAGGCCAAGGCGGGCACGGCCAAGGCGGCCGAGTAGGGGCGGGCCGGCCTGCGCCGACAGCGAACAGGGCGCGCAGGCGGACTACGCGGGCGCGGCCCCGCGTTAGGGTCACATCAACGGCACAAGTGGTCAACGGCACGTGGCCAGACGGCACCGTGATCTGAACGTCACACCGGCCGGACGGCACAGCGAATTCAAGCGAGGAGAGCACCGTGAGTGACGCGGCGCAGCGCCGAGAGGCGGACCAGCAGGCGATCGTGGGCAGCTCCCCGTTGCTCCAGGCGACGCGCGTCGTGGCGCGCACCGCGGAGGCGCCGGTGATGCCCCTGGGCGACACGCTCTTCCAGCGCCTGCTCCGGCACCGGATCGTCTTCCTCGGCCAGCAGGTGGACGACGACATCGCCAACCGGATCTGCGCTGAAATTGTCCTGCTCGCCGCCGAGGACGCCAAGCGCGACATCAGCCTGTACATCAACTCACCCGGCGGCTCGGTCAGCGCCGGGCTGGCCATCTACGACGTGATGCAGTACGTGCCGAACGACATCGCCACCTACGCGATGGGCATGGCCGCATCCATGGGCCAGTTCCTGCTCTGCGCCGGCACTCGCGGCAAGCGGTACGCCCTGCCCCACGCCCAGGTCCTGATGCACCAGCCCTCGGGCGGGATCGGCGGGACGGCTACCGACATCAGGATCCAGGCCGAGCAGATGCTCTACATCAAGCGGACCCTGGCCGAGCGGATCGCCTTCCACACCGGGCAGACCGTCGAGCAGATCGAGACCGACTCCGACCGCGACCGCTGGTTCACCGCGGACGAGGCCAAGGACTACGGCTTCGTCGACGAGGTGGTCCGCGACGCGGCCCAGGTCCTGACGGCAGGGCCAGTCTCCTGACCTTTGACCCGGAAGCAGAGGAACGTACCGTGAGCACAACCAACCGGCCGCTGGCCCAGGCCCCCCGCCAGGCGGATCTCGTTGCCGCCCGGCCGCAGCCGGCGCAGGCCCGTTATGTCCTGCCGTCGTTCGTGGAGCGCACGTCGTACGGGATCAAGGAGATGAACCCGTACAACAAGCTCTTCGAGGAGCGGATCATCTTCCTCGGCGTGCAGATCGACGACGCCTCGGCCAACGACGTCATCGCGCAGCTCATCGCCCTGGAGTCGATGGACCCCGACCGCGACATCACCATGTACATCAACTCGCCGGGCGGGTCGGTCACCTCGATGATGGCGATCTACGACACGATGCAGTTCGTCCAGCCGGAGATCGCGACCGTCTGCATCGGCCAGGCCGCCTCGGCGGCGGCGGTGCTGCTGGCCGCCGGCACCAAGGAGAAGCGGATGGCGCTGCCGAACGCCCGCATCCTGCTTCACCAGCCCGCCACCGAGGGCGGCTACGGCCAGTCGAGCGACCTGGAGATCCAGGCCCGCGAGATCCTGCGGATGCGGACCGCGATGGAGCGCATCATCGCCACACACAGCGGCCGGGCCGAGGAGCAGGTGCGGCGGGACGTCGAGCGGGACAAGTACTTCTCGGCCGAGGAAGCGAAGGATTACGGCATCGTGGACGAGGTTCTGACGAGCCTCAAGCGCCGTGCCGAGGTAGGGTCGTCCTGAAGGAAGCGGAGAGATCCGGCCCGCGCCGGTGACCGCCGCGCCGACGGCACATGACCTCGCGCCCGGGAGGCGTGGGCGGTACCTTCGGTAACTGACAAGGCTAGACCGGCGGGGCCCTGCTGGCCCATGATGGCAGGACCGCCGACAGTAGCCGGGCGCCGCGGCGCCCGGGGTAAAGGAGTCAGCCGGTGGCACGTATCGGGGACGGTGGTGACCTCCTGAAGTGCTCGTTCTGCGGAAAGAGCCAGAAGCAGGTCAAGAAGCTCATCGCTGGCCCCGGCGTGTACATCTGCGACGAATGCATCGATCTCTGCAACGAGATCATCGAAGAGGAACTGGCCGAGCCCACCGAGCTCAGGTGGGACAGCCTGCCCAAGCCGCGCGAGATCTACGAGTTCCTCGACGACTACGTGATCGGCCAGGAGAAGGCCAAGAAGGCCCTGTCGGTCGCGGTCTACAACCACTACAAGCGGGTGCAGTCGGGCGGCGACATCCGGCCCGGCGAGGACGGCGTCGAACTCGCGAAGTCCAACATCTTGCTGCTCGGCCCCACCGGGTCCGGCAAGACGCTGCTCGCCCAGACCCTGGCCCGCCTGCTCAACGTGCCGTTCGCCATCGCCGACGCCACCGCCCTGACCGAGGCCGGTTACGTCGGCGAGGACGTCGAGAACATCCTGCTCAAGCTCATCCAGGCCTCCGAGTACGACGTCAAGAAGGCCGAGACCGGCATCATCTACATCGACGAGATCGACAAGATCGCCCGCAAGAGCGAGAACCCGTCGATCACCCGGGACGTGTCCGGTGAGGGCGTGCAGCAGGCGCTGCTGAAGATCCTCGAGGGGACGACCGCGTCGGTGCCCCCGCAGGGCGGGCGCAAGCACCCGCACCAGGAGTTCATCCAGATCGACACCACGAACGTGCTGTTCATCTGCGGCGGGTCGTTCTCGGGCCTGGAGAAGATCATCGAGCAGCGCGTCGGCAAGAGCGGGATGGGCTTCGGGGCGAAGCTGCGGGTCCGCAGCGACCGGCCCGCGGCCGACGCGTTCGCCGAGGTGATGCCCGAGGACCTGCTCAAGTTCGGCATGATCCCCGAGTTCGTCGGCCGCCTGCCCGTCATCACCAGCGTGCACAACCTCGACCGCGAGGCGCTCATCCTCATCCTCACCGAGCCGAGGAACGCGCTGGTCAAGCAGTACCGGCGGCTGTTCGAGCTGGACGGGGTGGACCTGGAGTTCACCTCCGACGCGCTCGAAGCGGTCGCCGACCAGGCCATCCTGCGCGGCACCGGCGCCCGCGGCCTGCGGGCCATCCTGGAGGAAGTCCTGCTCTCGGTGATGTACGAGGTGCCCAGCCGCAAGGACGTGGAGCGGGTCGTCATCACCGGCCCGGTCGTGCTCGAGCACGTCAACCCCACCATCGTCCCGCGCAGCACGCGCTCCCGCACCCCCCGCGAGAAGTCGGCATAAGCGGGCGCACGCCCCGGGCCCGCGGGCTGGCGCAGGTCGTGTGACGCTTCCCTGGTAGCGCCCGAGGCGCGCGATCGACGCTGGTTACCCGCCGCCTGGTTACCCGCCGCAACGCTACGCCCGCGGCTCACGGAGCGGACACCCGATCGCACATGAACAGTGGCTGATGTTCCTGCAAAGGGGCGCGCCCAGGGAGCATTAGACTCACCTGACGTGACCGGAGACCAGCGCATCCAGCTACCGCCCCAGTACTCGCCCGGCGACGTCGAGGGACGCCGTTACCAGGAGTGGGTAGCGCTCGGGCTGTTCCACGCCGACGCCAGCGCGCCGGGGCCGGCCTACTGCATCGTGATCCCGCCGCCGAACGTGACCGGCTCCCTGCACATGGGCCACGCGCTCGACCACACGCTGATCGACGCGCTGATCCGGCGGCGCCGGATGCAGGGATATGTGACGCTGTGGCTGCCCGGCATGGACCACGCGGGCATCGCCACCCAGAACGTGGTCGAGCGCGAGCTGGCCAAGCAGGGCCTGTCCCGGCACGACCTCGGCCGGGAGGCGTTCGTCGAGCGGGTGTGGCAGTGGAAGGCCGAGTCCGGCGGCAAGATCCTCGGCCAGATGCGCCGGCTCGGCGACAGCGTCGACTGGTCCCGCGAGCGCTTCACCATGGACGAGGGCCTGTCCCGGGCGGTGCTGACCATCTTCAAGCGTCTGTACGACGACGGCCTCATCTACCGGGCGGAACGGATCATCAACTGGTGCCCCCGCTGCCTCACCGCGCTGTCCGACATCGAGGTGGAGCACGACGACGAGGACGGGGAGCTCACCTCCATCCGGTACGGCGACGGCCAAGACTCGGTCGTGGTCGCCACCACCCGGCCGGAGACCATGCTGGGCGACACCGCGGTCGCCGTCCACCCCGACGACCCCCGCTACGCCCATCTGGTCGGCCGGGACGTCGAGCTGCCGCTGTCCGGCCGCCGCATCCCGGTGGTGGCCGACCCGCACGTCGACCCCGAGTTCGGCACCGGCGCGGTCAAGGTGACCCCGGCCCACGACCCCGACGACTTCGAGATCGGCCGCCGCCACGACCTGCCGAGCCTGTCCATCATGGACGAGCGCGGCGTGATCACCGTGCCGGGGCCGTTCGAGGGCCTGGACCGGTTCGAGGCCCGGCCGGCGGTGGTCGCCGCGCTGCGCGAGCAGGGCCGGATCGTCTCCCAGACCCGCCCCTACGTGCACGCGGTCGGGCACTGCAGCCGGTGCGGCACGATCGTCGAGCCGAGGCTGTCGCTGCAGTGGTTCGTCAAGGTCGAGCCGCTGGCCAAGGCGGCCGGCGACGCGGTCAGGGACGGCCGGGTCAAGATCCACCCGGCCGAGATGGCGGTCCGCTACTTCGACTGGGTCGACAACATGCACGACTGGTGCATCAGCCGCCAGCTGTGGTGGGGGCACCGGATCCCGGTCTGGTACGGGCCCGGCGGCGAGGTCCGCGTCGTCGGCCCCGGCGAGCAGCCCCCGGCCGGCGGGGACTGGCGGCAGGACCCCGACGTCCTCGACACCTGGTTCTCCTCCGCGCTGTGGCCGTTCTCCACCCTGGGCTGGCCCGACGACACCGAGGACCTGCGCCGCTTCTACCCCACGTCGGTCCTGGTCACCGGCTACGACATCCTGTTCTTCTGGGTCGCCCGGATGATGATGTTCGGCCTGTACGCGATGCGTGACCATGACCCGGCCGACGCGGTGCCGTTCCGCCATGTCGCGCTGCACGGCCTGATCCGCGACGCCCACGGCCGCAAGATGTCCAAGTCGCGCGGCAACACCGTGGACCCGCTGGACTGGATCGACCGGTTCGGCGCCGACGCCACCCGGTTCACCCTGGCCCGCGGCGCCAGCCCCGGCGGCGACATCGCGGTCAGCGAGGAATGGGTCACCGGGGCCCGCAACTTCTGCAACAAGCTCTGGAACGCCACCCGTTTCGCGCTGCTGAACGGGGCCACCGTCCCGGACGCGCTGCCGGCGGCAGCGAGCCTGGCCACCGCGGACCGCTGGATCCTGTCCCGGCTGGCGGCGGTCACCGCCGAGGTGGACGCGCTGTATGAGCAGTTCGAGTTCGGCAAGATCTGCGAGGCGCTGTACCACTTCGCCTGGGACGAGGTGTGCGACTGGTACCTGGAGCTGGCCAAGGCCGCCCTGTCCGGGCAGGACGGGCGGGCCGGGCAGGTCACCCGCGAGGTGCTCGGCTACCTGCTCGACCGGCTGCTGCGGCTGCTCCACCCGGTGATCCCGTTCGTCTCTGAGGAACTGTGGACCGCGCTGACCGGCGGGACCTCGGTGGTGACCGCCGCCTGGCCGGGCGAGCGGGCCGGCCCGGCGGCGGCGCAGCCCGCCCGTGATCCCGCGGCCGAGGCCGAGATCGGCTCGCTCATGGCGCTGGTGACCGAGGTGCGCCGGTTCCGTTCCGACCAGGGCCTGCGGCCGGGCCAGCCGGTCCCCGCCGTGCTGGGCGGGATCGGCGCCACGCCGCTGGCCGCCCACGAGGGCGCCATCCGCTCGCTGCTGCGGCTGACCGCACCCGTCGACGGCTTCACGCCGACCGCGTCCCTGGACGCCGAGGGGGTCACCGTCGAGCTGGACACGGCGGCCACGATCGACGTCGCCGCCGAGCGGCGCCGGATGGAGAAGGATCTCGCCGCCGCCCGCAAGGAAGCCGACCAGGCCGAACGCAAGCTCGCCAACGAGGCCTTCCTGGCCAAGGCGCCCGGCGAGGTGGTGGACGAGACCCGGCGCCGGCTGGCGGCCGCCCGGGCCGACATCGCCCGGATCTCGGGCCGCGTGGCCGCGCTGAGCGGGGAGGAGGCTTGACCGGCGAGGCTCTACGGCCACCCGACCCCGCCCTGGCGCGGCGCAAGCGTGAGGTAGAGGCCGAGATCTTCGCCCGCCGTCCCGAGCACGCGGTCGAGCCGACCCTGGACCGGATGAGTGCGCTGGCTACGCTGCTCGGGGACCCGCAGCGCGTCTGCCCGGTCATCCACGTCACCGGCACCAACGGCAAGACGTCCACCGCCCGCATGATCGAGACGCTGCTGCGGGCCCGTGGGCTGCGCACCGGCCTGTTCACCAGCCCGCACCTGAGCGACATCAGGGAGCGGATCGTCATCGACGGTGAGCCGCTGCCGCTGGAGGCGTTCCTGGCCTGCTACGAGGACGTGGCCCCGTATGTGGCGCTGGTGGACGAGCGCGAGCCGGTGCGGCTGTCGTTCTTCGAGGTGCTCACCGCGATGGCGTTCGCCGCGTTCGCCGACGCGCCCGTGGACGTGGCGGTGGTCGAGGTCGGCCTGGGCGGAACCTGGGACGCGACCAACATCGCCGACGGCGCCGTCGCGGTGGTCACGCCGGTCTCCATCGATCACACCCGCTATCTGGGCAACACGATCGAGGAGATCGCGGGGGAGAAGGCGGGCATCATCAAGCCCGGCGCGGTCGCCGTCCTGGCCCAGCAGCCGCTCGCGGCGGCCGAGGTGCTGCTGCGCCGCGCCGCCGAGGTGGGTGCGACCGTCGCCCGGGAGGGCCTCGAGTTCGGCGTCGTCGGGCGTGAGCTCGCCGTCGGCGGGCAGGCCCTGACGCTCCGGGGGCTGGCCGGGGAGTACGGCGACCTGCTGCTGCCGCTGTTCGGTGAGTACCAGGCAACGAACGCCGCCTGCGCGCTGGCCGCGGTCGAGGCGTTCGCCAGCGGCGGCCCCGGCGGTGAGCCGCTCGGCGAGGACCTGGTGCAGGAGGCGTTCGCGATGGTGACGTCGCCGGGGCGGCTGGAGGTGCTGCGGCGCAGCCCGGTCGTGATCGCCGACTCCGCGCACAACCCGGCCGGCATGGCGGCCAGCGTCGCGGCGGTGACCGAGGCGTTCTCCTTTCGCACGCTGATCGCGGTCCTCGCGATCAGCGAGGACAAGGACGTGCCGGCCGTCCTGGACCAGCTGGAACCGGGCGCCGACGGGCTGGTGGTGACGCGTAACCACTCGGACCGCTCGATGGATCCCGGCAAGCTGGCCGACCTCGCGGCCGGGGTGTTCGGGCCGGACCGGGTCCGCGTGGCGGACCGGCTTGACGACGCGATCGAGCTGGCGGTGGGCATGGCCGACGAGGCGGCCGCCGACGGCCTGGGCGGCTCCGGTGTGCTGGTGACCGGGTCGGTGGTGACCGCCGGGGACGCGCGGTCGCTGCTCGGCGCCGGCGGGGGTGCGGGGGGCGGCTACGGGGGAGGAGCTGACCTGGGGTGAGGCGGCCCGGATGAGGCGGCTGTGCGCCACCGTGCTGGTCTTCGAGGCGATCGTGATCGGGCTCGCGATACCGGTGGCCATCACCATCGAGCATGAGCCGCACCTGGCGGCCGGCGTGGCGGGCGGGGTGCTGGCGGCTTGTGCGGTGCTGCTGGCGGCGGTGGTGGGCCGGCCCGGGCAGCGGTGGACGCTGGCCGCGGGGAGCCTGCTGCAGGTGGCCGTGATCGCGACCGGCCTGGTGGTCCCCGCGATGTTCGTGCTCGGCGCGCTTTTCGCCGTCCTGTGGGCCACCGCGATCTGGCTCGGGCTCCGGTATCGCGAGGCGTCCTGACCCTTGCCGGGCCGTGGCCCGGTAAGGGCGCGATCGCGGCGCGCCGGCCTCGCTCCGCGGCCCCGCCGCACCGGTAGGATTGCCCACGCACGAGTCACCGCTGATCATTCCGCGACAGCCAGCAGGGGCTGGCTCGCGAGGGGGAATTTACTTGACTGAGCGAACCCTGGTCCTGATCAAGCCGGATGGAGTGCGCCGGGGCCTGATCGGGGATGTCCTGTCCAGGATCGAGCGCAAGGGACTGCAGATCGTCGCCATGGATCTGCGTACCCTCGAAACGGCCACCGCCCAGACGCACTATGCGGAGCACTCCAGCAAGCCGTTCTTCGGCTCCTTGGTCGAGTTCATCACTTCCGGGCCGCTGGTCGCCCTGGTCGCCGAGGGGCCGCGGGCCATCGAGGCGTTCCGCGCGCTGGCCGGCGCCACCGATCCCGTCCGCGCCACCCCGGGCACGATCCGAGGTGATCATGCGTTGGAAGTCCAGGAGAACATCGTGCACGGATCGGACTCGCCAGACTCAGCCGAGCGGGAAATCAAGATCTTCTTCCCCGACCTCGTTTAGGTGGCCCGGGCCTGGTCCATGAAGGACACAGGGCCGCGTTCGAACCGCTCGGTAGGCCGCAGACGTGGCCTCATATAGGACACCACTGAGCAGGACCATCTGGAAGGTTCTCGTTCCCCATGAGCAACGCGCTGGCTTTCCTGGGCCGTGACATGGCCGTCGATCTGGGCACCGCGAACACCCTGGTGTACGTGCGCGGGCGCGGGATCGTGCTCAACGAGCCGTCGGTCGTGGCCCTCAACACCAACACCGGCCAGATCGTGGCGGTCGGGGTGGAAGCCAAGCGGATGATCGGCAGGACGCCCGGGAACATCGTGGCGGTCCGGCCGCTCAAGGACGGGGTCATCGCGGACTTTGACGTGACCGAGCGCATGCTGCGCTATTTCATCCAGAAGGTGCACCGGCGGAGCCACCTGGCCAAGCCGCGGGTGGTGGTGGCGGTGCCGAGCGGCATCACCGGGGTGGAGCAGAGCGCGGTGAAGGAGGCCGGGCACCAGGCGGGCGCGCGCCGGGTCTACATCATCGAGGAGCCCATGGCCGCGGCCATCGGGGCCGGCCTGCCGGTCAACGAGCCGACCGGCAACATGGTGGTGGACATCGGCGGCGGCACCACCGAGGTCGCGGTGATCTCGCTGGGCGGAATCGTGACGTCGGCGTCGATCAGGATCGGCGGGGACGAGCTCGACCAGGCCATCATCACCTTCGGCAAGAAGGAGTACTCGCTCATGCTGGGCGAGCGGACCGCCGAGGAGATCAAGATGGCGCTGGGGTCGGCCTACCCCTCGGCCGACGAGCCGCACGCCGAGATCCGCGGCCGGGACCTGGTCAGCGGGCTGCCGAAGACGATCGTGATCTCGGCGGAGGAGATCCGCCGGGCCATCGAGGAGCCGCTCGCGCTCATCGTCGACGCGGTCAAGACGACGCTCGACAAGTGCCCGCCCGAGCTGGCCGGCGACGTGATGGACCGGGGGATCGCGCTGACCGGCGGCGGCGCGCTGCTGCGCGGGCTCGACGAGCGGCTGCGCGAGGAAACTGGCATGCCCATCCACATGGCCGACAACCCGCTTGATTCCGTGGTACTGGGCACCGGCAAGTGCGTGGAGGATTTCGACACGCTGCGGCAGGTGCTGGTACCAGAGCGGAGGCGCTGACCGCACGGTCAGGCGGCCAGCCGCGGCAGCGGCGTGGATGAGGAGGCCCGGTGCACGACAGTCGGCGGACCCGCCTGATCCTTGGCGTGCTGCTGGCCGCGGCCCTGGCCCTGATCACGTTCGACTCGTGGGGCGGGGCGGGCGGCGCCGCCAGCCCCGTCGCCGGCCTGCGCGGGGTCGGCGGGACGATCTTCGGCTCCGCCGAGAGCCTGGTGGGCGCGGTGACCCGGCCGGTGGCTGCCTTTTTCGGCAACGTCACCGGCGCGCCCGCCTCACAGCAGCAGATCGCCGGGCTGCAGCGCGAGGTCATCCGGCTGCGGACGGAACTGAGCCAGGCCCGGCTCAGCCGGGCCCAGGAGGCCCAGCTGCGGCGCCTGCTGGCCCTGTCCGGGCGTGGCGGTTACCGGGTCGTTGCCGCGAACGTGATCGCGGCCAGCCCCGGGTACAACAGCTCGGTCACCATCGACGCCGGCCGCGACGACGGCATCAAGCCGGACGAGACGGTGCTGAACGGGGCCGGCCTGGTCGGCACGGTCACCTCGGTGGCCGCGCGCACATCGACCGTGCTGCTCACCACGGACGCGTCGTCCACGGTCGGGGTGCGGCTGGCCGGCACCGGGCAGATCGGGGCGGTCACCGGGACCGGCCGGTCCCGGCCCGGTCCCGCGCTGCTGCAGCTGCAGGTCTTCGACGCGGGTGCCGTGCTCCAGCCGGGGCAGCAGCTGGTCACGTTCGGCTCGGTCCACGGGCGGCCGTACGTGCCCGGCGTCCCGGTGGGAGTGATCACGCAGGTGCGGGCGAGCGCGACCTCGCTCACCAAGATCGCCCTGGTCCGGCCCTACGCCGATGACAGCGCCCTCGGCGTGGTGGGGGTCGTGGTCGTCCCGCCCCGGACGAACCCGCGTGACGCGGTGCTGCCGCCCCGCCCGGCCACGCCGAGCGCCAGCCCGGGCGGCGGGGGTTCCAGCGGGTCTCCCAGCCCGGCGGCGACGGCAAGTGCCGGGGGCTGAGGTGCGGCGGGTCACGTTCGCCCTCGTCGCCATCCTGGCCGCCGTGGTGCTCCAGACGGCGCTGCTGGACCGGCTGCCATTCCCGGGCGGGTCGGCGCCCAACCTGGTCCTGGTGCTGGTGGTCACGCTCGCGCTGGCCAGCGGCCCGACGGAGGGCATGCTGATCGGATTCGGTGCCGGGCTGGCGCTGGATATCGCGCCGCCCGCCAGCAACCTGCTCGGGCTGAGCGCGCTGGTGTTCTGCGTGATCGGCTACGGCTGCGGGCGGCTGCGCGGCCCGCTGGAGCGTTCGGCCTGGCTGCCGCTGGCCGTGGTCGCGCTCGGCGTCGCCGCCGGCGAGACGCTGTACGCGCTGGCGGGCATGA
>WNGJ01007040.1_pt1 | contig 13448 bp, 11 predicted proteins | sample 5400611 | NCBI WGS metagenome assembly WNGJ01 (sample SAMN13153375, study PRJNA577476) | soil metagenome | isolation source: 40 cm soil or saprolite under Garry oak tree replicate 1 | place: USA:California | collected 2016-06-15 | reverse complement strand
CTGCGCAGCCAGCAACGCACCGCGGACGCCTATGCCCGTGGCTTCTATGACGCGGAGCTGGTGGCGGTGGAGATTGCGAGAGCCAAGGGCAAGGCGCTCACCGTGACGCGCGACGAGCATCCGCGGCCCGAGACCACGCTCGAGCAGCTCTCGGGGGTGCCGACGCCGTTTCGGGCCAACGGCACCGTCACCGCCGGCAATGCCTCCGGGATCAACGACGGCGCCGCGGCGCTGCTCATCGCCTCCGAGCAGGCGGCGCGGCGCTTGGGTCTGACACCGCGCGCGCGCATCGTCGCCGCGGCCACCGCCGGCGTGGAGCCCAGGATCATGGGCATGGGCCCGGTGCCCGCCACGCGCAAGGTGCTGTCGCACGCACGACTCACGCTCGAGCAGCTGCAGGTGATCGAGCTGAACGAGGCGTTCGCGAGCCAGGCGCTCGCCGTGCTGCGTGACTTGAAAATTCCCGACGACGCGAGCCACGTCAATCCCAACGGCGGCGCGATCGCGCTCGGCCACCCGCTGGGCATGTCCGGCGCGCGGCTCGCCACCACCGCCACCTGGCAGCTCGCCGCGGTGCGCGGCCGCTATGCCTTGTGCACCATGTGCATCGGCGTGGGACAGGGCATCGCGCTCGTCCTCGAGCGCCCCTGAGCTTCACGGCGCCGGCGCAGCGGCTGTCCACGGCAGCCGCTCGAGATCGAGGTTGCCGCCGCTGAGAATGAGCCCGATGCGCAGGCCGCGCAGCGCCGGCCGGTCCGCGAGCAGCGCCGCGTACGGCACCGCCCCCGATGGCTCGACGATGATTTTCATGACCTCCCACAGATGGCGCATCGCGCGCACGATCGACTCATCGGACACGGTCGTGATGTCATCGACCAGGCGGCGGATTTCCGCGAACGGCCGCTCGCCGAGCGCGCTGCGCAGGCCGTCGGCGATCGTATCGGGTGCGAGGCTCGGCAGGATCCGGCCGGCGCGGAACGAGCGCGCGGCATCGTCGGCGCCGGCGGGCTCGACACCGATCACGCGGACCGCGGGCTTGAGCGTCTTCGCCGCGACCGCGGTGCCGCTCAGCAGCCCCCCGCCGCCCACCGGGCAGAGGAGGAGGTCGAGATCGGGGACTTGCGTCAGCAATTCCACCGCGGCGGTCGCCTGGCCGGCCATCACCGCGAGATCGTCATAGGGGTGAACCAGGATTGCGCCGGTGGCGGCGATGAGCTGGCGCGCGCTGGCTTCGCGCGCCGCCAGGGTTGATTCACAGTACGTGATCTCGCCGCCGTAGCGGCGGACCGCGGCGCGCTTGGCTTGCGCGGTATTGTCCGGCATCACGATGTACGCCGGAATGCCCCGCAGGCGTGCGGCGCGCGCCAGCGCGGCGGCGTGATTGCCGGAGGAGTGCGTCGCGACGCCGCGGCGCGCCTGCGCCTCCGACAGCGCGAATACGGCGTTGGTGGCGCCGCGCGCCTTGAAGGCGCCGCACTTCTGGAAGTTTTCACACTTGAAGTGGGATGAGATTCCAGGTGAGACCTGAGGGGTTGCCGGGCATGGGCGCATCAGCATGGCACGCCTTGCCGGCCGGTCAAGCCGGCGCGCCGCGCGCTTCAGTGCCCGGCGCGCACCGCGACCGCGCCGCGGTGTTGGCGCGCATCGAGCCGGGCCAGCGCCGCGGTGACGTCCACCGAATCCGCCGCCGCGGCTTCGCTCAGCAGCGACACGATGGTGCTGGTGGCGAGGCGGGTTGACGATGCCGACATCAGCAGCGCAATCACGCCGGTGAGTTCGGCGGCGGCCACCGAGGCTCCGGACTCGAAGTCGTACTGGGCGCCGGGGCGCAGAGTGAGCACGTGCTGTGCGGGAGCGCCCAGCGCACCTGGCGGCAGCGCCTGCTCGCTCCCCGCGGCGGCGATCACGCCCGGGATCGCCGTGGGAAAGCCCTCATCCGCCGCACCGGCGGCCCCGACGAACGTCACCCCGTGCCTGAGTCCGCTCTGCACCAGCGCGGACAGCAACGGGTCCGCGGGACCGGCGACGCTCAGGTTGATCAGCGGCGCGCCGGAGGCGAGGGCGGCGGCGAGCGCCTGCGCCAGCGTGAAAGTGTTGCAGGCCGCCGCGTCGCCGTCGGGCCGCAGCTGCCAGCAGGCTTCGAACACCTCGAGCTGCGCCTGTGGCGCGACGCCGACGATGCCGATGTGGTTGTTGGCGACCGCCGCGATCAGTCCGGCCATCGCGGTGCCGTGGCGCAGCAAGGAAGCGGCCGGTGCGCGTGTCGCAAGGAAGGAGTGCGTGCGCACGATCCTTCCGGCCAGATCCGGATGCTGCGCATCGACGCCGGTGTCGATGAGGGCGACGCGCACGCCTGCGCCCTGGGCGCGCTCGTGGGCACGGGCGATGCCGAGCGTCGGCAGATTGGTCTGCAGGTCATAGAGCGGGTCGTTATAAGGAGTGCCCGCCGCGGGCGGATCGCTGAGGGTGTGAAACTCCTGCAACGGCTGCGCCAGCACGACGCGCGTATCCTTCGACAGCGCGGCGAGCACCTCGGGGACGGGCCGCCCGTCGGTGATCTCGTACACCACGCAATGCATCGACAGAGCCTTGATCGGCCAGCTTGCCACCTGCCGCAGGGAGTACGCGGCCGCCACGCGGCGCGCCTGCTGCTGCGCGCTCTGCCCCACGCGGTAGCCTTCCCCGCCGTAGTGACTGCCGGTGGTGCCGGCGGGTCCGGGAGTCGTGTGCGGCTCGTTGGCGAACGCCACCACGATCCGCGGCGGCTGCGACGGGGGCGCCGCGGTGGGCGGCGCGGCGAGAGCGGTCCCACCCAGAAGCGCAAGGCACAGGAGGCCGGCGCGCATGAAGGCGCACATTACGGTTCCCGTGTGCGCCGTCCCTGCGCGCCCTCGGACCCCGTCAGCGGCTCGACCCAGCGCACCCGCGCGTCGGCGCGCAGGCGCGCTGCGAGCGCGCGCATCTGCGGGCCCACCTCGCCGGACTGCGCGCTCCCGCGCGCCGCGGCAGTGACCGACGCGATGCCGAATACTCCGGTCGTTCCCGGACCCTCGACCACGCGCGCGCCGGCCGAGCGCAGTATTTCCTCCATCTCCCCGACCGGCAGCGAGCGGTCGAAGGCGATGTGCAGGACGCCGGGCGTGCCGCCCGCGGCCGTGGTGTGGGTGGCGTAGCGCGGCAGCGACCAGCGGTAGGCGGTGCCTGCAAAAGCGGCGAGCCCGATGGCCAGCACGAAGCTCGCGGCCCAGGCCAGTCCCGGCGGCCGCCATGCGACCGCGCGCCCCGCGGGAGCGTCCCTGCGGCCGAGCGGCCGCTCCTGCGGCCTCGCGGGCGCACGGCCGTCGATGCGCTCCATCAGCTTGCGGAACGACGGTCCGGGCGCGTAGGTCACGCGCTCCGGTTCGGTCAACACCTGGCACATGAGGCGCTGCCGCGCGAGCTCCTGCGTGCAGGCCGCACACTCGCGCAGGTGCTCCTCCGCGCCGGCGCGCTCGGCGTGCGACAGCCGGCCATTTGCCAGCCACGGCAGCAGCAGCCAGCACTCTTCGTGACCGCAAGAGCTGCTCGCCATCATGACTGACGCTCCTGCGCGGCCTGCCGCCCCGCGCCGTGCGGCGCGGGCACGCCGGCGCCGGCAAGCTGCGGCAGCAGCTTCTGCAGTTTCGCGCGCGCGTGAAACAGTCGTGTCTTCACGGTGTTCACCGGACAACCCATGATCGTTGCGATCTCTTCGCAGGAATACCCCAGCTCGTAGCACAGCTCCACGCCCAGGCGCTGCTCGACCGGCAGCTGCTCGAGCGCCTGCTCCAGCCAGTCGCGCAGCTCCTCGGTACGGAACGGCTCGTCGCTCGTGAGTGCCAGGGACTCGGCGTCCAGGTTCTGCCGCCCGAAGCGTGCGGAGGAACGCAGCGCATTGCGCGCCTTGCGGTAGGCAATGCCCAGAATCCACGTCGAGGGCTGGGAGTCGCCGCGGAAGTCGCGCGCCTTGCGCCACACGACCCAGAAGGTGTCGTTGATGACCTCCTCCGCCAGGTCGAAGCGGTGCGTGAGGCGCGTCAGGAAGCGCGCCATGCGGCGGTGGTACAGGTTATAGAGCTCTTCGAACGCCTTGCGGTCGCCGTTCGCGATGCGCGCCATGAGATCCACCTCACGCGCCACCGAGGCCGACCCGCGGTATGTCGGTTCCACCATGCCCCTGTCGCTGTAACTCGTCGGCTTCATTCCACACCCTTTGCCACGGTAAGTGGCCCGCCGGCCGTCGCGGGTTCAAAAACCGCTCCCGACGACTATCCGCCGAGCGGCGTACGCGGTCAAAAGCGCCAGCTCACGGTGCCGGCGACGCGGTGACTTGCGACCGGGTAAGGGAACAACTCCCGCGCCTGCTTGCGGGCGAGGAAGTAGCCGATGTCCAGCCGCCAGCGGCGTCGCTCGTACGCGAGGCCCGCGTTGCCGTACGCATAGCCGGTGGCGGCCTGCCGGCGCGGACCGGTGCCGCTCGAGCGGTAGTAGCCGGCGCCGCCGGTGACGAACAGCCCCTCACCGATCAGCCATTGCCCCGTGGTTTCGGCGATCCCCGCCGGGCTGCGGCTGAGGCGCGAGTAGTACCAGTAGCGCACCGCATTCGGAATCGCGGACACCGACAGCGTCCAGCGGTCGAGCCAGGTGAGCGTGCCCGAGATCTCCTGGTAGTCGTCGGACGACTCCTGGGGCCCGCCCACGAAATAGTGGCTGCGCACGCTGACGGTCGCGTTCCAGGTGCTGCCGAGTTCAACGCGCCGCCCGAGGTAGATCTCGAAGTCGTAGCCGCCCCCGGGCTCCAGAGCATGGTCGCGGGTCGAGGTCCACGCGCCGGCGAAGGTGCCCTGCGGCGTGTCGGCGTGCACATCCGCCTGCAGCGCCGCACGGCCGTTACTTTCCGAGACCCCGCGGTAGATGTAATCGCTGGTGACGGCGGCACTGCCGCCCCAGGAGAGCTCGGCCCCCAGGGTCGTGGCGGCCGCGTGCGGCGCGGCCACTGTCATGAGTGTCCACGTCAACAGCCATCGCGCCGGGGGGAGCTTGGCAGGGTGCGAATGAACCACGGATTGCCCTGTCGGTCGCAGTAAGTGTAGGGCCAAGCCCTCGCAGACGGTATTGACGCGGTGGGGGTGCTCGCCCGCTTACCGCTCCCGGCGGCGGTATGCAAGCCACTACGGGCGTCCGGACGTATAATTGCAGTATCTATGGAGACATTACCCCCGGCCGAAAGCGCCGTAGTGCAGCGCATCGCGTCGGATCTGAAAGGACGTCCCGGACCGCTCCTGGAAGTGTTGCACGCCATCCAGGCCGCTCTTGGCTATGTTCCCGGCGCCGCCGTTCCCATCGTTGCCGAGGTCCTGAACCTCTCGCGCGCGGAAGTGCATGGCGTCGTCACCTTTTATCACTACTTTCGCCGCTCCCGCCCCGGCGCCCACGCGGTGAGCGTCTGCCAGGCCGAGTCCTGCCAGTCGATGGGCGCGGAAGCGCTGACGGCACACGCGCGCCGCCGCCTGGGCATCGACTTTCACCAGACCAGCGCCGACGGGCGCTTCTCGCTCGAGCCCGTCTATTGTCTGGGCAATTGCGCCTGCTCGCCCGCGGTCATGATCGACGGACAGCTCTATGGCCGGGTCACGCCCGAGCGCTTCGATGCGCTGCTCGCAGACCGTGCCCCCTCGCCATGACAGCGCTGGTGTACGTACCGATCGACGCGGGCGCCCTGTCCCTCGGGGCCGGCGAGGTTGCGCGCGCGATTACTGAGGAAGCCGCGCGCCGCCGAGCCGCCGTCAAGGTGGTGCGCAACGGCTCGCGCGGAGCCTACTGGCTCGAGCCGCTCATCGAAGTGCTGACGCCTCGCGAGCGCCTGGCGTACGGCCCCGTCACGATCGCCGACGTCGCCGGCCTTTTCGACGCGGACTTCCTCAACGGCGGCTCACACGCTCTGTCCCTTGGAGCCACGGAGGCGATCCCCTGGCTCAAGGGTCAGCAGCGCCTGACCTTCGAGCGCGTGGGCGTCATCGACCCCACGAGCGTGGCGGATTATGTGAAGCACGGCGGCTACCAGGGGCTCACCCGCGCGCTGTCCATGGAGCCGGCGGCGGTGGTGCAGGCGATCACGACTTCCGGTCTACGCGGACGCGGCGGGGCGGCCTTCCCGACCGGCATCAAATGGAAGACGGTGCTCGATCAGCCGGCGGGGCAGAAGTACGTCACCTGCAACGCCGACGAGGGCGACTCCGGCACCTTCGCCGATCGCATGCTGATGGAAGGCGATCCGCTGACCCTGATCGAGGGCATGACCATCGCCGGCATCGCGGTGGGGGCGACCCAGGGCTACATCTATCTGCGCGCCGAGTACCCGCACGCGTTGCGCGCGCTGCGCACCGCCATCGCCGCCGCCCACCAGGCGCGCTACCTCGGGAGCGATGTCGCCGGCTCGGGCAAGCGCTTCGAGCTCGAGGTGCGGCTCGGCGCCGGCGCCTATATCTGCGGCGAAGAGACCTCGATGCTCGAGAGCCTCGAGGGCCGGCGCGGCGAGGTGCGCGTGCGACCGCCCTTGCCGGCGATCAAGGGCCTGTTCGGCCAACCGACCATCGTGAACAACGTCGTGACGCTCGCGAGCGTGCCGTGGATCCTGCAGCACGGCGCAGACGCCTATGCGAACTTCGGCATGGGCAAATCGCGCGGCACGCTGCCGATACAGCTCGCCGGCAACATCCGCCGCGCCGGCCTGGTGGAGCGCGCTTTCGGGCTCACCCTGCGCGAGCTGCTGTACGACTACGGCGGCGGCAGCGCCACCGGCAGACCGATCCGCACCGTGCAGGTCGGCGGGCCGCTCGGCGCCTACATTCCCGCGTCGCAGTTCGATACCGCGGTCGACTACGAAGCCCTCGCCGGGATCGGGGCGATGCTCGGTCACGGCGGCATCGTGGTGTTCGACGACAGCGTCGACATGGCGCGCATGGCGCGCTACGCGATGGAATTCTGCGCCATCGAATCCTGCGGGAAATGCACGCCGTGCCGGATCGGCTCGACGCGCGGGGTCGAAGTCATCGACCGGATTCTCGAGGGTGTCGACGGCGAGCGGAACGTGCGGCTGCTGGAGGAGCTGTGCGAGCTCATGGTGCAGGGATCGCTGTGCGGGCTGGGGGGCATGGCACCGTTCCCGGTGCAGAGCGCACTCAGGCATTTCAGGGAAGACTTTCGCGCGCGGGTCAGGTAAGGCGACGAGCGAGTAAGGCGGCGAGCGAGTAGGACGACGAGCGAGGAGAAACATGTACGCGATAGATTACGAGGACTTCGGCACTCCACAGCCCGTAAACGGCGCCGGCGCCGTCACGGTCGAGGTCGACGGCCGTGCGGTCAGCGTTCCGGAAGGGACCTCCATCATGCGCGCCGCGGCGCTCGCCGGGGTCAAGGTGCCGAAGCTGTGCGCGACCGACACGCTCAAGGCGTTCGGCTCCTGCCGGCTGTGCCTGGTGGAGATCGAGGGCCGCAAGGGCTACCCCGCTTCGTGCACCACCACCGTGGCCGCGGGCATGAAGATCCGCACCCAGTCCGAGAAGCTGTTGCAGCTGCGCCGTGGCGTGATCGACCTGTACGTCTCGGATCATCCCCTCGAGTGCGCCAGCTGCCCGGCGGACGGTCACTGCGAGCTGCAGGACATGGCGGACAGCGTCGGCATCACCGCCAGCTCCTACGCGCGCGGCGCCATGCACCGTCCCATGGCCACCGACGAGAGCAATCCCTACTTCGCCTTCGACCCCACGCTGTGCATTGTGTGCTCGCGCTGCGTGCGGGCGTGCGACGAGGTGCAGGGCACCTTCGCACTCACCATTCAGGGCCGCGGCTTCGAGTCCAAGGTGGCGGCGAGCCAGGACCAGCCGTTCCTGGAATCCGAGTGCGTCTCCTGCGGCGCGTGCGTGGAGGCCTGCCCGACCGCGGCGCTCACGGAGAAATCGATCATCGGCTTAGGGACACCCGAGCGTGCCGTGACCACGACCTGCGCCTATTGCGGCGTGGGCTGCGGCTTCAAGGCGGAGCTGCGCGGCGAGGGCGCGGACGTGGAGGTGGTGCGCATGGCGCCGGACCGCGACGGCCTTGCCAACCACGGTCACGCCTGCATCAAGGGGCGCTTCGCCTGGGGCTATGCCACGCACGCCGACCGCATCACCAAGCCGATGATCCGCAAGAGCATCCGCGATGAGTGGCGCGAGGTCTCCTGGGAAGAGGCGATCGGCTACGCCGCCGGCGAGCTGCGCCGCATCCAGGCGAAGTACGGCCGCGATTCGATCGGCGGCATCACCTCCTCGCGCTGCACCAACGAGGAGACCTTCCTGGTGCAGAAGCTGGTGCGGGCCGCCTTCGGCACCAACAACGTCGACACCTGCGCGCGCGTCTGCCACTCGCCGACCGGCTACGGGCTGAAGAACACGCTGGGAGAGTCCGCCGGCACCCAGGCGTTCGATTCCGTCATGAAGGCGGACGTGATCCTGATCATCGGCGCGAACCCCACCGATGGGCACCCGGTGTTCGCCTCGCAGCTGAAGCGCCGCCTGCGCCAGGGCGCCAAGCTCATCATCGCCGACCCGCGCGAGATCGCACTGGTGCGCACGCCGCACATCGAGGCCGACGCGCATCTGCAGCTCAAGCCCGGCACCAACGTCGCGCTCCTTAATGCGCTCGCGCACGTGGTCGTGACCGAGGGCCTCGTGAAGGAGGCCTACGTGGCCGAGCGCTGCGAGCCGGACTCGTTCGCCAGGTGGAAGGCGTTCGTCGCCGAGGAGCGTAATTCGCCGGAAGGCTCGGAAGCCATCACCGGGGTGCCGGCCGAGCGCGTGCGGCGCGCGGCGCGCCTGTACGCCACCGCCGGCAACGGCGCCATCTACTACGGCCTGGGGGTGACGGAACACAGCCAGGGCACGACCGCCGTCATGGGCATCGCCAACCTCGCCATGGCCACCGGCAACCTCGGCCGCGAGGGCGTGGGCGTCAGCCCGCTGCGCGGTCAGAACAACGTGCAGGGCTCGTGCGACATGGGCTCCTTCCCCCACGAGTTCAGCGCCTACCGCCACGTGTCCGATCCGGTCGTGCGCAAGTCGTTCGAAGAGGTCTGGGGGGTGCAGCTGCAGTCCGAACCGGGCCTGCGCATTCCCAACATGTTCGAGGCGGCGCTCGATGGCACTTTCAAGGGGATGTACGTGCAGGGCGAGGACTTCGTGCAGTCCGACCCCAACACGCACCACGTGAGCGCGGCGATGGCTTCGCTCGAATGCGTCATCGTGCAGGACCTGTTCCTCAACGAGATCGCGAAGTTCGCGCACGTGTTTCTGCCCGGCTCCTCGTTCCTCGAGAAGGACGGCACCTTCACCAATGCCGAGCGACGCACCTCGCTGGTGCGCAAAGTCATCGAGCCTCTGGGCGGTTATCAGGACTGGCAGATCACCTGCCTGCTGTCCGAGGCGCTCGGCTATCCGATGCACTACGAGCACGCCAGCGAGATCATGGAGGAGATCGCACGCCTCACGCCGACCTTCGCCGGCATGAGCTTCGAGAAGATCGAGCGGCTGGGGAGCATCCAGTGGCCGTGCAACGACGCCGCTCCCGAGGGTACCCCGACCATGCACGTACAGCAGTTCGTGCGCGGCAAGGGCAAGTTCTGGCCGACCGAGTACGTGCCGACCAGCGAGCGCTCGACCAGCCGTTTCCCGCTGATCCTCACCACCGGCCGCATCCTGACGCAATACAACGTCGGTGCGCAGACGCGCCGCACCAACAATGTCCTGTGGCATACCGAGGACCTGCTCGAGATCCATCCGCACGACGCCGAGGTGCGCGGCATCAGCGACGGGGACTGGGTGGGACTCACCAGCCGCGCCGGCGAGACCGTGCTGCGCGCCAAGGTTTCCGAGAAGATCGCCCCGGGCGTGGTGTACACCACGTTCCATTTCCCGGAGACCAATGCCAACGTGGTCACGACCGAGAACTCCGACTGGGCGACCAACTGCCCCGAGTACAAGGTCACCGCAGTCGAGGTGGTGCTGGTCAACCAGAAGGACGCGTGGCAGAAGCGCGCGCAGGCCGAGCGCGCCGCACCCAGACCGGCCCGCAAGCGCAAGCAGGATCGCGCGCCCGCCTGAGCGAGGCGCCGCCTGCAGCCTGAGCGCGCGATGAGCACGGAACCGGTGGCAGGGGCGCAAGCGCCGGGAGCGGTCAGCGCGGAACTCGCCGTCGAGCGCTGGTCGCGCGGCGCCATCGCCCGCACCACGGACCTGGTGGCGGAGGAGGCGCCGGTAGCGCTGGTCTATCACGAGGTCCCGCACGTCGTGATGCTGGCGACGCCGGCGGATCTGGAGGACTACGCGGTCGGATTCACGCTGAGCGAAGGCCTGGTGGCGCGCGCGGAGGAAATCCGCGGCGTGGAGGTCAGCTACGGCGCACTGTCCGCGGACGTGCACATCACGGTCGCCTGGGAGCGGTTCACGCAGTTGCTGCAGCGCCGCCGCAACCTCACCGGTCGCACCGGCTGCGGCCTGTGCGGGGCGGAGAGCGCCGCGGATGCCATCCGCGAGTGCGCACCCGTGCCTGCGGGGGTGAGCGTCACGACGGCCGATCTGCACGCCGCGATCGGGGAGTTGTCGGGCCGGCAGCCGATCAATGCCCGCACCGGCAGCGTGCACGCGGCGGCGTGGGTCGTCCCGGGAGAGGGGATCAAAGTGGTGCGTGAGGATGTCGGCCGGCACAATGCGCTCGACAAGACCATCGGGGCGCTGTCGCGCGCGCACGCGGATTTCACGGCGGGTTATATGCTGATCACCAGCCGCGCCAGCTACGAGATGGTGCAGAAGTGCGCCACCGTCGGCATCTCGCTGCTGGTCGCGCTGTCGGCACCGACGGCGTTCGCGGTACGCCTGGCGCAGCGCGCCGGGCTCACGCTGGTGGCGTTCGCGCGGGCCGACCAGCATGTCGTGTACGCGCACCCGCAGCGGCTCAAATAGCCCTCGAGTATATGAACATCGATCTGCTCATCAAGATGACCAACGAGATCGGCGCGTTTTTCGCCGGCACCGCGGAGGCGCCGGACGCGGCGCGGGCGGTGGCCAATCACCTCAAGCGCTACTGGGAACCGCGCATGCGGGCGCAGATGATCAGCTACTTCGAGCAGCGTAACGGCGCGGGCCTCACCGAGCTCGCCCGGAACGCCGTCGCGCTGATGGTGGCCGACAGCAAAGCTCAACCAGCCGCGGGCGCCGTTTCGCCGGGCGCCAAGACATGAAGGCCGCCCGGCCGGGACGGGCGCTGATCTGCGGCTCACTGGCGTTCGACACCATCATGGTGTTCGGCGACCGTTTCGCCAATCACATCCTGCCCGACAAGATCCACATCCTGAACGTCGCGTTCCTGGTGCCCCAGCTGCGCCGCGAATACGGCGGTTGCGCCGGCAACATCGCCTACAATTTGAAGCTGCTCGGCGACATCGCCTATCCCATGGCCACCGCGGGGCGCGACTTCGGTCCTTACCGGGAATGGATGGCGAACGCCGGCGTGCCCGACGATCACGTCACGGTCATCGATTCAGAGCTCACCGCCCAGGCGTTCATCACCACCGATCTCGACGACAATCAGATCACCGCGTTCCATCCGGGAGCGATGCAGCATGCGCACGTCAACCGTGTAACGCAGGCGCGTGACATCGCCATCGGCATCGTCGCGCCCGATGGGCGCGAGGGCATGATCGAGCACGCCGCGCAGTTCGCCGCGGCGCGCATCCCCTTCGTTTTCGATCCCGGTCAGGGGCTGCCGATGTTCAGCGCCGCGGAGCTGGCGCGCTTCGTTTCCCAGGCGACCTGGGTCACCGTGAACGACTACGAGTGGCAGCTGCTGCAGCAGAAGACCGGCTGGAGCGTGGGCGAGCTCACGCAGCGCGTGGCCGCGCTCATCGTGACGCGCGGCGCGGCCGGCTCGGTCATTCATACCCGCGATCAGGAGATCGCGATCCCGTGCGCGCAGGCAGCGGCCGTGGTGGATCCCACCGGATGCGGTGACGCCTATCGTGCCGGTCTCATTCACGGCCTGCTGCACGGTCTTGACTGGCCGAGCACCGGACAGATTGCCTCCCTCATGGGCGCCATCAAGATCGAGTCGCGCGGCACGCAGAATCATCACTTTACACGCGCCGAATTCGACGCGCGGCTGGCGGGGGCCTTCGCCCCGGCGCCTAGCCACGGCCGCGGCCACCTGGGTTAAACTCACCTGCCTTGGCGCTTAGATTGCGGCGGAACGAGTTCCATGGCGAATGACTATCTGTTTACCTCCGAGTCGGTCTCCGAAGGCCACCCGGACAAGATCGCGGACCAGATCTCGGATGTGGTGCTGGACGCGATCCTCGCGGTGGATGCGCGCGGTCGCGTCGCCTGCGAGACCCTCGTCAAGACCGGGGTGGTGATCGTCGCCGGCGAGGTCACCACCTCTGCGTGGGTCGACGTCGAAGCCCTGGTGCGCAGGACGGTGCTGGACATCGGCTACAACTCCTCGGATATGGGATTCGACGGCGCCAGCTGCGGCGTGCTGAACCTGATCGGCAAACAGTCTCCCGACATCGCCCAGGGCGTGGATCGCAAGGATGAGCGCAAGCAGGGAGCGGGCGACCAGGGACTGATGTTCGGCTACGCCACCAACGAGACCGATGTGCTGATGCCGGCGCCGATCACCCTCGCCCATCGCCTGGTCAAGCGCCAGGCCCAGGTGCGCAAGGCCGGCAAGCTTCCCTGGCTGCGTCCGGACGCGAAGAGTCAGGTCACGCTGCGCTACGAGGAGGCGAAGCCGGTGGGTCTGGAGGCGGTGGTACTGTCAACCCAGCACAGCCCCGAAGTCTCCACCAAGGCGCTGCGCGAGGCGGTGATGGAGGAGATCCTCAAGCCCGTCCTGCCGGCGGAATGGGTGGACAAGCGCACCAAGTACCACATCAACCCGACCGGACGCTTCGTGATCGGCGGACCGGTCGGGGACTGCGGACTCACGGGGCGCAAGATCATCGTCGACACCTACGGCGGCTACGCCCGCCACGGCGGCGGCGCGTTCTCGGGCAAGGACCCCTCCAAGGTCGATCGGTCGGCCGCGTATGCCGCGCGCTATGTCGCCAAGAACATCGTGGCGGCGGGGCTCGCCGAGCGCTGCGAGGTGCAGGTGTCCTACGCCATCGGCGTCCCCGAGCCGACTTCGATCATGGTGGAGACCTTCGGCACCAGCCACCTGTCGCGCGAGCGCCTGACGCAGCTCATCCGCAAGCACTTCGACCTGACACCCTACGGTCTGCGGGAGATGCTCGACCTGCTGCGCCCGATCTACCAGAAGACCGCGGCCTACGGACACTTCGGCCGCACCGAGCCGGAGTTCACCTGGGAGCGCACCGATCTCGCCGAGACGTTGGC
>WNGJ01005359.1_pt1 | contig 13449 bp, 8 predicted proteins | sample 5400611 | NCBI WGS metagenome assembly WNGJ01 (sample SAMN13153375, study PRJNA577476) | soil metagenome | isolation source: 40 cm soil or saprolite under Garry oak tree replicate 1 | place: USA:California | collected 2016-06-15 | reverse complement strand
CGGGTAGATGTTCACGCCGCCCGAGATGATCATGTCGCTCTTGCGGTCGCAGAGGTAGAGGTAGCCGTCCGCGTCGAGGTAGCCGATGTCGCCCACGGTGAACATGCCGCGGGCGCGGGAGGCGAGCGTCTTCTCCGCGTCCTTGTGGTAGTCGAAGGTCGCGGTGCCCATGCGCATGTACACCAGCCCGGGCTCCCCGGCCGGCAGGTCGTTGCCGTCGGCGTCGAGGACCCGCACCTCGGAGCCGAGCCACGGCTTGCCGACCGACCCGGGGCGGGCGAGCCACTCCTGGGCGGTGATGCCGGTCCCGCCGCCCTCGCTGGCCGCGTAGTACTCGGTCACCACCGGCCCCCACCAGTCGATCATCTTGCGCTTGACGTCCTGCGGGCACGGCGCGGCGCTGTGGATCGCGGCGCGCATGGACGAGGTGTCGTAGCGGTCGCGGGTGGCCTGCGGCAGGGCGAGCAGCCTGCGGAACTGCGTCGGCACCATGTGCGTGTGGGTGACCCGGTGCCGCTGGATCAGCCGCAGCATCTCCTCGGGCTCGAACCGGTCCATCAGCACGACCGGATGGCCCAGCTGGATCGATATCGTCCCGAAATTCAGCACCGCCGTGTGGTACAGCGGCGAGCAGCACAGGTGCACGTTCCCGTCGTTCGGGGCGAGCGAGAACAGCCCGAAGAACCAGCCGCCCATGGCCGGCACCTTGTCCGGGTCCTCGCCCGTCAGCGCGCGGCGCACGCCCTTGGGCCGGCCCGACGTGCCGGATGTGTAGACCATGGGGGCGCCGGACGTGCGCGGGTCCGGCCGCCCTTCGCCGCCGGCGCCGAGCGCGGTCACCGGCGTGAATCCGGGCACCTTTCCCACCGCGAAGCAGGCCCCGGGATCGATGCCCGCCCCCGCGGCCGCCTCCGCCGCGACCTCGCCGAACCTCTCGTGCGCCACGAACGCCCTGGCCTCGCTGTCGGCCAGGATGTAGGCCACCTCGGCCGCGGTCAGGTGCCAGTTCACCGGCACCACGTACAGCCCGGTCTGCGCCGCCGCGAAGAACAGGGCGAGCGCCTCGGTGCTGTTCGGCAGCATCCCGGCCACGGTGTCGCCGGGACGCAGCCCGAGAGCCTGGAGGCCGCGTCCGTACCGGTCGGCCAGGGCGGCCAGCCCGGCGTAGCTGACGGCCGCGCCACGGGGTTCGATGACCGCCGTCCGTTCGGGATCAATGGCGGCGATGGCCCACAAGCCGATGTCGGTCACGGGCCCTAATCTAGAACACGTTCTATTACCTCACAAGGCGGCGCAGGCGGGCCCTGCCGGTGAACTAGAACACGTTCTATAATCGGCGGGTGAGCCGTCCGACCGCGCCCCTGCGGGCGCCGCTGGAGATCGAGTTCGACTACACGCGCTCGCTCGGGCCGGTGCTGAGCCAGTTCATGGCGGCCCTGGCGGAGCGGCGCATCCTCGGCGCGCGCGGCGCGGACGGCCGGGTGCACGCGCCCCCGTTCGAGTACGACCCGGTGAGCGCGGAACCGCCCGGGGAGCTCGTGCCCGTGGGGCCGGAGGGCACCGTGGTCAGCTGGTCCTGGATGCCGGAGCCGCTGGTCGGCCAGCCGCTGGCGGAGCCGTTCGCCTGGGCGCTGATCCGGCTGGACGGCGCGGACACGGCGATGCTGCACGCGGTGGACGCGGGGTCGGCCGCGGCCATGCGGACCGGGCTGCGGGTCCGGCCCCGGTGGGCCGCGCGGCCGGCCGGCGGCATCAGGGACATCGCCTGCTTCGAGCCGTGCGACGGGCCCGTGGGTACGGCGGCTGCTCAGGACATGGGGGCCGAACGGGTGCCGGGTATGACGATCACGCCGGTGCGATTGCACTACATGCACACCGCCTCCCCGGGGGAGAGCGCCTACCTGCGCGGGCTGGCCGAAGGGCGGCTGCTCGGACAGCGGTGCGGGGTGTGCGGGCAGGTGTACGTGCCGCCGCGCGGAACGTGCCCGGCCGACGGCGTCCCCACCAGCGAAGAGGTGGAGCTGCCGGAGAGCGGGACCGTGACCACGTTCTGCATCGTGAACGTGGGGTATCCGGGGCAGCGGGTCACTCCCCCGTACGTGGCCGCGGCCGTGCTCCTGGACGGGGCGGACATCGCGTTCCAGCACCTGGTGCTGGGCTGTGACGCCAGCGAGGTGCGGATGGGCATGCGGGTCAGGGCCGTGTGGGGCGAATCGGGGAACATCAGCCACTTCACGCCGACCGGGGAGCCGGACGCGGCGTACGAGTCGTACGCGAGGTTCCTGTGACTTATCAGGTCGCTGTCGTCGGGTTCGCGCAGTCGCCGTGCCGGGTACGCGAGGACGCCACCACCAGCGGGGTGGAGATGCTGGTGCCGATCTTCGCGGAGGTGTTCGGCGCCACCGGGCTGACCAGATCCGACATCGGGTTCTGGTGCTCGGGATCCTCGGATTACCTGGCCGGGCGGGCATTCTCGTTCGTGTCGGCGGTGGACGCCATCGGCGCGGTGCCGCCGACGATGGAATCGCACGTGGAGATGGACGCCGCGTGGGCGCTGTACGAGGCGTGGGCGAAAGTCCTGACCGGCGAGGCGGAGATCGCGCTGGCGTACGGGTTCGGCAAGTCGTCGGGCGCGGAACTGCGGCGCGTGCTGGCGCTGCAGCTCGACCCGTACCTGCTCGCACCGCTGTGGCCGGACTCGGTGTCGGTCGCGGCGCTGCAGGCGCGGCTCGGCCTGGAGGCCGGGCGGTGGACCGAGAAGGACATGGCGGAGGTGGCCGCGCGCAGCCGGGCCGCGGCGATGTCCAACCCGGGAGTGCAGGTGTCGGGTTCGGTCGCGGCCTCGGAGTTGCTGGCGCGGCCCTACGTGGCGGAACCGCTGCGGGCGCACGACTGCGCCCCGGTCGGCGACGGGGCCGCGGTCGTGATCATCGCGTCCGCGGCGCGGGCGCGGGAGCTGTGCGAGCGGCCGGCCTGGATCAGCGGGTTCGCGCACCAGGTGGATTCGGGGTCGCTGGGCGCGCGGGACCTGCTGGCGGTGCCGTCGGCGGCGGGCGCGGCCCGGGCCGCGGGGGCTGATGGCGTTGAGGTAGCCCCGGTTGAAGTAGCAGAGTTGCACGCGCCGTTTTCTCATCAGGAGCTCCTGCTGCGGGAGGCGCTCGGGCTCGGCGAGGGGGTCGCGGTCAACCCGTCGGGCGGCGCGCTGTGCGGCAACCCGATGTTCGCCGCCGGGCTGGCCCGGATCGGGATGGCGGCGCGGGCGGTCATGTCCGGCCGGGCCGGGCGCGCGCTCGGGCACGCGACCAGCGGCCCGGCGCTGCAGCAGAACCTGGTGTGCGTCCTGTCCGGGGAGGCATCGTGAAGCAGCCCGCGGCGGTCCTGGGCGTCGGGCAGACCCGGCACCGGTCCAAGCGCACCGACGTGTCGATCGCGGGTCTGTGCCGGGAGGCGGCGGACCGCGCGGTGGCGGACGCAGGACTCTCGCTGGCGGACATCGACGCGGTCGTGGTCGGGAAGGCGCCCGACCTGTTCGAGGGCGTGATGATGCCCGAGCTGTACCTGGCCGACGCGCTCGGCGCGGTGGGCAAGCCGCTGCTGCGGGTGCACACGGCGGGTTCGGTGGGCGGCGCGACCGGCCTCGTCGCGACCAGCCTGGTGCAGGCGGGGCTGCACCGGCGTGTGCTTGCGCTGGCCTTCGAGAAACAGTCGGAGTCCAACGCCATGTGGGCGCTGTCGATCGCGCCGCCGTTCAGCATCCCGGTGGTGGCCGGCGCGGGCGGGTACTTCGCCCCGCACATCCGCGCCTACATCAGGCGCAGCGGCGCGCCGTCGCACATCGGCGCGCTGGTCGCGGTCAAGGACCGGCGCAACGGCGCCCTGAACCCGTACGCCCACCTGCAGCAGGGCGACATCACGCTGGAGAAGGTGCAGGCCTCCCCGATGCTATGGGACCCGGTGCGGTACGACGAGACGTGCCCGTCCTCGGACGGCGCGTGCGCGGTGATCATCGGGGATTCGGATGCCGCGGCGGCCGCCCCCGGGCCGGTGGCCTGGATCCGCGCCACCGCGATGCGCAGCGAGCCGACCATGTTCGCGGGCAAGGACCACGTCAACCCGGCCGCCGGCCGGGAGTGCGTCGCCGCGCTGTGGCGGCAGGCCGGGATCACCGACCCGCTGAACGAGATCGACGTGGCCGAGATCTACGTGCCGTTCTCCTGGTACGAGCCGATGTGGCTGGAGAACCTCGGCTTCGCCGCCGTCGGGGAAGGCTGGCGGCTGACCGAGGCGGGCGAGACCGCGATCGGGGGCAGGCTGCCGGTCAACCCGTCCGGCGGCGTGCTCAGCTCCAACCCGATCGGGGCGTCCGGCCTGCTCCGCTTCGCCGAGTCGGCGCTGCAGGTCATGGGCAAGGCCGGCGCGCATCAAGTGGACGGCGCTCGCGTGGCCTTGGGGCACGCCTACGGCGGCGGCTCCCAGTTCTTCTCCATGTGGGTGGTGTCGGGCCTGCCTCTGTAGACGCCCGGAGAGCACCGTTTCACATGTGGAATACGGCGCGTAGCGACGTGACTCTGGCCGCGTTACCCAGCAGTGGCAGCCCTAGCATCTCCTCAGTGGCTCGGAGCAATCCATAATGGTTCACGGCCGTTGAGGTGGTCGTGCCGGGGATCACCGACGGCGCGATGGCGATGTTAGGGATATAGCTGTCCTCGTCCCATACCACGAACACCGCAGTCTTCCCAGAGCGGTACGCCTGGCTGGACAGGATCTGCGGCAGCAGCGTCTCGAGGAACTGGTCGCCCGTCGACACGCCGCAGCCGGAGTTGTGGGTGTCGTCACAGAGGTTCGGCGCCACCAGGGCGTAGGTCGGCAGCGTATTGCTGTTCAGCGCATTGATGAAGTTCCCAGCGGTGGCGCTTCCCATGGGGATGTCGTCCTGCTGGCACGCGGTCCGGTCTGCGCCGCCCCACATGTACAGCGCCGGATTGTGCTTCGGAGCGTAGGTGGTGCCGCTGTTCGAGCAGTTGCCGCTCATCCCCTCGGCGTAGGAACGCTCGCTGCCCCCGGCGGCCCGTACCTGCCGGAAGATGTTGTCGACAGTGACAGATACGGATGACGACGGCTCACAGTCGCAGGTGAACGGCGTCAGGATGGAACCGCTCTGCCCGGTAGTCATGGCGATGTAGTTGGGTAGCGAGTCGTATTGGCGGCCGGCGTCGGACCAGTGCGTGTCGCTCGCGCACTGGTGGGCCAGTTGCGTCTCGTAGGGCGCGCTCGACGAACCGATCACCGAAGAATACGACTTGTTCTCCATGATGATCCATATAACGTGCAGGTACTGGCGTGGCGAGGTGCTCGTGGTGCCACACGGACCGCCGGACACCGGTGTAGGAGTCGCCGTCGGCGTCGGGCTAGACGAAGGAGAGGGCGTTGTCCGGGTCCCTCCCGGCTGACCGCACCCGGAGAGCAGCCCGGCAAGGATCATCAGCGCTGCGCCGAGAAGACGAGAAGGGGGCACTTCACGTGCACGCCCTGTTTGAACCGTGTCCACGGTCAATGTCTCCTCGCGGTTCATTGCCAGGGTTCTGTGGTCAGGTCGGCCTGGGCCGAGCGGGTGCGCGCCAGGTGCACGGGGCGCGCACCGCGCTCGGCCACGCCTACGGCGGCGGCTCTCAGTTCTTCTCGATGTGGGTGGTGTCAGGCACGCCGCGCTAGAACGAGGTGGTCTGGACGTCGAAGGTCCGTCCCGTCTCGTCGGTCGGCGCCACGGTTACCGTGGTGCCGCTGACGGTCACGAGCAGGAAGTGGTACACCTGGCTGGCCGAGGTGGGCGCGGTGGCCGCGCCGCAGCGCGATCCCGTCAGATGCGTAGGGCTCCAGCCGATGGCGTAGGCGTCGAAGCTGTGGCATCCGCTCACCGGCTCCAGCGTTGCCCCGCCGCCGCCGGTCACATACGACACGAAGCTCTCGCCCGCCTGCTTGGCATTGCGCTCATAGATGTGGGCGTGGCCGTTGAACACGAACTGCACGCCGTTCTGGCTCAGCAGCGAGGCCACGCCGTCCGGCGTGTCCGTCAGGCTGGTCCCGCCCGAGTGCAGGTAGGTATCCGTTGTCTCGGTGGGGTTGTCGGAGTACATCGGGAAGTGCATCACGGCGAACTTCAGGCCGCCCGGATGCGCGGCCAGGTCGCCGGCCAGCCACTGGTACTCAGGTGAGCTTGTCGTCCAGTGGGCGGCGTAGTCGTTGCTGAAGAGCGTGCCGTTGCCGAGGTTCCCGTTGGGCCAGGTGGCGTCCAGCACGTAGAACCGCGCGCCGCCGACGCTGAAGGCATACCAGGCCGACGGGTAGCTCGCCGAGTTGGTCCCGTTCACGCAGCAGTACGTCTCCATCTGGTACGCGCCACCGGACAACGACGGCGCGGTCGGCTGCGGCCAGATGTTCAGGTACGTGGCGCTGACGCCGTGGTTGCCTAGCGCGTTGTACATGGGGATCCCGTCCCCGATGTTCTTGAAGAAGCCGGGCGCGAACACGTCAGAGATGCTGTTCCCGGTCTGCTGGAGGTCGCCATAGTTGGTCTGCGACCCGCTGGGATAGGCCGTGTCACCAGTGCCGAACGCGAACTGCGCGCCGCTGGCCGCGATCTGCTGGTCGAGGTTGGCCTGGTCCGGGTTGGTGCCGTCGGGGTTGGTAAAGCCCCAGTCGCCGAACACCGCGAACTTGAAGGTGGTGCCGCTGCCCGGAGCGGGCGGCGTCGGGAACACCGGTGACGGGTCGCTGCCCAGCAGGTCCGGCCCGGGCGCGGTCGGGCTGCCGGAGAACAGGCGGTAGCAGTAACTCGCGCCCGCCGACAGGCCGGTGAACTTCACCTTCCACTGGTTCTCGGCCACGCCGTTGACGGTGATGCCCGTCTTCGAGCCTGTTCGGTTGGTTCCGCTGCACGAGCCGCCGGCCGGGCCGATGGTGGCGAAGGCCGACGTTATCGTCTGGTCGGTGGCGAAGTTCACCGTGGCGTTGTCGGTGGACCCGGCGCTGACCACGTCGGTCAGGTACGGATAGCGGGTCAGCTGGGACGCGGCCGTGGCCGAGGCGGGGCTGGCGCCCAGGGCCACCAGCGCCGTTGGCGCCACCACGGCGGCTACCAGGACGGCAAGCCTACGGCGATGCCGCACCGCCTTTGGCACGGGCAGGCGAGTGTTCATGAGCGTGTCTCCCTCCTCCGCCGGCTTGGAGGCTCGTGGTAGGTCTTGGCTCGATGGGTCATGGTTACCCCCCAAGGGTGTTATCGGTGGACCGGCCGGTGGCCGGATCGTCGGTGAGAGTGCCGCCGGCGCGCGTAGCTGAGGAGAGCTACCGCGACGACGAGCGTGAGGGCAAACGCTGCGAGCCGGAGCACGTTCGGCCACGGGCTCAGCGTAGGTGCCGGCGAGCCTGTCGGACTGGCCGGGCGTGGGGCCGGGTTTCCGCGGAGTTGCCGCAGGACATCCAGCGACTGGTAGCCGTACTGCTTCGAGGGTTCCACGTAGGAGTTCTCGCTGAATTCGTTCCAGCTGATCAGGCCCAGCATGTTCGGGGAGGACCGGGTGGCCGCCGCGTATTCCGTGCGCAGGGTCTGGCCGTCATTCCGGGGAACGTTGCGCTCTCCGCCGACCATCCTGGCGTCGAATCCGGGCGCAAAGGGAGCGATCCAGTATTTGCCCGCGCGATGGACGGCCTGGCTCATCTGGTCCAGCTTGGCCTGGTAGCCGGTCTGGGTGTCCGGGTTGACCGAGGACCAGTAATAGGCGTCGCCGTCCGTGATACTGGCAATGCGGTCGAAGCCTGCCACGTTCTTCTCGGTGCACAGCACCAGCATGCCCGGCCGCACGGCCGTGGTGACCTGCGCCACCTGATCATAGGAGAAGGCCCAGGTGCCACTCCAGATGGTCAGCGGCTTACCGTCCACCCGGAAGAAGACCGGGCTGGACGCGAACTCGTCGCGGAACTTGACGAAATCGGCGGCGACCTGAGACACCGGCAGGGGATGCCGGTAGAAGTCAAGACCCTGATAGATCATGGCCAGCTTGAAGTGCTCCTCGGCGGCGGCGGTCATCAGCAGCCGGAGCCGCACATCGTTGAGCGGGGTGTCCTTCCAGCTGACGATGAAGCCGCCGATGCCGGCCGACTTGGCCTGCTGGATCTGATGACGCAGGACGGCCTGGTCGCTGCTGGAATAGCCGCCGATCAGCGGCAGGTCCTTCTTAGCCCGCGACCAGGAACTGCGGCTGAACCAGATGTAGTAATACGCGAACAAGGGGGTCGCGGGCGAGGCCGCCGGGGCCTGCCGCGGTGCGGGCGCGGTCCTCGCGGCCGGCGCGCTGGCGGCAATGCCGATGCCGATGCCGCATGCGGCCAGCACGCCGCACAGCGCCAGGACCCCGATCCGCTGGGCACGACTGCCTGTCATCATCCAGCCTCCTCCGCCGCCGCGCGGCGCCGAGACCGAGCAGGATGCCGCAGGAAGGCGAAGATGCGCCGGCGCCGGGTCCGTGACAGCAACGGGATCCCGGCCAGTCCGGCCAGCAGCGCGCCACCGACAACCGCGACGTCGCGCCGGCTCACCGCAGCCAGGTTCGCCGTCTGGTCCTTGGACAGGCGGAGCGTCTGGGCCGGCACGCTCGCGCCGCGCGCCTTGATCTCCACCTGGTAGTTGCCCTGCGGCAGGTTGCTGACGGTGGCGACGTGTCTCGGCCCGAGCGGCAGCCGCCGCACCGTACGGTCAGGCATGGTCAGCAGCGCATAGCTGCCGACCGCGCTGCCGAAGAGCGCATCGTGCGCGGTGATCGTGAGCGCGTAGAAGTACCCGGTGAGCCTGGGGTTCGGCGTGCGGCTCGGCTTGAACCGCTCAACGCCGATGTGGACCGTGTTGCTGCCGCTGACCAGTATGCTCTGCACGGAATACTGCAGGTCGGTGCTGGACAGGAGGCTGCCGCGGTAGACCGGCCAGGCGCAGGGCAGCCATGTGGTGCCGGACGGACGCAACGCGGCCGGCTGGCCGAGGTTGTTGCGCAAGGTGATCTGGGCGACCCGGGTCGCCGCGAGCGCGGCGCCATCCTGCTGGGCCAGCCGCGGGCTCACCGGGCACATGACGGCGAACGAAGCGGTCACCGTATAGTCGGCTCGCATCGGAAGGCCCTGGACGGTCGGGCGGAACGCCTGATCAGGATCGCGCTGACCGGCCCAGCGGACGAACGAGTACTTCCGGCCCGAGGCGCTGAGCTGGGTATTCGCCAGCGTCAGGGTGTGCGCGCTGAAGTTGTGCTGCTCCGTGACGGACGTGCGGCCCCGGGGACCAGTGACGATCGGCGTGCCGTCGAAGACGAACCGGACCCCGGGCAGCGACGGGACGGTGCGGATCGTGATGGTGATCGGCCACGGCTGCACCGACCCGCGCGCCGGGCTGGTCACGGCCGCGGACCGTGCCAGCCCGGCACCGGCAGACGGCCCGGCACCGGCAGACGGCCCGGCACCGGCAGACGGCCCGGCACCGGCAGACGGCCCGGCGAACGCGGGCGGCGCGGCGGCCGCGCCGCCCAGCGATACGGCCGCGATCACCCCCAGCATGCGGGACAGCCTGGTCTTCACCCGCCCGCCTCCTTGGTCGCGGCTCTGCTAGCGGGCGCGGGACGCCGCCGGCCCGCCGAACGCGCCGACGACAACGCGGCGAAGGCCAGCAGCAGGACGCTGGCCGCGGCGGCTCCCCCGTAGAGCAGGTACACCACGGTTACCTGGTGATGAGACAGCGGGTGCGTGACGGGCAAGGGGTCCGGGGCGGCCCCGGCGTGCAGCAGGACAGGCGGGCGCGGGCCGGCCGCGAAGTCGAACGCGCTGATGAGGCTGTTCGACCGGGCGTCGCGTGCGGCCAGCGGGTCGAGCCGCCAGTTCTGCTCGATGAACTTCAGCGCGCCGGTGTAGTCAAGGACGGTGTGGTTGACCTGGCCCTGGCGTGTGTACGCGCTGACGAGCAGGGCGGGAACGCGGAAACCCACAGCGGCCGAGCCCATCTCGGGCGGCCGCACGCCGTCGTACCATCCTCCGGGTCCGTCGTAGGACCACATGAGCGCGGAGCTGCCCCAGTAGCGGCTGAGCATGAGCTGGGTGACCATCGTCCTGACCAGGCCCTGGCCGAGGGAAACCGACCGCGCGGAGCGTTCGTCATAACCGGACGAGGACGCCACGTACGCGACCGCGGGCAGCGTCCCGGCCTGCAGATCCTTGTAGTACTGGTCCAGGCCGACGATGTGGCTGGCGAGCGCCGGGTCGTGGGTGAACCGGTAGAAGTCGACCAGGGGCACCCGGGAGGTCTGCGTCTCCGGGTTGGCCGGCGACGCGGACTGATACGTCTGGGTGCGGTTGTAGCCCTGGACGTAGAACTTCCAGCTCACGCCGGCCGCCTGGAGCCGGTCGAAGATCGTCAGCTGGTCCCCGTAGCCGACTGCCGGGATCCGGCCGGTGCCGCCGGGCGCGGGGACGGCCGACACCCAGTAGGACCTGTTGTTACGGATGCCGTACTGGTTCGACGAGAAGAAATGATCGAAGAGCACGTAATCGCTGGCGACCTTCCAGTAGAAGGCCAGCGTCCGGCCGTCGTAGTGGCCCATCGCGGTGGCTCCGTCGCGCCCTTGCCGCTGGTAGGCGGCGACGAAGCCGTCCATCTTCCCGCCGTTGTACTGATTGGCGATGATCGTGTTGTTCGCGCCGAGCGACGGCAGGTGGCCGCCGCTCAGCAAGAACGGCTTGACGCAGCCATCGGCCGGCTTGCCCGTGTCCCGGGGCTGGCAGGTGCCGGCCGACAGGCCGTCCGCACCCGGATAGGTGCCGAAGTAGTTGTCGAAGGACCGGCCGCCCTGCATAAGGAAGACGAAATGCTTGACCGGCGTGGTCGCCTGGTGCTGGGTTGCCTGGGGCTGGATCGCCCGGGGCGAGACGGACAGTGACGCGGCTGCCGGCGCCGCCGCCAGCACCAGGCCGAGCAGCACGGCCGGGACGACCGCGGCCGGCCTGACCAGGGCGGCGAACCCGGCCCTCATGGGTGTACCTCGTAGATGATGATGGCGGGCCTGATGGTGTGCGGCCGGATACGCACGGTGCTGGCCGAGGCGTAGACGACCACGCCATGGAACCGCCTGACCAAGCTGAGCGCCTGTCCGGCGAAGTAGCGGCTATGAGACGCTGTGTAGGCATCCCAGACGATGTACTGGAACTCGCCCTGGCGCAGGTCCAGGTCGGGGTTCACCACGGGCGCGTAGGACGGGTTCCGGTCGTGCGGGTTCGTGCTGATGGACAGGGCCGAGACCGGGTGGTGGCCATAGAACTCCAGCACGTTGGCGACGGAGGGCCCGATGGCCAGGAACCGGCTGCCCTGGGGTGCGTGCCGCAGGATCCACTCTCCGGCCTCCCGGCCGCCGGTCATCCCGCCGCTGCCGGCCATGGTGACCCTGGCCGACGGCTGGCTCCGGGCCCAGGCCGGGATCACCAGGCTGATGGCGGTGGCCACGGCCAGCACCCCGATGGCCAGCCGGCCTGCCAGCCGCGGCCGTAGCAGCGGCAGCGGGCGGGTCAGGGTCCGGCCGGCCAGGATGGCCAGCACCGGGGCTACTGGCAGCAGGTACTGGAAGCCCTTGACCGGCCAGAGGGTGAAGAACAGGACAGGGACGACCATCCAGGAGAGCAGCAGGCGCTCGCGCCAGGTGGCCTCACGGCGGAGCCAGACGAGCCCGGCGAGGGCGGCGGCCAGGACGGCCGGGCCGATCCAGCCGGGCAGGACGGTGAAATAGAACCATGTTCCGTGGTTCGGCCGCCGGAACAGCTGCCAGACAAGGTAGCTCTGGCCGGTCCGGCTATGCCCGGCCAGGCGGAGCATGACCGGCCAGATCGCCACCTCGGCCACGATCAGCAGCAAGGCCAGCCAGAGCTGCCTGACCCGCAGCCGCGCGACCGGGGTGAGGGCGAAGAACATGTACAGGCCGCCGAGCAGGACCGCGCTCGTCTCCTTGGACAAGATCGCGGCGCTCATCGTGCTGGCGCAGGCCAGCAGCCAGCTCAGCCGCCCGTTCTCCACGTAGCGCGCCACGCAGTAGAGGGCTCCGGTCGCGCACAGCGTCATGAGCCCGTCGAGCAGGACCTGCCTGCTCACGACGACGTGATAGGGCATGACCGCGAGCAGCGCGGCGGCCACCAGCCCGGCGGCGGTCCCGTAGAGCTTGCGACCGAGCAGGAACGTCAGGCCCACGGTGGCGACACCGATCCCGGCGGCGAACGCCCGCGCGGTCCAGTCGGTGTCGTGGACGCGCAGGACCAGCGAGAGCAGGGTCTGGAACAGCAGCGGATGCGCCCGGAACACCGGGAACATGGCGGCCAGCGGGAAATTCCCCGCGATCGAGGCCGCCGATCCGGTGTAGACCGCCTCATCGGTGTTGAATCCGACCGCGGTTAGCTGCCAGAACCGGAGGAAGGCGGACAGTGCCATGATGGCGGTCAGCGGTAGGACGGGGTAGAGCAGCCGGCTGAGGAAAGAAGGTCGTGGCGGCTCCGGCGCAGCCGGCTTAGGCGGAGCCGCCACGGAACCGGGCTCGGTTTCGGAACCCGTCCGGGTCCCGTTATGGGCCGGGTCCGTCTCGGCCCGGTGTACACCGGTCCCGTGTGCATCGGTTGGCCCGCTGGGCGGTTTCACGCCGTTCCCCAGGTGGACGCCTCCCGGATCGGGCGGCGCAGCGGTCCGCGGCGTCCCGGCCCCGTTGCCAGCCGCGCCATCCGGTGCGCCGTGACCTGCTACGCCATTTCCCGATGCGCCGTTAACTGATACGTCGTTAATTGATACGCCGTTGCCAGATACGTGGGGCGAGCGGGAATCGCTCGCCCCCAACAGGTGCGCGCTTTCCTCAGCCGAGCTGAAGCTGTCCGGGGCGCCGTTGCCCGGTGCGCTGGCTGAGCCGGAACCGCTCGCCGTGATCAGGCGCGGGATCTCATCGGCCCAGCCGAATGTGTCCGAGGCGAGCGTCCGGACCCGGACGTTGTTAAGGAAGCCGGCCAGGATGCTGCGCTCGGCCGCCCGTAGCTCGTGGTAGTCCCTGGAGCCGATGCTGATGGCCGGCGCGAGGTAGCGGAAGGGCGGGAAGCCGTAGGCGTCGTCGGTGTTGGCCAGCAGCTGGGTGAGCGCGTCGTGCTTGTCCAGGTCAGCGAGACGCGGCGAGCCGCGCTCGATGATGAACAGTTCCCTGACCCGGGTGGCGTCGGTTATCTGGCATGGCACCAGGCGGTCCACGGTGTACTTGGGCGGCGGGATCAGCATCTGGGTGAGGGCGTTGATGCCCATGATGGGCAGGTTGAACCGGCTCAGCGCCATGCCGATCGACCGGCCGCCCTTGGAGTGCAGGCGGCTCTGGATCTGCAGCCGCCGCCATTCGGACGGGGTGA